>Ga0265338_10000240_pt1 | contig 101444 bp, 81 predicted proteins | sample 42126metaG_FD_193579 | JGI IMG/M metagenome (GOLD analysis project Ga0265338, IMG submission 193579) | Rhizosphere microbial communities from Carex aquatilis grown in University of Washington, Seatle, WA, United States - 4-21-26 metaG | ecosystem: Host-associated > Plants > Roots > Rhizosphere...
GCCGTCGGAAAGTCGCATAACGGTAAAATCATAGAGGCCATCATTCGCATGGAAGGAGTGGTATTTGTAGGCCGCCCATCCGTTGGTAAAGATAAGATAAGAATCCGACGTCCAGACCGGCAGGTAGTCCTTACCGAATCCGGGGCCTCCTTTTGGAGGCGGAGTCTTTTGTAGTTCGTCGAAGGCGGACTGTATCCAGGCTTCTGACCTTCGAACACGTTTCAATTGATCCGATGCAAGATACCTTTCAAAGAGCGCGGCGGAACCGGCTGCGATACCCAAAATCAATAGGAAGAGGATGAAAAATTTTAAGACGATTCGATTGAGTCCAGACGAACAAAACCCTGCTGTTTTCACGATTTGACATTGGTACTTCGCCTGGCGGATGTCCAGAAAGTTCCGTCGGGTTGTGACTATGGTTTTACCAGTAGATCAACGGAAAATCCCGGCCCGCAATCGTTCGCAGGGGGACGGTCTAAAGTCTGGAAACTGGAGCCAAATTCCTTGGTCAGCGCGGGGATCAGATGGTGCTTGGCGCTTTCAAAGGCTGAAATGTGGTGTCCGTGTAGAGCCTGGATATCGATCAAGACATCGCCATTGCAGAAATGCGCGCCGAGGACGATGGGGTACTTCCCGCCGCCGCCAAAGGAGACGAGGGTATTCGCCACAATGGAGGTGGAGATCTCATTAGTCATGCCGGTTTTGCGGGCAGCCATCCGCACGATGGATTTTATACGGTCAGCACTATGCGAACCGACGGCGACATTGGTGACGCGGTAATGCTCTGTGTTTGTAAAATTACAGCCAGTAACAAAAATTGTTACGCACAAAATAAATGCAAAAAATGTCTTCACGGTACGACTTCCACAATGTTTTGGCAGTGGCTCAATTTCACGCAGTAGTCAGTCCCGCCTTCGGCGGGAGAAACGCCCTTTGGCTTCCCAAGCCCGCCACAAGTTAGCAGCCCCACAAGAGCTGTTCGCTTCGCGAACTGTGGTCCCGCGTCCCGCTGCGCGTGCCGCACCCTCTCCCATTTCATGGGCGAGGGCATAGGCGTGAAACTGAGCGATTGCCAATCTTTTTAATCGAAGGCCCCGGGCAATTCCAGCCTTGGTGCATGAGCCGGGGTCAGCGGATTCACCGTGAACTTATCACGTTCCAGGCGATTCAGCCAGTCGTCGATGAGCATCAGGACGTGGGTGACGTCCAGGTGTGAGCGGGTGGGGGTGAATTGTTCCAGGTTGGTGCGCGACATTTTGAAGAGCGCGGCGGCGGGATGGAGCCGTTCTTTTTGGAGATGGACGAACGCGCCGGCGAGCTGGATGAGGCCTTTGTAAAACGGGCCGTCCGGTTCCTTGCGGATGGGCAGCCAGAGATTTTCCAATACGTCATGCGCTTCGTAAAAGAGCTGCTGATTGAAATAATCAAAATAGCCGAGGTAATGCGGGTCTAAAACCCGACCGCGGTATTTATTGACCATCTGCGCAATCTTTTCGTTCTTTTTCAACGGCGGGAGAGTAGCAGGCAATTGAAGGCGCGAGAAGGAGATGTTTTGGGGAAATGTTGCGGGGTTCCGCAAAAAAGTGGTGCACGTTTTTAGAATCCGCAGGGTGGGACTGCGACGAAATAGCTTGTTTGCAGGGGTTTAGCGGTGGTATTTGCATCATAAAAAATGTGACCGACTTCGCGACGGTCGCGATTACAAGGTGGCGGAGGCGTGGTAAAATCGCGGGATGATAGAAAAAGAAATGATGCGGGATGCAGGTTGCGGGATGCGGGATAAGACGGGAAAGCGCCAGGGGGCTGGCGCACTCTCCCGACAGGTCGGGACTTTGCGCGGGAGGGCTGAGGGAAGCCCGGGATCGGTAGTCCGCGCTGCTGCTTTCCGACCGATTCCGACCGTTTTAAGATATTTTAAGAAAAAAGATGGGGGGTATGGGAAAATTCCAAATCCCAAACTCCAATCTCGCGGGGAGGGGACTCAGAAGCAGAATCCAAAGGTTCCAATTCCAATCGCCCATGGGGAAAGGGATTCGAGGACGAGAGGACTGAAGGGGTGGGTGCGCACATGGCTGGTAAGAATGAGGAAAGAGGGAAAGGAACAGAAAGAACCAAAAGAACACCTGAACTCGGGATCAGGGCCAAGCTCGATTCAAGGCTATTCAAGGTTATTCAAGGTTATTCAAGGGGGGATTTTATTTTTGGAATCTGCCACTTTACGGAGGGCACAGTGGTGTGTGCCGCAAATTCCATACGCTCACACCACACTGATTCCGACTGATTCCAACCTCTTTGTAGGGGTGGTGGCATCCTCATGCCGGGAAATGCTCCGGCGCCCATCACAGGTGCAAATCGCATCTTCACCGAAATGTTCTTCGCGTTGACAAGGTGGCTTAGCCTGATTCACTCTGGCGGCATGGCCAAACCAGCTTTGGGCCGTGGTCTCGGTGCGTTGCTCGGGGGGACACCCGTGGTAACGCCCACTGCGCCATCGTCCGTACCTAAACCGATCGCGTCCGCTCAGCCTATCGCACCCGAGGTGGATTCGCGTGAACGCGTGCAACGCGTGCCGCTATCGCGCATCCGGCCCAGCGCGCTGCAACCGCGCAAAGATTTTTCCGCTGAATCATTGCGCGAACTGGCGGATTCGATCAAGGAGCAGGGCATCGTGCAACCGCTCATCGTGCGGCCACAGGGACCGTTGTTGGAGTTGATCGCGGGTGAACGCCGCTGGCGCGCCTCGCAATTGTTAGGGTTGGCCGAAGTGCCGGTGATCGTGCGGGACGCGGATGACCGCACGGTGCTGGAACTGGCGCTCATCGAAAATTTGCAGCGCGAAAACCTGAACGCCATCGAAGAGGCGCAGGGTTATTCGCAACTGGTCGAACAATTCAACCTGACGCAGGAGGAAGTGGCGGCGAAGGTCGGCAAGGGCCGGGTGGTGGTGGCGAATGCGTTGCGGTTGCTGAAATTGCCGGCGCAGGTCCAATCCTACGTGCGCGAAGGACGTCTCTCGGTGGGGCACGCAAAGGTCATCCTGGGCGTGCTGGGCGATAAGGAGCAAAAAAGCATCGCCGAGCGAGTCATCAAGGAAGGATTGAATGTCCGCCAAACGGAAGGGTTGATCGCCAAATTGCAGACGCGCGGCGGTGCGCGGCCGGGGACGACAATCGTTCATTTGCCCGACCCGCACGTGGCGGACGTGGAAAGCAAATTGCGCGAGGTGCTGGGGACAAAAGTGCAGTTGCGTTACAAAGAGGGCAAAGGCTCTGTGGAGATCACGTTCTTCAGCGATGCGGAACTGGAACGGGTGCTACAAGTTCTGGGAGTCAACATTACGTGACATGATCTTAGAGGTAGTCAAATACGGGCATCCCGTTCTTCGCAAGAAGGGGGCGAACATTGAAACGGTCACGCCGGAAATCCGCGAGTTGATCGCTGATATGCTGGAAACGATGGCTGAAAACAATGGCGTGGGTCTCGCGGCGCAACAGATCGGGCAGGCGTTGCAGCTTACGGTGATCGACGTGCGCGAGGCGAAGAATCGTCCATCCTGGCTGGAAGTGGATGGCCGGCCAGTGGACCTGACCGAATATATGCCGATGGTGTTGATTAATCCAGAGGTAAAGCCAGTGGGCGAGGCGGTGGCGGGCGGGGAGGGGTGTTTGAGTTTTCCGGAAATTTTCGCGGAGATTTCGCGTCCGGAGTCGGTGGATGTGACGGCTTTGAACGACCAGGGCAAGCCGGTCAAGTTCCGCTGCGGCGGTTTGCTGGCACGCGCGGTGCAACATGAGACGGACCATCTGAACGGGATACTTTTCATCGACCGCATGGACAAGAAAACGAAGGAGGATTTGCGTCCGGAGTTGGATGAGTTACAGGCGGTGACGAAGGCGGAACTGCAGAAGATTCAAAGGTAGGGCGGGCAGTCCTCTGCCCGCCGCGAATGCAGTGAATCGTCCGGTTTCTGTGCGAGGTGAGACGGCGCGCACGGAGTGCGGCGCCCTACCTGATCTACCGTTCCTTCCTTGGGTGGCCCCAACCCATTAAAATAATCTGTCCCTTTTACGTTGCAGCGTAAATGTAATGTGAGGATGACAACCGATGACATGGCGTTGCTGTGGGAATATGCCCGGCGTAATTCCGAGGAGGCGTTTGCCACCCTCGTGGCGCGCCACATCAATCTGGTTTACTCGGTAGCGCTTCGGCAGGTACGCGACCCGCATCTGGCGGAGGAAGTCACCCAGGCGGTCTTCATCATCCTGGTGCGCAAGAAAGACTCGCTTGGGCCCGCAACCATTCTCTCCGGATGGCTATGCCGCACTGCACGTTACGTGAGCGCCAACGCGCTGACCGTCCAACAACGTCGACAACGCCGCGAACAGGAGGCTTACATGCAATCCACTTTGAATGAGACTGCCGGTGAAACGCATGATGACTGGGAACAGATTGCGCCCTTGCTGGATGGTGCGATGAAACACCTTGGCCGCAAAGACCATGACGCCGTGGCGCTGCGATTTTTTGAAGGGCGAAGTTTTGGCGAGGTCGGCGCGGCATTGGGTTCAAGTGAAGAAGCGGCAAAAAAGCGGGTCAATCGCGCCGTGGAAAAGTTGCGCCGCTTTTTCCTGAAACGAGGCATTGCACTGTCTTCCGCCGTGATTGCCAGCACGGTTGCCGCCAATTCAGTGCAGGCTGCGCCCCTGGCGCTGATGAAAACGGTGACCGTGACCGCTGTTACCAAAGGCGCGGTGGTGAGCGGTTCAACCGTGGTGCTCGCGAATGGCGCGCTGAAACTCATGGCCTGGGCGAAGGTTAAGGTGGCTATTCTTATCGGCGCGGCCGTTCTGGTAGCGACGGGTTCCGGCGTGATTCTGGCCCGGGAAAAAAACATCCGGTCACGTGAGCAGGAGATCCGGGCGGAAGAACACCAGCTTCGTGATCGATTGCGGCAGCCGGATGTGACACCTGCCGAACGGAAACAAATTGAGGAGCGGCTTGCGCAATTGCTGGCGGAGCATAATCAGTTGCGGGCACAGCAAGACCAACTTCGAGCTGAAGAAAATAAAACCAACCAATAAAGGAGCAATGAGACGTATGACCAGGAAAACGACGGTGATTGTCCAAACGGGCTTGGTCGCGATCATCGCGATTGTAACGACAACGGCCATTTTGAAAAACAGGGCCAAACCAACACGCGCTGCAAACAATGCGGTGCCGACGGTATGGCGTGATTCCTCCATGTGGGTTTCGCCGTTCACAGCGATGAGGTTTGACGGGGACAACGTGTTGGTGACTTATGCCGGCACGGAATATCAGCTTGGGGCTATCAACGGTGTTTCTGCTTCGGAAATCGTGGGGTTCGCCCATGACCATTACCGGGATCAATGGCAAAAGAGATGTGCCGAGGATTTGATCGCTATGTTGGGCGAAATGGGGCATCCGGTCGGCGGACAAACCGTCAGCCTGTCGCTAGTGGATCCCGCGAGTGGTCAAAGCAAGGAAATTGCGGACGCAAAGATGACCAGTGAAAACCGGAATCAGGTACGCAATGCCCTGGCCTCCACTACGGCAACGGCCAAACCGGCTCAATAAACCTTGCGCAGATTGGACGGGAGGATGTTCAACTCGGCGCGATACTTGGCCACGGTGCGGCGGGCGATGACGATGCCTTTTTCTTTCAGCATCTTTACGACTTCCTGGTCGGACAACGGTTTGCCGGTGTTTTCGGCCTTGAAGATGTCCGCGATCATGTCCTTGACGCTGGTGTTGGATACGCCGGCGCCGTTGGCGGTCTGGATGCCAGCGGTGAAGAAATACTTCATCTCGAAGATTCCCTGGGGCGTATCCATGTATTTGCCGGACACGGCGCGGCTCACGGTGGTTTCGTGCACACCGACCACTTCCGCGACCTGCACCATGGTCAACGGCCGCAAAAAGGCGACGCCTTTTTCCATGAACTCGCGCTGGCGTTTCACGATCTCGCGCCCGATGTTCAGGATGGTCTGCTGGCGTTGATGCAAACTTTTGATGAGAAATTTACCGGCGCGGATCTTTTCGCGGATATAATTTTTTACCTCGGCCGAATTTTCGCCCTGCGCCATCAGGTCCTTGTAGGTGTTGCTGATACGGAGGTGGGGAATGTGTTCGTTGTTGGTGGTGACGACAAACTCATCGCCCAGGCGTTGAACGAAAACTTCCGGCAAAACATATTGGTCGTTGTCCGGCAGGTAGGCGCGTCCGGGACGCGGTTCCAGATGCGCGATGCGTTCCAGCGCTTCCTGGACTTCTTCCACCGTGGCGTTCGTGCCGCGGGAGATCTCCGGGATGCGGCGTTTGCCGAGCGCTTCCATGAACTCGTTGATGATGCGATATTCCAAAGTGTCATGCCGTCCGATGCGATCCAACTGGATCAACAAACATTCGCGCAAGTCACGGGCGCCGACGCCGATGGGGTCAAATTTTTGGATGGCAGCGAGAACTTCGAGGATTTTTGAGGGAGCCAGATTGGCGGTGATGGCGATCTCATCCACGGTGGCCTTGAGATAACCGTAGTCGTCAATGTTGCCGATGACGATTTCCGCAATCGGCCATTCGGTTTCCGGCAGGTCGGATTCATGGACCTGTTCCATGAGCATCTGCTGGAGAGAGGTGCCGGCGACCAGTGAATCGAACATGAACTGGCGCTTTTCCTCTTCATCGGCTGAGTTACGTGAAGGAAGGTTGGTCTGGGCAAAATGATCGCGCCATTCCTGGTCGAGCTGAACGAGTTTGTCGAACTCCTGCTGGAAATCATCAACCGGCTCGGAGGGCTTTTCAGTAGTGGTATCGAAATTCGTGTCTGTCATGTCTGCCGGCGGTTCAGACAGATCTGCGGTGGCAGCGGCGGCTTCGCCGTCAGGCTTTTCCGACAGGTCGATCTCGCGGGTCAGGTCTTCTTCGAGGACGGGATTCTGCTGAAGTTCCTGTTCAACCAGTGCTTTGAGTTCAAGGGTGGGGGCTTGCAGCAAGGCGAGCGATTGCTGCAATTGCGGTGCCAACACCAACGACTGCGTCAACCGCTGCGAAAGTTGTAATCCCTGTGCCATGTTGGAACGACTTTAAACCGTTTTGCCCGTATGACAAGCAAGAACTGGCACGAGAATGGCTTTTAAGGCGTAACTTGCAGTGTTTCAATGAAAAACGGTCTGGGGGACGAAAAACATTGCGACGGTTCAGGGGGGGTATTAAGGTCGCATTGTGTCGGCTAAATTGACCATTCTCGGCAGCGGTTCCTCTGGAAATTGCGCGTATCTGGAGACTGCCGAAACCCGGTTGCTGGTGGACATTGGTTTTAGCGCCCGACAGATCCGCGAACGGCTGGCCACCATTGGTCGCGCGCCGGAAAGCCTGACCGCCATCCTGATCACCCACGAGCATAGTGACCATATCACGGGATTGGCTGGCATTGCCGAGAAACTGGGCATCCCGGTCTATTGCAATCGCGCAACGAAAGATGAAATCGTCCGAATACTGGATGTCCAATTGGATTTCCGGTTATTCGAGACGGGCGCCAGTTTTGAGGTGGGCGATATGGCGGTGGAAACGTTCTCCATACCGCACGATGCGCAAGACCCAGTTGGCTTTCTGGTGCGCACGGCTTTTGGGAATGTGGGATTTGCGACAGACCTGGGACATTTCACGCGATTGGTCGGTGAACGGGTGCGGCGCGCGAATGTGCTGGTGCTAGAATCCAATCACGACGTGAAGATGCTCACGGAATGCACGCGGCGTCCGTGGAGTCTCAAGCAGCGCATCCTGAGCCGGCACGGGCATCTTTCCAACGAAGCGGCCGGCGAAGCAGTGGAGCAGATCATGCATGCCGAATTGAAGCACCTTTTCCTGGCGCACCTGAGCCGCGAATGCAACAAGCCTGAGTTGGCTTTTCGGGCGGTGCATGCGTCGCTGAATAAGATTGGGGCTGCGCACTGTAAGCTGGAGATTGCGTCGCAGGCCATTCCTTGTGCGACTCTGGAACTTAACCCGCAATAACGCGCGCGCGTTCCTCCGCGTCCAACTCGCGCCATTTTCCAGCGGCCAGCCCACCCAGTAATAATTTCCCGATCCGTACGCGCAGCAGGCGCAATGTGGGGTGTCCAATGGCGGCGGTCATGCGGCGCACTTGGCGGTTCTTGCCTTCAATCAATTCCAGGCCGATCCAGCAATCGGGGACTGATTTTCTGAAACGAATGGGCGGATCACGAGGCGGAATCTGCGGTTGCGGTTCTAAAAGCCACGCACGGCAGGGCAATGTCTTGTGGCCCTGGACGGAGACGCCGTGTTTTAGTTTTTCCAACGCTGCTGGTTCCGGCACACGTTCGACCTGCGCCCAATACTCGCGTTCGTGCGAATGACGCGGATGGAGCAGGCGCTCATTGAGCGCTGTTTCGTCGCTCAATAACAGCAAACCCTCAGAATCCGCATCAAGCCGGCCGATGGGATAAACGTCTTTGGGAAAGCCAAATTCCGCGAGGGGCCGGTTGGGCGAGCCGTCCGGCGTGAACTGGGACAGGACCCCATAGGGTTTGTTGAAAGCGATCAGCATGTGGCGCTCGAAATCACGGCTTCACTTCGAGGCGCAGGAGATAATGCCCGTTGGTCACCGGCGGCGACAATGTATAAGTCATGGTGCCGAATACCGCCTGGACCCAGTCGGATGCGGGTGTCCAGTCGAACAGGTTGGTGCTGCCATAAATCCGGTAAGCATGGCCGGCAGCGGAAGGCCAGATGAGACGAAAACTACCGTCGCTCATCATGGTGATGCTGGAGACCTGGAATTTGGAGCTGGCCGAGGTCGGGTCGGTGCCGGCGAGGAATTCGGCGTAATCGCTCATGCCGTCGCTGTCAGAATCGGTGAAGTGCGTGCGATTGGTCACGAGGCTGCCAAAAAAGTTCGTTTCCCAGGCGTCGGCAATGCCGTTCGAGTTTGCATCAACGAAGGTGTAATTGCCCTGAAAGAGGAGATTGCCGCCGGAAACGAGGGTGTTGGTCTGTGGTGCGGGTGTTTGATAATACGGCGCATCGCCGAAATTGACGATGTATTGCCCGGGTGGCGCGTTAGTGATGAGGGTATCGGGTAATCGGCTGCTCCGGAAAAGCGGCCCGGTCATGATATAGGCCGGTTGCCAGAGATTTTTGGTGACGTGAATGGTGCCGGGCGACACATTCGAAACGGTGATGGAAATTTCATCCACCAACCAACCCGGGCGGACCCGTCCATCCAGGGAAAACAATTCGTAATCAAAAACGAGGTAAACGACCTGGCCGATGTAAGGCGTGAGGTCAACCTGCTCACGCACCCACCCATCGGAGACGTCGGAATATTCGTTCAAGGTGATGGGAGTGGTGGTGTTGTTTGTCAGCAACAGCAGGTCGCCATATTCGTAAATATCCAGGCCATCGTCGTTCTGCGCCATGTCGTACCGATGCCAGAAGGTGAGGGTGGCCGTGTTGCCGCCAGTCAGTTCGATCGCTGGACTAATGAGGAACGATTGGGCGGTATCAATCGCAGTGCCGTGGAGGTTGCTGCCCCAGGCGTTTGGGGGCGAATGGGCGCTGGTTTCCGCACCATTGTTGGGAACACCAAGTTCCCAGCCCACTTCACTATCAGGGCTGGTCTGCACCGTCCAGTTCGTCGCGCCGGTATCCAGGTTGTCCGACCACGGCGGCGAAAGTGGTGTCAGAGTCGAAAACTGGTAAAGTGCGCCATGGTTGTCATCCACGGAAGAATTACCCGCAGTATCGCGGCTGACAACGCGATAAAAGTAGCCGCGATTCGGCACCAATCCGGCCAAAATGACCTCGTGGGCATAGTCGAACGATGAAACATATGCCGTTTGACCGAGGAAGGGTGATTCGCCGAATTGCACCAGCGCATCAGCAGGTTCTGAGGTGTCCCAGGAAATCACAGCCTGCTCGTAATCAGGCTCAGCGGCCACGTTGCTGATGACGGGCGCGATGGTATCCACGGTCGCGGTCGCCAGGACGTAACTGCTGCTAGAGACATCAAAATATTTTACAGTGATGGTATCGCCATTTTGCGCGCGCAACAGGCCTGCGGTTGGTGGATTGGTGGCGGAAATGACCTGGAACGAACCGATAAATACGCCCGGTGTGGTCGTTTCTGAAAGCGTGACTGAAATCGGGTTCGTCTGGGTGGTGCTGAATGCGGAGACAGCCAGCGTTCCGGTACCGGCGAGGCTGGAATCGCCCACTTCCACCGTCACGATTCCCGGCAACGGAAATGTCGACGCGTCCAGTTCGATGGTGCCGATGCCCGAAGCTCCGGGCGCGAGGAACGAAAGGACGTTGCGGACTAAATTGATGCGGTCGTTACTGCCGGTTCCCAGGGGCAGGGCGTCCAGCGGAAACGTGCAGAGCACGAGCCGCCCGGGCGCCTGCTTGCCGATGCCGGGCCAGCGCAGGCCCACGATGTCGCCCACATCATTGCGCAGAACGGGCGAAGAGTTTGCGTCTGGAGTGATGGTATCGGAAAGGTCCGGCGGGTCAGGAAACAGACCAAACTCGATATAGATAGACCACAGATTTTCGTACACGGAATAGTCCGTGATGATATCGAGATTCTTGCCGACGGTTTCACCGGATGAACCGATTACCTCCGGAGCCCCCGAACTGCCATGCTCATCGTCAACGAATGATTGAACGTGCAGTACATTCTGCACGAAGGGATTGTCGGCGACCTCGGTCAGCACCTCCATCGAAGCTATGAAAAGCGAACCGCCTGAGTTGAGGTAGTTGGCGATGGCCGTTTTCTCGCCCGGAGTCCAGGGCGGCGCGAAATCGGAGACGCGCCAGAAGACTGCGCGATAGGATTTCAGGGCGTTCGTCAGGGAACCGGAGTGTGAAGCAGAAGTCACCCAAACGTCATAACTCACACCCAGATGATTGAGCGGGTCGGTATAACCGCTTAACGGGGGAATGCCGAGTTCGTATGGGTCCTGATATTCATCCACAATCAAAACCGTGGCTGTGGGTGCGGCGACGAAGGAAAACATCGAGCCGCCGTTATTGTTCGTCCCCAAATTGCCCGCCTCATCTGCGGAGACGACGTAGTAATAATATGTTCGGCCGGAGATCAATCCGCCAATCGAGAGCGAGTGGTCGCTAACCAGTCTGGAATTCGTGGTGGCGAGCGTGAGGTTGGCAAGGTTGGTGCCGTAATGGACGATTGAACTGGCGGGTTCATCGGACAACCACGAAATGATCGCCTGCCCGAAATCATTTGTTGCCGAAACGCCCGTTAACACCGGCCCGAGAAAGTCTGCATGCGCCGTCGCGATGCGTGTGATTCCGGCAGACGCGTCGTAGTAAAGCGCCTCGATGAGGTTGCTGTGAGCGATCTGCAACAGACCATCGGAGATAACCGGTCCGGTTGCGGTGGCAATCGCCCCGGTGAAAACGCCGCTCGTTCCGGATGCCTTCAGCAAAACATTTTCGCCGAAGAATTCCGTCGTGCTGCGAACCGTGACGTTCACCGACGGGTTGCCGGCGAGGTCGCTGTCGGCCACAAAGAGTTTGATCCGGTCGGGCACGCGATAAAATCGTTTGTCCATCGCCACCACACCCAAACCCGGCGGCGCGAGGTCGCCAGACGTCACGAGCGCAAAATCCTGGTCAATGTTGGCGGTGTCAGCCCGCGCGTCTTCCGGGACATTGTGGGCGCGCACGCGGATGATGTATTCACCGGCGATCGGCTGCGTGAGATGCACGGCCTCGACGTTATTGATGCGGTCGGCATTGGGCGCGTTGGGAATGGATTGGCCGTTATCAAATTGGTTGCCGCGATACAGCGTTCCATCGGGCGCAATGACTTCGAGGTCAAGATCATTCACCAGCGCGGGAATCGCCCCGGCAAACCCCGGCACATCCGTGTAGGCGAGGGTTATCTTCAGGGTCTCGTCGGAATCCGCGACGACCACGTGGCGTTCGTAGACCTGGCTCGTTTGGAGCGGGGTGGTCTGGTCAACAAAATCGAAGGTGCGGCTGGAACCGATGATTTGCGTGAGATCGATGCGCCCCCAGCCTTCGTCCATATTCGGCACCGGAGCCGTGCCGGATTCGTCATCCATGTCCACGGCAGAATTGATGAGTGCGGCTTTGACCAACGCGGGCGAGGGGGTGGTGTTGGTGACTGTCTCACGATAATATTGGACAAAAACTGCTGCGGCGCCGGACGCATGCGGGCCGGCCTGGCTGGTTCCGCCCATGTAGAAATAAAGATCATCAATGGGTGACCAGGCGTTCTCATCGGTGGCGGATTCAGACTTCAGCGAGGCGATCCAGGTGCCGGGCGCGACGACGTCTGGTTTGATGCGGCCATCTTCACACGGACCGCGGCTGGAAAAATCCGCCATCGCATCCGGCCCCTCGCTGTAGATGAACAGGTCTTCGCGCGCACTTTCAGAAGCGCCGGTGGCGATGACGTTTTTCGCGACGGCGGGGCTGCCGATGGTTTGCGCGCCCGGCCCGGCGTTGCCGGCGGAAAATTCGAGGATGTATGGCTGGTCGCCGAACGCGAGCGCATCCGCATCACGCACGAGCGCGTCAAACTCCATCGCGCTGATGTCGTAACCGCCTTGCGTATCATCGCCCCAACTGTTTGAACCGATGTCCGCACCGGCCCGTTTGGCATCGCGTGTGAGGGTCTCGTAACTTGGCGGCGCTTCGTAGTTCCCAAGGCCGTCAAAAATTCTCTGGACGATGATGCTCGCGCCGGGGGCAACGCCCAGGCCATACAGCGCGCCGTTTTCGTCCATGTCCAACGTGGCCGCGTTTCCCGCGATGATGCCGGCGACGTGGGTGCCGTGGCCGTGTTCATCCGCCGCATCCGTGAGCGAACCATAAAAGAAAAAATTCGTCGCCCGACCATAGAGGTCAGGATGCATCGTCTCCGCATCGCCGTTGTTCAAGCCACTGTCCGCGACCGCCACGGCGACACCCCGGCCGTCGTAACCAAGTGATTGCGTGTAGAGCTGGCCCGGGTCGCCTTCGCCGGCGACGATGTCAGACGAAACTTCGTCGAAGAGTTTCACGTTGGACGCGGGTTCGATCCAGAGGACAGCACTCGATTTCGCGAGAGCATCCAATTGCATGGGACTGATCTTGCCACGCAGGACCGTCCCAAAACGGAGGGTGGATTGTTGTTGAATGGACGTGAATGGTTTTTGCGCTTCGACGATTTCAGCGGTGGTTGCGCGCGGTGCGAGCACGACGGCGACATTCATCGTGGCGGGAACGGTCTGAAGGAGGGCTTTCGCCTGGGCCGATTGGAGTGCGCGGTGAAGTTTATATTGTGCGCCGTAATTCCCGATCCATTCCACGAACGGCAGTGCCCGGATGTTATCGAGCGGAGCATTTTGAAAACGAGCGATAAAGGCGTCGTCCGGCACAAAATGGAGCAGGTCGACGCCGCTGGATTCGAGTTGTTGTCGTCGTTCCGGCGTGAGCGCAGCGGTGAATTGTATAAGGTAAAGGCCGGAAGCGGTTTGGTTGCCGAGGGCAGCACCATTTTTTGCGGGAGAATTTTCAACCACGGCAGCGGGAGTATTCTCCGGGAGGACGAGTTCCCGCAAACGGATGGGCTTGGCCTGGAGGTCAAGGACACCAAACGCCAGCAGGAAAAAGACGATCTTGCTGCTGGAATGCATCAACCAACGGGATATCACAACCGGAACATAGTCCGGCATGATGGGGAAAACAAGGTAGGGTTCGTTGCCGGGGCATTTTGAGTGGAACGATTTTTCCCTGTTTCCATGTGGATTTAAATTGGTGTCCCGGTATTTGTGAGGTTAAAGTTTGCGGGTGATCCGAAACATCATTTTCGACTGGTCAGGGACGTTGGTGGATGATCTGCCGGCAGTTTTGAAGGCGTCCAACTATGTGCTTCACCAGGCGGGCCAGCCGGAGATGTCACTGGACCAGTTCCGCGCGGAATTCTCGCTGCCCTTCACAAAGTTTTACGACCGCCATACGCCGAACGTCCCGATGCCGCAGTTAGAGGACTGGTTCCATACGGAATTCAAGCGGTCGCAGGATTCAGTCTGCGAACTGCCGCATGCACGTGAATTCCTGGAATTCTGCCGGGCGAAGAAGTTGCGCACGTTTTTGTTGAGCACGGTGCATCGCGACCATTTTGCGGTGCAATGCAAGGTCACGGGATTCGACGCCTTTCTGGACAAGCCGTACACGGATGTCTGGGACAAACGGAAAAAGATCCACGAGATTTTGTTGGAGAACTCATTGAAGCCGGATGAAACGTTGTTCATCGGCGATATGGAGCACGATATCGAGACGGCGCATCATGGCGGGGTGCATTCGTGCGCGGTGCTGACCGGATACAACACGCTGGAGCAATTGCGTGCGGCCAAGCCGGACCTGATCGTGGAGCATTTGCGGGAGCTGCGGGAAATTCTTGAGCAGAACGACCTGCATCTCAAGCCACCGATAAAAAAGTTTGAAGAAGCGCATCTGCCCGTGGTCACGGTAGGGGCGTTGATCTTTGATGAAGCCGACCGGGTGTTAATGGTCCGCACGCATAAGTGGTCGGATCTGTGGGGGATTCCGGGCGGCAAGGTGAAATGGAGCGAGACGTCCGAGGAGGCGTTGCGCCGTGAATTGAAGGAAGAGACGGACCTGGAGGTCACGGATATCCGCTTTGTGCTGGTGCAGGATTGCATCCATTCCAAAGAATTTTACCGGGATGCGCACTTTGTGTTGTTGAATTACACCTGTCGGTGCGTGGGTAAACCCAATGTGACATTGAACGACGAGGCGCGGGAATTTCGCTGGGTTTCGGTCGCGGCGGCATTGCAAATGCCGATCAATCAGCCCACGAAGAAATTATTGCTAGAAGTCGCGAGGATGTCCGCGTAGGCTAATCCGTCCGGAAGATTACACATGGGCAAAATCACGATTTACGATCTGGAAGTGTTTTACAATGTGGGCGTGACTGAAGAGGAGCGCGCGAAACCACAACGTCTCCTGATTTCTGTTGAGATGGACTTTGATTTTGCGGCCGCGGCAGCGAGCGATCGCCTGGAGAAGACCATTGATTACTTCGAAGTGGTGCAGCGCATCTTAAAATACGGCGAGGGGCGAAACTGGAAACTCATCGAGAAGCTGGCGAACGACATCACCGACCTCGTCATCGGGCAATTCCGCCCGCAGCAGGTAACGGTGGAAGTGAAAAAATTTTCCATCCCGCAGGCACGTTATGTCTGCGCCAATGTGACCAAGGCGCGCGTGATGACCACGCACGGGCTCAAGCGGTAGGCGTGGGATAGCCGGAGATGTAGGTCTCCAACTGGTGGATGGTCGAGTGCTGGGACGAGATGATGGAGTTGACCAGGTCGCCAATGGAGATGACGCCGACGATGCGCGAGCCATCCACGACCGGCAAATGACGGACGCGATGTTCGGTCATCAACCGCAGGCATTCTTCTACGGTGCTAAACGGCGTGACGTTCACCACGCTGCCACTGAGAATCTCCCGTACCTGGGTCTGTTTGGAAGATTTTCCCTTGAGCGCGACTTTGCGCGTGTAATCCCGTTCGGAAATGATGCCGACCAGTTTTTCGCCTTCCATCACGAGCAGGGCGCCCACATTTTTGTTTGCCATGAGTTCGATGGCTTCGAACACGGTAGCGGTGGGAGTAACAGACCAAATGGTGCTGCCTTTGTGCTCCAAAATTTCGGCGATGTTGCCAGAGGGATTCATAATTTTTTGGAATTGTTGGTGGTTCTAGAACTTATCGCGCCGATTGCGGCATCGCACAAGCTATTTTTCCGGGATGTGGCCGGAATATTTATCACCACTCATGGTCGTAACCGTCCACACTTTGGATCGAATAGTAATCGAGGTTGAGCCTTCCTCGCGGGTATAGAGGGCGGGAATCTTGCGTTGTGCAAGCCGGTCGTGCAATCCGGAGCTAGCGCGGCGGGTGGCCGGGAGGTCAGAATCCGCGACGATGATGAGCTGCGGTTTGATGACCTCGAGCAACGCATCGCAAACCGGTTCGTTCTCCTGCGGCAACCCGGTCACGACGATATCGGCGCGCAGGTCATTGGTGGTTTGCAATAAATCATATTGGCCGGGTCTGCCGAGGTCGGAGAGCAGGAGGACGCGCACTCCGTGAAATTCGCCTTTCAAGACGAGCGCGCTGTCGTCGGCTTGGGTGAAATGATTGGTGGCGGCGGGACTCAGGACTTGCCAGCGACCAATGGAGTCGCCGCGATCCACGGTGACAAGCAGGCCGGGGGTTTGTTCCAGGGCGTCAACGATGCGGCGATAAGTGGTGGAACGAAAACGGATGTTGCTGGTGAAAACATGTTCGACGGAAAACGAATCGCGGATCTCCAGCGCGCCACCGACATCGCGAAGGTCGCCATGGGTGAGCGCGAGCGCAGGGATATGGTTGATACCCCGTCCGTGAAGGAACGGAACCATGACGGAATCGACCAGATTGGTGTTGCCGCAATCAATGAGCAGATTCTGGCGCGCATCGCCGGGTTGAACAAAAACGGCGCTGCCGCCATACAGCGGAAGGACGGTGAGCGTGGTCGTGGTGCGGGCGAGATACCAACGCCAGCCGTAAAAGGCGACCAGGCAGATGGCGGCGGCGAACGTCCACTTGCGAATGCGTTTCTTGAACGCAAAGCCGGACAGCACGGCGATGAGCGCAACATAATAGATAACGAAGTCTGGCATCGTCGGCCCGGCGACGTAGAAGTAGGCGCAGGGAATTTTGATGATGGCTTTACTGAAATGGACGATGAGCGACATCCAGAACCAGGCGCTGTTGTTAAAGAGCACCGTGATAAACGAGAGCCAGCTGCCGCAGATGAGGCTGCCGAGGTTGCACGCGAGGGCGAAGCTGCTGAGCGGAACGACAATGAGGTTGGCGATCAGCGTGATGGGGCTGAAGATGTGAAAGTAGTAGGCGACCAGCGGCCAGGAACCGAGGAACGCGGCAATGGAAGTCGTCAGTGACGTGAAAAGAAATCGCAAAGGAGTGTGCAGCCAGCGTTTCCAGCGGGGAATCAACTCCGATGGCAGGAGGGGATCAGTCTGCAAGAGACGTTCCCGGACTTTTTCCAACGGCGGAACGAAGAGCGCGATACTGAGGACGACGAAGAAGGAGAGTTGAAAACTCGCACCGAAAAGCTGGCGCGGGTCGTAAGTGAGGATGATGAGCCCCGCGACGGCGAGGGAATTGAGCAGGTCGCTGGGACGTTTGAGCGCCCAGCCGCCGATGATGATGGTCATCATGATGGTGGAACGGATGGCGGAAGGTTGCCAGCCGGTGGCGTAGGTATAAAACCAGATCAACGGGATGATGACCGCGCCGCACCAGAGTCGCGGCATTTGCACCACCCGCAGGAGCGCGACGAGGATTCCGGCGATGAGGGCGATGTGCAGCCCGCTGATTAACGGTTATACGTTATGAGTGTTCTCCGCAAGTTGATGCGATTCAGAAGAATTGACCTAAAAAAGACTAACAGAAAAGAGGCTTTGAGCCGCTCTAGTACGGGCAATTTATCATTCCGCGCCAACTTGCGCAACCCCGACAAAATCAAAGAAGCTGGCGGTATTGCAGAAAACCTTATAAACTTGCCTCAATGCAGCCAATTCCGTTAAAAAACGCTGCCTCAATTGATTTCAAGGGCATCCGGCGGCGAGAGGTCGTTTGACCTGTAATTTCATGTAAGGATAAAAATGGCCAGAATTGCGACAAACAAATTTTTGCACCAAGCAAAGAGCGGCAAGAACGATGAGTTCTACACAATACTTGCCGACATTGAACGAGAGGTTAAGCACTACAAAAAGCACTTCAAAAATAAAGTGGTGTTTTGTAATTGTGATGACCCCCGCGTTAGCAATTTTTTTTACTATTTTTCCTACAACTTTGAGCAACTAGGTTTAACAAGGTTAATAGCTACTTGCTATAAGAATCAAGACGCCGATTTATTTAGTCAGCACAAATCCGAAAAGGCTGTTTTCCTAGAATATACCGGCGACAAGAACAACAATAACATTCCTGACAAAGACGAAATTGCCATTAAGCATTTGAAAGGTGATGGAGATTTCCGTAGTGAAGAATGTATTGAACTGTTAAAACAATCGGACATTGTTGTAACAAATCCACCCTTTTCATTGTTCAGAGAGTATGTTGAACAACTTATAGAATTTGACAAACATTTTTTGATTGTCGGAACTTGGAATGCAATTACATACAAAGAAATATTTCCTCTTATAAAAGATAATAAAATATGGATAGGCATAAATAGTAATCGCAATTTTACAGGATTCATTGTGCCGAAACATTATCCTTTGCATGGAACAGAGGCGCGGGTTGATGAAAATGGAAACAGGATTGTTTCCAGTAATAATACTTGTTGGTTTACAAACCTTGACATTGCCAAACGCCACGAAGATTTAATCCTTTGTAAGACTTACAATAAGAAAGATTATCCTAAATATGACAATTACGATGCAATCAACGTTGATAAAACAAACGATATTCCAATGGATTACAAAGGCGCAATGGGTGTTCCGATAACCTTCCTTGATAAATATAGCCCTAATCAATTTGAAATTATAGGAATTGACAGACCCTTAGTTGAGGCAATCACAGGTAAAGTAAGCCGCTTCCGTATAGATGGCAGAGAAATCTATGCGCGTGTGGTTATCAAAAATAAGAAGCCAACAGAATGAAAATTGAACTTAAAGACATTACAGTTCGTCAACTAGCCGATGGCTACGAAGATAAGGCCGAAGGCGGCGTTTGCGGGTATGGCGGAAAGTTGGATATTCGTCCCGCATACCAAAGGGAATTTATCTACAAAGACAAGCAACGGGATGCCGTCATTGATACTATTACAAAGGACTTTCCTCTTAACGTAATGTATTGGTCAGTTAAGGGTGATGGCACTTTTGAAATGATTGACGGGCAGCAACGCACTATTTCAATTTGCCAGTATATCAAAGGCGACTTCGCCTTTATGTTTAAGTATTTCCACAATCTAAACGTAGAAGAAAAAAAGCAAATCCTTGATTACAAGTTGAAGATTTACTTTTGTAGTGGTACGGACAGTGAAAGGCTTCAATGGTTTAGGACTATTAACATTGCTGGCGAAAAGCTTACAGACCAAGAATTGCTTAATGCCGTTTATGCTGGCACATGGGTAACGGATGCCAAACGGTATTTCAGTAAAAGTAATTGCGCGGCCCATGCTATCGGCAGCGATTACCTTAACGGTTCTGCTATCCGCCAAGAGTATTTAGAAACGGCTATCTATTGGATTTCAAAAGGCGGGATAGAAAAATATATGGCAATTCACCAGCACGACCCTACCGCGATAGAACTATGGAATTATTTTCAATCAGTTATGAGTTGGGTAACGGCGACCTTTACAGTCAAAAGGAAATTTATGAAGGGCGTTGCATGGGGCGAGCTATACAATGAGTTCAAGAATAAAAAGTATGACCCTAAAGCCGTAGAAAAGGAAACGGCGGAACTGATAGCAGATGATGAAGTTGAAAAAAAGAGTGGTATCTACCCATACATATTAACCAGAGATGAAAAGTATCTTTCGTTACGCGCCTTTTCAGACAGCATCAAGCAAAAGGTCTATGAAAAGCAAAAGCGTATCTGCCGTAAGTGTAAGAAACCTTTCAAGCTAGAGGAAATGGAAGGCGACCATATAACGCCTTGGCACGAAGGCGGGAAAACAACAGAGGCAAACTGTCAAATGCTTTGCAAAGATGACAACCGGCGAAAATCAGGAAAGTAAAAGCAGCCAATATGAGACAATTTAGCGATATTGAAAAGAGCGCAATCAATAGAATGATAGATATTGATGCTAAAAATGGATTAAATGTGTTTGCGAATATTACACAGGGCATTTTTAATGCTTTTCATTATTACATTGATATAAACACCGGCATTATACACATAGAGGAAGGTGGATTTTCTTACATCGAACGAGAAGGCGGAATCCCCATTCTCAATTATATTGCCAAAAGACCGATTAAGGATGTTATAATCATCTGCCACCTGATTGATTACCTAGTCAAGGAAGGGCTAATCTATACCACGGAACATTCAAGTAATGGCATTATTGGCGTTAAAATATCAAATGCTAAGTATCAAAATCTTGTTGGTTGCATTCCGAAAGAAGCAATAGAATTTATCAAGAAATACATAAATGTTGAAATCGTTGTCACCCCATCGCTAATAAGACTAAAAAATAACGACTTTAAAAGCGATGAAGAAATCAGAAATGACAAACAAGATGCACATAATACGAGGGTCATCATAGTCTCCACGGTTGCAATGATTATCTCCGTGATTGCGATGATTGTTAATGCTGCCATAAATGGTCACAACAGTTGTCCATGCCCGCCGAGTCTCGTTCAAAGTAAATCAGAAGGACAGTTAAATGCTTTGAGTCCTGAAAGCGTAAATCAATCCAATCAGATTTATAGTCAGCAAACATCTGCGAATGTATTTACAAACATAGATACTAACGGTGGTAAATATTCTATATCGAACAAACCAAGCCAGAACCACTGACGTTGCGGATTGCTCCCATTCGGTCAAGTTGGCAATCAAAACAGCTTGGCAAGCCGCCTACGCCGTTTGTGCGGTCTTGACCGTCCGCGCTGACAGATGGACAATCGCCGTATGGACATTGCAACGATAATTTTAACATCGGCTCTCGTGAACGGCATTTTCGTTCTGATAATCCAGTCGTGGATTAAAAACACCTTTGCAAAGGAACTGGAAACGCATAAGGCGCAATTACAGGCGGAAGCTGCGGAGCGAAACATTAAGCAAACGCGGACATTTGACGACCAAGCAAATGCTGTGGCAACCATTTATGAAAAACTTTTGCAACTTTCCACACGCTCAAAACAACTTTCATCGGTAATCGGGTACAATAATTACAAACAAATAAAGCTTTGCTGGGTAGCTTACAACCAAGCGAAACAGGAATTTGCGGAGTACTATTATCCGAAAGCAATTTATATCAGCAACAGCACTAACGACATAATCAGCCAATATATATACAAGTTAGATGCCATGTTCAAATTAACAGAAGATAGAACTTCCGTAATCTTTGAACCTTCTAATAATCCAAATGTAAAAAAGGAACTTGAACAAGTTGGAATCAGCACGGACGCGCTTGAAAAAAACACTTCCGAAATTCTGCGCTTAATTTATGCGGATTTTCAAAAACTATTAGGGTTGCAATATAAAAAGTAATATATTCTTCGCCTTTGATAAAAGATGTGCCCAACCGAATTTATCATTGAACATTTGAACAGCATTATGACCGTAATAATTCCTTCACTAATTGCGCTGGCTGTTGGATTTGTCGCCTTTCAACAATTTCTTTTGGCAAGGGAAAAATTCAAACTGGACTTGTTTGAAAAAAGGCTGGCTATCTATAAAGCAGTCCAAATATACCTAGACGAAATCCGCCGCAATCAAGATGCCTCTGATAAACTGATAAAAGAATTTGAAGCCAATACTCATACTTCCAAGTTTTTGTTTGATTCGGACGTGTCCGATTTCATTGATGAAATATATGGAATGGGAATCCGGTTGAATTTATCAAACCGCCCTCACGAAAGTATGACGCCTAGACAACGTGAGTTATCAGATGGAATAAGAGAAAAAGTAATCACTGATTTTATGGATTACAATGCGTCATTGGTTAAAAGGTTTCTGCCATACATGAAATTCAAAAGGTGGAGCAATGGGCTGTGGCTTGATTTTCAAAACAAAAATGGCAAAAGCCAATGAAACCACAGACCAGTCAGTGCGCCTAATCCTGTCATTCCGGCAATCAAAAACGCCGTGGCAGGCGTCTGGCGCGTATTACAGAGCCAATTAATGTCGGTGAACATCTGACAGTTGACCGCCAGCCTGCCAAGATGGACAATTGCGCCATGAATAAGAGATTAAAAGACCCGCAAACCGTCGAAGGCACAAACGGCGAAAAGGTTAAGATTACTTGGATGCCTAATAACCGTGTTCGTTTAACATTTGTTGATTGTGGCAAAGTGTCCATAACAAAAGTATTTGCCGCGAAAATTACAAACATTGAAGTTAGCTATAGAGGATGAGTTCAAAAAAGCCTAACAACTTGAATAAGAAAGTTACCTCTTATTCCGATAGAGCGATTTGGACAACATTTCCATCAATGGTTAAAATGTTGCAAAAGGAAAGGAACGCTACAAAGACTTTGGCTGAGCGCATCGAATTTCATGAAAGAAACAGAGGCATCAATGCTACAATAATTCTACTTTCAGCGGCCTGCCTTGAAGGATTTTTAGTTGAGTGTTTAAGTTCTTATACGATTGGAAATAGATTCTCTGATAAGAATACATTTGATGGCAGATTAGACCATGATTTTCTACAAAGAGTTTCAACAGCCACCTTTGGCGACTTTCGGGAATTGTTTCGCTTAACACTTGGAAAACCGATTTCAGAGCTTATCTCAAATCCGAATTTGATTGATGGCATTAAAGCTCTAATTGATTTTCGCAACGGAATAGCTCATGCCCGCTCGGTTGTATATCAGACCTACGCCATTGATTTAGAAGATGACGTGGATTACGAAATTGAAAGCCAGTATAAGACAATTCACGAATACCTAGAAAGAAACAAATTGATATATCGCCATGAGGATATTTTTCAGAATGCAATCGCCGACCATTTCGCAAGCCTAGTAAAACCGTATGTTGATGCGGTTGTTCCATTGCTACCCATGCCACAATCGGACAATGTAAAAGTGCTTGTAGCACTTGCATATAAAACTAAAATAATGAAGTAACTTTTAGTGAATAACGACTTAAACAACAATCAGCATTACATAACTGAATCTTTCGTTAAAAAAAGATTTGGCACTGACGGATTTGTTAAAAGGTATGATGTTAAATGGGACAAATGGAAATTAAACGCTTCACCGCAATTCGTATTTTCAGGTAAAGGATATACTCAATTACTAATAGACGGCGAGCCGGTCGAAAACAGTTTGGAAGAATCTTTTAGCAAATTGGAATCCAGACTAAAATGTATCTTACCGGTGCTAGACAGAGCCGCTAAAAATGGTGCTGCTAAATTTAATGAAAGATTATACAGGGATTTTTGCTTCTATTGTTCATACCTATGGCATCTATCGCCTTACGCGAAGGCAAAAGCAACGCCAGAGTATGTTCACCAGTTAGATATAGATTTGAAGCATGGCAATGTTAAGCATTTACAGGACTTACAAGTATCCGAAGCAAATATAGTGATGATGCAAAAACTTCACGCAGATGGATATAAGTTTATCATCCAAGGACAAAATTATATGCAATGGGTTTTCCGAACTCAATTTGTTCGCAATACCAATAAACAAGCAGGTATCTTCCGCCACTTCGTTCAATGGAAAGTCTATAATTCACCTATTGAATTACCGATTTCAGACATTGCTTTGGTTGACTATCCCGAACGCGGAAACGCGGCAACATTATTTATTTTACCGCTCTCGCCACATTTAGTTTTAGTTGGGAAACTAGAATATGGAACACCAATGCCGTATTATTCAACTGACACAGTTATTCATGGCGACACCTTATCGCCCGAAACCGCCGAGGATATTCTTGATGTAATCTGCCTGTCTGGAATTAAAGCCATCGCCTGTAAAAACAAAATGGATATAGCGGCCTATCGTGAACGAGCAAAGCAAAAGAAAATCGGTTTCACAAAAATTACTGATTTGGAAGCCGTCCTGTCTGCATCTACAAAGACATTTAACCCCGAAAAAGATTTTCGCTTAATTCAAACTAACACCGAAGGATTTGTGAAATTCTGTCATTCCTTCGTTTTGCCATGACCGACTTGTTAGCTTACGCCTTTTTCCAAAACTTCTTTAATCCTTCCTTCCTCGCAACTTTAATCTTTCCTGCTTTTTTCAAATAGGTAAGGGCGGGGCTAGGATTGCTGGTCTTAAACTTCGCCTTAATTTCGGCTGTGGACTTTTCATCTGCGCCGATATATTCCAAAATCTCTTTAGCCTTCTCATCGGAAAGCGTGAACTTGGCCGAGGCGGTCTTGGCGCGTCCCTTGCGCTTTCCTGCTTTTGTCTTGCTCGCCACAGATTCAGTCAAATTAAACTTCCCAGCTAATTTGCGGAACTTGGAAAGTTTTGTAATGTCGTAGTCTGGTGCAATTGCTTTCAACTGTTCAATAGCTTTGAAAGTGCTTTCAATGCTCTCAACTAATTGAGTAACGGATTCATCAATTGCCGCTTGTTTAAGTTTGTTGGCTACGTCTTGTTGCAATAGATATTCGGCCAGTTTGTTTTTAGACATGATAATGTAATTGAATGTTAATGTTGCTTCGCTAAATTTAATTTAGCAAAGGATATAACGGCGTCAAATATTATCCTGCGAGGCTAATGCAGAGAAATTAAGTGGCGTGTCTGGCCTTTGGCTTCCTAGCAGCGGATTTAATCGGGCGCAATTTAGGCAAATGCGGAGCAAGAAATTCGGAAATATCCAAACCAAAGCCTCGTGAAATTTTTTCGACGTTTTTCAAACTGGGATTGTCCCTAATCCCCAATTCATAAAGCTGGTAAAGTTTGTAGCCAATATCACAAGCGGAAGCCGCTTGTTCCTGCGTCCAGCCGCGTTCTGAACGCAACTGTTTCATTCGTTTCTGAAATCTCGCCAAAACGGAGTCTTTCACGCCTGACAGCGTGGCGTTTCTGAATTGACCTTCCCACTCACTAAAGGTAGTGTTGTGACACTTGCATTATGCCGACAACGAGCCAACGCACAAAGACGCGCAAGGAAGCCGTTGCACAAATCGCGGCTGAGAACCGCGCGTACTTCGCGAAACTGGATAAGCACAATCACGAACCAGCGCAGAATCAAACTCCAAAGACCTTTGCCAATAAATTCAATGAGGCATCTTTGAGCCGGATTGATTTGCTGGAATCCAAAGTCAGGAAAATGCTCGAAGAACGATTTGCATCTTACGATGACACCAGCCTGTTTCAAATCATCAGTTTCAAGTTAAAGCATGTGGCAGGCATCCAATACATGGGCAAGCTTCATGGCAGACACAATGGAGAAAATGTCCTGTTTGACGTTATCGTATCATCTGACGGGCAAAACGTGACCATTCACGACGGAATACAACGCCTTCCTCACAAGGCGAGGACGGTTGCCGTGATTGTTCTTTGCCTAATCGTCTGTGCTGCGATGCTCCTTTGGAACATTGACACGCTCCTGTCAGGAAAAGGTGATACCGGCAGCAACGCCTTTTTCGCCTTGCTTCTTGGCGGGCTGGAAATTTACGGCTTTTTCGTCCTAACAAAAATCGCCACTAAATAAAATTTAATTAAGTGGCAGAATTTACATAGCTCGCGGGATTCAAAGCTAACGCTTTATTATTATCTCTCAATTCACTCACTCCGTTCGTTTCATTGATTTCTAATAATTTATCAAGTGCAGAATAATTTTAAGTTTAAATCAAACGGAACTGCTTACTATGATATATTCTTTAAGCAAAAATAGAAAAAATCCCCTAGACAATCCAAATTTCTTTGAATTGCTAGGGGGTTACTATGAATTTTCTTTGAAGGGCATTGTTATTTAATCGTCCTAGCCAACGGACAGAAAATTTAGAGCGATTTACACGCATAACAACTGCCGCAATCTTTGGCACGGAAAAGATAATACTAAAAACCGTTTATCGTCGTTAAACCACGAACATCGGGGTAATCCTGCGTTTTAATGCAGGCTTTTTTTCCTAGCTAAATACTAGGGTCAATCTTCCTTGTTGTCGGCTTACTTGGACTGATAAGCCTCTTTGCCCATTAAAGGGGAACTCGGCAAACCTTATACATTTTGTCCTGTCAGGCTAAAAGGCAACGCTACCTTTTTGTTTCGTTAATAATATAGACCAATCTTGTAACGTTTTATTCAAACATTCTGGCTCGCCAGCTTGCTTTGCTCCGATGCGCTAACCCAAACGGGCAACGGTTGTGAATTTCTTTCCGAAAGTTTATACGCTTTTGTTTTTTTGATATAATTAGCAGCTTGGTACTCACGAAATACTTTGCCAGATAGACGCTTAATAACATCAGGCGGCATTTTTGCACCAACGCACAGAGAGTTAAAATCATCTGCACTAAATCCATCCGGCTTGGTGCGAATCAAATGGAACATAAATTCATTGGCCTTTCTGGGCCAACCGCTGATTACAATGTCGTCAAATTCAAACATACGTCTCATGTTGTATTACAGCGAGATTTGGCCTTTGGGAAATCATGGTGATTAGTTTTTGAGGGAATGTGAGGCGGGCATTTTTGGTTTTGGCTGTCATGGTCGGGGAGACATCTGCCAACCCCACTTTGATTTTAAACCGCAAAACCGATTTTTAATTTTTTCATAATCCGTGGCCGCTAAAAATAAAACAAATGGCTAAGGCTGGTTGGTTGGCTTTTGATATATCCTGAAACAAAATGTCCTCCTAGCCGTGAAAGAGAGAAGTTGGACAGAACCCGAAGCGTTTTTAACTGCCCGCGATAATAAATAAAGCCATTCACTTAAGCCCAATAAATAAAGGAAATTCTACACATTTTAATTAAAAATCAGGCCAGAGATACGACTATGCGCCGTATAAGACAAAGTATATCTGAAAGGATACCCCAAAGGCCAATTCATATATTCAAAGGACGAAAACATAAATACCAAAGGCCAGAATCTAATTCTTAAAGGCATACATCATATCTAAATGGTACAATTACCATGCCAACACCCTTTGATAGATAATAAATAACTTAATAATATCATATCAAAATCAACCTTTTAGATTGTTACGTAGCAGGTTTTAGGTAGTATCTAGGCATGAAATCTTACGTTGCTTACTATCGGGTTTCGACTCAGAAGCAGGGCGTAGACGGTTATGGCATGGCGGCACAGCGTCATGCGGTGGAAAGATACCTTTCCGGCCAAGACGCACAGCTTGTAGCATCTTTCGAGGAAGTTGAAAGCGGGGCAAACAATGACAGGCCACAGCTTGCCGTAGCTATCCAGTTGTCAAAGGCGCGGAAAGCTACGCTGATTATCGCGAAACTTGATAGAATCTCGCGCAATGCGGCCTTCCTGCTTCAATTGCAGGATTCGGGCGTTGATTTCGTCGCGTGTGACCTTCCCAATGCAGACCGATTCACCGTTGGCATTCTCGCCTTGGTTGCACAGCGGGAAAGAGAGCTTATATCACAGCGCACTAAGGCAGGGCTTGCCGTGGCTAAGGCGCGTGGCGTGGTTTTGGGCAACCCAAGGATGCTAGAGGCTAGAATCATTGGCCAGAGGGCCATCCAAGAGCGTAGGCGGGCATTTGCCGCGTTAGCAATCAAACCTATCAAGGAAATACAGTCAACGGGCGTAAAAAGTCTTCGCAAAATCGCGGATTGCCTCAATAAACGAGGGGAATTGACGCCGCGAGGCCAGAAATGGTCTGCGATGGCTGTTAAGCGTGTCTTGGCTTGCAACTAACGCTTATTTGGCCTTACGACGTTCAACTTTGGTTGCAATTTGCTTTTCAAGCTTCTTAACGTAAGCCTCAATTTGCTGCGGGGTCATATCCTTCATGGCGTCTCTGTGAATCTTACGCCATGAAAGTTTTACAATTTTATTCCAAATAGTTTTCTTGTTTACTGGTTCTGATTTAAATACTTCTTTGCCGGAACGATTAAAGACGGTGTAAGTTTTGGCCTTAGTATCAAAGACAACCCTGCTAATCATGTTTGGAAGGTAAGTCCTGAGATTGATTCTAACGGTGTTATCTTTTAGGTTCTTTTCAATCTCTGCATCACTATGCGAAGCATAATTTATATCTTCCTTACCAGTATCTAAATCAATTGCTTTCCATAACACATCCCGCGAAACGGGCGTGGCCATGATACTACTGCGTTGCCCATTTAACGCGTCTATATCGGCTTGTAGCTGCAAGGATTCAGCCTTTAATTCTTGGCCTTGTTTTAACAATTTTGCAGTAGAGATAACCCCTGCCAGTTCACCTAAAGCGTTAGCTCTTTCCGTAATTTTATTTAACTTAGTTTGTTTGTCGGCAATATCCCTCACTAATTTTTGCATTTCCGCCTTTTCATCGCCGTTAATGAGGTCAATAGGATTCTTTAAAAGGAACTCCGTGAAAAAGCTATGTTCAACTTCTGCTAGATTCATCTGGCTATTATTAGTGCAGGGCAAGCCATTGGAACGAGCGCAACACCGCATATAGCGGTAAGGCTCTGCCTTCGGCTTGCCAGCCTTGTAATTCATCACTTGAACGCCAATAGCCATTTGCCTGCCGCATTGTGAGCACACGCCAAAACCGCGAAATATATTTACAAAGTCTGTAGCGTATCTCCCTTTGTTTCCACTATTCCTAGCTAACATCATCTGAATTTTGTCCCATGCTAGCTTATCAATCATAGGCTCGCCAAAGTAGTTAGGTATATCCAGAAATTCACCGTATAAACATTTGCTCTCTAGCAACGACTTAATCGCCATCCTAGACCAATTTGCCTGTTTATTGAAGTAACGAAGTGAGCGGATTTTATCCGCGTTCAAACCGTTGGAAATCTGGTAAAGACTTTTGCCCCCCAGAAATTCATTAATGATGCGATTAACAATCGGGACGAGGTCATTGTTTTTTTCGTAGCATTTCTTGGCTTTATTATAGGTGTAGTATCGCGGGGCGTTTGTGTGTGGCAGAACTTCACCGGCCAGCATTTTGACCATTTTGTTTTTGCGAGCCGCAACAATCTTGCGGCTTTTCTCGGCTGATTCGGTATTGCTACGAATCATTTCACCAAGAATGAAGTATAAAATGTGCGGTTCTTTTGTTAGAAGCTTGCTAGTGATAACTCGTTTTTCATGTGAGCCTGTAAATACCAAGCCGATGCCACTTCCCAAAAATTCACTGAACAGATTCCATGATTGCGTTACGTCTAAACGGGAAAATCTGTCGTAAGAATCAATGAGCAAAATGGAATCTTTTCTAATCGTGCCGTCCTTTACCAAATCCATAAACCGACGTAACTCGCCTTTAGCCCTGCCTTGGGCGTCTTTTTCCTTTGAAATGTGCTTTCCCCCAAAAGCTGATTGACCATCTGCGATGAAAACTTCCTTGGCGAGTTGATATTCCCCGTTGCTATGCTCTGTAATCCACTTTTCGGCTGATTCGGTTTGCCTTCTGCGCGAATCGCGGTTTTCTTTGTTCTGACCTTTAGTTGACCAGCGAAGGAACGAATATGCGGATTTCATACCCTCAAATTCTCACACGCGTAACGTTAAGTCAACAATGGCAAATATGTGCATCGTGCCGGATTTCATGAAAGGTTCGTAAGTGTCGTTGCCGATACCTGCGTGCCAGCCGAGGGTCATGTCCCAGAGCAATTCGAGCGGCTCATCGACCTCGGGCAGACCGCGCTGGAGAGTGTCCTGTCCATAGGCGAGGAACCGGTCGCTGAATTTTGGCTTTTGAGTTTTGGGAGAAAGCAGGCGCCAGTTTGCGGCGGAATCCACTTTCAACTCGTAATCGATTCCCTGCTCGTGGAGATACCCGCGATAATCAAATTGGCCTTCATCCTGGGTTGCGGGTGTGGGTTCGATGACGCCGGCGACCTCCACGTCTTCGCCATCGAAATAATCAATCGGCAGATTTTCTGGAGTAACGACGAGGAGGTCGCCGGCAGCGGATTGCCAGTTGGTGCCGTTGCTAAGGGTGGTGACACGCATTTTTGCGAGCGTGCGCCATTTTTCAATGCCGTTGCGGACGTGGACGCGTCGGTCTGGTGGCCCGGTTAGTCTGCCACGCACGACCAGGTCGGCGGGTTGGTCTTGGAGAAGGACATGAAGGTCATTTGGCCGGATGACGGCGGTCTGGGAGATGAAATTTATCCAGGCAACGAGCAGGACGAGCAGCCAGATGAGAAAAAAGCGGAGACGGCGGAACGCGAGGGCAGCTGCCGCGACGGCGAAACCGGCGGAGAAAAGGATGAGGAGGGGTTGCGGGCACCAGCGGCCGAGCAACAACCCACAAACATAAAACAACGCCACCCAAAGCAGCGGACGCCTCATGAAAATCGATCCTATTAAACGGCAGGTGAAGGTTCGGGCAAAGCGAAAAGAATTTTACCACGTCTTCCGCCAGCGGCCGATGAGCCAGAGGGCGAAGATTCCTGCGGTGGCGCCGATGGTATCGATGACGACGTCGGAGACGTGAGCAGTACGCGTGGGAACGAAGGATTGATGGAACTCATCAGTGGAGGCGTAGAGCGCAACGATGAAAACGGCGAGAAAGGCATACTTGCGATTCCACGGGCGCGGATCGCGGCGGACGGGTTTGCGCAGGGCGCGCCAGAGCAGGAGGGCGAGGACGGCGTATTCAGTCAGATGGGCACATTTGCGGACGACGTGCACGATGCTGCCAGTGGTTTGTTCGGACATGTGCGGAAAGAGCCAGTGGAGAATGGGCCCGATGATGCGCGAAGAATGTTCATAGGAGGATTTATCACTGGAAGCCGTGAAGATAAGGCACATCCAGATGATGACGGGCAGCCAATAGAACAAAAAAGAGCGCGCGCGCGACATGGCGCAACAAGAAACTTGTTTTTGTGGCGGAAGCCAATGGAAAACTGGAAATGACAAAACTGTAATGGGCCAAAGGTTTTCTCTGGCAACAGCCCTAATGGCTGCTAAAATTTAATTAATGGTTAAAAGCGGCGGTAAAAGTTTTCGGAAAGACGTATGAAGTTGTTTCGGAGTTGTATCATTGGCCTGGTGGTGTTGGGGGTAGGAGTTTGTGCCGGGGTAGCGCGGGGTAAGACCCTGCGGATCGTGTCTTACAACATCGATTGCGCGGACCAGAGCAGCGACAACAATATCACGGGGGCGGGGCACACCCTGCCAACGGTGGTCCAGGGAATCGGGTTGCACCACATCGGCACGAATGCGCAACCGGTGGACGTGATGGGCTGTGAAGAGTTGACCTCGACAACGCTGGCGAACTTCGTCGCGCAGCTCAACGTTATCTATGGCGCGGGAACGTACGCGTATGATATGACCACCGATCCGAATACCGGCGGCGGGCCGGACGGAATTATCTATCGGCCAAACACGGTGCAGGTGATATCGGCGCGGGCTTTGAAGACGGGGCAGACGGTGCTTTTACAGTCGAACGGAACATATACAGCAGCTCATTCACCCGGCGGTGGAGTGAATGGTGTCACGCGCGCACCGATGGTTTACCAGCTCCGGCCGGTGGGGTCTTCATCGAACGATGATTTTTACATGTACGTGAGTCATGCGCGGAGTTCGAGCGATGATACGGAGGGCGATGCGCGTTACGCCGAAGCGCAGGAGGTTCGCAGTGACGCGAAATATAATTTGCCGGCAGGCGCGCACATCATTTTTTCCGGGGATTGGAACCTTTTCAAGGGGAGTGGTGAAAACGCTTACAAATGTCTGACGGGGCAGACGACGTCCGATAGCATTAATTGGAGCGACAGCAGTGCCATCTGGGCGAACACAAACCAGACGCAGGGATTTGATCCGACCTCGAAGACCACACCGGCGACGACGACCACCTGGGGGAATGTAACCGGTGACGGCGCGAACTATCTCTACGGCGATTCGACGGCGTCGTTGGCCTCGCGTATTGATATCCAACTGTTGAACGCACCTATGCTGGGTGATGGCATCAACCAGACGGGGATGCAGATTGCGCCGAATACGTCGGACCCGTACGACTTCACCAACTTTCCCGCTTCGAAATATCCGTATGCCTTCGAGGTCTTCGGCAATAACGGGACCGTGCCCCATGGCAGTCTTGTGACGAGTGCGAGCAACCGTTCGCTGGATGACTTGACGAACACCGTGCCGAGTGCGGCGACGATTTATGCCGATATCCATCAAGGCGGCAGTGGAAGTTCCTCTACCGGGAGCGACCATTATCCCATCGTTGGGGATTACACTATTGCACCGGAGGTTGTGGTGGTGATTCCGCCGGCGATACCGATCCTGACGGCGGAGGGTTTTGGGACAAACGGCTTTTATTTGCTCCAACTCACTTCGACGACGAACACGGGGTTTGAGATAGAGGCTTCAACGGACTTGATGAGTTGGACGAACATCGGGTCGGGCATCACCGGCACAAACGGATCATTGATCTTCCAGGATACGAATGCCGGCGCATTCCCTTACCGCTTTTATCGCGCGTTTTGGCCGGCGCCGTGAGAATTGCGATAATGCTGCTGAAACACGGTTGGGGATGATGTCCGGGAGGGTGAGTAATCATTTGCAAAAAATCCCATGGCTTCGTTATGATTCAGGACATGAAACGACTGTTCGCCCTGTTGCTTTTCTGCGCGCTGATGCTGCGTAGCTCCGCGTTCGCCCAAAATGCAGATGATCAATACGTGCGCATCTACAGCCTGATCCAGGAGGGCGACGCGCTCAGTGACGGGAACCATCCGAAGGACGCGCTGAACAAATATCTCGAAGCGCAAACGAACCTGATGCATTTCCAAAGGTCGTTTCCTTCATGGAACGCGCTGGTGGTGGATTTTCGCCTGACCTATCTGACCGGCCAGATCGGACTGGAGCGGTCAAGGCTTCCGGCGGTGGTGGAAACCAAGCCGGTGGTGGTCACGCCGGCAGCGGCAGCCGCGCAGGTATCGGCGGAACAGGCGGCGCAATTGAATGCGTTGCAGACACAATTGGGGATGCTGCAGGCGGAGAGACAGAATCTGGAATTGAAATTGAAGGAGGCTTTTGCGGCCCAACCGGCGGCGATCGACCCACGCGAACTGGCAAAGGCGCAGGCAAATGTCACCGCGTTGCAAAAAGAAAATGATGCTTTGAAAGCGAACCTTGCGGAGGCTCAGGCGCAAGCGGCGAAACCGGCGGACCCAAAAGTGGTCGCACAATTGAAACAGCAGTTGGATGAATCGAATCGCAAGCTGGCCGACGCAAGCGACAAGGCGGCGAAGCAGGCGGCGGCCAAGGCCAGTGAAGCCCAAGCGGCCACTGACCGGCTGGCGGCGCTGCAGAAGGAGAATGAGGACTTGAAGACCAGCCTCACCACTGCACAGGCGAGTGTTTCCGGTGCGGCGGCGGATTCCAAAGCCGTGGCGCTATTGAAACAGCAATTGGAGGAGTCAAATCAAAAGCTCGCGGACGCGCGTGATGCTTCGTCGAAGGAAGTTGCGGCCAAGGCGGCAGAGGCAGCAGCGGCGAACGACAAACTGGCGGCATTGCAGACGGAAACAGAGAAATTGAAGGCCAGCCTGCATGACGTGCAGTCGAACACCTCCAATTCGGAAGCAGACACCAAGGCGATAGCGCAGTTGAAACAGCAACTGACCGTTTCGAACGCTAAACTGGAAGCGGCGACGGAGGACGCGTCCAGGGCGGCGAAGGCCAAGGCGGCTGAAGCGGCAGCGACGAATGACAAGTTGGCGGCCCTTTCGGCAGAGAATGACAAATTAAAATCCAGCCTCACTGCAGCGCAGGCGAGCACGGCGGCCTCGGCGGAAGACACCAAGGCGGTCGCGCAGTTGAAGCAGCAACTGGCGGATTCAAATCGCAAACTGGCGGACGCGAGCGACAAGGCCTCGAAACTGACGACGGCAAGCGCGCGCGATACGACGGCCGCGCAGGAAAAGCTGGCGGCTATCCAAAAGGAAAATGACCGTTTAAAGGCGAGCCTGACCCAGGCGCAGACCACGGCATCCAGTTCGGCGGTGGATACCAAGGCAATGGCGCAGTTGAAAGAGCAATTGGCGGATTCAAACCGTAAACTGGCCGAGGCGAGCGACCGGGCGGCAAAACTGGCGGCGGCAAACGAAAAATTGACGACGGTGCAAAGCGAAAATGATTCGTTGAAAGCGAGCTTGAAAAAGGCGCAGGCGGCGGCGGACAAATCCGGCGACACCAAAGAGGTGGAGCAGTTGAAACAGCAGTTGGCGGATTCGAATCTTAAACTGGCGGAAGCGACGGACCGCGCAGCCAAGCTGACCGAACATCCTACGGCCGTGGCGCCAGTTCCCACACGCGATGCGGCCGCGGAAGAAGCGTTGCGCACGGAGAACGAGGTTTTGAGGAAACAACTGGCGGTAATTGAGGCGCCGGTCACCAACACGAGTCCGGCAGATATCGGGCAACAACTGGAGCAAACACGGGCGCAAGTGGCGGCGTTGCAATCGGACACGGAGATTTTGAAGCTGGAAAATATGGCGCTGGCGAACCGCGCAGCGGTGGCCACAAACCCGGTAGTGAACACGGCGGCGATCGTTATGCCTGCGCCGGTGGACACAAATACAAAAATCCAGCAGCTTTCCAAAGAGAAGGAAGATCTGCAGAAGAAACTGGATGCGGCGAAGAAACAACTGGCCGCCAAAGGCCAGACACCCGCGCCGGCAGCGACGCCCGACGCGGCACCCTTAAGCGTGGCGGATGTGCAGAACATGAAGTCGCAGCTCGATGTGTTGCAGGCCACGGCAGTTCCCTACACACCGGAGGAATTAGCGCTGTTCAAAGCGCCCACCACCGCGCTATCCACCAATTCAACCGGTCCGGCGGTGGACGCGACTCAGTTGCTGGCGGATGCGCGGGATGCGTTTGCGGCGGGGCAATATGACAAGGCGCACGACGATTACGTCCAGGTTTTGCAGACCGACCCGCGCAATGAATTTGTGCTGGCGAACCTGGCGGCGATCGAGGTGGAATTGAACAAGCTGGATGATGCGGACAAACATATCCAATTGGCGGTGTCCCTCGCGCCGAACGATTCCTACTGCCTGTCGGTGCTGGGGAACCTGCGGTTTCACCAGGCGCGCTATGACGATGCTTTGATCGCCTTGAGCCGGGCGGCCGAGATCAGTCCGCAAAACCCGGAGATACAAAATTATCTGGGCGTGACGCTGAGCCACAAAGGATTGCGCGCGCAGGCCGAAACGGCGTTGCGCAAAGCCATCCAGATCGACCCTAAGTATGGCGGCGCACACAACAATCTGGCGGTGATCTATCTTGCGCAGAATCCGCCCTTCGTGGAATTAGCGCGGTGGCATTATCAAAAGGCGCTGGCGGCGGGCTTCCCGCATAATCCCGACCTCGAGAAGCAGCTCAACGCTACCCCGACCACGACCACCCAATAGACGGTCCGATGTTGCGGCAAGCCTTTCACGAGCTGGCGATTTCGACGCGCGGTCGTGGGTTTTACGATTTCACGCGGCAGGTGGAGGAGTGGCTCAGCAAAAATAATTGCAAGCAGGGATTGGTGACGTTGCACCTGCAACACACCTCGGCATCGCTGTTGATCCAGGAGAATGCGGACCCGGACGTGCGGGTTGACCTGGAGAATTTCTTTGAACGGCTGGTGCCGGATGGCAATCCAAACTTCATTCACACCGCGGAGGGTGATGATGATATGCCGGCGCACGTGCGGACGGCGTTGACGGCCGTGAACCTGAGCATCCCTGTGATGAACGGGCAAATGACCCTGGGCACGTGGCAGGGGATTTATCTCTGGGAGCATCGCCGCCGCGCACATTCGCGGCAGGTGACGCTGCATTTTGTGGGTGAATAAATTCTCGCCAAGGTGGGCGGGAGGTGGCACTGTGCGATGGCTTTAGCGTATGTCTTTATTCAAGTATTTCACCGGCGCAGCTTTGGCTGCGGTGTTCGTGTGCAACGTCCATGCGGACAAAACCAATGGCTTTGGATTCAGCGGCCCGGAAATCTTTCCGATCGACCCGGACATCAGCCTGTTACACGCGGCGGACATCGACGGGGACGGGCTGAAAGACCTCATCGTCGTCAACAATGCCCGGTCGAAGATAAATATCCTGTTCAACAAGACCGGCGCTACCAATGCCCCGGCCTCGGATGTTTTGGGAGAGAAGCCGAAGATTAACGACCTCCCGCCAGACGCGCGCTTTCACATCGAGTCCATCGCATCGGAAAAACGGATCGCGGCCATGGTCGTTGCGGACCTGAACAGTGATGGGCGCCCGGACATCGCGTATTACGGCGAACCGAAGGAACTGGTGGTGCTTTACAACCAGGGCTCGAACACGTGGAGCACGCCGAAGCGCTGGCCGATCGACGACGGGCAATTGGACGGAAACGCGATGGTGGCGGCCGACCTGAACGGCGACGGATTGACCGACCTGATTTTGCTGGGCGAAAACTGTGTTTATTTTCTGCCGCAGAAGGCCGACCATACGCTGGATGAGCCGCAAAAGATACCGTTCTCCGGCGACGTGAAGGCGGTGCAGGTGCTGGATGTGGATGGCGACGGGCGAAACGACCTGCTGTTGGTGAATTGGGAAAGCCTGACGCCGTTCCGGTTCCGGTTGCAGGACGCGAGCGGGCAACTGGGGCCGGAGATCTATTTTACGCTGCCACCGATACGCTCGTATTGGGCGGACCAGCTTGAGCAGAACCACAAGACCTACGTGGTGACGATCGCGCAAAATTCCGGTCGGGCGCAGATCTCGGATTTCGTGAAAAAACCGGCGGAGAAATTATCCGGCACCTTCAGCGAGGGACAGCTCCAGGTATTGCCGTTGAATAAAACAGACAAATCGCGTCGCGGATTATTGTGGGCGGACGTGAATGGCGACGGGCTGGCGGATTTGCTGGTGGCGGAGCCAGAGGCAGGACAGATCTCGGTATCCCTGCAACGCGCCGATGGGACGCTGGGGCCGGCGAAAAAGTATTCCACACTGGCCGGGGTCACGGACCTGGCGGTGGGGGATTGGGATGGCGACGGCAAACCGGAGATATTTTTGTTGAGTGCGGATGAGCGGCAACTGGGCGTGACGCGGCTGGATGAAAAGGGCGGGTTGCCATTCCCGACGTTGATTCCGCTGGAAGGCCGTCCGCTGGCCATGGCGGTGGGAAAACTTCGCCCGGGCGCCAGGACGACGCTGGCGGTATTGACCGACGTGGATGGCAAACGCATGCTCGTGACGCGCACGGCGGACGGCAAAGGCACGACGCAGAAGTTGAGCGACGATTTCAAATCGAATCCCGCACGGATGGTGTTCCATGACGCGAACCAGGACGGCCTGAATGACCTCGTGATATTGATACCGTACGAAAAAGTTAAGGTCCTGTTGCAAAATCCCGGAAAAAAAGGGGGATTTGAAGAAGTGGATGTGGCGCCGCCGGGCGGGGTGCTGGAGCAACCGTGGCTGGCGACAGCGGATATCGATGGCGACGGGAAACCGGAATTGTTGCTGGCGCAAAAGAATTTCCTGCGCGCGGTGGTGCTGTCGAAATCGGCTGGCCTGACGGGTTCCACGAACCAGGGCGGCTGGGTGTTCACCGTGAAGGAACAGATCAACGGGGCGGCGAGCAATTCGCGGTTGATCGGGGCGGCGGCAGTGCCGAACGGGACCAACCCGGTGGCATCGTTGTTCCTGCTGGATGCGGAGCGCAAGGCGCTGACGTTGTGCGAACGCGACAAGGCGGGGGCCTGGCAGGTGGTGCGGAACATTGAACTGCCGGTCTCGGAATTCAGCGACCTGCAGCCATTGGCGTTAGGCGGGAAGACCCCGAACAGCGTGGCGTTCATGGGATTGAATTCGATCGGCTGGATGCCGTTCACGGGTGACATCTGGGAATTTTCAGAACTGGACGGGTATGAGACGCCCATCAAGGACGGATACCTGCACGATGTTGTGTCAGGCGACCTGAACAACGACGGACGGAAGGACCTGGTTTTCCTGGAGACAGCGAAGAATTACCTGGACCTGGTGTTCTTTGACGCGAACCACAAGCTGGTGCCGGCGAACCGCTGGCAGGTGTTTGAAGAGCGGACCTTCCGCGGCCGGCGCAATGACCTGCCGGAACCGCGCGAAGCGGTGGTGGATGATGTGACGGGCGATGGCAAGAATGACCTGATCATCATCGTGCACGACCGGATATTGTTGTATCCGCAGGAATAACCAAACAGCCGGACCGAGCGGTCCGGCTGCCTGGGGACTGGTTCGTCCCTGATTTCCCCGTGTTCGCGCACCGGGAAAGCTTATTTCTCAACTTCTTGGCTATCCTCTTTTTCTTCGGCGTTGACCGCTGATTCAGCCACTTGGGTCAGTTTCTCATCGGCGGCTTTTTCTTCATCCAGGATTTCGCCGAGAGTTTGGGCCGCTTCGTCTTCTCCGAGCAGGTCCGCCCAGGCGGCGACCGTCCCGTAAGAGGCGATTTCGTAATGTTCGACTTTTTGCGCGGCGGCGATCAGGGCGGCATCGCCTTCGTCGATCAATTCCTGTCCTTCGGCGACGATTCCTTCCATGGCTTTGCATTTCTTGCGTTTGGGAGTTTCGTCCAGGGCCTCGAAAACGGATTCGAGTTTTTGGACATGGCCCTCGGTTTCGGCGAGATGCGATTCAAACGCCTCTTTCAATTCAGCGTTTTCAGCGGCTTTGGCCATCTTGGGGAGGGTCTTCACCAGTTGGTGCTCGGCATCATAAAGGTCTTTTAGTTCGTCAATCAGTAGTTCACGTAGTGCGCTCATAATATTTCAAGTGTTGAATTTTTGTTGTTGGTTATCGGCCAAGCTTTTTCGCGATGATCTATCCGGATACCGCCGCCCAGGAACACACAGAGCATTGCTCCCAGGCAGCGGCAAAAATCGGGGTCGTCATCATTGCGATCATAGTCAGCTTTTTTAAGTACAGATGCTTTAGCGAATCAGATGCCAACGCGTTTTACGGCGATAAATCGCAATCATGAATTGCAACCTGCGGAAGAACGGGCAAATGACCTTGCCGATTGCACGTAAAATTTTTCGCGCAACGGAAGAGAAACGGAAGGGCGGTTAATTCTTCAAGCCGGGCGGGAGGGGGGCGAATATTTTGAAGGTGAGGCCGTCCACGGAAGTGCTGCTGGCGAACACGCTGTAAGAAAAATATTTGGAGACCTTGTCGAAAGGCGGGAGGAGTGAAAAATCCAGCCAGTTCTTCAAAGTGTTGCCCAGCCCGGGGATGCCGGCAAAGCCGGCGAGAAAGGGATTGGAATTCACGTTGGTGGCATTGCTCTTGCGCACGGCTTCAAACAGGACGCGCATGTTTTCATTCTGATTGTCGTAACCGAACCAGCCGGTGCCCATGCCGGAGACTTTATCGGCGGCGGCGGCGAGGCCGGGCGTTTCACGCAAAGGTTTGGGAGGGTCCTGGGCGCTCCGGAGATATTCCTCGACGAGCCCGGGATCGCTGGACAACGCGACGTAACCGGAGCTGGAGGCGAGACTCATCTTGCGCATGAGGGGCTGGCCGGGTTGGGGCATGCCACCCATCGGGTTGGAGGGGATGGTGATGGAGTAAATCTTGCGGCCGAGAAATTCACGGTCGGTGGTGCCGCTGGGATTGATCCAACGGAAAAGGGCTTGTAGGGCACCGGTCATCTGGTCGGGGTTGGGGGTGCCGATGAGATAAAGCACGGGCGGCGAATTCAGCGCGGCCATGGATGTATCGCGCGGGGCTTTTTGATAGGTGACCAAATCATTGCCCAGGTTGCCGATGATCTGCTTGCGAATATCGAAATTGGGGTCTTTTTCGCGCAAGGAATCATTGGCGGAATCGATGAGATAGTTGATGCCATTGATGGCCGAGGGGGACATGTCGCCCAACATTTTTTCCAGCGCGGCCCAGGTTTTGGGGCCGTCGATACGCCAGCGCTGGAACTTGACGACGTTATCAGGCACGAACGAGGGAGGACCTGCGTCGCGCTGGTCCGGGGACAACAGTTTTAAAAGTCCCTGGCGGGTGGATTCAGGCGCGCGGAAAAAAATCTGGGTCAGGAGGCCGTCACCGGTATTGCGATAGGCGAGGGAAACGCTGCGCAAACCATTGACGCCGGTGGCGGCGATGATCTTCTCCGGTTTAAACATGCCCATGGGGCCCATGGGCGGGGCATCGGGTGCGCCATCGGGTTTTTCAAGCGCCATTTGGATGAAAGCGTGGACGTTGGCCCAGGCAAACAGCGGGGCATCACGCAGGATGGCGGCCTGGTCGGCGGTGAAGCTGTCAACATCGCCCAACACCGGCGCGGAACCGCCGGCCAGACGGCTGGCGATGCTGTCAACGGCTTCGGTGGTGTTGCCGATGATGAGCAGGGACTCGAATTGGCCGATGACCACGGTGCCTTTGGTTTGAGGCTTTTTAGCCTCGGGGTCGTCGGTGGGTATCTGTGAATCGGGATTGGAAAAATATTTTTTGAGAGTCTTGGGCATGTCCTCGGAGGAGACCGTCAGGGACATGCAATCGACCCCATGAAGTTTTTCCGTCTGCATGGATTTTCCCGAAGCGAGCCATTTTCTCCGGAGGTTCGTGAGGTTGGTGGTTAACTGCGGGCTTTTGGTTTTGGTATCCACGATGAAGATCATGCCGGGAGCATTGGCCGGTCCGCTGCTGCGGGTGATGGCAAAGGCAACGAGGCCTTGCGGCAAGCTGGTGTAATCCTCCAGATGGATGCCGAGTTCCCGTTCAAGCGGGGCGACAAAGTCGGAATTCCAACCGGCCACGAAATGGTCGGTGAATGGCTTCATCGCAGGGTCGTTCCAGAAGCGGGTCTGGGCGGAGGCTTTTTTAAAGTCGCGCATCCTGTCCATGTCCGGCACGGCGGCGACAAACAGAGTGTCGGCGGGCAGGATGCGATCGAGCGGCGGGATCGCGGCGGGGCATTGCCAAACGAGGGCGACGAGGATGGCAACAGCCAGCCGAAAGCGACCCGGCTTAGAGGCGAAGCGCCCGGGGAAAATATTCATCATACTGGTTCGTGAAAAGAGAGCGGTCTGCGCGAGCGTCATTCGGCAGTTTCGGCCTGGCGGGTGTGGCTGGGCGGCTCGAGGTAACGATAGGGATTACTGGGATTATCGTTCGAATAAGCGTAGGCATCGCGATGGTCGAGGAAGTATTTCACGGTCTCGACGGGGATGGCGAAGCCGAGGCCTTCACCGAAAGTGATCTTCATATTGGTGACGCCGACGACTTCGCCGAACATGTCGAACAACGGCCCGCCGCTGTTGCCGGGATTAATCTGGGCGGTGGTCTGGAGGTAAAGGTCCCCCTGGAACTGGCGGGTCTTGGTGCTCAAGATTCCCTCGGTGACGGTGCGCTCCAGACCGAGGGGGCTGCCGATGGCAAAAACGCGATCGCCGACGGAAAGCGGGTCCGAATCGCCGAGGACGACGTATTTAAATTTGGGCGCGTCCTTGTCTTCGATCTTCAACAGGGCGACGTCCTGAAATTTATTGAGCGCAACGATGCGGACGTTCTTGTAGGTCTTGGGTTCCAGCTGGCCGTTCTTTTGCGAATAGACTTCGACGGAAATCTGCGTCTCGCCTTCGATGACGTGGAAGTTGGTGATGAGGAAACCATCGGCATTGATGAAAAATCCGGAGCCGAGGCCCTCGGGAGTGCGCACCTGGACAACGGCTTCGCCGATATCTTTCACGAGGTCGCGCACTGTGCGGGCCGCGGCGTTTTTGTTGGCGGGGGAATAAAAGCCGGGCAGGCTCGCAACGATGGCGGGAATCTCGCTGTTGGTCGTTTTGGCCAGCATCATTTTAGGCGGCATGGCGTCGGTGATTTTGGAAATCTGGTTGCGCGGGACGACCAGCACGGTGTAGCCGACATCGACGGCGACGGAGTCGGGCTTGTCGGCGAGGATTTTGCCGGTGATGGAACTGGAATCTTTGAGTTCAATCGTCTCGGCCAGGGCCGCAAACGACGCGCTGCAAACACAGAAGACTAGGAAACACCTTTTTAACATGACTGGAAAATTAAATGACCCATCTCACTTTGACAAGCGGGATGGGTCGTTGTTAGAAAGAATTCTAAAATTACCATCATCTCAACTGTGGCCAATCCGTTGCACATTTAAGCTGTTCGCTTCGCGAAGTTTCGGAGTCAGGCACAAATATTTATTGACGTTAACCCCGGGTAATCGCCCGCAGTGCGGGCTCGACCCGGGGCTGCTCTCTTCTATCCCTCCGGGATAGCCAGTTAGTCCCGCCAACGCGGGAAGGTTATAGCCCGCCCCTCACCCCAGCCTCTTCTCCCCCAGAAGGAGAATAGCAGGGCCGGTAACAGTGACGCGAAGTGCAAGGATTTTGGGCGGATCCTGAGCTTAGTATTTGACGCTGCAACCGTAGGATTTGGTCTCGCTGACGGAGACGGGTTTGCCGGCCCAGAGCTCGTCCAAAGCCTGGCGGACGTAGTTTTTGGCGGTTTTGGGGTCGTGGTCAGGGGTGGGCGTGTCATCAATGGCGCCTTGATAGACGAGGATGCCGTCCTTATTGATAATGAACATATCAGGCGTGGTCTTCATGTCGTAGGCATGGCCAACGGTGCCGGAGCTGTCATCCAGCCAGGCGGTGGCGGCCATCTTTTCATCGGCATATTGCTTTTTCGCCGCATCGGTAGTGAGATGGTTGGGATGGCTGGGATTCACGGAATTGACGAGCAGCCAGACGACGCCTTTATCGGTGGCGTCTTTTTGCAGGGCCTGCATGGCGCCGGTCGTGAAATGGTTGGCGCAGAAGGGGCAACCGAGGTTGTAGGACTCCAGCACGACGATTTTGCCTTTGTAATCGCTGAGCTTGACGGTCTTGCCGTTGATGTCGGTGGCGGTGAAGTCGGGGGCGGGTTTGCCGATCTCGGCGGCGAAAGCGCCCGCAGCCATGGCGAGGGAGGCGACTAAAGTAACGATTTTTTTCATAAATTTGTTTGGATAGTTCCTTGGTTCCAGATGAGTGGGATTAGTGGTTGGTTACAGAATTCAGGTAGTGTTATTTGCCTTCTTGATCAGTCCCGCTGGCGCGGGAGAAAGCCCTCACCCGCGGCTGCGCCGCACCCTCTCCCATTTCATGGGCGAGGGCATCGCGGCAAATCAAAACGCTGTCATAAAATAAAGTGCCGCCCGGTTATAGTTTTTTACTTCCCCGCTTCGTCCAGGGCGGCTTGGACGATACCCGGAGTAAGGAGGGGCGGCAGCACAATCGGCTGTCGCGCTCGGTCCTTCGGATATATCAGAACCAGCGGGACGCCTGCGCGTTCAAACTTTTTTAATTCTGCAGCAATGGCGGGGCTTTCATCGGTGTCGTCGCCGATGAGGGTGATGACGCCGAGGTCCTTTAATTTGGCTTGAACCGGGGCGACATCAATGGCCTCGGCTTTGTTGACCTTACAATTAATACACCAGTCGGCAGTGAAATCCACGAGGACAGGATGGCCCTCGGCGCGGGCTTTTTCCACGGCTTCAGGGCTCCAGGGCTGCCACGCGGCGGCTTCGGTGGAGAGCGCATAGGCGCCCGTGGCGGCGAACAGGGCGAGGCTGCAGAGGGCGGCGGCGAGCTTGCCTTTGCGGCCGCGTTGAACGAATTGGCCCCAGATCCAGACGGCCATGGCGGTGGCGACGAGAAATAATCCCACGCGCAACGGGCCGCCGGTGCCGAACCGTTTTGCGTTGAAGGAGAACAGCCAGACGGTGGTGGCGAGCATGGGGAAGCCCATGGCCATCTTGAATTTTTCCATCCAGGCGCCGGGACGGGGCAGAAATTTTAACCACGCGGGTTGCCAGCTCAGGATGATGTAGGGGAAGGCGAGCCCGAGGGCCACGGTAACGAACATAAGGACGATGATGGCGGGTGGTTGGGTAAAGGCGAACCCGACGGCGCCGGCAACATAAGGGGCCGTGCAAGAGGTCGCCAAAAATGTGGCGAGCATGCCGTTGAAAAAGGTGCCGCCAAAGCCACTACCGGATGCCAGTTTATCAGCGGCGGTCAGGACGTTGCCGCCGAGCGTCACTTCAAACACCCCGAACAAGTTGAGTGCGACGAGCAGGGTGACGAGAGTCAGGATCAAAGTGAACGACCGATTCTGGAGTTGCATACCCCAGGTGGTGGTGCTGCCCGCGTGTTGCAGGATGATAACCGCGCCCGCGAGGATGAGGAATGAGATGACCACGCCGAACGCGTAGACCAGACCATGGTGGAAAATGTGTTGGGGCGCGTTGCGGCTTTGCTGGACGAAGCCGAGGATCTTCAGGGCGATGACAGGGAAGACGCAGGGCATGATGTTGAGGATGAGGCCGCCGATGAAGGCGTAGAGGAGCATTAAGGGGAGTTTTTTGGCGATGGGAGTCGCGACGCTGGCGTTGGTGGAGTCGGTGATAGGCACTTTGATTTCGCTCCCATAGCGTTGTCCGCCGATGGTCTCGATGAGGACGCCGCTGATTTCTTTGGGCCAATCGCCGGAAAACTTTTTGACAGTTTTGCGCAGGCGGATATCGGCGGAATAAGCGGAGATGACCTGGGTGGCGGGTTGGACTTCAAATGAATCGCTGGCGTTGGGATAGAAATCGACGGAATCGAAACTCATGTTTTTGGCGGCCACTCCTGTTCCATAGGCAATGACGAGCGGCCGGGTGCTGTCGCTGGTGGGCTTTTCCCACTGGGCGGTGAACGCCATGGCGTTGGTTTGCGGTACTTTGGTTTTCCAGGCGGCGACGGCGTCGGCGTCGGCGGATGGCTTGGCGGTGTCGCTGATGGTGAGGGTGGCGCTGACGTCGGCCTTGCCGGGGACGCAGACTTCTTTGCATTCGAGCCACGAGACGTGGGCTTTCAGCTCGAGGGGGCCGGGCTTCAGGTCGGCAGAGAGCTTGATGGGAATGAGAAGGATAACTTCGTGATCGTAGATGTAGGTGGTGAATTCGCCTTCGTCGGTTTTCGTCGGCAACGGCCAGAGGATGTCACCGTTGGTGAGGCCGGGAGGAAATTGCCAGACGATCCTGGTGGGGATGCCGGAGGCGCCGGAGTTGCGCCAGTAGGTGTGCCAGCCATCGGGCATTTCCAGTCGCAGGCCGGCGGTGATGGTATCGCCGGGACGGGCGGTGTCGGAATCGAGAAGGAGATAGGCTTTGGTGCGGCCGAGCTGGGCGTGGGACAGGCACGGGACGAGGCACGTCAGGAGGACGGCGAAAAATCTCGTGATGGAGCGCACGGGTATAAAATGCACGGGAGGACGGCTGGATGCCATGAGATTTTGACCACAAAGGGGGAAGAATGTTGAAAGAGAATGGAAAAGTAATTTTGGTCTGAAAGCGGCGCTAAAGCGACCGCACTCCAAACGCTTCGCGACTACTGGACATCTTACGAACTCGCAACGCGTCTGGAGTGCGTGCGGTTCACCGCCGCTTTTGCGCAATTTCTGTTAATTTTACTTTCTCAATAATGAGTGTTTTGCAAATTTACCTGCGTGAGCCCTGAGGTAAACCCAGAATCAGCCGCTGAACCTAATCCGCCTAAAACTTTTAAGCTTTCTTCCGTTCCGCTGGTTGATTTGAAATCACAATTGCCGCCCAAAGACTGGCCACACGCACCGGTCCATCGGCTGGCCGATAATGCAGTATATTTTGTCACCGCTGGCACATTGCATAAAAAACATTTGTTCGATACGCCGGACAAGCGTGATTTGCTGGAACGGCACGTTTTAGCACTCGCCAAAGGATCCGGCTGGCAAATTGAAGCCTGGGCGGTATTTGCCAATCATTACCATATCGTTGTTCGGGGGAATCCCGCTTCACAGAATCTTGGCGAATTTCTTCACGACTTGCATGGCATCTCAGCGCGGGAATTGAACAAACTGGAAGGCGTTAAGGACCGGCCGGTATGGTTTAATTTTCGCGATACTAAACTGACTGTTCAGATGAGCTATCTGGCGCGGCTGAATTATGTTCATCAAAATGCGGTGAAACACAAACTTGTGAGAGTGGCAAATCAATATCCGTGGTGCTCGGCGGCATGGTTTGAACGTGTCGCTTCTGCAGCACAGGTGAAGACGATTTATGGATTTAAGATCGACCGTGTGAAGGTCGAAGATGATTTTTGATTTGGGGAAAAGCGGCGGTAAACCGCACGCACTCCAAACGCTTCGCGCGCACAGGACGTCATCGGAGGTCGCGCAGCGTTTGGAGTGCGGCCGCTTCAGCGCCGCTTTTTCGTTCAACAACATTTTCCATTGATATTGCACTCAGTTCCCAAATCAAAAAAACTTCCGTTCACCTGTCTCCTAATTTGAAAATCCTCCGCCATCCGTATATGCTCCACTCAATGATTTCTGTTGAGGGGAACAAGTGCGTGTGGTTGTCCACGGGGGATGCGGTCTTTCCGGCGATGCTGGCGGCGATTGATGCTGCAAAAAAATCGGTGCGGCTGGAGTTCTACACGTTTGTGAATTGTCCAGTGGGACAACAGTTTGTGGATGCGCTGGTGCGGGCGCGGGAGCGCGGTGCGGTGGTGCAGGTGATGGTGGATGGCGCGGGGTCGTATGTGTTGCCCTCGAGCGTCTGGGTGCCCTTGCGCAATGCGGGCGGGGTGGTGCATGTGTTCAACCCGCTGGCGTTGAAGCGATTTGGCATAAGGAATCATCGCAAACTACTGGTGTGCGATGAGGCGGTGGCGTTCATCGGGGGATTCAATATAGATGAAACCTACGTGGGCGACGGGGTGACGAAGGGATGGCGCGATCTGGGGTTGAGCATCGAGGGACCGTTGGCGGGGCAATTGGCGTCCACCTTTGACGAGATGTTTCCGCGCGCGGAGTTCCGGCATAAAATTTTTGAGCGATTCCGCCGGTCGAAGGCCAAGCGCATCATCAAATCGAAGTCGGCGGAGATTTTGCTGAGCGGGCCGGGCTGGGGGAAGAGTCCGTTCAAGCGCGCGTTGCAGGAAGATCTGCAGCAGGCGAGCCGGGTGCAGATGGCGGTGGCGTACTTTTTGCCGACGTGGCGGTTGCGCCGGGCGCTGGGCAACGTGGCGCGGCGGGGCGGGAGGATTGAACTGGTGCTGCCGGGGAAATCGGACGTGTGGCTCTCGCAATTGGCGGCGCGGAGTCTGTATCGGCGTTTGTTGCAGGCGGGGGTGCGCATCCAGGAATATCAACCGCAGATTTTGCACGCGAAGCTAATGGTGATCGATGACGTGGTGTATGTGGGGTCGTCGAACCTGGACCAGCGAAGCCTGGCGATCAATTACGAGCTGATGGTGCGGTTTGAGAACAAAGAGATGGCGGCGCAGGCGCGGGAGATTTTGGCGGGCTTGGTGGAGCATTCGACGGAAATCAAACTGGCGGAATGGCGGAAGGGGCGGACGATCTGGCGGAAGATGAAGCAGCGGTTTGCGTATTGGCTGTTGATGCGGCTGGATACATGGGTGGCGCGGAGGCAGTGGAAGGCGATGCCGGACTAGGTGGGAACATCCAACTTCGAACATCCAACAACCAACATCCAATGTCGGTAAATGGTGTCGGGGCAATGACGAATTTCGAATGACGAATGGTTTAACCGGAAAAAAGTGACAGGTGACGGGTGACGAGTGACAAGAAGGGATTTAACCGCAAAGAACGCAAAGTTCGCAGAGAAGGGAAACATCAAAGCACCAATGGGAAAATGACGAATTCTGAATGACGAATGGGTAATTGAAACTCCAAACTTCAGAGAATATTTAATCCCGATTATTCGAGTACCAGGGGGAAAAAGTGATGCACGTTTTTGAGTTCGGCAAGAGGTGGTCGGCGGAAGCTATTGTGGGTGAATTGTTAAGCGGGGTTTTATCCCCCTAAAAAAAGTGGGTGACTTCGCGACGGTCGCGATTACAGCATGGAAATGGCGTGGTAAAATTGAGCCCGCCTACGCCGAGGATTCGGCGCGACCCGCCTTCGCTGCGCTATGGCGTGGCAAGCAACGTGGCTGATCTTTGAAATGGGAAAGAGGGATGCAGGATGTGCGGTTCGGGGGAAAGCGCCAGGGGGCTGGCGCACTCCACGACGGTTCGCGTGGGATGGATGATGTAGTTTCCGACCGATTCCGACCGGTTTAAGATATTTTAAGAAAAAACTTAGGGGGGTACGTCGCTTGTTGCCACGCAGCACATGGCAAGTGGGATAAAGCTCGTCAGTCCGGCTCACCGATATGGCAATGAAAATAGGGGTGAAAAAGCCGGGATTTTTTGGAAAATGGCCAAGCTCAAATTAGGGATAATTAGAGCTGTTTTTTAATGTCCGGTCCGCCGGGCTGGAAGCGGTGGCTCTACGGTGGGGCATCCTCTGTCGCTGAAGGGCGTGTTGCCAAAATCGAAATTCCCGTTTTGGAGCGCGACCGGTCCCCGGTCGCAGCAGGCCAGCAGGGAAAATCATTCGTAATTCCTACGACTTACGTCACGACAATGTGCTGCGAGTCCCGACACCCCGGGACTCGCGGTCCAGGGCTTTGGGCAACACACCCTGAAGCTTTGGAGGACGGTAGTTGCCCACCGCTGGGGGAATGTTGACCGCCACGTGGAATGTGACAAGCGGTGGTATGCGCTACACGAATTCGGAGTGATTCCGACCAATTCAAACCACTTGAAGGGGGTGGTATTGAAAAATGAACCGCTAAAGGCGGAACATGGGAATCTATGGGTGGGGAGTAAAAAAAGCATCAAATAGTGTCAGGTGGGTCCGATATCAGTGGGAAGGTGAAAAGGAGGTGTTTATCATGGAATGTGGTTTGCTAATAAATCAGGACGAGGAATGGGAATGACTTTGAATAAAGAGCTTTTTGACCGGTTGCTGTCGGCGATGTTGGTCGCCGGCGGGAGCGGGCTTTCCGACGTCTTATTCGTGCCGGGGCGGCCACCGCAATTGGATTGTTTTCGCACGTTGCGCTCGTTCGAAAAGGTTCTGGATGAACCAGTTGTGACGCCGGACTTGACGCAGCAGATAGCAGCTATCCTGATGGAGGAGAGCGCGCACCTGGCGGAAAATCTGAAGGTGAACGGGTCATGTGATTGCAGCTATACACTGCCGAACGGTGCCCGTTTTCGGGGCAATATCTATCGGCAAAGTGGACACCTGGCGGTGGTGATGCGGAAGTTGTCGAACTCGATACCAGGGTTCAGCGAGCTGAGTCTGCCGGCTGTTTTTACGGAGATCATGAAGGAGAGTTCGGGGCTGATCTTTGTGACGGGAGCGACGGGGATGGGGAAGAGCACGACGCTGGCGGCGGTGATCAATGAAATGAACCGGACGCAGCGGATCCACATCATCACGCTGGAGGACCCGGTCGAATATTTGCATCCGCCGATGCAATCGATCATCAGCCATCGGGAATTGGGGAAGGATTTTTCGAGTTACCCCATCGGATTGAAGTCGGCGATGCGGCAGGCGCCCAAGGCGATTTTGGTCGGCGAGATCCGCGACCGCGAGACGATGGAGGTAGCACTCAGCGCGGCCGAGACGGGGCATATTGTTTTCACGACGCTGCACACGATCAATGCGGGACAGACGGTGAACCGGATATTGGGGATGTTCGACAAGGATGAGGTGCAACTGGTGCGGCATCGCCTGGCGGATACGTTGCGCTGGGTGATCAGCCAGAAGCTGGTGAACAAGATCGGGGGCGGGTTGCAACTGGTGACGGAAATCATGGGGAGCAACATGCGGTCGCGTGAGGTGATCATCCTGGGTGAATCGGACAAACGGAACCTGCATGAGATCATTGAGAGCAGCGTGTCGCCGTGGGGCTGGCATAGCTTTGAGCAATCGCTGGTGAAGGCGTATTCGGCGGGATTGATCGACGAGGAGACGGCGGTGAACCATTCCACGCACCGGTCGAAATTGCGTCAGGCGCTGGACAGTGCGCGGCCACGGTCAGCGACGATCATCAGCATGGCGGCAAGTGCCGCGGCTTAATTTCGACAAACTACGAGGTCGCGAGCAGATTTACTTACCGTTGAGATTGTTCACACCGAAAACGCGCCGGCCATCGGGCAACAGGGCCTCAGCTTCGATCCATTGCGCGCCGCCGGCAGGCGTGACGGTGAAGGTATTTCCAAAGGCAGGCTCGTGACCATTGGTCTCCCAAACGATTTGCGCGTCATGCAGGTCAACGCCATTGGCGGAGAGTTGTGCGGTCAGGGTGCGACCGGAGGTTGACACAGTGATAGTGCCGGGGGCGGCGCGCCAGCTCTGGTTGGTGAGCGAGGTCTGCGCCATGAGCCACGCGGCGAAGCCGAGGCCGCGGGCCTGGTTGGGGATGACGAATTCCTGGCTGAGGTTGAAACTATCGCCCCAGCGGTCGTAGATGGGGTAGGGCGAGGGGATGTCGCTATCACGCGGGAAGGTGAGTGCGCCGAGTTCGCGCTGGTAGAACTCGAGCCAGCCGAAGCCGCCTTGCATGCTGCCCAGGGGGATGCCGGAAGGCGGCAGGGCGCGCCGGTCGTTGGTGGCGTATTGATGCACGATCTCGTGCTGGCGTTTCCAACCGAGGCCGGTGATGAGCGCGACGTTGACGGGATTGCAACCGGCGTCGTAGTTCAGGTTGCTGAGAATGGCGCGGAGATATTTGGGACGCGGGTCATTGAATTCGGGTTGGTCAAGCTGGCAGGCGACAGCGAGGTCGAACGAGGCGTCGCCGGAGAAATACCAGCCGGCGGCAAGGATGCGTTTGCTCTCCTCGGGATAGCTGCTGCCGTAGGCACAATCCTGCGCGCGGCGGTATTGATCTTCGGCGGCGGCCATGATTTCGTTTTCGCATTCCTTCTGGAGAAGCGGCGAAAGTTTATCGGCAGAAATTTTTCCACTGCGTGCGGCAAAGGCGTAACTGCGGATGGCATTGCCCCAGGAACTGGTGAGACGGCCCCAGCCCCAGCGACGCGTGTTGGGGTCGTTGGGTTTGAGCCAGGCGAAGACTTTGTCTCGATAGGCGGGGTCGCCGGTGGCGATGAAGAGTTCGGTGGCGGCCCAGGCAAGTTCGTCATCATGCGCAAAGTCGTCGCCATAATGGGTGAGACGCTGGTAGGCGTCATAGCCGGGATGCGCGGCCAGTGCGCGTTGGAGGAAGTCCCAGCCGAGTTTGGCTTTCTTGAGATAGAGCGCGGCGGTCTCGGGATATTGCTTTTTGAAAAGGGGCGAAGACGCGCATTGGGCGAGCGCGGCCACCGCGGCGGCGGTGCCGGAGGTGTTCTTGGGCCAAACGACTTGCGGATCGCCGTGATCGGGCGTCACGTCATCTTCGTAGGGACGATTTTTGGGATAAACGAGGAAATAGAATCCACCATCGGCGTCCTGCATCTTCGCGAGGAAATCGGATTCCCATTTGGCTTCCTGCATCACGTCGCTGATGCCATCGCCACTTTCGGGCAGGCCGAGATTATCGAGTTGGGCGACGCCGGAGAAATTATCGACGGCGAACATCATCAGATGGATGAACGCAGCGCTGTTGATGGTGTATTTGCTGTAATCACCGGCATCGTGATGTCCGCCACGAACATCCACGGTGCCCTGGTTGACGAAGGGATACAGACTGGCGGCGACGTTGGTGGGCATCGGAACGGGACGGCCCTTGGGCCCTTCGATGGCGTTGGCATAGATGTTCCCATTCGCTTTATCGAACTCAGGGGCCATGGTCGGGATTTGCGCGGGGTTGGTATGGCAGGCATCGCGGGTGAAGCGGGTGAAGGGCAGGGAATTATCCGTGCCGCAACGTTGATGATAAATGCCGAGTGCATACGCGCGGGCAAACACGGCGGCCGTGCCGTCGTTGAGGTTGAAAGGAAAAGACACGCCGAGACCGGGAACCGCGAGGCGATACTGACCAGGCGTTTTGAAATCAGTGAAGTCGGCCTCCAGCACATCCTGATAGATCGGGTAATTGAAGCCTTTGTCGTGACGGACTTTCAGTTGACCGTGAAACACAGTTGCCCCGGATACCGCGTCGATGAGCGTGAAGGAGTTGTTCGTGTTCGCGTCAGCAAAATCCATTTCGCCCAGGCTGCCGAGGTAGTAGCCGACCATCGCGGTTTTGGGAAATTGCGGAACGTAACCGACTTCGTTGACATGGATGGCCGGACTCAGCCGTTGCGGATCTGCTTTGGCAGTGAAGCGGATATCCGGCGACCACAAGCGGGTGTCGGAGCTTTTGACTTCGACGGATTGGTTGGGTGCGATGGGCGAATCGAGAACGAGGTAAAGCCAGTTGCCGATGCGGAGGTCGCGCTTTTTGAGCGGGGCATACAGGACGCGGCGTTTAAAGCCAACGGATTTAACGACGATTGGTTTTCCGTCAGCGAGCACGGTGAAGACTTTTTCGGCGGGCAAATGGGGGTTACCATCGGCATCCACAAAATCCCATTGGGTGGGGCGGGCAGGGTCGCGGTCCTTGGTGGTGACGAGAGTCAGTTCGAGGATGGTGGGTGTGATAATGTGCAGCTCGTGGGCGCCGATTGACGGGAGTTCCAACAGGTTATCGGTCGACTGCGATTCAGCCGCATGGGTACAACCAACCATTATTAGACAAAAACCGAGCATCAAAAGCCTTTGCGCCCGAGAAAGATTTAGCGGGTGGTTAGGCCCGGAGGACGCATTCCCAATGGCTTTTGAACGCTTAAAACCGAATGAACTATGGCATTCCTTGCTGGTCACGATGGTATCTTACCCGTGGATGGGGACTGCGGCTATCCAGAATTGCCATTCATAACGCTTGCCAAACGCGGCTGTGGCTTTAGATTGTGCGCTCGCTTTTTATTCAATTATGACCTTTGAAACGCTGAAAGTAATGCTGGCACAGGCGGGACAACCCCAAATGGTGGAAGACCAACGGGCAGCCACGATAAAAAGCTTCGCTTTGATGGGCGTCCTGTTCGTGATCATGTATCTGGTTTTGTTCCGTCCGCAGCAGAAGAAGGCGAAGGAACAGGCAAAAATGCTCACCACCATCAAAGCCGGCGACAAGGTGGTCACCAGCAGCGGTATCGTCGGCGTTGTCATCAACGTCAAAGACAAGACCCTTTCAATCCGTTCAATGGACGCCAAACTGGAAATCACCAAAGGGGCGGTCGCAGAAATCACTGAACGCGCCGGAGAAACGCCCGCGTCCTGATCCTATTTCATACCATGAAGCGCAATAACCTCACGCGGCTCATCATCGTCATACTGCTCGTTGTCTGGTCACTTTACGAGATCTACCCGCCCACCGGACGGGACCTGGTGGAATGGTTCGGCGCCCGGGCTCACAATAAGGATGCAGATTTCTCAAAGATATTGACCCAGGCGCAAACGATGGAGAAAACCAATGCCGCCCGCGCCTATGGGAACCTGCAGGATGCGATCGGGACAAACGACATCATCCATTATTTTCCTTCGTTTGATGCGCAGGAAGACCCGCATCCGACCGAGTACATCCTGAACCGGCTGCAGCGGGAAGCCGCCGGAAAGGTCCATCTGGGTCTCGACCTCCAGGGCGGCATCTCGTTCACGATGCGGATGAATACAAATGCTTTGATGGAGGCACAATCGAACACCAACAAAGTATTTCGCCCGGAAGATATCAACATGGCCATCAAGCAGGCCGTAGAGGTACTGCGCAAACGCGTGGATAAACTCGGCGTGGCTGAGCCGGTGCTGCAACCGGAAGGCGCAGACCGGATTTTGGTGCAGTTGCCGGGGCTGTCGGAAGAACACCAGAAAGAAGCAACGGTGCTGCTTTCTAAACCGGCCTATCTGGAATTCAAGCTCGTGCATGAACACAGCGAGGAGCTTTTAGCCCAAGGCGTCATTGAGCCCGGATACGAAGTGCTCACGGAAGTGGACGAATTGAAGAACGGGCAGAAGCGGATGACCAAATATCTTGTCAATAAACATGCTGAGATGGTGGGCGGCGTCAAGGACGCCGGCCTCAACCGTGACAACATGGGCAATCCGAGAATCGTGTTCACGTTGGATTCAGCGGGCGCCGAGCGCTTTGGCCAGATCACGCGGGCGAATGTGGGCCGAAGACTGGCAATTGTTTTGGATGGTGAATTAAAGACAGCGCCTAACATCAATAGTCCGATTGAAGGCGGCAGCGGCGAAATAACCGGCAGTTACACCGACCAACAGGCCAGCGAGATTGCCAACGTTTTGCAAAATCCGCTGAAAGCGCCTCTAGCCATCATCTCCTCCAGCCTGGTCGACCCGACGCTGGGCAATGATTCCATCCATAGCGGTATCAAAGCCGCCTTGATCGGTGTCATCCTCGTGGCGGGATTCATGTTGGTTTATTACATGCTGGCCGGCGCAGTTGCCAACACAGCCCTGATGCTCAACATCATCATCCTAATGGGCGTCATGTGTTCGGTGGGAACCACGCTGACGATGCCCGGCATCGCCGGTGTAGTGCTGACCATCGGTATGGCGGTGGATGCGAACGTCCTGATTTTCGAGCGTATCCGTGAGGAATCGGCCAAAGGCAAATCATTGCGCGGCGCACTGGAAGCAGGTTATGACCGCGCGTTCAGTACGATTTTGGATTCACACGTCACTACGTTGATCTCATCCATCATCCTGATTTTCATGGGCACGGGCTCGGTGAAAGGATTCGGCGTCACGTTGACGATCGGTGTGGCAGCTAGTCTGTTCACCGCGCTGGTGGTGACCCGATTGATCTTTGATTGGCTGCTGGCGAAGAATTTGATCAAGAAGATCAACATGTTGCATTTGATCAAGGGAACGAAGATCGACTTTATGCGCTGGGCATTGCCGGCGTTCATCGCTTCCTGGTTGTTGATCGCCATCGGTATTGGTTACGGATTTCATCGGGGCCACGATGTGCTGGGCGTTGAATTCGCCGGTGGTGACACGGTCAAGCTGGCTTTTGACCCCGCACATAAGGTGGATGTGGACAAATTGCGCGAGGCCGCCACGAAGGCCACTGGCGGCGACGCGTTGGTGAGTTATCAACATGATGTCGCCGGAGGCAATGAGACGTTGAGCATCACAGTGCGGGATTTTGGCAAGGGGGAAGGAACAGAAACGATCAACCAGGGCCAAAAGGTGGTGTCCCAATTGCAGCAGGAATTTCCTGAATCGATGTTTGTGGTGCGCGGCATAGATCACGTGGGAGCCACCGTGAGCGGCGAACTCTCCCGCGCCGCCATCCTGGCGTCGCTGCTGGCGATGTTCGGCATCCTCGTTTACGTGGCGTTCCGGTATGAATTTTCGTTCGCCGTGGGCGCCGTGGTCGCCATCATTCACGATGTGCTGATGACTCTCGGCTGGTACTTTCTCGCCGGGCGCGAACTCAATGCGACCACCGTGGCCGCCGTCCTGACCATCATCGGCTTTTCCATCAACGACACGGTCGTCATCTTCGATCGTATCCGTGAAGACCTAAAGCTCGGCGTGCGTGGTTCTTTCAAAGACATTGTGAACCAGGCGCTCAACCAGACCTTGAGCCGTACGCTCATCACCTCCGGCACGGTGTTCCTTGCGACGTTGTCCCTGTATGTTTTCGGCGGCGGTGTCATCAACGACTTCGCGTTCGCGTTCCTCGTCGGTATTCTGACGGGCACGTATTCATCCATCTACATCGCCAGTTCGTTGGTGATCTTCTGGCAGTGGTATTTTCACAATGGTCAGCGCCCCGGTATCGGTGGGCCACAAACAGCAGCGTCAACAACCGCCGTGGTGGCCGGCAAATAGGTCGTGTCCGGCATGTTTGCCCTGGTCCAAATCACGCCGGTGTATTGGGCGGGTTTTGTCGGGTTCATCCTTATCTGCCTGGCGCTGGATCTGGGTGTTTTCCATCGCGGCGCCTACAAGGTCACCTTTAAAAGCGCCCTAACATGGACGTTGATCTGGTGTTCACTGGCGATGCTGTTTGCGCTGGCGTTGGTGCGTTTGCGCGGCAAACATGCGGCGCTCGATTTTCTCACCGGTTATGTCATCGAATTCTCTCTCTCGATGGACAACGTGTTCGTCATCGCGCTCATCTTCACTTATTTCCAGGTGCCGGACAAATACCAGCATCGGGTTCTGTTTTGGGGCATCCTGGGCGCGCTGATCATGCGCGGTTTCATGATCGTTGGCGGTACGGCGCTCGTGCAACAATTCCAGTGGACGCTCTATTTCTTCGGCGGATTTCTCGTTTTCACGGGCGTTAAAATGTTGTTCGTCGGGGAAGGGAAGATACGCCCGGAAAAGAATCCTGTCCTGCGTGCCGCGCGTAAGCTCTTTCCGGTTTCGGCGGAATTGGACGGGCATAAACTCATGACGAGGCTGAATGGACGCCGGGCACTGACGCCTCTGATGATTGTATTGCTCATGGTGGAGACGAGTGACTTGATTTTCGCGTTGGATTCCATTCCCGCTATATTCTCGGTCACGACCGATCCGTTCATCGTTTTCACGTCAAATGTTTTTGCGATCCTTGGATTGCGCTCGCTTTACTTCCTGCTGGCGGGCGCCATCAACTATTTCCGTTATCTCAAGGTTGGGCTATCGCTGGTGCTGGTCTTCATCGGAGTCAAAATGCTCATTGACCCGCATGACGACAAGAATCCGATGTGGTTTCAGATCGATATTCCGACGACCATTTCGCTGATGGTTGTGGCGACCATCATCCTGAGCGCCATCGTGCTTTCGGTGATGGTGGCCGAGCGGGAGAAACGTACGGGTGTGAATAGAAGTTGAATCCACTTGCGGTAGCAACCATGCAATGGTTAAACGGTTGTTGAAATGAAATTTCGCTGGTCGCTTGCGATCCCCCAGCCGCTCCTCGCCGGGCAACTGGCGACACGGCTGCGGCTCTCGCCATTGCTCGCCCAATGCCTCGTCAACCGCGGATTCAGTGAACCGGAGATGATCCAAAACTTTCTCGCGCCGCGACTCAAAAATCTGGCGGATCCGTTCTTACTGCCGGACATGCAAACGGCCATAGACCGCTTGTATCGGGCACGAGAGCAACGTGAACGCGTAGTGATTTTCGGTGACTACGACGTGGATGGGGTGACTTCGACCGCTCTTTTATTTGAAGTCTTAACGAGGCTCGGCTTTGCGGTGGAGTTCTATCTCCCGAATCGCATGGAGGAGGGCTATGGGCTGAGCCGGGACGCGGTGGAAAATTGCCTGAACAAGTTCCCAACGACGCTCTTCCTCGCGGTGGATTGCGGCTCAACGGCGGTTGAAACCATTCACTGGCTCCGCGAACGTGGCGTGGATGTGATCGTCCTGGATCATCACCAGGTCAGCACGCCGCCACCCGCGACAGTGGCGCTGATCAACCCTCAACTACAAACCCGAGCACAAGGGCAGGGCGCGACGAGCAGGCCAGCGACTGAATTATGTTCAGTGGGCCTCGCATTCAAACTCGCACATGCCCTGGTGAAACACGGCCGGGAAAATAATGTTGCCGGTGCAGCTGAGTTTGATGTGCGCCCCTTGCTCGACCTGGTGGCGCTGGGAACGATTGCCGATCTCGTTCCGCTTACGGGGGAAAACCGCATCCTCGTTACTGCGGGGCTGGAACGATTGAATGTGACGCAACGACCTGGATTGGTTGCTTTGAAGCAAGTTGCCCAGTCACCGGCTAAACTCGGTACTTTTGACGTCGCGTTTCAACTGGCACCTCGATTGAACGCCGCAGGCCGGTTGGAAACCGCCGAGGAATCGCTGCGGCTGTTGCTGGCGGAGAATCTTTCGGTGGCGATGCCGATTGCGCTGGCGCTGGACGCACAAAACCGCGAGCGACAGAAGATAGAGCGCGGCATCGCGGAACAAGTGACTGGTGCGCTGCGTGCGACGCATAAACCTGAAACAGATTTTGTCATCGTTGAAGGCCAGCTGCTTTGGCACATCGGGGTGGTCGGCATTGTCGCATCGCGGGTGCTCCAGGAATTTTACCGGCCAACCATCATTCTCGGCGGTGACGGTGAATCGTGGCGAGGGTCAGGGCGGAGCATCGCAGGGTTTGACCTGGCGGCGGCCTTGCGTGAATGCAGCGACCTGCTGACGCGGCATGGCGGTCATGCAATGGCTGCCGGGCTGAGCATTCGTGGGGAAAATCTTGCTGCGCTCCGTCAGCGTTTGAATGAATTGGCAAGGCGCAGTTTGAAGCCGGATGATCTGCAACCTTCTTTACGACTGGATGCAGAAGTCGGGCTTGATGAAATGACCATGGAACGGATGGCTGAATTGGAACGCCTCTTGCCGGCCGGACAGGGAAATCCTACCGCGCAATTTTGTGCCCGCAACGTGACCCATCATCGCCCGTTGCAACGGCTCGGTGCGGATAAGAAGCACGTAAAAATGTGGGTCACCGATGGCGGTGATTTCCGGGAATGTGTCTGGTGGGGAGCTGGTGAAAAACAATTACCTGTGGGGAAATTCGACCTGGCTTTTGTTCCGCAAATCAATGAATTCAATGGCCGCCGCTCGGTGCAGTTGAAGGTTTTGGACTGGCGTTCCGCATAGAACTCGCTCAAGCTCCCAAAGTTAAAGCTTTAGGGACTCAGGGCGATGCGAATTGCGCTGTCATGTAATGAATATCCGCCTTTGCCTCATGGCGGAATCGGGACCTTCGTCAAATCGCTGGCCAACGAATATGTGCGCCTGGGTCATGACGTCACGGTTTTTGGGACACATCACACCGCTGACAGCTTCAACGATGGCCCGATCCGCGTGGAAATGCTCCGTGATGACCGACGACGTTTTGGCTGGTTCTTTGAACGGTTCGCCCTCCGAAGATACTTGCAGCAATCGTTGGCTAAAAAGCGCTTCGATATAGTCGAGCTGGTGGATTACAGCGGGATGTTGCCATGGCCGATACGAGGCCTGCCCGTGGTGGTACGGTTGCATATGTCCTGGACAGTATTGTGGCGCCATTTTGGAAAGCCGTCCCGGCCACGCTGGATGACCTATTGCGAACGACAAACGCTGGCCAGGCACCCGCATTGGATCGGTTGTTCTAAATTTATCCTGGAGGAAACATCCCGGGTCACTGGATTAACGCCAGTCTCCTCACGGGTCATCTACAATCCTTTTCCCGGCCAGTTGCCGGCGGAAGTAAAGCCGTTGGCGGAGCGGGAAAAGGTCATTCTTTTTGCCGGCCAGGTCGCCAAACGCAAGGGCGCGCTGGCGGTCGCCGAGGCGGCCAAAATATTTCTTCCGTTGTTGCCGGGCTATCGCGTCGTGTTTGTGGGGGGGCAGGATGAATTTAACGGGAGGTCGGCCCCCGAAGCATTCAAACATATTGTGGGCAATGAACTTGCCCCACGATTGGTTTTCACGGGTCTGGTTGACCACGCCACGGTCCTGGATTGGATGCGTCGCGCGCAGGTCTTTCTTTTTCCTTCCTGTCTGGAAGCATTCGGCATTGTGGTGCTCGAGGCCATGGCGTCCGGCCTGCCGGTAATCTATTCCCGCCTCCATTCCGGAACGGAAATCATCCAGAACAATGTGAATGGATATCTGGTGGACCCGGCTTCGACGGATGAGATAACGCGCCGGGTGGTGGATGTCTGCCGGAACCTGCCTCACTCGCAGAGCCTGGCGGATGCGGCGCGGAAGACGATCGCCGATAGATTCACCCCAAACATTTGTGCCCGCGAATCGCTGGAGTTTTACGACGAGATATTACGGCGCAAATAAATCTGCGATGGTGATGCGAAGATCGGGCAATAGTTTTTCCGTCAGCACTTCTTTCGAGGCCAGGATGCCTTTAAGCGCCAGGCCAAACTCGGTGCCATGATATATTTCCACGTTGTCGTAGCGGGGGTCGATGATCCAGAGGCGTGGGAGCCGCATATGTTCGTAAACCTGCTTCTTGATGACGGTATCGGGCTGATTATCCCCGGCATCGATGATTTCAGCCGCCAACCAGAGTTTTCCGGTTGCGGCCGTTATCAGGGCGAGATCAGGGCATACTTTGTCGGTTCGGGAAACCATTACGCCCATGCGGCGGCTCAGGAGATTGGCGGCCCGCATGCCGGCCATGCTTTTGGCGACCAACGCATGCAGGCGTGAGCAAATCACTTCATGGCGCACGCCGGGTGCCTGGCGCAAATGGGGTTCGCCTTCCAACACTTCCTGGTACGGGTTGCTCATTTTTGCTGCCGTTAAAGTTAGCGATTAACGCCAAATTTTCCTAGCGGTTCTTGCAGATGCGATTATCTTTGCAACGTTATCCCAGAAGACCGCGTCCGTATGAGCAGGTCGTTTAATCAGCCGCATTGGTGCTCTTCCGGGTGGAGAAAGCGTGATCCATCCAGCAGGTGTATTGCCTTCACGCTCGTCGAATTGTTGGTGGTTATCGCGGTCATCGCCATTCTTGCCTCGCTCCTGTTGACGGCCTTGAGCGGCGCGAAGGTCCGTTCAAAAACAGCCTTTTGCCTCAATAATATGAAACAACTACAGGAATGCTGGCACATGTACGCACATGATAATGACGATATAATGGTGCCCAATAATTATGTAGGTTCGGTGATAATGGGCACGACCAACGGGCCAGTGATGAACGAAGACCAAATGACGTGGTGCATGGGAATAGCCCCAACGAGCACGGATGAAATCACCTACGGCACGTCATTGCTTTTCATGTATAACCTGAATGCTGCGATCTATCATTGCCCGGCTGATCTCACGGAGATCCAGGACCATCCGGGGATGCCGCGCAAACGAAGCTATAATCTGAGCAACAGCGCGAACTGCTCCATGGATAATCATTTTCGCATGTGCAGTGAAATCCGCCAGACAGAGGAATTGTTCACCTTTATTGATACGCATGAAGATGAAATTTTCGATTCAACCTTTGGGGTCATTCCGGAAACTGAATACTTCTTCAACAACTACTGGCTCGATGTCCCGGCGGACCGTCATGGCCGGGGCGCGAACATAGCCTTTGCTGACGGCCATGCGGAACATTGGCGTTGGTTGGCTAATAAATTCGGGTCGGAGTTCATTTCCCAGTCGTATAGTGACGACGACCTGACGGACTTGCGCCGGCTGCAGCAGCATATCAAGGGCGCAGGGGGAAACTAATTTGGAATTGCTGCGGGTTGTGTTACTGTCGCGAAGTTCCCACTTTTTTTAAAAACGGACTCGGGTACTTCAGCCAGCTCCAGAATCGATTGACGGAATGACTGAACATAAGGTCGGTAGATTTCCCTTCTTGCGATTCGGCGTCGCGTTTGTAACCTATCGGTCTTTTTATGAACTATAAGATATCTCATCGGGCCGCCTCACTCGCTCCGTCCTTGACCCTGGCGATCGATTCCAAGGCGAAGGCCATGAAGGCGGCGGGGGAAGATGTCGTCGGCTTCGGGGCTGGCGAGCCGGACTTCGATACGCCGCAGCATATCAAAGATGCGGCGGCCAAGGCGCTGGCGGCGGGATTCACCAAATATACGCCCAGCGCAGGCATTCCTGAGCTGCGGGAGGCCATCGCTGCCAAGTTCAAGCGTGAGAACGGGCTGATTTACAAACCGTCACAGGTTATTGTTAGCTGTGGTGGAAAGCATTCCTGTTTCAACGTCATTCTGGCCACGTGTGAGGAAGGCGATGAGGTCATCATTCCCTCGCCGTATTGGTTGAGCTATCCGGAAATGGTGAAGCTCGCCGGCGCTAAGCCCGTGATTTTGCCGACGACCGACAAGACCGAATTCAAAGTAACGCCAGAACAGCTACGTGCTGCGATCACTCCCAATACGCGTTTGTTCATCTTGAATTCGCCCAGCAATCCTACCGGCAGTGTTTATACGCCGGAAGAGACCAAGGCGTTGGGGGATATTTGCGTGGAGAAAAATGTGCTCATCATGAGCGACGAGATTTATGAGCAATTGCTTTATGACGGCGCGAAAGTGAAGAGTGTCGCGAGTTTTTCACCGGCGCACCTTGACCATACGATCATCGTCCATGGCTTTGCGAAGGCGTGGAGCATGACGGGCTGGCGCCTGGGTTTCCTGGCTGCCCCGGAACCGATCGCCAAGGCGATTGACGCCGTCCAAAGCCATAGCACAAGCAACCCGACGAGTTTCGCCCAGAAAGGCGGCGTAGCGGCGCTGAACGGCCCGCAAGACCATCTGCCGAAATGGCTCGCGGAATATGACAAGCGCCGTCGTTACGCTTATCAAAAGCTGAACTCCATCCCGGGCATCTCGTGCGTGAATGCGAAAGGGGCATTTTACCTGTTTCCAAACATTTCAAAGACGGGCTTGAAATCTTCTGAATTTTGCGCGCGGTTGCTGGAAACGGAAAAGGTTGCCGCGGTTCCGGGCATCGCCTTTGGCGCGGATGATTATTTCCGCATCAGTTATGCGACCAGCCTCGCAAATATCGAAAAAGGCCTGGACCGGATGGACCGTTTCGTCCGCAGTCTCGCGATGTAAGCCGTTAACTGATTGATTGCCGCATGGCGGCAAAAAGGTCTTTTCCGGATGCGGCATCAACGGGCTCTTTGCTTTTGGCGTTCGCGTGTTCAACCAGTTCTTCTGGTAACTCTTTGATAAACGGCGACGGATGGCAGGGAAGCATTTGGCCGTATTTTTTCCGCGCGCCGCAATGGCTCACGGTTAAAGTCAGCATGGCGCGCGTGACGGCCACATAAAACAGGCGACGTTCTTCATCCATCGTTCCTTCGACTTTCGAACGGGAATGGGGCAACAAACCGTCTTCCAAGCCCACGATGAATACGTGCGGGAATTCCAGCCCCTTGCAACTGTGCATCGTGATGAGCGTAACGGCATCACCTTCGTTTTCCTTCTCTTCTTCGCGTTCCGAATCCAGCGTGATGTCTTCGAGGAATGTCTCCAGCCGACTTGCCGCTGGCACAAGGCTGGAGGATATATCCGAGTCGTGCGACCGATCCAGCGTGGCAATCAAATCTTTCAAGTTGCGGATGCGGCTCTCGGCATTTTCGGGGTTTTTCTCGCCGCGCCGCAATTCCTGGAAATAGTTGATCTCATCAAGGAAACAATCGGCCCAGCTTTGGAGGTTCGTCATCCCGCTTTGGAGGTGGTGGCGTGTCCGCTCAATGAATGCCACAAACGCCTCCACTGCTTCGCGGGTCTTCGCCTGGTACGTGGCTGTCACCGCTGGATTTTTCATCGTCGCGAAGACAGACGCGTGACGATCATGGCTGGCGCCTAGCAGGCGTTCCATCGTCACATCACTGAGGCCGCGCGCAGGAGTGTTGGCGATGCGCAACAGGCTCACGTCGTCGTCGGGATTCACAAACATCTTCAAGTAGGCGAGGAAGTCGCGCACTTCGCGGCGGTCGAAGAAGCTTTGCCCGCCGATCAAGTGATACCGGACATTGGCCTGCCGCAAGGCGGTTTCCAGCGGTCGTGACTGTTGATTGGTGCGGAACAGGATGGCGCAATCTTTCCAAATAGCCCTTTGCGCCAGTTTTTTAAACTGGATCTGGGCGACCACCTCGCGCGCTTCTTCTTCGTCGTCGGTGAAAGTATGCAGCGTTATCAGGGTGCCATCGCCCTTTTCAGACCACAACTGCTTGCCACGACGACGAACGTTGTTTTTAATGACGGCGTTCGCGGCGCGCAGGATGGTGTTGGTACTGCGATAGTTCTGCTCCAGCTTGACGACTTTGATCCCGGGAAAATGTTTTTCCATATCCAGCAGATTGGCGACCTCCGCACCGCGCCAGCCATAAATGCTTTGGTCATCATCGCCAACCACGCACAGGTTACGATGTTCCTTCGTCAGCGAATGGACCAATTCAAACTGCGCGGCGTTGGTATCCTGGTACTCATCCACCATCACATAGCGATATTTGGCCCGGCAGGCTTCCAGTGCTTCGGGATGCTCTCTGAAAAGCCGGAGGGTCAGCAGAATCAAATCATCAAAATCAACGGCGTTGCAGGCGCGCAAGGCTGATTCGTAACGTTTGCGGATATGTTCCGCCATGGCGCGAACGCTTTCTTCGGCGAAGGCCGCCGCGCGCTCACCGCCATTCTTGTAACGGCTCAATAAGCTGAGGATTGCGCCCGGATCAGTCTTTTCGCCCTTAGCCGAAATGCTGCTGAGGATTTTTTTTACGGTGCTCAGTTGTTCCGATTCATCGTAGATGACGAAATTACGTTTGTAGCCGAGCTTTTCGATGTGCTGGCGCAAGATGCGGACGCAAAGAGAGTGGAAAGTGCAGATGGTCGGGCGATCAGATTTCCTGGATGTGTCAGTTTCCCGCTTCGGAACCGGCAAAAGTTTAGTCACCCGTTCCTGCATCTCACGCGCGGCTTTGTTCGTGAAAGTAACGCCCAGAATGTTGCCGGGCGCCACTCCGCGAGCGACCATATAGGCGATCCGAAACGTGATAACGCGGGTCTTTCCCGTGCCCGCTCCCGCTAAAATCAATACCGGGCCGTTGATAGTTTCAGCAGCGAGGCGTTGTTGCGGATTGAGCGAATTTAAGTTCACCATGTGCGGCGCGGAGTTTAATTTGCGCCGGAACTAACGCAAGCGTACGGCAGAAAAATCTGCATTCAGGAAGAAATAAGTTGCGCCGGACGTGCATCGGGGCTTAAGAATCAACCGCATCAAATGGGCAAAGCACTCATAATCGCGGAGAAACCGTCGGTCGCCAGCGACATTTCGAAGGTGATCGGCAAGTTTCAGAAGCACGACGATTACTTTGAAAATGATGAATATGTCATTTCCTCAGCGGTCGGTCATCTACTGGAGTTGATCGTTCCCGAGCAATTCGAGGTGAAACGCGGCAAATGGACTTTCGCGCATTTGCCGGTCATTCCACCGCATTTTGCATTGCGACCCATCGAGAAAAATGAGAACCGCCTCAAAGTCCTGCTCAAGCTCATCAAGCGAAAGGACATCGACCGGCTGGTTAATGCATGCGACGCAGGCCGTGAAGGAGAATTGATTTTCCGTTATATCGTCCAATACGCGGAAACCAAAAAGCCTATCCAACGGCTTTGGTTGCAAAGCATGACGGCTGCGTCCATCCGGGAAGGCTTTGAACATTTACGCACGGATGGCGAGATGATGCCGTTGGCTGATGCGGCAGTTTGCCGTAGTGAGAGTGATTGGCTGGTGGGCATCAATGGAACGCGGGCAATGACGGCGTTCAATTCCAAGACCGGTGGGTTTCATCTGACGACCGTTGGCCGGGTGCAAACACCCACGCTGGCCATCCTGGTCGAGCGGGAAGAAAAGATCAAAAAATTCATTTCCCGTGATTATTGGGAAATTCACGGAACTTTTGCCGCGCAAGGAGGGGAATACACTGGCCGTTGGTTCGACGAGAAATTCGCCAAAAAGGAAGGCGATGACCAATTAAAGCCTGAGCGTGTCTGGGATGTCGCACTGGCTGATGAGGTCCGGAACAAATGTCAGGGCAAACCCGGGATCGTCACGGAAGAGAGCAAGCCGACCACGTCGCTTTCTCCGTTGCTATATGATCTGACGAGCTTGCAGCGGGAAGCCAACGGGCGATTTGGATTTTCCGCGAAGAATACTCTCGGCCTGGCGCAGGCACTTTATGAAAAGCACAAGGTGCTCACGTATCCCCGTACCGATTCACGTGCACTGCCGGAAGACTATATTGCCACGGTTAAGAATACCCTCGCGATGCTGAGTGAGACGAATTACGGGAAACTGGCCGATAATATCGTGAAAAACGATTGGGTGAAGCCCAACAAACGTATTTTCAACAACGCCAAGATCTCTGACCACTTTGCGATCATTCCCACGACGGTCGCTCCCAAGCACTTGAGCGAGCCGGAACAAAAGCTTTACGACCTGGTCACGAAACGCTTCCTGGCCATTTTTTATCCAGCCGCTGAATTCCAGGTGACCACCCGCATCACCCGCGTTGAGGGTGAGCCGTTCAAGAGCGAAGGCAAGGTGATGATGAAGGCGGGGTGGATGGAGGTTTACGGCAAGGAAGTCCAGTCCGACGACACCCCGATGCTCGCGCAGGTGCAGCCCTACGAGCAGGTCAAAACAACGAATGTCGAAGTACAGGCGAACATCACCAAGCCGCCGCCCCGCTACTCAGAAGCGACACTGCTCTCAGCCATGGAAGGCGCAGGCAAATTGATCGAAGATGAAGAGTTGCGCGAGGCCATGAGCGAAAAGGGCCTCGGAACGCCTGCCACCCGCGCGCAAACGATCGAAGGGTTGATCTGGGAAAAATATGTCCTGCGCAACGGCCGTGAACTGCAGCCCACGGCGAAGGCATTCTCGTTGATCACGCTGTTACGCGGATTGGACATTCCCGAACTTGTATCGCCGGAACTGACGGGCGAATGGGAATTCAAGTTGAACCAGATGTCGCGTGGAAAACTGAAGCGCGAGCAGTTCATGCGCGAGATCGCTCAGGCCACGCGCGAGATCGTGGCCAAGACCAAAAGCCATGAGAGCGACACCGTGCCCGGGGATTTTGGCACGTTAAAAACGCCCTGTCCCAAATGCAGCGGGGTGATCCAGGAAAATTATAAGAAGTTTCAGTGTGAGAAGTGCGATTTCTCGCTTTGGAAAATTGTTGCGGGCCGCCAACTGGAGATTTCTGAGGTCGAGGAATTGATCGAGAAAGGGAAGGTTGGGCCTTTGCAGGGATTTCGCAGCAAGCAGGGATTTCCGTTTGCGGCGGTCATCAAAATGGGGGCTGAATTCAAACCCGAATTTGATTTCGGCAACGAGGAAAAGACCGGCGAAAACGGTGAGATAGCGGTGGTTGATTTCACCGGTAAAGAAGCCTTGGGCAAATGCCCCAAGTGCGGCGCCACCGTCTATGATACCGGAATGCATTATATCTGCGAAAAGGCCACCGGCCCGAACAAAACCTGTACGTTCAAGAGTGGCAAAATCATTTTACAGCAGACCATTGAGCCGGCGCAGATGAAGAAAATGCTGGCGGAGGGCAAAACGGACCTGCTCAAAGGATTTGTCTCGAAGAAGACCAACCGGAAGTTTGAGGCGTTTCTGGTCTTGAAGGATGGCGGTGTGAAATTTGAATTCGCACCCCGTGTCAAAAAATCCAAGGCCAAAGGGACACCGGCTGAACCGCTTCCGAAAATAGATTTCACGGGGAAAAATATCATCGGCAAATGTCCGAAGTGCGGCGGCAATGTTTTTGACACGGAAGCCGGTTATATTTGCGAGAAATCACAGGCCGATGAGCGTCCGTGTAAATTCAAGATCAGCAAAGAAATTCTTGGGCAGCCGATCGTACCTGCGCAGGCTCAGAAACTCCTGGAAACGCGCAAGACCGATTTGATCGAGAAATTCATCTCCAAGGCCGGTAAACCGTTTGCCGCCTACCTGGTCATGGACGACAAAGGCAAGGTAACATTCGAGTTCCCCCCGCGTGAAGAGGGTTGACGAATAAATTTCTTGGTCAGTCGGAGGAATCCCCGCTAAGCTCTTTGTTCATCGTTTTATGAAGAAACTGTCTTTGCGTGCCTTGTTGACGTGCCTCCTGGCCATGTTTCTCGCATCCTGCTCCTCCGCTCCACGCGTTGTTATCGAACAAAAACCATCTGCCCCGGTCGCCGCAGTGGCGGAAGACGGCGCGTATGATGTCCACTCATTCGGGGCGGTTGGTAATGGTAAAACGAACGATACCGCTGCCTTCCAAAAAGCATTCGATGCCTGCGCCAAAGCCGGGGGTGGAACAGTTTCCGTCCCGGGCGGTGTTTATCTGATCGGTAGCATCGTGATCGGAACCAATACCACACTACGTTTGGATAACCGCCCCAGCCTGCTAGGCAGTCCGGACATTGAAGACTATCCCTTGATTAAAGTGCGATGGGAAGGGGAGTTTCGCCCGGGACATCGCGCGATGATTTACGCAGAAAGAACCGGTCACATCCAGATCACGGGGCGTGGATTTATTTATGGACCGCCGATTTCAGTGAGTCGACTGCGTGATCCCCGGGGTCCCGCGCTCATGGAGTTTTCCAAGTGCGAAGGTGTGACGCTCGACGGTTTCACTACCCAATACCAGCAGCTTTGGTCCATTCATCCAGTGCTGTGCAAAAACTTCGTCGCGCGTAATCTGACAATCCGTTCCGTCGCTTCCAACGGCGACGGCATCGACGTTGATTCCTGCTCGGGAGTGCTGATTGAACGATGCAACATGGATACCGGTGATGACAGCATCTCGTTAAAGTCTGGTCGTGGCTTGTCTGCGGCGCGATTGGGCCGCCCGACGGAAGATGTGACGATCCGGGATTGCACATTGAACAGTAGTTCCTTCGCGGGTTTGGGGGTTGGAACTGAATTATCCGGCGGCATCCGCAATGTGCGTGTGGAGAATTGCTTCATCAGCGGCCGGCAGAACGCCATTTACCTAAAGAGCCGCGATGGGCGTGGTGCGGCCATCGAAAACTTTACGTGCGAAAATCTGACCGTGCAAAATTCACCGACCTTTGTCGCCATCGATCTGCTCAAGAAAGGCATCCAGGCCAGCGATCCCATTCCGGGTGATGTCGAAAAATGGACGGCGATGCGCAATATTACGTTCAATAACATCACCGTTCACAACATCACCGATTTGGTTCTGGCCACAGCCATTCCACCGGAACGACCGGTGGAAAATCTAACGCTTACAAACATCAAGGGTGATTGCGCTCACGCGATTCGCCTGGCAAACATAACCAATGCAGTTTTGTCGGGTATCGAGGTCACTGGCTTTAGCGGCGAGTTGATCACCAAAACCAATGTCACGGGTAGCGGTTTGGGCGCAACGCAGCCATAAGCGGCGGCGTCATGCAACTGTCTTTCAAAGAATTTGGCCGGGGAGAACCGCTGGTCCTTCTTCACGGTCTATTAGGTTCCTCGGATAATTGGCTGGGCGTTGCGCCGGCCCTGGCTAAGCATTTTCATCTGTTCATTCCCGATCTGCGGAATCATGGCCAGTCGCCCCACAGTGCAGCGATGGATTATCGCCTGATGGCTGGTGACCTGAGGGAACTCCTGGATACTCAAGGTCTGCCGTTTGCACACCTGCTTGGTCATTCCATGGGTGGTAAAGTGGGGATGGAGCTTGCCCTGCGAAGTCCGGATCGTGTGCGGACGCTCATCGTGGAAGACATGGCGCCGCGTGCCTATAAACCAGTGCATAATGTCATTTTTTCCGCTTTGGTGTCCTTGGATTTGAATGCGTTTCAATCGCGTCAACAGATTGAAGACGCGCTGGCCCCAACGATTCATTCAGTGGTAATGCGCCGCTTTCTTTTGAAAAGCCTCGGACGCGATCAAGCGGGCAAATTCTATTGGAAAATAAACCTGCAAGGCGTCGCTGATAATTATCCACATCTGAATGAACCAATAAATTCGGATGTCCCTTTTCAAAAGCCCACGTTGTTCATTCGCGGTGGCAAATCCAATCATATATTTCCATCCGATGAGCCAATGATTCACAAACTGTTTCCCAAATCTGTGGTCCAGACCATTCCGGAAGCGGGGCATTGGGTCCATGGTGATGCACCGCAGGAGTTCATCGAATGCGTGTTTAATTTTCTTCAACCGGTTTGTGCCGGGCAAAAAATGCGCTAGACTCAAATCAATGGACGCATCCGCTGCATCAGCCAAAACCGAGAAACCGGAACCCTGGGTCAAAAAATTCCTCACGCATTTGGCAGCGGACCGTGGTGCTTCGACCTACACGCAGCGGAACTACCAACAAGGACTGGAAGAATTCTGTCGCTGGCATCGGATGGAACGGCAATCGCCACCTACCTGGGAAAAATTGCAGCGTGATGATTTTCGAAGCTATTTGCGTTTTCTTGGCCGACATAACCTTGGGCGCGCCACCATCGCATTACGCTTTTCGAGCCTGCGGACATTTTATAGATTTCTGATCCGACACGCGGTCGTTGGGTCGTCCCCGATCAAAAACCTTCAATTGCCGAAACAACCGAAACGACTGCCGAAATACCTCACTGCCCAGCAGATGGAAGGTTTGTTATCAGCACCCTTGAAAACACTGGCAACGCCAAAGGCAAAGGGCAGGGGACGTCCGATCACTGCCAGCATCTGTTATCGTGATGTGGCTATTTTGGAAACGATTTATTCCTGTGGATTGCGCGTCAGTGAATTATGCGGGTTGCGGGCCGACGATATCGATTGGCCCGGACAAATCCTGCGGATTCGCGGCAAAGGACGCAAGGAACGGCTCGTTCCGGTCGGTCAACCTGCTTTGCGCGCTATCAAAGACTATTGGCGCGTGCTGCCAAAGGCACCCGCTGGCCCATCCCCGGTCTTCTTTGCACAGAAGACTCAGCTCGCCCCGATGCGCCCACTTGATCTCCAGCGACGATTAAAGAAACACCTGATGACCGCAGGCCTTGACCCAAAACTGACGCCGCACAAATTGCGTCACAGCTACGCGACGCATATGTTAGATGCCGGTGCTGACCTGCGGAGCGTGCAGGAATTGCTTGGTCACGCCCATCTCGCAACCACTCAGGTTTACACTCATCTGACGACCGAACGATTGAAAAAAGCCTACGACGAAGCGCATCCTCGCGCGTAATCGAGAGCATTTTAAATGGCGGTTACAGCAAGATTTACCGCCTGTTTTAAATGGTTACTTGTTTATTAGTCACGGTTTCATCGGCCAAGGACGCTGAAAACTGGTGCCAAACATATCTAAACTTCGCCACAAGCTTTCCCAATATCCCCGTACTGCCCATTGAAATCGTTTGAATAACAAGGCACCGTATAGTGTCTGATAGGATATTAGGGATATGAAATTGAAATCGACGTTGATAGCGGGACTCACCGCTTTGGTGATCATAACAGGCTGTAAAAATCCGGATGGTTCTTCCGACCGGACGGGCACAGGAGCATTGGCAGGCGCCGGAGCCGGTGCCATTACCGGTGCGCGCTACGGAGGCGGTGGCGGGGCACTCATTGGCGCTGCGGCCGGCGCAATCACCGGCGGCATTATCGGCCACATATTGGATGCGCAGCATCAGGAGAAACTGCGCCAAAACGCGCCGGATACCTACACCCGCGTTGACCAGAATCAACCGATGGCCGTCGCGGACGTCAAAGCACTCGCCCAAACCGGCGTCAGTGATGATGTCATCATCAACCAGATCCGCAACTCGCACACGGTCTATCATTTGAGTTCTTCTGACATCATCGACCTGCACAATTCCGGCGTCAGCGAGAATGTGATCAATTTCATGATCAATACACCTTCGACGACCGTTCAGACCGTCACCGCGCCGTCGACCCCATCCGTCGTGTATGTGCCCGGCCCGCCGCCCCAGGCACCGGCGGAGACGGTTCTGGTCACGCCCGGCCCCGGCTACGCCTGGGTTGACGGCGAATGGGCCTGGCAAGGCCGCTGGGTCTGGGTTGGAGGTCATTGGGCCTACCCGCCGTACCCGCATGCTGTTTGGATCGCAGGCACTTGGGGCAGGGGACCCGATGGCTGGCGCGCGGTTCCGGGTCATTGGCACTAAGCTCTATGGCAGCCATTGTGCCCGATAAAATCCCGGCGCATTAGTGACGGTAACACTGAGGCGGATCGAATTCGTATCCAGCACGTTCGTCTGCAACGCTGACCAATTCGCCAGGTTGCTGCTGCACAAAATCGCGTAACGCAAACCCGCTTGGCCATCCAGCCAGAAGTTGAATGTGTTACCTGAACCGAGTGACTCGATCCGCAATCGCGGCGAGCTCGCCATTGACACCACGAACAGCGTGATGCTTTGGGCGGGCAACGTGTTGCTGAATGAATTGCCCATGAACGTCACATCGGCCAGGTGAGCGATTGTGTTCGCCGAGGTGAGTTGCCAGACATTCGCCACGCCGCCCGCTGGAAAATTTGTCATTGCGATGGTCATCGGCACATTCGTGCCGATCTGTTTGTTGATGGCCATGATGGTTAGTGCGTTGTCCGTTGTCCGCAATGCCGCGAAGGCCGCCACTTCATCGGAATTCGGCCCACCGGCATAAACGCTTGTGTCGCCAAACGTGGATTTATTCCCGTCATAATTCCGATACATCTGCATCGCTTTGAACGTTACTGAATTTGTCGGCGGCAACGTCCAGCGCTCACCCAGGTCAAGCCCTTCGCGGCCAAAAATCCCGTAAACGTCTGCCTGCGCCGTGGCGCCGTTAATATGACTTTCCGCGCCCCAGTTGTATTCCGTGATTCCGATGAGCGTGCCCGGATAATTCGTCGTCACCCATTCATGGAGCCGGGGGATGAGCTTTATTGTTTTCGTGCGCGGATCGTCCGCCAGCCACGTCTCGTCCACGTAATTACTGTCCCACAGCGAACGGGTTGAGCGATTCCGCAATGCCTGGGTCGCCAGGCTCACATCATTGCCAAATTCCCCGCCCTGTGGGTAGTGATGGATCGTGCACACATCCAGCAAACGGCGTCCCGCATTCGTGCTGGCGCGCGCCATTTCCTGCAACAAAAACGGATACACGTCCACTCCGCCATGCGCCGTGCGATCGGGAAAAATGTCGGGATAATCATTATCACCTTCATACTGCGAGTCGGCCCCGCTGTAGATTGCGCCATACAAATGCCATTCCTCCGGCCCCAGCACCATCGCGCCCGCATCGCTCATTTTGATGTGCATCGCATAGTTCGTCATCTTGTCGCGGATTTCACCCATCGTCGCGCCATTGGGATGCACATCCCGGTGCGTTGAGTGCCAAATGCCCGGCTCGTTATCCAAATGATAATAACGCAACCCGCCATTCGTTGCGTGTCCCCACGTGCTCACGAGGTGGTCGATCCAACCCTGTTGAAACACGACTCCGCCCGGAACGTTTGCGTCCGTCGGATCGTTGGTCACAATCAATGAACCATCCGGTCGCACACCGTTGCCCATGTCCGGCCACCCATCCTGGTCATCGGTGTCCTGTTGCGCACCGTATTTGGCGACCGAATAACTCCACGTGCGCGCGCGGTTGGAAGTAAGTTTCGCCACCCAATCCAACATCGGCATCGTCAGGCTCGGTTCCGCGCCGCCCGCGCGCGTTTCGTTGATGAACGAATCGCCATGCTCGCCCGCCGTGGCGCTGTTATAGCCCAGGCTCGCAAAGTAATAATCGTTATCGCGATTATCGGCATTTGCCTGCCAGTTATACCGGGACGTCGGATTACCGCCCTGCCGGTTCAATGGCGCGTTGAGTTGTTTCAGGTCATTAGAGGACGCGTAAGCCACGCCATAGATCCAGGGATTGATGGGATGCCGGTTCCGCGCCACATCCACCATGATGATGGCGGGGCCGCCCGTAGTTGCCGTGGAATTCGTCGCCGAAAGCAAGGTAATGTCATCCACATGGAAGGTCGGCGCGAGTCCGGAATTCTCCACTTGCAACCAAAACCCGTCGAAATCACTCACGCCCGCGACACCGAGCGAAGCCAGCGAAATCGTATCCTGCCTCCACGCATTCGTGGGCAATGGGGCTAACTCCACAATTGTTTGGGTAACGCCGTTACGCGTCGCCTGTACGCGGACGCTTTGGCTGCCACTACTGCCGCCATTCACCCAAAACGTCAGGGCTGAGAATGCCGATGAATCCTGCGCATTATGATGCAGGTACAACGCCTGCCAGTTCGTGGAAGAAACACTGATGGATTTGCCAGTGGTACCGTGGATCGGGGACGTGTTGTTGATATTGACCGTCGCCCAGCTCCAGTTCACCCAGCCATTCAGAAGGCCATCAGTATAGACCACTTGGTCCGATGCCTGAGCTGCCGCCTGAAACACTGCAAAACACATGAACGCGCCTGCCAACAACCGCTTCAGCATACGTTCAGGGCGGGCAAACATTGTTAAACAGTTCCACAACCCCCGCACTTCCGCCACCCCTCTCCCCCAAAAGTGGTCGGAATTGGTCGGAAACAGTCCGCCAGTATCGCAGGCTTTCGCTTTCCAGCCTGCGGGTTCACGGGACATTCCTGTCCCGTGAACCAGTTCTCGTGAGGCGCCTTGAACCGGAAAAAAGGATTCCTTATTTTTGCCACGATATAACACGATTTTGCACGATTCCTTCGAAAAATAACACGATTCGAAACACGATTTTATCGCGATAAAACTGGATTTTCCACGATGACCCTCGATTTCTCGTGTTTGGCGTGGGTGTGTCGATCCCGGCGGACAGAGGCCCCTTCCGATTCCTTCTGCATTCTGCGTTCTGACTTCAACATTTAGTTTCATCCCGCGATTTTATCATACACTCTCCACCTTGTAATCGCGACCGTCGCGAAGTCACTCACATTTTTTACGATGAAAAAACCACCACTAAACCACTGTAAGCAAGTCATTTGGCAATGATGCATCAACGCCGGATCTAAAAACGTGCTGCACTTTTTTGTCGAGTCCCGCCCTGCAGGACGAAATTCCCCAATAGTCATTAGGATTTAGTGATTAGCCATTTCCCATCAATTCCCCTGACAAAATAACTTGCTGCCACCTTTATGCGCTGGCTACTATTTACGTCCGTCCGCGACGGCAAAGGGGAGAAGTTTCTCGAGCCGTTTGGATGGATATAGTGTGGCTGGGTAGCTCAGTCGGTAGAGCAGAGGACTGAAAATCCTTGTGTCGGCGGTTCGATTCCGCCCCCAGCCACCACTTCTTTTAGTTGCGGTTCCATCCAGTTTCGGCCATTAGCTTAAATATTCATAGCCGGAACGAACCCGCGATATGTCAACCATTGTCCAACGCGCCGTGCTCCTGGCCATCAGCCTCATCGTTTGTGCCGGCTGCGGCTCTGGCAATTATACCCACCAAATCGATGTCCAATTGGAGCCGGACACTGCCGAAACATCCATTACAAATTTTGCGATTTCGGTTTCCCGGGACCGGAATGACCAGAGGATATTCCAGATCCCCGAAAGTAACCGCACGGTTCACCTCACAAATGAATCAAATTCTGCTTCGTGGGTCTGGCAAAGCCGCCCGGCCTACGTCGTGTTTGATCTGTTCATCCCCAGTGTCACTACCAATGGCGAATTTTGCTTTCGCTTTGAACAAACCAGTTTGCTGCCCTGGCGCGGCCTCAAGCAGGGCCAGATCGACATTCAGCCCAGATACTTTGATTTCAGCAGGCCTCACGGGTGGCAATTGCTCCCTACTATCCACACGGAGGTCATGCCTTCTAAGCTCGGTGGTTACCACATAACACTGCACCTGCCCATCAAAGCACTCCGGGATGGTATGACTGCCGAGTTTGTCCCCTATAACCCGTAAACCCGCCTGGCCGTTAGGCGCTTGGTTCCTTCAACAACCCCGCCAAATCCAGTGCCCGCGTATACATCGCCAGTTTCCCGTCCGCCGTGTGCGGCCACGATTCCTTAGGCTTGTCCCAATACAGCTCCACGCCATTCTCATCCGGGTCGCGCAAATAAAGCGCCTCACTAACGCCGTGGTCCGCTGCGCCATCCAATTCGACGCCGGCTCGCTGCAAGCGTCTCCATGCATCTGCCAGCGTCGCCCGGGTCGGATACAGGATCGCCAGATGATATAGCCCGGTTGTCCCCGTCGCCGGCGGCGAACCGCCCAAACTCTCCCACGTATTGAGCCCGATGTGATGATGATATCCGCCCGCCGAAATGAACGCCGCCTGGGAGCCAAGCTTCTGCATCAATTCAAAACCCAGCACGCCGCAATAAAACCCCAATGCCCGGTCCAGGTCAGCCACCTTCAGGTGCACGTGCCCGATGCGGACCTTGGGATTAATGGGTTTTGTGTTCATGAAACAGCTGAGTCGATCTATTCATCCACCGCATATTTATTCAGCTCCAGCCAATATTCTTTGATCATCTTCACCATCTTCCGGCGGGCATCCATCGTCGATGGTTTGGTGAGATAGGAACGCGCCCCCAGTTCCAGCGCGGATGCCACATCGCGTGTGAGCGCCGATGAACTCAATACTACCGTCAAAATCTTTCCCAGCTGCGGCTGCGTACGCATCCACGCTAAAACCTCCAGCCCGCTTTGTTGTGGTAATTTCAGGTCGAGCAGGATCAATCGCGGCAGAGGAAATTTTTTCCGGTCGGCATATTGCTTGTTCCCGGCGAGATAATCGATCGCCTGCTGTCCATCCCAGACCACCTGGAGCGGATTTCGGATACCCTCGGTATCAAACGCATGCTTCAAGAAGAAAACATCGTTCTCATCGTCCTCCACCACCAGAATAATACTCGTATCATCAGCCATAAATCATCCGTGCTTATTACCACCTGCGGCGCAACCTGTTACAAGCCTTTAGACGATGTGTAAATAGCATACTTAATTTGCTTTCGTGTGGTTTTGCCCTTGTGACTGCGATTCCATTCGCAGTGCCATCATTCTCGCTTTATTCCTGTCGTTTTCAACTGTGAAGAAGGTTTTCCTCGATTTCATAAGAGAGAGGGCAGGGGTGAGCGGAAGGAATCACCGAAGTGAAATTCCACAGTGAGAATGAAGTCCGGTCCTAGCTCTTATCCTCGATCAATTCGCGTCGCGCTCCGCCCAGCAATTGTTCGATGAAGCTTGTCGAATAAACACCCCGGCGGAAATTGGGATCCTGCAATATGGCCTGTTGGAATGAAATGGTCGTTTTGATTCCCGTGATCATATATTCGCCCAGCGCGCGGCTCATCTTGTCCATCGCTTCGCGACGGTCTTTCCCATAGGTGATGAGCTTGCCGATCATCGAATCGTACGTCGGCGGAATCGTATAGCCCGCGTAGGCATGGCTATCCACCCGCACGCCGCGCCCACCGGCTGGATAATACATCTCAATGCGCCCGGGGCTCGGACGGAAATCATCAAAGGGATCTTCCGCATTGATGCGGCACTCGATCGCATGGCCTTTGATCTGGATGTCACTCTGCGAATGCTTCAAGGGCTCGCCCATCGCGATCATGATCTGGTAGCGCACGAGGTCAATGCCCGTCACTTCTTCCGTGATGGGATGTTCCACCTGGATACGCTTGTTCATCTCGAGGAAATAATAATTCCCCTGGTTGTCCACGATGAATTCCACCGTGCCCGCGTTCGTGTAATTAGCCAGTTCAGCGATTTTTACCGCCGCTTTGCCCATGCGATCGCGCAACTTCCGGTACTTGTGGTCGATGAGCGGCGAAGGCGTTTCTTCGACGAGCTTTTGATTGCGGCGTTGGATCGAGCAATCGCGCTCGCCCAGGTGGATGACATGACCCTTCGTATCGGCCAGGATCTGAAATTCGATATGGTGGGGGTTCTCGATGAACTTTTCGATGTAGACGCCGGAATTGCCAAAGGCCTTTTCTGCTTCCGTTCGCGCCGTGTGAAATCCTTTGACCAGCGAAATGTCGTTGTGCGCCACGCGCATTCCGCGCCCGCCGCCACCTGCCACCGCCTTGATCATCACCGGATAACCAATTTTTTTGGCGACCAACAGCGCATCCTTTTCGTTCTCAACAATGCCCTCTGACCCGGGCGGGATCGGTACCCCCGCTTTTTTGGCCAGCGCGCGGCTCACCGCTTTATCTTCCAACGCCTTCATGGCGCGGGGACTTGGCCCGATGAAGCGGATGTTGCAGCTCTCGCAGACTTCGGCGAAATGCGCGTTCTCAGAGAGGAATCCATAACCGGGGTGGATCGCATCCACATCAGCGATTTCGGCGGCACTCACCAGCCGGTCGATGCGCAGGTAACTTTCGCTCGCGGCGGCTTTGCCGATGCAGATCGCTTCATCAGCCAGCTGCACGTGCATGGAATTTGCGTCGATCTCCGAATAGACCGCCACCGTGCGGATATTCAATTCCTTGCAAGCGCGGATGATCCGGACGGCAATTTCTCCGCGGTTGGCTACAAGTATTTTTTCAAACATGCGCTGTTGGTAATTGCGCTAAACGGGTTATTGTTCCGGCAATCAGGTTGGCCGGACCTTGAACAGCGGCTGGCCAAATTCGACAGGCTTGGCGTTCTCCATTAAAATCTGCGTCACGACCCCTTTGACCTCGGATTTGATCTCATTCATCACTTTCATCGCTTCGATGATGCAAACGACCGTATCCGGGTTCACCTCCGAGCCCACCTCGATATATGCACCAGCCTCCGGTGACGGGGAACGATAGAACGTTCCGATCATGGGTGACTTGATGTCCAGTTCATTCGACGGGGCGGCGTGGACATGGGCCGGCATCGGCACACCCTGGCCGGATCCTGACATCTGTTGGGTCGGGGCAGGGTAGCCGGAAGGGGGCAATTCCTCATATTGGACGTTTCCGCCCCCGTTGCCTCCGTTTACTCCCCTTTTGAGTCGGATTTTGAAATCTTGTCTTTCCAATTCGAACTCCGAGACGGAGTTTTTTTTCATCAAATCGATGATGGCTTTGATATCTTTTAGGTCCACAAACGTGTTCGTTGTCGTTAACGCTAAGTTAATCGGTGATTTCCATTTGAACTGGGTGGTAGCTCAAGTGACGACTACCGTATATGGTATGACGTCCTCCGTCAAGAACGAATTGCTCGTTATCCAACCTCTTGAAAAAGCGAAATCTAAAGAAAATACTACTTAACTTTAACGTTAATCGAAGCTTCGACCGCCAATATATATGAATTTGCACCAAATCCAGTGATTTGACCCCAACACACCGGTGCAATCAGTGATTTGTGACGGAATTCCTCCCGCGAATGGACGTTGGAGAGATGTATCTCAATGGTCGGTACCCCCACCGCTGCTATCGCGTCCCGTAGGGCGATACTGGTATGGGTATAAGCCGCCGCATTCAGGACAATGACATCAAACTTGCCCTTGGATTGTTGGATCCAGGACACCAGTTCGCCTTCGACATTGGATTGCCGGAAATCAATCTCCGCGCCCAGTTGTTTTGCCCGTTTGCGCACATTGGCCTCGATGTCCGCCAGCGTGGCTTTGCCGTAAACTTCCGGCTCTCGTTGGCCCAGCATGTTGAGGTTTGGCCCATTGAGAAACAGAATCTTCATAAGCGCGAGATTAAGAAGTGGCTTTGGGTTTGTCGACTGGATTTCCCTGTGTTCCCTCTAGCCATCCCAGTAATGCGAACGCCAGCCAGGCCAGGGCCGGAATATAAAGTCCGAATTCCATCAGGCTCTGCAATGCCCATCCTAAAACGCCCAGCCAGATCGCGAAAGGCAATCCGCCGGTCCGCACCACGCGTCGTCCCGTCCAGATCAATCCGCCCACAATAAATGCCGCATAAAAAATAAAACCCGGCACGCCGGAATCTGACGCCTGTTGCAGATAATCATTGTGCGTCAGCCGCGCCATTTCGGCCTCTGGTCGTTTTATTTTGTGGTAGGGAATCTCAAACGTTCCCGGCCCGGTGCCGAACACCGGGTTCTCGCCAGCCGTCTGCACCGCCGCGCGCCAATAATCAAACCGCGCACTCACGCTCGTCGCGCCTTTTTGGAAATAACCGGAATACCTTACGGCAAATCCGGCCAGGCCACCAAGAAGCACCACTGTCACCAGGGCAATTTTCCATTTCCGCTCAAACTTCAATTGCAGGAGTGCTATCAACCCTAGCAAAAGAAGCAACAACCAGCCACCCTTGGAACCGGACCAAAAGAGGCATCCGAGCGCCGGCAATCCGATCAACGCCAACAAAAGTGTTCGCGCGCCGATCGTGAATTGGCGTTTCAATTCCCAGGCAAAACCCAACAGCGGCGGCAGGCATAGTAAAATTGCGCCCGCCAACGCATTCGGATAGAACAACGTCGAAAAGATGCGCGTGCTGGTCATCCGCTTTAATAATTCAGGGTTGGGCGACGTCAGCGTGGGGTAGACATAGAGCATGAATTGTTTTCGCGTCTCTTCCAGCCCGCCAAATTGTTGGACAAGCCCGTCCGCCAGCACCAGGAAGAATCCCGCCAGCAGTCCGGTCAAAAATCCATTCAGGTTTGCAATGCGACTCAAGGCAAACAGGCCTAGATAAAAACACGCCACCGAGGCAGCAAAGTGTTTCAGTGCGGTGCCCGTCAAATTCGCGTCGAGCGAATGGGTCGCCGAAACGAATTGCCACACCAGCCAGGCCGCCGGCAGCGCCATCAGCGAGCGGGGCGTGTTGAATTTCCAACGCGCCGCAACGATTCCGAACACCGCCAACCCGATGAGCACCCAATAGCCGATGATGACCGGCCAGGAGTTCAGCGCCCATTCCCATCCGGACGTGGGCCAGTCGATCATGCTTTGCGCCACGGTGCGGGAGTTCGGGTTCGTCACCTGGCTCAGCGCCCCCGGCTTCCATGCCTCGATCAATACCAGGTTGCCGAACTTCAATAGCGACAGCCCAAAGAATAATCCGAACAGGATGGAAAAAATCCGCGCGCCTCCGTCTCCGCCTGGCTTGGACTCAGCCTGATTGCCTGGATTTGGTTTGGCGACTGGACGTTTGTTTTTCATCGGCGGAGTTGTTCCGCGCTAGCAGCCCGTTAAAAAACTATGGATGCCGCTGCTGAGCGGATTTTTGGATTTGGGCGCGGAGCGACGAGCGAGCATATCCGAATGGATCTGTAAGCGAGAAGCGACCAAGCCCAAAACCAAAAAGACCTCAGCTCGAAGGGTTTCATCAAAAACCGGGCGGCGACTTCGTTGCTCCTCAGTGGAAGATCCATGAAGGATATTCTCCGTCGTCTCGCCTCGTCGGCGCTCGGTTTTTGATGAAACGGCGGTATCCATAGTTTTTTAACGGGCTGTCAGAGATGCAGTTTCAACAAGCCCACTTCCAACGCGAGCGCTTCCTGCACATTCGTATGCAACAATCGCAGCGTGGCTTCCAGTGTTTGCAGGTTTTCCGCCGCCTGTTGCGGGCTGATCCGCCGCGCAACCGCCTCGGCTCCGGTCAGTGTTGGAAAATGCAACAATTCCTGGCCTGACGAGATCGCCCGCAGCCACACATCACGCAACCACCATTGCAATGTCATCAACAGGTCTCCCCGTTGCCGACGGTATTCAGCTTCCACTGCCGCCGCCAGCTCGGTTTCCCACCGGTCGCGCAGGTCTTTTTCGATGTCATCGTATTTTTCGAGCGGAGATTTCGCGCCCACCGAAATTTCGATGGCTTCCTTCAATTCGCTTAATTTTTTCACCAGCAGGTCCAGCAGGCGATATCGGCCCAACAGACTTTTTTGTTCGGATGCCGCCACGTCGCTGAATCGGCTGAGCCATTCCATTTGCGCTGCATCCAGTTTGCGCGCGCCTTCCACGCCAAAGCTCAATCGCAAACACCGTGACAGGATCGTTTCCAGCAAACGCTGAGGCTCCATGCTTAACAGGATCAAAATCGATTTTGCCGGCGGCTCTTCCAGTGTTTTTAGAAATGCATTTGCTGCCTGTGGATTCATCCGGTCTGCCGCCACGATGATCGCCACCTTGAATTCTGCCTCCGACGGCTTCAGTTGCACCTCGCTCATCAACTCGCGCGTCTGGTCAATGGTCACCACGCGGGATTTCGATTCCGGACGCACCCAATGGATGTCTCCATGAGTTTCGCCTTCAATCCTCATACAGGCCGAACACACGTCACAGCAATCGATCGCGTTCCCGTTTTCCCGCACCGGCTTCTGGCAATTCAATGTCTTCGCCAGCGTCCGCGCGACAACTTCCAGTTCTTCAAGCTGTTGTCCGGTGAAGAGATAGGCGTGGCCCAGCCGTCCGCTGCGCAACGAGCGTTGCAACAGTTGGACGCCTTGCTCTTGTCTTGAGAAATCGCTGAATGCCATCGCGGGTTTTATAGTTGCCCAATGTCGGAAGCGGAACAACAGATTTTCACGGCACCACCTCCGCGAGCACTTCCGCCATGTGCCGCGGCCAGACTTTGCCAAGGTCCTGCATCTGATGGCGGCAACTCGTGCCGGAGGCGACAATGATATTTCCAAACGGCAGGCTTTTGAGTTGTTGTATCAATGGCTCAGCCACTTTTTTCGAGAGTTCGTATTTCGATTCCAACATCCCGAAGCCACCCGCCATGCCACAGCAACCGGTGTCCAGCATCGTCACCGTCCATTCCGGCACGCGACTCGCCAGCCTGGTCATGCGCGCGATGTTCGTCAGCGCCTTCGCGTGGCAATGCGCATGGATGACCACTCGCGCCGGTTTCGCGTGAAATTTGATCGCGTTCGGTTCCTGTTCCAAAACACCTTCTATAAAATCTTCGAATAAAAAACACCGGGCGGCGATCTGTTCCGCCTCGGGCAACTTCAACTCCCGATAATCCTCCGCGAACATCGCATAACACGATGGCTCCAGGAAAATGATCGGCATATTTTCCGTGTCCTGGCTGAGCAACGCGAGATTGTGCGCCCCGAGACGGCCTGCTTCATCCAGGTTTCCCTGGCTGAACGCCGGACGGCCGCAACATTTGCGTCCCACTGGCAGCACGACCTCAAACCCCGCCGCTTCGAGGACCTTCAGCGCCGCCATGCCGATGTGCGGGTCATAGTAACGCACAAATGTATCGTCCCATAACATCACGCGCCCGCGCGTTGGCTTTTTGATGTTTTCCCGTTTCGCGAACCAGTGGTCAAATCGTTGTTGCGTGAAACGGGGCAGGGGACGCTCCAGGGAAAGTCCAAGGAACCGCGATTGCAATTTCCGCATCGGCCCCAGTTCCATCAGCCAATTGGCCAGCCGCGGCATCTTGCAGGCAAGCCGTCCCATGCGGTCAACGTCGCTAAAAACCCGTTCACGCAAGGTAAGCCCGCGCGCCTTGATGCGCGCATGTTGTAGCTCCGCCTTCAACAAGGCCATGTTCACATTCGATGGACACTCGTTTGTACATGCTTTGCACGCCAGGCAATTGCTCAACGCCGCGTCCAATTCTTTTGACTTCAACGGATCGCCATGCATCCCGCGCAATTCCAGGACTGCACGGATTGCATTCGCCCGTCCGCGCGTGCTCATGATCTCTTCGCCTGTCGCGATGAACGTCGGGCACATCACGTTCGCGTCTTTGCGGCAGCCGCCGCAGCCATTGCATTGCTCCAGGTTCGCAATGAACGATCCATCCTTCGCCGCGAACGCCAGCACCGGTTCAAACGGTAGCCTTATCGGTTGCGCGGGATTGATCCGCAGATTGCCATCAATCGTATAACGCCCGTCGAAAATGATTTTTCCCGGATTGAACAGATTGTGCGGGTCGAACGAGGTCTTTATCTCCTTCATCAACATGTACAAATCCTCACCCACCTGTCCCCGTAGATATTCTGTGCGCGCGATGCCCACGCCATGCTCCGCCGAGAGTGAACCTTTGAATTGAAGAACAAGTGCCGCCACTTCATCGGCGATCTGCCGGTATTTTTGCATGTCCTCCGCGTTGTGCAGGTCCAGCACCGGTCGCACATGCAACAACCCCGTCGCGGCATGGCCGTAGTAAGATGCATTCAGCCCCAGCCGGTTCATCAATCCTTGAAAAGCCGCCACATATTCCGGCAAATCCTGCGGACGCACCGCCGCATCCTCCACGAACGCGGCCGGTTTTGCGTCGCCCTTGCAACTGGTGAGCAGCGACAAACCGGATTTGCGCAGATACCAGACGAGATTTGCCTCCGCCTCCGTCTTCAGTATTCGCTTCCGCAGGCCCAGATTTTTCTTTTCCAACAACGCCAGCCGTTCCGGGACGTTGTCCTCGAAAAATTCCACGATGAGGATGGATTCACACGGTTTGGCATCCAGTTCCAACAGATCGCGCGCTGCCTGAAAATCACGCTGGCCGATGGTCTGGTCGAACAATACCCGGTCGATGTGCTCAATGGCCGCCGGTTTGAGGTCCAGTAGCTCCACTGTGGCTTGCATCGCTTCTGCGACTGAGGCGAAAAATATCAATCCCACGCCGCGTTTCCGGGGCAGCGAAACGATTTTCAATTCCGCCGAAATGATGGCTGCCAGAGTGCCTTCACTGCCCGAGAGGATGTGCAGCAGGTTGCGCGGATCGTGAACCATGCGATCAAGTCCGTAGCCGGGCCGGCGCTTCTGCAAACCCGGCGGCATCCGTTCTTCGATATGCAGCGCGTTGAAAAGGATGAGGTCTTCCACCAGGTCCCGTTGCAGAGGCAACATGTCATGTTGCGGACCCACCTTTACCAGCCGGCCGTCCGATAGAATGATCTCCAGTTCATTGATGTGCGCGGCCGTTGTGCCATACACCGGGGTATGCGACCCTGATGAATCATTGGCGATCATCCCACCCAAGGTCGCACGCGAACTCGTCGCCACATCCGGCCCAAAACGGCATCCGAACGGATGCAGATAATGGTTCAACTGGTCCAAGACCACGCCGGCACCGACCCGCACAGTGCGGTTCTCCATGTTGAATTCCGTGATCTGCCGGTTATGCCGTGAGAAATCGATCACCAGCCCGTCGCCGATGGCGCCGCCGGACAATCCCGTGCCCGCGCCGCGCGGTATCACCGGCACACCCGCCTGTGCCGCCGCCTGGATCATGGAACTGGCTTGCTTGGCCCCGCGGGGGAAAGCCACCGCTACCGGCTCAATCTGATAAACCGAGGCATCCGTCGCATAAAGCTGCCGGGTAAGATTATCAAAGGCCACTTCGCAGTTCGCGGCTTTGAGCGTGGCGAGCTGTTGTGCGGTTGTCATCAACTGGAATTTATCGGCGCGACAGACAATTGACAATCGGGAACTCACGGCATCCGACATGGAGCGCGATGTGTTTTAATATTATTGTCCGGGTATTATTCGAATTCCGGTAAATCCCTCTGGACATGCCAGTATGAAAGATTTATTCCCTTTACAGTTAGGCCTCTTCAAATGTCATGACAAAATGGCGCTTTTATCCAGCAGCAGTGGTTTTGGCCGTCATTGCACTCTTTCTTTGTGGCCTTGGCCATGAAAAATCTGTCCAGGCTATGCTTCTACGCTCGAGCCATCTGGCAGCAGCTTATCGAGCGCATGTGACTTATGTGCCTGATCCCGAGGTGGCTCGCCTAAATCATGTTTCGGACATTATAACTTTAGTTGGCCTATCATTCGCCTTAGCAGGAATTGTCTCGATGATTGTCGCTCGAGTGAGACGTGAGAAAGGTTGGTATTTGATTCCGGGAGGATTATTGCTTGCATCCATTTTCGTGGGGATGTTGTTATTCTAGCAGAACTACAACTGCCTGAGATTTCCCTCAGTGTGCTCATCACTCTAAACAATACCGCCCACAATTTTATCAATTAACATTTTCCCGCCAAACGCGCTACGCTCTCCTCAATAGGCGACGCGATGACCGAACAACTCCAAATCCGCATCCACGGCGATCCCTCTCAGCCGACGCTCATCTTCCTGCCCGGCATGCATGGCGATTGGACGCTCATCGGCAGTTTCCGCCGCGCTCTGAACAATCGTGTACGCTTCGTCGAGTTCACTTATCCCCGTACATTAACCTGGTCACTTGACGACTACGCCGCCGCTGTCGAAGAAGCCCTGGTCGCCAATGGCATCACGAGCGGTTGGCTGCTCGGGGAATCCTTTGGTTCACAAATTGTCTGGCCGATGCTCGCGCGGGGAAAAATCAACGTGCAAGGCGTCATCCTGGCGGGCGGTTTTGCCAGGCACCCGATGCGCTGGCTGGCGCGTTGCGCCGAGCGTACGGCGGGATATGTTTCGCTGCGCTTGCTGGTTAAGGTGATTTTCGGATACGCAAAGATAGCGAAACTGCGTTTTCGCAAATCGCCAGAGACGCTGGCGAACATAGATGAATTCGTGTCCCGCCGGACAGAGCTCGACAAACAGGCCGCCACCTATCGTCTGCATCTGGTTGCGCAGAGCGATCCCTCCGCTATCGCTCGAAGTACGACTGTTCCGGTATTTATGCTGGTGGGTGCCATCGACCCAATCGTGCCCTGGCCCTGGACTCGAAGGTGGTTCCGACGCCACTGCGCAGCCTTGCGGGAATACAAAATATTCTGGCGGGCAGACCACAATGTCCTTGGCACCGCTTCACGCCAATCGGCAGAGCTGGTGTTGAAATGGATGACGACCAGTTGATAAATCCACCTACATAACTTATGAACCCGGCTTCCAAACCATTGACGTTCACCAAAACGGCGGGTCTCACCATTGGCGCGGTCGCTGCATTCACCGTGGCTTATTCAACGACGTGGGGCGGATGCCTGATGCTGCTGTTCTTTTGGTGCCTGATTGCTTTGACGCGCCATGGCAGTGCGCGGGTCGCTTTTTACTCCGGCCTTACGATCGGGATGCTCGCGTATTCCATCCAGCTTTATTTTTTCTATTCCATCTTTGGACCGGCCGCCATCATTTTGTGGTCTATCCTGGCCTTCTGGCTGGCCATCTTTCTTTTGCTGGCGCAACTAAGTTTTGCCCGCCTCAAGCCAACCCACGCCGCCTTACTGGTCCCATTCCTCTGGACCGGAATCGAATATTTTAGGAGTGAACTTTACTACCTGAAGTTTTCATGGCTCAACGCCGGTTACGTCATGCCGGGATTCTGTTATATCGGAATGTATGGCGCCGGATTTCTGGCGATGCTTCTGGTCACGGCTTTTTGCTTCCGGCGGGAAATCTTCGCCTGGCTTACCCTGCTGCGGTTATTCCTCATCCTGTTTTTCATTTTTGTTGCCGCTTTGTTATTCACTCCAGCGCTTGCCGAATCAAGGATTCCGCGTCGCGGGTCTGTGGCGGTTGCGGGCATCCAATTTGAATTTGAGCACTATAAAACAGTCCTTCAAGGGCTTGATGACCTGGTCGTGAAATATCCCGATGCAAAATTATTGGTCTTATGCGAATACACCCTCCATGAACCTCCGCCGGACGAGATGAAGGCCTGGTGTCGCGACCATAACCGGTTTCTTGTGGTCGGCGGCGAACAGCCCACGACTAATGGAGATTATTACGACACCGCCTTCGTTATCGGCACCAATGGTGAAGTTGTTTTCCAGCAGGGTAAAAGTGTTCCGATTCAGTTTTTTAAAGACGGACTGCCCGCCCGCGAGCAAAAGGTATGGGACTCACCGTGGGGCAAGATCGGTTTCTGCATTTGCTATGATTTAAGCTATACCCGCGTGACGGATGAATTGATCCGCCAGGGTGCACAGGCGATCATCGTCCCGACGATGGACTTGGAATCATGGGGCGAGCATCAGCACAAACTCCATGCGCTAGTCGCTCCTGTCCGTGCATCGGAATACGGAGTGCCGATTTTCCGCGTGGCCAGTTCTGGCATCTCGCAGTTGGTGGATGCTAATGGGCGAGTGCAAGCCAGTGCGCCGTTTCCGGGCGAAGGTGCAACACTGCATGGCACCATGGCGCTTTTGCGACCGGGTCGTCTGCCGCTGGATAGGATTCTAGCGCCGTTCTGCGTCGTGATCGTCTGCGTGGTTATCTTTTGGCTTGCTGCGATGCGCTTTTATCCGCGCGTACAGCCTCATTCCACAGCGCCCTGAATGATTTTCAAATCGCCATTCTTCGCATCCAACATCGCCCGCGCGCCCACCGGCAAAGTTGCATTGTGGGGAACGTGGCCAAAGGGCAATCCGGTGACGACGGGAATTCTTAGCGGAGTCAGGCGTTCTTTCAAAACATCGTCCACCGTCTGCCGGTATTCGCGCATTGTTTTCGCCCGGGGATCTTCGCAGGCGAAATTGGTGCCGATGGCGACGCCGGCAACCTGCTGCAGCAGGCCCACATTGAGCAGGTGCGTCAACATCCGGTCAAAACGATAGGGAGGCTCGCCGACATCTTCGAGATACAGGATTTTCCCGCGGAACGACGGCTGATACGCAGTCCCGATGGTCGTGCACAGCACCGACAGATTTCCGCCGATGAGCGGACCCGTCGCCTGGCCACCGCGCAAGACACGGATGTGCTTTTTATTGTAGCCGTCGCATACGCTTCCGGACGGCTTGGCATCCATAATCGTCCGCAGCAGATGGTCCACGGTGAATGTCGGCAGCCGGTCATGGCTGAACTCCGTGCTCAACGGGCCGTGAAAAGAAATCAAACCGGCGTGGATCAGCAATGCGCAGTGCAGGGAGGTGATGTCGCTGTACCCGACCAGAATTTTAGGATTCTCCCGGATCGTTTTGTAATCCAGCAACGGTAAGATACGCGCTGTCCCATAGCCGCCGCGCAAGGTGAAGATCGCCTTCACCGAGTTATCGGTGAACATCCGCATCAAGTCCGCTGCGCGTTCACGGTCGTTACCGGCCAGAAATCCGTTTCGCTTTCGAATACTGGCACCAGGCTTTATTTTGTAGCCAAATTTTTCCAAAGCGGCGATGCCGCTACCGATCAAGGTGGAATCAGCCGGCGGACTGCCCGGGGCAACAATCCCAATAGTGTCGCCGAATCGTAATCGTGGTGGCCGTATGGGCATGGATGGGCAGCGGTTTATTTTTCCCGCAGCTCTAAAAATTTCTCGCGCGTCTGGGCGAAGGTGGTTTCCAGTTCGCGCAGGACCACCGGTGCGCCGATCACGATGCCGGCGCGGCCCATCTCTTCCAGCCGGTTGGTCAAGTGGACCATGCGTTTGGCGCCAAGATTTTGGGCCATGCTCTTCAGGCTTTCCGCGTGCATGGCCACTTGCGGCGGATCGTTGATGTTCTGCACAAGTTCGGTGATGCTGCGCGGCGCATTCTCAAGGAATAGGTCGATCAATTCGTTAAACATACTCACTCCCTCGTGCGAGTGCATCTCCCGCAATTCCGCGATGAGTGATTCGTCCACGAGTGCTTCCTGGGCGGTGCGCGTGATGAACGCGGTGTCCGGCCGGTTGATGCCGGTGGTGCCCCATTTCTCGATCGCCTCCTGCAATTCCGCCACGCGGATGGGTTTGGAGATGTAATCATCCATGCCCGCCGCGAGACATTTTTCGCGGTCACCCATCAACGCGTTGCCCGTCATCGCGATCATGCGCGGGCGCCGTTCCAGCGGCCATTTTTTGCAGATCTGCCGCGCTGCTTCGAGACCATCCATCTCCGGCATCTGCACATCCAGAAAAATCAGGTCGTAAGCTTTTTGTTCCACCGCCTTGACAACTTCCGTCCCCGTGCCGGCCACATCAGCCCGATAGCCGAGCTTTTGCAATACGCTTAGCGCGACCTTGAGATTGATGGGATTATCGTCAGCTACCAGGACGCGCAAAGGAATGCCCGCTGCCAGACCTGAATTCAACGCCGGTGAAAGCGGGGCTTTTTTCTCCCGTTGAAGTTGGATGCCCATTGCGCGGTATAATGAATCCAGCAATTGGGAAGGGCGGATGGGTTTGTGGACAAAAACAGAAATGCCGGCGTGCGCAGGACGGGCATCGTCGTTGCGCAGGCGCACAGACGATAACAGGAGCAAGGGGAGAAAACGTCCAAAAGGCTGACGCCGGATCTCTTCGGCTACGGCAAATCCGTCTGTGTCCGGCATTTGCAGGTCCAGGATCACCGCATCGAACGGCTGATGTTGCGCGAGCAAACGCATGGCGTCGCGGCTGTTGGTGGCGCTTTCGACGAACACGCCCCAATTCGTGGCGCGGCGCTTGATGATGAGCTGGTTCGTCGCATTGTCTTCAACGACCAGCAGGCGCTTATTCGCGAGTTGCGGTTGGGCGGTCTGCCAATTAGGCGGTGCGGCGGCAGCGGAAGCACGGGCGGTGATGGTGAAATTGAAGGTCGCACCCTTGCCGGCGTCGCTTTGCACCCAGATCTTTCCGCCGAGCAATTCCGTAAGCCGTTTGCAGATGGCCAGGCCAAGACCCGTGCCGCCGTATTGGCGCGTTGTGGAGGCATCCACCTGCTGGAATGATTTGAACAGGCGATGTTGTTTATCGATGGGAATGCCGATGCCGGTGTCGCGCACGGCGAAGTGCAACACCCATTGCTCGGGATGCCGCATCAAATCCGTGTCACTGGTGCGGATGCCGTCGTTCACTCGTGGACCGCGCCAGGTGGGTTTCACCTCGATGACCACTTCGCCCTGATGCGTGAATTTAACGGCGTTGCTGACCAGGTTGACGAGAATCTGACGCAAACGCGTGACATCGCCCACCAGAATTTTGGGGATCGAATCATCAACGATGTAGGCGAGGTCCAGTTTTTTTTCAGCGGCTTTGGGCGATAACAGGTCGAGCGTTTCCTCGATGCACGTGTGCAACTCGAACGGATGGTTTTCCAGTTCGAGTTTGCCGGATTCAATCTTCGAGAAATCCAGAATGTCGTTGACGATGGTGAGCAACGCATCGGCGCTGCTGCGCGTGGCTTCGACGTATTCGCGCTGTTCATCCGTCAGGTCGGTTTCGAGCAGGAGTGCGGTCATGCCGATGACACCGTTCATTGGCGTGCGGATCTCATGGCTCATGTTCGCGAGGAATTCCGACTTCGCCAGCGTGGCTTCTTCCAGTTTTTGGTTCAGCGCAATGAGTTGGGCGTTGCTCTCGATAAGTTGTTGCTGGCTTTCGCGGAGAGCCTGATACGCCTGGTCGCGCTGGGATTGATTGACGTAGGCGCGGGAATGGTAGCGCAGACGCGCAACCAGTTCGACTTTGTCGGGCAGCTTGACGAGATAATCGTTGGCGCCGACGGAGAATGCCTGTCCTTTGACCTGCGGGTTTTCGTTCGTGGAAAGGACAATGATGGGCGTATCACGCGTGGCCGGGTTCGTGCGGAATTGTCCCACGAGCGTCAAACCATCGATGCCCGGCATGATGAGGTCCTGCAAAATGACCGTGGGTTTGATCTGGTTCGCGATCTTGATCGCCTCGCGCGCGTCCGAACAATAATGCAGGTCGATGTCCGACTCATTGGCGAGCGCGCGCCGCAAGGTTTCGCAGACGAGGGTCTGGTCATCCACGAGCAACACCATCACGTGATACTCGGTTGGCGAGTGATCCGTTGCGAAGCGGGGCAAAGGATTGGATGACTTGGCGCTCATCGGGACTTGATAGTATGATGAAATAAATTAGCGAGGCGAGGAGCAATTTTGTCCAGCGGCAAAATCTCATCCGCCGCATGTAATTCCATCGCCGCCTTGGGCATCCCGAAAACCGCGCTGGAAGCCGCGTCCTGGGCAATGGTATGAAAATGGTGGTCGCGCAAGAGTTTCAACCCTTCTGCACCGTCCCGGCCCATGCCGGTCAGTAGCAGGGCAACGCCATCCGGTGGACAATGTTTTTTTGCGCTCCGGAAGAAAACATCGATCGAAGGGCAATAAGAACTGTCCGTCGGCAAACGCGTATACCCGAGCCGTCCGGGAGCGGTGAACACGAGATGGCGGTCTTTGCCGGCGATCAGCACGGTCCCGGGCTGGGGAGCGTCGCCCTCTTGAGCGATCCGCACATACAGTTCGCATTGGGACTCGATCCATTGGACGAGACCCTGGGCGAACTGTGAGTCAACGTGTTGCACGACCACGATGCCGGCGGGAAAATCTTTCGGCAGGGCGGATAATATTTTCGCCAGCGCCGCCGGTCCGCCGGCCGATGCGCCGATGAGGACCAGTTTTCCACGTGCCAATGGCTTGTTTCCTTCCCGGGGAGGCAGGACTGTCTCATTGGAGCCGGGTTTGCCACCGATCAGTTTGCGGATGGTCGCAATTTTTGCCAGCAACGCGATGGCGCCATCGGAATTCGTCGGATGATCAATGATGGGTGTGTTCACCGCATCGAGCGCACCCACGCCCATCGCTTCGAAAACTTTTGCGGCACTGTTGTTCACATCCGCAGTGACGATGACGATGGCGCACGGCGTCCGCGCCATGATGCGCCGGGTGGCCTCAACACCGTCCATCTTAGGCATGACAAGGTCCATGAGGATAAGGTCGGGACGTTCCTGCGCGCATTTTTCAACGGCCTCAACGCCATCGCGGGCGATCCAAACGACGCGATGCTGGCCGGCGGAGGTAATCACCCGGCGCATGGCTTCCACAGCCATGAACATGTCGTTGACAATGGCGATCTTCATTCTTCGTGGGCTTCCCCGATCAAATCCACCACTGCATCGATGAGGGTTGCGTCGTCGAAGTTGCCCTTGGTCAAATAATAATCCGCCCCCGCGCTCAAGCCGCGCAAGCGGTCTTCCTCGCGGTCTTTGTAGGAAACGATCATCACCGGCAACGATTTTAGTCGCGCATCACGCTTGATGAGGGAAGTCAATTCGATGCCATCCAAACGCGGCATATCCACATCCGTGATAACGAGGTCGTACTGGCCGTTGCGAAGGGCGTTCCATCCATCCATTCCGTCCACGGCGATGTCCGTGTGATAGCCGTGGTCGGACAAAATTTTTCTTTCCAACTCCCGCACCGTGAGCGAATCATCAACCGCCAGTATGCGTTTCCGTTTTTGGACCGGAACATTGAGTGGCATGCGTTCGATGCGTCCCAGGGAGCCTTCGGCAACCAGCTTGGCGATGGATTGCATCATGTCATCGGTATCGATGATGAGCACCGGCGCGCCGTCCTCCATCAAAGCCGCGGCGCTGATGTCTTTGACCTTGCCCAGGCGCGGGTCGATGGGTTGAACCACGAGTTCCCGCTCGCCGAGCAAGCGGTCCACGACCAGCCCGTAGTGAGCGTTCCGGTCACCCAGTATGACGACGGGCAATTCCGGATCCGAAATGACTGAATCATCGATGCCCAGCACCTGGCTGGCGGTCATCAAGCCAATCTGGTCGTTGCCCAGGCGAAAATGATGGTGGCCTTCGAGGGCTTCGATACGTTCGCGCGGCAGCTTTAACGTGCGCGCGATCTGTGCCAGGGGAAATGCATAAGGCTCGCCACCGATCTCCACCAACAAGGTGCGCAAAACAGAAAGCGTGATGGGCAGATGCATCTGAAAGCGCGTGCCGCGACCGGGTTGCGTCGCCGCGCGGATAGAACCGCGCACGCTTTTGATGGTTTCCTGCACCACATTCAACCCTACACCGCGACCGGAAATCTCGGTGACGGACTCTTTCAGGGTGAATCCCGGCAAAAAAAGAAATTCCAGCAATTCGGTCTCGGTCAATTTTTCGACGACCGACGCCGGAGCGAGCTTTTTTTGGATGATGCACTGCCTGACTTTTTCAGGGTCAACGCCCGCGCCGTCGTCCGCGACCGTGACCAACAGCACGCCGGCGCTGTGCCGGGCCTCCAGCCGGATGGTGGCTTCCGCCGGTTTTCCCGCGGCCGCGCGTTCTTCAGGAGTTTCGCAGCCGTGATCAACGGCATTCCGCAGGAGGTGGGTGAGCGGCGCATCGAGGCGTTCCAAAATATCGCGGTCCACCTGTGTGTCCGCGCCGACAAGTTCGAATCTGACCTGTTTGCCGAGCGAACTGGCGATGTCACGGATCATGCGCGGGAAACGCAATGCGCCATCGCCAAAAGGCCGCATGCGCGCCCGCAACACCTCGAGATAAAGACGATGCGCAAGCTGGGCGGAGCGCCGGTCATAGGAATCCAGTTCCTGCAAGCGCTCGCCGAGAAACGCCCGGGCGTCGTTCAGGTGCTGCAGCAGTTCGTTGAATTGCACCTTGGCGTGCTCGGAAAGTTTATTCAGGTCCAGCGCGCCGCGCAGTCCGTCCAGCGACAGGCCGACGTCATCCTGCAATCGCCGCAAGCGTTGCATCGAATCAGAGAATGGCCGCAGCCAGCGCGATTCAACGAGTGATTCGCCGGCCAGGGCGAGCAAACGGTTCAGGTTTTCCGCGGTCAATCGCAGCACGCGGTCCGGTTCAGCCGGGAGGTCATTTGGGTCGGACAGTGGCGCGGCTGGTGGTGAAGAGATTGCCGCGAGAGCCTGTTCAGGACTCATGGGTTCGCGATTTGTCAGCCGGTTTTTTAACGTAGCGACCCAGTCCTGCGCGAGCTTTGCGCCGGATTCGCTGCCGGATTCCGGGATCTGTGAAATGGTGTGGACCAGGTCCACGCCACGCAGCAAAATATCGATGTCCGGCCTGGCCAAAACGAGGTGACCCTTTTGCGCTTCGACAAAACAATCCTCCATCGCATGAGCCAGAGTCACAATATCCGGGAGATGCACGATGCGGGCGGCGCCTTTGAGGGAATGCGCCGCGCGCATCAGTGTTTCCAATCGCGCAGCGTTATGCGGCGCGCGTTCCAGGGCCAGCAGACCATGATTTAAAATGCCGGTCTGTTCGTCGGCCTCGATGCGGAACAATTCCCGCATGGACAATTCGCTGAGGTCCTGGGGGCGTTTTGAGTTCACGCCAGGCTCCGATCGAGGGCCGCAAAGACGCTTTCGGCGTCGAGGATGCCCACCGTTTTATTTTGCCAGGGCACGATGCCCCGGGTGTAACCGATGGAAGACCGGCCGAGCGTGGCCGGCGGTTGCTTCACATCATCCGACTGAAGACGTTGAATCCCAAAAACTTCATCGGCGGGATAAACAAACCGGTGGCCGTTCCAGATGACGATGACCAACCGCTCGTAAATGGTGCGCAATCGCTTCTCGCGAACGGCGGTATTCTCCAGATCCAATAGATGGCCGAGCGAGACGCACACAATCAGTTCACCACGGATATTGACGAGGCCGAGCACCACGTCACCGGTCCGATGGGGAATGGTGTGGACTTTCCGGTGTTCCGCGATCTCCACAAAAGTTTGTGTGGGCAACGCAAGCCATTCGAAGCCGATGCGGAAAATCACGACCGATAATTTGCCCAGCGTGGAGTTTTTTTGCGGCAACGCATAATGCTCTGTCCATTCAGCGCGATGTTCCGGCGAAAGCGGACGGCTGAGCAATTGCAGCGCGGCCCGGGCGTACACGGGGCAGTTACGACAGTGAATGTAAGTATCGAGGTCAGAGCAGCTCCGGTCGCCGGAGACGCCTATCTTGTCCCAGCAATCGGCCAGGGCGGGAAGTCCAGTCGTCTCCGCGGTGATGTCGGAAGGGTTCTTGTTTCGACTGGCGGGTGAGTCGTTCACACTTTGGCGATTTTTGCTTCTGCTCGTTTGATGCGCCGTTGGAACGCTTTGACCTGCACGAGGTCGCCCTTTTTCTCCGAGAGCGACACCATCTGCACGAGGGTTTCGCGGTGGTTTGGCTCCAGATAGAGAGCTTTACGATAACAGGCTTCGGCCTCGGCAAGGTCGCCGGCCATTTCGTGGGCGCGACCTAACAGATGAAACGCCGCGACGGATGATTCATTGAATTGCAGATATGCCGCGCAAAATGCGGCCACTTCCGCCCAACGGCCCGCCTCGGCCAACTTGCGCGCCGTGTCCAGGTTCGGCGGGGCGCTAAACCTGTCTTTGGCCGCCAGATCGGGCAACACGCTCACCGGCGCCGTTTTCTTTAATTGGTAGGCCATCGGAAATCTTTCCGGAGCGGTATGCGCCGGCTCGGCTTTGCGGCAGGCGAACGCAAGCGGTGCATTTGTGGAAACAAACCCATGGTTGACGGCCAGGGGCAGTTCGGCGGGGCCGACAAACAGCAATCCGTTCGGCGCGAGCAATTGTTTCAAATGCCCAAAGGCGTGGGCCTGGGCCGCCGCATCGAAGTAGATCAACAGGTTGCGGCAGAAAATAAAATGGTAGGTCCCGCACGAACGGACGAAGGCGGGATCAAGAAAATTGCCTTGCTGAAACTTCACGCAATCGCGGACGGTTTCTTTCAAGACGCTGCCGTGCGGGGTGGAGGTGAAGTAGCGGCTCCGGGATTCGAGTTCCTTGCCGCGAAAAGAATTTTTTCCGTAGACCGCCAGGCGGGCCCGTTCCAGGGCCTGGGCGCTGATATCCACGGCGTCCAAGTGAAAACTTTGCGGGAGCAAACCCGCTTCCAGCAAAGACATGACGATGGAATACGGTTCTTCGCCGGTGGAGCAGGGGATGCTCAGGAGCCGGATTTGTTTTCCGAAATTCCTGGGGATCCAATCTTCAAACAGGTGTTTCACCAGCATCTTGAACGATTCTTCGTCGCGAAAAAACCAGGTTTCGGTGACCACGACGCCTTCAATCAATTCAGCCAGCTCCGGTGGTGTTTTCCTGAAATAGCCGGCGTAATCGTCCAGGGACTTGAGGCCAAGGCGTTTCATCCGCAGGCGGACGGCGCGTTCGATCAAGGTCGGCCCGACCGATTTAACGTCCAGGCCGATCTTCTCCCGCAACAATTGTTCAATCCGTAACATGCGCCAGCTGATTACGAAGACTGTCCGACAACAAATGGGTTTCGTCCAGCAGATGAATGGCCCCTTCCGCATCAAACAGGACCGGGGCCGTGGACGCCACGCCCACGGCCGTGCCTGCCGGATCCATAAAATCATCGAGTTCCTTGCGCAAAGTGCCGGTGGCCTCCTCCGCAATCAGCCCCAGCAGGCGGGACTCCGGACCGGCGATGGCCTGCCGCACGATGATGATGCGCGTGCTCAACCGTTCCTCTGCCGGGCGATGCAAAATCAATTCGCACAGGTCGACCGCCGTCAGAAATTGGCCCCGGTAGTTAAAGATGCCGGCGATGCCGGGCGGCGAACCGGCGAGCCGTTTCAAGTCCACTAGCGGTATCACTTCCACCACGCGGCTCACGTCCAGGGCATAACGGTTGTTGCCAAGTTTGAAGAGCAGGAAAAGCATGTCAGCCTTCCAGTTTGAATTTCGCGATGCTCGTCTGCAGGCCGCGCGCGGCATCGTTCAGTTGTTCGATGGCGAGGTTGGATTGCCGCAACGACTCAGCGGTCTGTTGGGCGCCTTCGCTCAATTGGCCGAGCGTCTCGCTGATCTGCTGCGCGCCGGTGGATTGAGTGTGCATGCCTTCACTGACGGTCTGGAACCGCGGCGTGAGCGCCTGCACCTGGTGGATGATCTGCGCCAGTTGCGCGCTCACATGGCGGACGTCATCCACACCGCGGCGGACTTCCTCGGAAAACTTGTCCATGCCCATCACGCCGGCGGCGACGGCTGATTGCATCTCCTTCACCATTTTTTCGATGTCGTAGGTGGAGACGGCGGTCTGGTCGGCGAGCCGGCGGATCTCCATGGCGACCACGGCAAAACCCAGACCGTATTCGCCAGCCTTTTCGGCCTCGATGGCGGCGTTGAGAGAAAGGAGATTCGTCTGGTCGGCCACCTTGGTGATGGTCGTGACGACGGAGTTGATGTTGGCCGTTTTTTCGCTCAAGACCGCAAGCTTGGCGTTGATGGAACCGGACGCATCGATGATCTGGCGCATGGTGTTCTCCATACGCGTGATGGAGGATTGCCCGGTATTCGCGGTGGCAGCCGTTTGCCCGGCAACCTCAGCGACTTCGGTCATGGTCTTGACCAGTTCCTTGGAGGTGGCGGAAATTTGTTTGGACGTCGCGCCGATCTCCGCCGTGGTGGCGGCAATCTCATTGGCCGTGCTCTGCTGCTGTTTCGCGGTGGCGGCGATTTCGGTCGAGGTCATGTTGACCTGGATTCCCGAGCGTTGCACCTGGCCCACTAACACGGATAAATCATTCGCCAACCGGTCCAATCCATCGCCGATGACGCCAAATTCATCCGGACGGTTCATGGCGATGCGATGGGTGAAATCGCCCCGGCGCATCTCTTCCAGGGCATCGACGAGCCGGCTCAATGGTCGCGAGACCGCGCGCGATTGCATCCATCCGACGACGGCGCACGCGGCCAAAATCAATCCGATGCCGCACAGGCCGAAGATGGCGGTGTTCTTGGCGCTTTCTGAATTCTCGTTGATGGCGGCATCCAACTGGCTTTTGAATCCGCTCAATACCTGGTCGCGCTTGTCATGCACGACCTGGACATTCTTCGTGTAATAGGTGGTTGCACCGGACAAATTCGCATCCGCCAGCTCGATGACGTGCGTTTGAAATGGGTTCAAAGTGAGTTCATCAAACTCGCGCAAATTTTTCAAGGCATTCGCCAGGCCGGGATGGTTGCCAAGGCTGGGTTGCACCGGGTCGCAGACAGAAAGAAAATCGGTTTCGACGGTTTTGAGGTGGTTGCGTTCCGTTTCGTTTTTGGGGTCGATCAACAATCCACGCAACGCGTCGCTCATCTGCGAAAGATCGAGATTGATGCGATCGCGGAGAAAGTTGAGTTCGCTGGCGCGCTGGTCGGCGGCGGAATTGGCCCGCTCCATCACAAACGCGACGCTGAGCCCAAGGAGGATAAGACCGATGATAGCGGCAGTGCCGGCGTTCAGCCGTTGCCAGGTGGTCAATTTATTCATGCGAAAGCGGAATCGCCGCGCCCGCACGCCGCGGCGCAGGGCTCAGTGATGATCGTTTGATGACGGCAGGCAGCCGATTTTGACGAGGGCCACCAGATACGCCAGGAAGGCAACGCCCAGAAGCCAGAAATTGCCTTTGAACGTCTGGGTGATACCCCACGCGATGACAGCTCCCACCGCCACGTACACCATGATCGCTAAAAAAAATCTCATGCGGAGATGGTAATGTGGTTTATCAGCGATGCAAGCCGGTAGAATGGGTCAAACCAGATGACGGGCCTGCCGTTTTGGCAGGGTGGCGCGCTGCGAACCCGGCCGGCTAACGGTCTCCACGGGCAAATGCTCACGCAGGAAGCCCGGGACATCATGGCGTCCGCCGCGTTGATAATCACGCCACAGGGTTTCCGCCGTCTTGCGTTTGCCAAGCCCTTGCTCGGTCGTGAGATATTCGAACAGCAATTCCGCCAGCCGGGTGAGGGCAATGCTGTCGGTCCGGCCGGTGCGCGCGTGCAGCCATTCGCTCCAATCAAGGAAGGCGTAAAACGCCGACGGCGCGCCACTCCAGATGAGGGGCGTTGATTCAATGAAATTCCCGCTATTCCCGACCAGGACCCAATAGCGCGCGAAGCGGCGCATCCTTTGCAGGGTGGCGAAATCCAGAAGTTTGTTCTGCAAAATCTCGTAGGGCGGGTGGGCATTGTAAGTCATGCTCCATTCCGTATCGTGCCGCACGATGGGCGTGCCGCGCAGGCGCTTCAGGATGCCGACCTGAATCTCCTGTGGTTGCAGCGAGACCAATTTATCGAAGCCCGTTGCAAAACTCTCCAGCGTTTCGCCGGGCAAACCGACGATCAGGTCGGCGTGGATATGGACGCCAGTCTGTTGGCGGAGGAACTGGAAATTTTCTTCGAGCCGCTCATGGTTCTGGCGGCGGCTGATGAGTTTTTCCACATCCTCGTTAAAGGTTTGCACGCCGACCTCGAATTGCAGGGCGCCGGGCGGAAATTTCGCGATGATTTCGCGCAGGCTTTCCGGCAGGCGGTCGGGAATCATCTCAAAATGGAAGAACAGGCCGGGGCGATGGCGTTCCAGAAAAAATTCCAGGATTGCGCGGCTGAAATTCACGTTCAGGTTGAAGGTGCGGTCAACGAACTTGAATTGCTTCACGCCGCGATCGAGAAGCTTCTGCATCTCGCCGAGGATTTTCTCCAGATCCACGGCACGGACGGGCACATCCAGCGACGACAAACAAAACTCGCAGGTGAAAGGACAGCCTCGCGAAGCTTCGACATAGATGACGCGATGCGCCACGTCGTCGTCGTTATAAAGATGATAGGGCAGGGTGAGTTGGGAAAAATCGGGTACCGCGGCAGATATGATTTTTGGCAACCGGGCGTCTGATTCAGAAAGGAGCGAGCGGCAGACTTCGGCAAATTTCAGGTCGGCTTCGCCGGTGATGACGTGATCGGCCAGTTTGATGATGGGCTGCTGGTCAGTCTCAAAGCTCACCTCGGGTCCGCCGAGAATCACAATGATATCCGGGCGGACACGTTTGATGATGGCGATGACTTCGGTGGCGGGATGGACGTTCCAGATGTAGATACCAAAGCCGATGATTCTGGGATTTTGCGCGAGCAGGACTTCGGCGATGTCAGCCGGACGCTGGTTGATATCGAATTCCACGATGCCGGCGCGCGCTTGCAGGTCACCGAGATTGGCCAGCAAATAGCGCAGGCCGAACGCGGCATGGATATACTTCGCGTTGAGGGTGGTCAGGACAATATCCGGCATCGCGAACAGATTAATGTAAAAGTGTGGTGAGGCAAAGGTGGGAATGTTATGGGCGAGCGGCTAAGAAGGGGAAAAGGACCCAGGTGACCAACTGGCTTTATCACATGAAAAAATGAACTTGGCCACTCAGGCTCCATTCACCTGGACATGCACGCCAATCAAACCAAATGGAACGTGACCGTATATGGAAGCTAGAGTGATTTTATTTTGCTGTTGCCGTCTAAAGCCGTGCGCCATTCGCAGGATGAACCCGAAAATAAAAATCGGGACAGCAGACGTTTTACCGCTTGACCGGGCGCCCTAATGGACCGCATTTTTGACCCGTTTTCGTGTATTGGTATTGCCCAGGTTTTACGTTCATTGGGGCAAATGAACCTCTACCTTTTTGGGGGGCAAATCAATGCGTACAACAGATTCAGTGTCAGGCGATACACGATACATTTTTGGCCAAAGCGTAAGTGTGTATGTTCCATCATTTGTAATTGCAAACTCTTGACGGAGATTAAAAATGCCAAGAACAACAACAGGTGCATTTGGACGGAACGCCATACTCCCCTCAATCGTCTGCTGGATTTTGTTTCGCGGCAGACTTGATAAAGGAATAAACGCTGGAAACATATCAAAGTTTCCTGTTGCGGAATTCTTAGCCAGAATCATTTGCCCTGCCTCATTCTTCAAAATCATAATACCCGGCAGTCCGCAAGGCGGCTTAAAACAGTTAAGATTGGTTGGGATTAGTGTTTTGACTTCAACAATTACATCTGGAGGACTCATCCCAAGTTTGCGCGGACCGTTCCAGGTCACAGTGATTTCGGTTCCAAACTCACGGGAAAAGTTATCAGGCGAGGAATTTATCGGATTGTTTTTTTCTTGAGCGGACAACGACGCCACAAAAGCGACTACACCAAATATCGACAATAAAAACAAAATAAATCGGGCCTTCATAATGCTTCGTATCATAAGTTGTGAGATGTATGCTCCCAGTAAGGAAAATTTTCCCTGTCGTCAGGGTGGTCGGGCACAGGAATTGATTCAACAGTCTTATACCAAACCGTGCCATCAAATTGGGCAACTGCGTCCGCGCTCCAACTCCACATGCCCAAAGTCACGAATATATTCTCGTCAGGATTCCCAGCATCCGGCCGGAATCGCACATAGTCGTGAAACTTTAAATGGAATCCTGCCGGACTCGAAACACAGATGTTCTCGGGCTGGTCATTCACGTTGACGACACTTGGAATGCTGGTGAAAATCTGAAAGTGAGGCCCTCCCAAACCATCTCCAATATACATTTCTTGGTTGTCCAGCCAGTATTGATCGGAAGTAGAACGGTAACTTATGCCACCAAAAAATTCAGCCTGCACCAACTGTGTGGTATCGGCCATCCCAGCAAATTTCGAATCTATGCTTACATCAACATCCATCTTTCCATTCCCGGTACTGGTATCCCCGACCTTAATTGTAGGATAGCCTCCTGTTCCCAGATAAATACTGAACGGAAACGGGTCAGTTCTCATAGGCCAAGTGACAGGGGACGGGGGTCGGGTAGATGACAGCGGATGGGGGTCGACGCGCGACTTGTGATTTAGTAATTGGCGGGATGAAAAAGTTGGCAGTCTAAACGTAAAGAGATGGTTTGGTTGG
>Ga0265338_10000241_pt1 | contig 101431 bp, 94 predicted proteins | sample 42126metaG_FD_193579 | JGI IMG/M metagenome (GOLD analysis project Ga0265338, IMG submission 193579) | Rhizosphere microbial communities from Carex aquatilis grown in University of Washington, Seatle, WA, United States - 4-21-26 metaG | ecosystem: Host-associated > Plants > Roots > Rhizosphere...
GTCCTCCCCGGCTGGTGTGAAGGACATCACGTCTGGCACTGGGAAGACGGCGGCCCCACCAACCTCGACAACCTCACACTCCTGTGCTGGGCCCACCACCGAAAACACCACCTCGAACACGCCGCCCGAGCCCGCGCCCGCCCCGGATAATCGATCGCGCGTCCATTACCGGCGCTCGGGGCCGGATCAGGCAGGTCTCGATTCCGTCTGCTTCGATGGCGCGCCTCGAGCGCCGAGACTTCGAATGCACCTTCATGGGCGCTGGCATACTCAGCATGTGCCGCGAGATCGCGATGTTCAGGCGTTCAACGATCGCGCCGGTGCGTATGAAGGCGGCCGGCTCGGCCGGATGCAGCATGACATCGCAGTCCGCACTGCCGACGTGGCAGTGGCAATCGGTGATGTCCCGCGGCGGGCCCTCGATGTCGGTTGCGGAACCGGCCTTCTCCTACGGCTACTTGCCGTCCGCTTGCCCCGGGCAGAGGCATTGGTTGGAATCGATGCGGCATCGGGCATGATCGATGTTGCGGAGTCGAAATCAGATGATTCACGCCCGAGCTTCTGCAATGGAATCGCGGAAGACCTGCCCTTTCCTGATGAGTCATTCGACTTGGTAGTCAGCACAACGTCCTTTGACCATTGGAAGAACCAGAGTCTGGGGCTGCACGAGTGTGCGCGGGTCCTCGCTCCGAACGGTCAACTGGTGCTCACCGACCTCTTCTCCGTGCTCCTCGTTCCCACGACGCTCGCCGGCCGTCGAAACCGAGCACGAACGAAGCCTCGGGCCGAAACGCTCTTGAGAGCTGCCGGGTTTCGAGACGCGACCTGGCGTCGCTCCTACAGTCTGATCATTGGGACCGTGGTGGCGTCGAAGTAGCCGAAAGAGCTGCCCCAGACGTGCGGCTGCGTCTGGTGGCGTGACCGTCTTCCGTCAGGGCAATCTGAGCGGGTTGCGCTACACGCCGATACCGGATGGCCCGGATCTTGCGCCGTTGTTCGGGGCGATGTCGTCCGAGATCGCCGCCGCGGTTCTCGCGCGGTTGCGGGAGGCCGATGAGGGGATCGTGCGGCTTGCGCGCGCCCTCGGCTCCAAGGAAGAACACGACTACGAACATTCGTCGAGTGATCGTCTCGGCTTGCACACGACCTACTCGCCGGAGATCGACGGCCTCCTCTCGAGCGCGAGCACGATCGACAACGGCGACGGCACGTTCTCCCGCGGCTCAGCCGACTTCTGCTTCGGGATCGATGCCTTTCCCCGGACGGGCGACCAGCCGCGACGCTGACACGTCGAGATCAGTGTGTGGAGCGGTTGCGATCGGCGTCTTTGTCCGGGCGAGCCGCACGAGTTGTTGCGTATGACGGGCGCAGCAACTTCCCCGATCGACGCCGCCGATCTCCTGGTGACCCAGGTCGACCGGCTGTACGAATGGGTCCGGAACCAACCGGACGTGGGCTGGAAGATCTTCCGGCACCCCGACGCCTGACTCCGCGACGTAACGGCATCGGACGCGGCACGGCCCCCTCGAAACGAGGGGGCCGTGCGCGGAAGCTCCGACGAATGTCGGTTAGAACTTCAGGACGGTGCCCGGCTCGAGCGTGTCGGTGGTCTTACCGACGCACACGGAGCCGGTGATCGCCTGACCCGTCTTGATGGTCTTGAACGCGGTTCCGGTCCCGCCGGTGACCTTGCCGGTGAGCGTGACCCGCGAGCTCGTACCCGCAGGGCACTTGCCGAGGCCCTTCGCCGGACCGAACTTCACGTTCCCCTTGGTCGTGCCCTTCTTGGTCGCCCACGTGATCGTGATGTTCAGCGTGCCGGTGGTCGCCCCGGACGTGGTGAACGTTCCGCCTCCCGAACCGCCGGTTGCCGCGGTCGGCGTGCAGGTCGACAACGTGGCTGTGAGCTTCGACCCCACTGTCTTCGTTGCCAACTTCTTGCATTGGCCGGGCGAGGTCGCGGCGGACGCGGGCATTGCCAGCGGCACTGCGAGTAGTGACACCGCCGCGGCTGCGGCGACAAGTGTGCGAGTACGAACCGAGATCTTCATTGACTTCCCCCTCGTTGGTCAGCTGTTGACCGGACGTTACCCGGTGGTCGCCGGTCGAACGCGGGCGCCGCTGCTCCTACCGCTCGCGGCGCCGGCCGACATGGTCGACGAGGTGGGGCACGAGGCCGTCGTCGCGGGAGAGCAGCACGTCGTTGTAGTGGCGCTCACCCCGGTGATGGCCTGCACCCTCGGGCGAGAAGCCGAGCAGCACACTGATGCGGTGCGGGCCTTCCGCGCTGGTGGGCGGCATCGAGGCGTGCAGCACGTCGGAGAAGTGGAACGAGACGTCGCCGGCCCGCGCCGCGAACGACACGCCGCGCGGCGCGTGCTCCTCGGTCCCGTCGATCGTGGGGTGCGTCATGTGGTGCGAGCCGGGCAGCGCGCGTAGCTCGCCCGCGGCCTCCGAGCCGTCGGTGAGACAGATCGTCATCACGAAGCCCGGGCAGTTCAGCGCGTGACCACCCATGCCGCAGTCGCGGTGCCACGGGAGGTCGGCCAGGCCTTCCTTCACGTCGGCCCGTTTCCACAACACGGTGACCCCGTCGTTGTCGGTCGTGCGCTTCGCGGACACGCGAACCGGGGCGAGATCGCGCAATGCGAGCACTCGCTGGTCGTCGTGCAGCGCGCGGAGTCGAGGGCGAGTAGCCGCTCGCAGGACGCGGCACAGCACCGTGGCGCCGCTGGCGTCGCGTCCCCACCATGACATCTTGTCGCCTTCGCGGGCTTCGTCGCTCAACACTTCGGCGTCGTCGAGGAACCCGGCGATCTCTTCGGGCGTGAACACCTCGCGCACGAGGAGGTAGCCGCACGTGTCGAGAAAGTCGCGCAGACGTTCGGGGTGCTCGGCGACGTCGTGCATCGTGAACGTCGCGGCCGGGTCGAGCCCGTGCAAGTCGACTCGATCGGCGTCGTACACCGGTCGGCCGTGGTACATCGCGCGCAGCGCGGGCTCCCAACGCACGAACCGGAGCGGGTTGCCGCGAACCGTCTCGACCCGCCCGCCGTAGAGCAGACCCGGCGGCGTGTCGAGGTCGCTCGCGAGGCCGCGCCACGAATCGTCGTCGAGTGCGATCACGGTCTTGGCCGGCGCTTCGCCTTCGACGATTTCGATGGTGTCGCCGGCCGGTACGTAGGTGAAGGCTCCCGCGGCGGTGCGGATCGCGAGCGGCCCGATCTTCGCCGCGTCGCCCGCGGCGAGTGCGCCGTTTCCGGCGGCCAGCCGGGCCGGGAGCTCCTCGCGGTGGAACCGATCGAAGTCGAGCGTGTCGTCGCGGAGCGTGTCGACCATGAGGCAACGATAGCGGCGTCCGGTGATTCACGTGAGGTGACCCAACCCGCCGGGCGACCGTAGGTGTAGAGAGGTTGTCAGCTGCGCTTGCGGGCCGGACGAAGCGGGAAGAGACGATCGAACACGACGGCGAGTTCGAGGAGTGGGTCGCGCCGCATCTCCAGGCGATGGGGTATCTCGCGGCGCGTCTCGCCGGAGCAACGGATCGCGACGACGTGGTGCAGGAGGCGCTGACGAGGGCGTGGCGCAAGCGCAGCCAGTTCGACCCGTCGCGTGGCAGTCCGCGCGCGTGGTTACTGGCGATCGTTGCTGATCGGGCGCGCCGAACCTGGCGGCGCCGGGCGGCCGGACCCGTCGGTATCCGAACCGGAATCGTCGCCGGGCCCGACGGTGGTGGTGTCGACCTCGAGCGCGCAGTCGCGAAGTTGCCGCCGCGGATGCGCCTCGCAGTCGACTGCGTGTACTTCGTCGACCTCACGATCGCCGACACCGCCGCGGTGATGGGGGTGTCCGAGGGCACTGTGAAGTCGACCCTGTCGGACGCGCGCGCTCGTTTGCGATCGATGTTGGAGGTGTCGTGATGCCCGATCTCGACGAACAGCTACGAGCCGCCGGGGCGCGATGGCGCGCGGAACAACGCGATCTGGTTGTCGATCTCGACGGCGCGACTACCGGCGCGCACGGGCGCGGCCGAGCGGCCGCGGTGGCCTTGTGCGTGATCGCACTCCTGGCGATTGTCGGTGTCGTCCTGGTCGCGAGCCGACCGACGCACCACCCGCGCGTCAGCGTGGAACCGACCACCACCCAACCGATCGCCGCACCGGTGAATCCCGACGTGATCGAGCTGAGCTCGGAGATCGTGCAACCCGACGTGCTCGCGGTCGACGGCAGGTACGTGTGGGTGACGGGCTATGCACCCGACGTGAGGCATACCCCCGACATCGCCGGCATCGAAGGCCCGGCGCACTTGCAACGGATCGACACGGAGACGGGGAAGCTGGTCGGCGACGTCACGCTGCCCGACAACTCTCCGGGCGGGCTGCGAATCGGCAACCGCGCGGTGTGGTTGAGCGGCCAACAGGGCGAGGAGTCGACAGAGGTCCTGAAGGTCGATGCCGCCACCATGCGCGTCGGGGCGCGGATCCCCGGCGTCAAGACCGGCGATCTGGCCGTGACGGCCGACGCGGTCTGGGCGACCGACGGCGTCGGCGGTCTCCGCCGCATCGATCCCGCGACCGGGCACGTCGTGACGACCATCGACCTGCATTCGAACAAGCTCTACGCCGCGGGTTGGGTCGTCGCGGGCCCGGTTGGCGTGTTCGTCGGTAACGGTTACCGCGGCACGATCCAGCGGATCGACCCGACTACGAATACCGCGGGGCCCGAGATCCACGTTGCCTCCGACCTCGCCGAGATGGTCGAGCTCGACGGTTCGCTTTGGGTCGAGCGATCCGACGGGAGCCAGCTCATCGACGTGCTCGGCGGCACCACCGTCAAGCGCACGATCGATCTGCCCGAGCGTGCTTCCGACCTCGCAACCGACGGGAAGGTGCTCTGGCTCGGCACCGAGTCGGCGCACGTGATGCGCGTCGATCCGGAGACCGGCGCCGTGTCGGGAGTCGCGATGCCCGCCGGGACTCGTACGGACGCGGTCGCTTCCGACCCGGCCACCGGCGCGGTCTGGGCGACCAGCATGACGCCGACCCCCCGGCTGCTCCGCGTTCCGACGGATACGCCGACATCGACATCGTCGCGACCGTGTTCGTCGTTCGATTGCCCGCCGGGGCCCGCGGCTCTTTGCCCGCCGCACCAGACCGAACCGTCGATGCGCACCAGCTTCTGCGGGCCGAAGCCGGTGGCCGGCAACGGACTCGGACCGTCGGGAGAATGCACCGGTCGCGAGACCGCGCCCCCGTGCGCCGCCGGGATGGTGCCGGGCCGTTACTACGCCTACACACTTCCGGGGCGCTGCGACGGAAGGCTCGTGCTCGACGGTCGGCACTGGTTCTCGAGCCTCCCGCCGCCGACGAACGTGCCCGACATCGACGTGTGGGCGTACGTGGCGCCCGGCGGCAAGACCGCCGGCTTCATCGCACCGGCCGGCGCGGTCCAGTTCGAGCCCGACACCGGGCAACGCGCGCCGGGCTGCGGCGATTGACGAAACCTGGCCGCGAGACAGGCGGTTCTTGGCACACTGACACGCCGCGATGAGTACGGTGGTACGGGGTGTGAGGGGGACACGTGCGCCGACGCAGTCGTGCGAGCGGGCGGTCGGTGTCGCTCCGAAGCACGCGCAGTCACGCCCTTGGCACCCCACTGTTCCTGATGCTTCTGGTGATCGGTCTGCTCGCCGGGCCGATGGGCGGCATCGATGCCGCGCCCGCACCACTGCCGAGCGCAGCCGCGGGCTGGTCGATCACGCCGAGCGCGAGCCCGTTCGACCCGGCGGCGATCCCGTGGACGGGAGTGTCGTGCTCGAGTGACACGAGCTGTTTCGCGGTCGGGATGAGGGGGACCTTCGAGAGCCCGTATCCCGGGGTCGCGGTCGAGCGGTGGGACGGCGCCACGTGGTCGATTGTCGACGCTCCGAATCCCGCAGGCGCGACGTTGAGTGCGGTGTCGTGCCCGAGCGCGACGAGTTGCTTCGCGGTCGGGAGCACCGATTCGGGCGCGGGCACGCTCGTGGAGCAATGGAACGGCACCGCGTGGTCGGTGGTCGCGAGCCCGGCACCGAGCGGCGCGACTTCGATGAGCCTCCTCGGTGTCTCGTGCCCGAGCGCGTCGAGCTGCTTCGCGGTTGGCGGGTACTCGACCGCGACCGCAGGCGGGACACTGGTCGAGCAGTGGGACGGTTCGGCGTGGTCGGTGGTCGCGAGCCCGAACCCGGGCGGTCCGGGCGGCCTGCAAGCGGTGTCGTGCGTCGATCCCGCGAATTGCGTCGCCGTAGGAGCATCTGCGGCGGGCCCGCTGGCCGAACAGTGGGACGGCGCCGCGTGGTCGATCGTGCCCACGCCCAACCCGAAGATCGCGCCGGGAGAGACGATGTTCGGGGTCGAGACGAACCTCGACGGTGTTTCGTGCACGAGCACGACCAGCTGCGTCGCGGTCGGGTTCACGCCGTCCGACCCGTTGGTCGAGCAGTGGGACGGGACGCGCTGGTCGATCCGGTCGAGTCCCGACACCAAAGGTCCGCATGGCGACAACGTGATCGAGTTGCGCTCGGTGTCGTGCTCCAGTGCGGCGAGCTGCAACGCGGTCGGCAACTCGATCGAGATCTCGTTGTCGAACGATCTCGCCGATCGGGCCCCGACCGCATCCGTCGCCGAGCACTGGAACGGCACGAGTTGGTCGGCGGTCGCGGGTCCGAAGGGCGTGCCCGCGAGCCGGCAGGGTCCCGCGCAGCTCGGGCAGTTGAGCGCGGTCTCGTGCCCGACCGCCTCGAGCTGCGCCGCGGTCGGGAACTCCGCGTTGGCCGAGCACTACGACGGTAGGTCGTGGTCCATTGCTCCGGTCGCCGCGACGAGCTCGTTCAGTGAGCTCGTATCGATCTCGTGCCGCAGCGCCACGAACTGCTTCGCCGTCGGCGACGCGGGGTTCACCGGCGGCATCGAAGGCTTGATCGAGCACTGGGACGGCGCGACCTGGTCGGTCGTTCCCAGCCCGCAGCCCGCCGGTACCGACCTCTTCGCCCAGCTGTACGGCGTCTCGTGTGCGAGCCCGACGAGTTGCATCGCGGTTGGCGGCTATTCGCGGTCGACAACGTTCTCCAACTCCACGGGTGGCGCGTTGATCGAGCGTTGGAACGGCGCGCGTTGGTCGATGGTCGCGAGCCCCGTGCCGGCGCACTCGACCGGGGTCATATTCAAAGGGGTGTCGTGCCCGAGCGCGAGCAGCTGCAACGCGGTCGGCACGTACGGCATCGTCGTCTCCAACAACCTCGTGACCTTGCCGCTCGCCGAGCACTGGAACGGCATCCGCTGGTCGATCGCGCCGGTTCCGAAGCGGTCCGACGGGCAGCTCAATGCCGTTTCGTGCTGGAGCAACACGTTTTGCACGGCGGTCGGTTATTCGGCGGCCGGCAGGCCCGCGGCCGAGCGATGGAACGGCGCGAGTTGGGTGGTCACTGCGGTGCCGAGCCCGAAAGGCACCACGTACAGCACGCTCGACGGCGTGTCGTGCCCGACCCCGGCGAGCTGCACGGCCGTCGGGAGCTGGTTCTCGACCTCGGGCACCGCTACCGCACTCGTCGAGCGATGGAACGGCACGACCTGGTCGATCGTGCCCGCGCCGGGCCCGGCCGGCGCGGTCGGGACGACCCTCACCGCGGTGTCATGCCATGGTCCGGCGAAGTGCACGGCGGTCGGCGGCCACGACGGTCTTGTCGGCTATCCGTTCACCGGCGATCACCCGCTCGTCGAAGAGTCGAACGGCGCGAGCTGGTCGGTGGTTCCGGCCGCCGAACCGGCCGGTTCGCACGGCACCGCGCTGGCCGGCGTGTCGTGCCCAACGGCCGCGGGTTGTATCGCGGCCGGTGCTCACCTCGTCGCCGCCGGGATCGACAGCAGCGGACTGTTCACACTGACCGAGCAGGGGCGTTAGCGCGCCTCAGAGATCGATCGGGCAGTTGTCGGTGATCTGCAGCACTTCGAGGGTGCGGCCGAGTCCGACGAACACCGCGCAGCACAGGGTGAGGTCGAGGATCTCGTCGTCGGCGAAGTGCGCGCGCAGGCGCGTGAACAGGTCGTCGTCGATGTTGCGGTGATCGGCGGCGAACCGCTCTGCGTATTCGATGGCGAGGCGTTGGCGCTCGGAGTACCCGGGATACGTCGCGTACTCGTCGAGATGGTGGTAGTGCTCCTCGGGCACACCGGCTTCGAGCACCGACGGCGCGCGGAACGTCGAGCACGCGGCGCAGTCGTTGAGCTGCGCGATGCGCATCCGCGCGACCTCGCGCTCGATCGGCGGGAGCTTGCTGCGTTGGTACGCGGTGGTGATCATCCGGTCGACCATGCCCGCCATCTCGGGCCGCAGCGACCACACCATCGCGGAGTCGCCACCCGGACCCTCGGGAATGTCGATACGAGCCACGCCCGGATTGTACGACGCGCCCCGGTCAGGAGCTCGGGCGTTCCCGGCGTTCGAGGTGTTGGAGCTCGATGAGCAGCGGTATCACGAAGCCGATGTACGCGCTGGTCATCGTGTAATCGTGCGTCGGGCCGTGCGTCGTGCGGGTATGCACGTCGATCAGCGTCACGCGTTCGTCGTTCGCCTGGCGGGCTTTCGTGCGCGCGACGATCCTCTCGAGCTGGGCGACGCTCGCCACCTGTACGCCGAAGTGGTCCATGGCCGGCGCTCGCAGGTAGGGGTCGCCCGGGAGGAGGTACACGAACTGGCCGAACGCGCCGGTGTAGAGGATCAGCGGGTTGCCGAGCTCTCCGCTGTTGTCGCCCTCGGTCCAGCCGAACACGTCGCCGTAGAAGTCGAGGAGCTCGGCCCGGCCGTGATCGTCGAGCAGTGCGGGGTCCATCGTGATCGCGACGTGGTTGAGGGTGGGGATCGGCTCGGGCTCGGTCACGAGCGGACCTCCGGCCGCACCATCACCTTGCCGGGCAGCTCGCCGGCCGCGAGGCGGTGCATCGTGCCGAGCACGTCGTCGAGGAGCACGTCGTCGGGCTCGATGAGCGCCTCGAGCGGGAGCCGGCCCGAGGCCAGGAGCTCGAGCGCCGGCCCGAAACCCTCGATGTCGTAGTTGTAGGCGGCGATGATCGAGAGCTCGAGCACGATGGCGCGGTTGTGGTTGATGCGCGGCATCTCGTGGCCGGTCCCGACGAACACCAGCGTGCCCGCGTAGTCGAGCTGGTCGAAGGCCGACTCCGCCGCGGCCGCGTGGCCCGAGCACTCGAAGGCGACCGTGTAGGGCTCGGCAACGGGCCGGCCCATAGGCGCGCGCGTCAACGCGTCGGGGGTGATCACGCGCGCGGCGCCGACCGCGAGCGCGCGCTCACGGCGGAGCGGCGCGGGTTCGGACACGGTGATGTCGTTGACTCCGCGCGCACGCAGCACCGCGGTGGTGAGCAGGCCGACCGGGCCGCCGCCGGTCACGAGCACGCGATCCTCGGGTGCGACGCCCGACAAGTTCACCGTGTGGATCGCGATCGCGGTCGGCTCGGTGAGCGCGGCCGCGCGCGTCGACAGCGCGTCGGGGACGCGCAGCAATCGCGACGACGGCACGACCTTGTAGCGGCAGAACGCGCCGGTCGTGAACGCGAGGAGATCGGGCGGCTCGCGCCGCAAGCACACCGACGACCGCCCGCGCCGGCACGCCCGGCACTCTCCGCATCCCGGCGTGGGGTTCTGCACGACACGCGCGCCGACTTCCCAGCCGCGCACGTCGGGACCGGCGGCTGCGATCGTGCCCGCCCACTCGTGGCCGAGCACGCTGTCCGGGCGGGCGTATCGCTCCAGCACCAGGTGCAGGTCGGTGCCGCAGATGCCGCAGTGCGACACTTCGACCAGCACCTCGCCCGGAGCCGGTTTCGGCACGTCGAGCTCGCGCACCGCGATCTCGCCGTCTCCGAGGTACACCGCAGCCGGCATGCGCTCCGCAGTCACACGACGGAGCGTAACGGGTCGCCAGGCGCAGATCCGGAGGCCCGGTCGCTCGATCGGAGTTGCGCGGGCGATCGAGGGCCGGAGGTCGCAGCCGCATGAGCGCAGCCAGGCGCAGATCCGGAGGTCGCGGCCGCATGAGCACGACCCCGGAACGCACGAAGCCGCCGGCAAGGAGCCGGCGGCTTCGAACGATTACGAGTGCGACGTCAGATCACGCGAACGTTCTGCGCTTCGTCACCCTTGCGGCCCGGAGCCACGTCGAACTCGACGTGCTGGCCCTCTTCGAGCGTCTTGTAACCCTCGCCCTGGATGTTGGAGTAGTGGACGAAGACGTCCTTCTGCCCCTCGAGCGAGATGAAACCGAAGCCCTTCTCGGCGTTGAAAAATTTCACTGTTCCTGTAGCCAACTGCCTTACCTTCTGCGCATTGGGTGAGCACTGATCGCGCACCTCGTCAGACACCATGCTAGGGGCTGCGCCGACCGGCGTCTCATCACGCCCCGTCGCGCGGCGTCGACCCTGCTCAGATCCACTGCTTGCGCCGGAAGTACACGAGCTGGGCGATGGTCGTGACGACGATGAGCCCCCACGAGAACCAGTACCCGTGCGACCAGCTGAGCTCCGGTGAGCCGTGCAGATTCTGGCCGTAGAGGCCCACGATGAAGGTCGGTAGGAGCAGCACGGACGCGATCACGGTCAGGCGCTTCATGACCTCGTTCTGGTCGTTCGCCACCTGGGCCTGATGGAAATCGCGAACTCCCGCGAGCAGGTCGCGAGCAAGGTCGAGCCCGTCGGTTGCGCGCAGCAACTTGTCGTACGCGTCGGCGAAGTGCAGCTCGATCTCGCGCGGGAAGAGGGTGATCTCGCCGTCGAGCTCGACCCGGTCGTCGAGCACCGCTCGGGCCGCGTCGCGTGACGGTGCGAGCACGCGACGTATCTCCAGGATCTGGTGGCGGATGCGCGAGATGTGCTCGCGAACATCTTGCGAGGGCCAAGCGCCGACGTTGTCCTCGAGCTCGTCGATGTCGTCGTCGAAGCGGTCGACCACGCTGAGGAATCGTTCCGCGATCTCGTCGACCAGCAAGTAGAGGCCCATGCCGGGCGCGACGTCGTCGCGGTGCGCGGTGGCCACGACCGCACTGAGGTCGCACGCCGCCCGGCCCGGTGGCGTGCGGCGCACGGTGACGAGCCGATCGATTGTCGCGACCACGTCGATCTCGTGCTGCGTCACGCTGCCGTCTTCTTCGATCGTGGGGAGCACGAGAACGCCGAACACGTAGTCGCCGTGCGCCTCGAGCCGGGGTCTGGGCTCGTCGTCGTGGCGGGACGGCTGCCGGAGCCGGTCCGCGACCGTCGAGTGCAACGCGGTGGGTATGGCGGCGTCGATCGCCGTCGGATCGGGATCGGTCAGGTCGATCCACTTCGCCGAGCCGGCCACGGGGTCACGATATGGGTGTCCGGGCACGCTGTCGCGGACCCGCAGCCAAGGGAGCACACGAGATGAGCATGAAAGCACCGGTGGGATCGCCGCAACACCCGGCGTTGATCGCGCACCAAGCCGCGCGGGCCGAGAGCGTCCAGAATCGCATCGCCGACCGCGTCACGCAGTTCGCGGGATCCATGGCGTTCGTCTATCTGCACATGTTGTGGTTCGCGGTGTGGATCGGCTTCCGCGTCGAGAAGTATCCGTTCGGTCTGCTCACGATGATCGTGTCGCTCGAGGCGATCTTCCTGTCGACGTTCGTGATGATCAGCCAGAACCGCGCTGACGCCCGCCGTCAGGTGCTCGCCGACCACCAGTGGGACATCGTGCAGACCGAGGAGAAGCAGAACGAGGACCTGCTCGACATCTCGAAGCAGATCCTCGACCTGACCCAGGCGATCCACGCGCTCACGACGAAGTCGGGCGGCAGCCCGTCCGCGTGACCTGGTACACGACGTGGCCGGGTCCGTGTTCGATCGGGCGCACCTGCACCGGAGTCGGCGTGGCCGCCGAAGTCGCGGCGAGGCGGGTGAGCGTCGCGATCTCGTTCGTGCGCCTCGAGGCCGTGTAGCTGGCGTACGCGATCACGAAGTCGACGTGCCGCTCGCACAGCAATCGCTCGTAGTCGGCGACGCTCGCGAAGTTGTGCATCGCCATGCTCTCGGGGAACATCTCCGAATCGAGGCGGCCGCCGGCGAGCAGGACGTGATAGAGGCCGAGCTTCCCGTCGCCGGCTCCGCGCAGCACGCGGTAGGTCGCACCGGGCACGAACCGGGCCGAGTGCAGGTACGCGTCGAGTGAGGAGATGTTCGTGTCGCGGTGTTGCGTGATCGCGCGCCACTGGAAGTTCACGTTGAGCGGCTCTTCGAGTGCCACGTTGGCGGCGAGCATCGCGACAACGGCCAGCGGTGCGATCACTTTGATGCGGTATCGCCGGGCCCACAGCAAGATGAGCGGCACCGCGACCACGAGCACTCGCGGCCCCAGCGTGCCGACGAAGTTCACGAGGCGATCGCGCGTGCTCGAGTCACCGAACCCGGGCGACACGAACACGAGCACGATGGCGGGGAGCGTGATCACGACCGACAGGGCGTAGTAGCGCAGGAGTGCGCGCCGATCGGGGACGAACGCCATGCAGACCAACACGAGGAGGATCCCGATCGGGAGCACGATCGGGGCGTGGGTCGCCTGGCCGAGCCCGACGAGGAACGCGGCCGCGAGCCGCCGGTCGCGTCGCCAGCACGCGATGCCGAAGAGGAGGAGCGCCGCGCCCCACGCGAATGTCTGCTGGCCGAAGAGGAGCGCCTCGATGATCGCCGGGTTCGCGAGCACGGCCGCCGGCCACCACCCCTCGCGCAGCTCCGGAAAGGCGACGAACGTCGCAACGATGCATCCGACCGCGCCGAGCACCGAGCAGAGCGTGACCGCCCAGTTCCCGAGCATCGGCCACAAGAGCGCGGCGGCGGTCCAGTTGGTGAAGCCGTAGGGATACGCGTACGCATCGCCGTGACCGAGCACCGGCATGCGCCACGGCAGCGCGCCGTGGTGCCAGAGATCACGTGCGATCCACCACACGTGCACGTAGTTGTTCATGCTGTCGGACGACAGCACGACGCGGTGCCCGAGGTAGAGCGCGACGACTGCGATCCAGGCCGCGACGAGCGCGCCGGTGGCGATTCTCCCGCCGGTGCGCTCGCCCACGTCGGGGGTCAGGAGGCGCGTCCGCTACACGACGTGTACGCGGGGCCGCCGATCAGCTGATCCAGCCGCACCGGCTTCAGGTGCATGGCTCGGAGGCCGTTGAGGATCCCGGGCAGTGCGTCGACCAGCACTTGCTTGTCGGCCGACGAGGCACCGTCGACGCCGTCGCGGAGATCGATGATCGAGCCGCTGCGCGCGGCGTGCAGCACGCGCTGCACGATCGCTTCGGGGCTCTGGTTCGGGCGGTCGCTCGCGGAGACGTCCCACATCGCGATTCGCATCCCGTGCCGGTGCACGACCCGGGCCATGAACGGCGTGCGTTCGCCGTTCGGCGGCCGGAACCAGGCCGGGCACGCGCCGATCTCCTTTTGGAACGCGACCTGTGCGCGCTGCAGCTCGGGGTACCGCGGGTCGAGCCAGCGCCACTCGTCGAGGTGGAACGAGTGGTTCGCGACGAGATGCCCGTGCTGGTACAGGCTGCGGACGATGTTCGGTTGCTGCTCCAGCGCCTGTCCGACCACGAAGAACGTCGCGTGCACGTGGGCCGCATCGAGAATGTTCATGATCTGCGGGGTGGCGACGGAGTTGGGTTCGTCGTCGAAGGTGATCGCGACTTCACCGCTGTTGCGCGGGCCGTGGGTCACACCGCCGCCGAACCACTGCGCCGACACCGTGCTGGCGCCGAAATAGGCGGTCATCCCGAATGTCGCGATCGTCAGCGCGGCGCCCAGCGCAACTGCGCGCGTCCGCCGGACCGGCCGGGAAGTGCGGGCCGGCCGCCGGGCCAGTGCCGCACCCGTGGCGGCGAGCACACCGAGCACGCCGACCACGAGCAGCACGTCGCGCTCGCGGAGCACCGCGAGGGTCAGCAGGACTACGGTCGACCCGGCGAGCACGAACGGATGCGGGCGCCGGATGGCCGGCGCCGCGAGCGCCGCGCCGGCGGTGAACACCGCGATCAGCGCGGCCGCGCTGCCGATGTCGGGCCGCTGCGGGACGAGCCAGGCGGCGATCCCGGCGAGCACGGGCCCGAGCAGGGCCAGCGCGGGTGGCTGCGCGACGCGGCGCACGAGCACTGCGGAGGCGAGCGCCGCGAGCATCGCGACGATCAGTTCGCTGACGCCGCTCGTCCCGCGGTCGAGCGCGATCGCGAGGAGCACGGCGATGACGGAGCACGCGGCGATGTGGCCGGCGACGTCGCGACCGAACGACCCGGCTTCGGCCTGGGGCTCGCGTCGCCAGACGCGTGCCGCCGCGACCGGGATCACCGCGAGGTCGATCACGGCGTCGCGCAACCGGGTGCGTGACCGCGATACCGGCACCGGTACGACGTGGTCGTTGCGCACGCGGTAGCCCAGCCGTGACATCACGACGGCGACCTCGACGGTTTCGCTGTACTGGTAGCCCTTGTAGAAGTCGAGTGCGTGCGCGAGCGAGCCGAGTCGGAAGATGCGGTAGCCCGACTCGACGTCGTGCAGCCGGTTGCCCGCCCACAGGCTCGCCCAGCCACTGAGGAGCGCGTTGCCGATCTTCTTGTACGGGCCGTGGTACGAGAGATCCCGACGCGCGAGCATCGCGTCGAGCCCTTCGTCGATCGTGATCTCCACCAACTCGTTGAGCACGGCGATGTCGTGCTGACCGTCGGCGTCGACGGTGAACACGAGGTCGTTCGGCGAAAGCTCGCCCGCCTCGAGGCGCGTTCGCAACGTCGTGAGCGCCAGGATGTAGGCCTCCGACATCCCCTGGTTGACGTCGTGCCAGAGGAGGCGGCAACGGTCGTGGCCGGGCAGCCATCGTTCGATCTCGCGCCGGGTGCCGTCGGTCGAGCCGTCGTCGACGACGACCAGCTCGTCGACGAGCGGGTAGAGCTCCTCGAGAACCTGCGCCACCATGGGCTCTTCGTTGTATGCGGGGACGACGGCGATGCGCCGGGGGCGCCGGCCGCCGTATCCGGCGATCGCGCCGCGATGGCCCACCGTCGGCGCGGTCATTGCCTGCGGTACCACTCGAGTGTGCGCTGGAGCCCCGCGGCGAAGTCGAAACGCGGAGTCCATCCCAGCTCTTTGCGCGCCCGCTCGCTGCTCACACGTTTCGCGCGGTAGTCGCCGGGGCGCGACGGCCCGAACGTCACCTCCACGTCGCCGACGAGCTCGCCGACGGTCTCCGCGAGCTGACGGATGGAGATCGGCTCGTTCGCCTCGAGGTTGTAGGTGCGGTTCCGTGCGACGGGATTGAGCGCGAGCACGTGCGCCGCTGCGAGGTCTTCCACGTAGACGAACGATCGCTCCTGCGCGCCGTCGCCGTCGATGCGCAGCGCTTCGCCTCGCAGCGCGCGTTCGAGGAATGCCGCGACCACGAGGTCGCTGCGCATGCGCGGACCGAACGGGATGCCGTAGCGGAGCACGGTGTACGGACGCCCGAAGAGGTTCGCGTAGTCGGCGCAGAACATCTCGGCTGCGAGCTTGCTCGACGCGTAGATGTGGCGATCGAGCGTGAGGTCGAAGGGGGTCTCTTCGTCGACGACGTCTCCGTGGGTCGCGGCGTAGACCCACACGGTGCTGGCCAGGATCACCCGGCCCGCGTCGGCCCGGCGGGCGGCTTCGAGCACCTGGGCGGCGCCGAGCGCGGTGACCGCGACACTTTCCGCCGGTTCGGCGATCACCTGATTGACGTCGGCCATCGCAGCCAGGTGGAACACCGGGCCGCAGCCCTTGAGCGCGTCGGTGAGCGCGTCCTGTTCGAGCAGGTCGACCTCCACCCACTCGGCGTTCGGCTGGAGCGGCCGGCGTTGATCGAGCACCCGCACCGGGTAGCCCGCGGCGAGCAACGCGTCGACGACGTGCGATCCAATGAAACCGGAGCCGCCGGTGACGGCGACCGGTTCGGGAGGGGCCGTCTCGGAGGTCAAGGCGTCTCGCTTGTCATCGGGGACCAGGGTTTCGTGTCTCGTGGCTCTTCGGCTTCGCGAACTATCCCGCGGCGATGCGGCCGCCGGTCACGTCGCGCAACTCCTCGTGGCCGAGCGCGGCCGCGACGGACTCGACCACGTAGTCGACGTCGGCTTCGGTGAGTGCCGGATACAGCGGGAGGCACACGTGGCGGGCACAGAGCCATTCGGAGCCCGGCAGGGCGCGGTCGTCGAGCTGCGAGAAGATCGGCTGGTGGTGCAGGGGGGTGTCGTAGACCTCGCCCGAGAGCCCGATGTCGAACTCCGAGCGGAGATACTGCTTGAACAGCGTGCGGTCGATGCTGTCGGGCAGGAACGCCACGTACTTGTAGAAGTTGCTGCTCGCCGAGTCGGGGATCGTGAGCGGCGTGAGGTCGACTGCGGCGAGCGCGGCGTCGTAGCGCGCGGCGAGCTCCTGGCGGCGTTCGATGAACTCGTCGAGGCGGTGCAGCTGCGACAGGACGATCGCCGCGTGGGGTTCGCTCATCCGCCAGTTGGCGCCCATGCGCGTGTGGAAGTTGGCGTGGAACGAGCCCTTGCCCTGATCGCGGTAGACGCGGGCTTCTTCGGCGATGTCGTCGTCGTCGGTGACGATCATCCCGCCCTCGCCCCCGGCGATGACCTTGGTCGGGTAGAACGAGAAGCTGGCGGCCCGGCCGAACGTGCCGGCCGACCGGCCGTCGTGCGCGCTGCCGTGCGCGTGCGCCGCGTCTTCTACGAGCTGCACGCCGGTCGCGGCGCACATGCTCGCGATGTCGTCGATCGCGGGAGTCACGAGCCCGCCGATGTGCACGATCACCACGGCCGCGGTCTCGGGGCCGATGCAGTTCGCGAGGTCGATCGGATCGATCGCCATGGTTTGCGGGTCGCAGTCGACGAAGCGCAGTCGCGCTCCCGCGTGCACCGCGGCGGCCGCGGTCGCGAAGAACGTGTTCGCGGGCACCACCACTTCGCGTCCCTCGACGCCGACCGCGCGCAGGATGATCTCGAGCGCGGCGGTTCCGGAGCTCACGGCGACGGCGTGGCGAGTGCCGTGGCGCGCCGCGAACGCGGCTTCGAGCTCCGCGCCGATCGGGCCGAGTGTGAGCTGGCCGGAGCTGAGCGCGTTGTCGATGCGCTCCAGGATCGCGAGCCGATCTTCGGGCGGGAACAGGATTCGGGCGGGGGGCACACGCATGGGCAGAGAATCTAGTGGCGGGGTGTCGCCGACGTCGGCATGAAGCCGGTCCGGTCCCGGGTCATCCGGGTGCCCGCACGCCGGTGACGGCGAGCTCGGCCCGGGTCTCGAATCCCAGCGATTTGTACACCCGGTGGGCGGCGTCGTTCTCCATCGTCAGGTGCAGGAACGGCGTCTCGCCCCGGGCGCGGATACCACGCACCACGGCGCGCACCAGCGTCGACGCCAGACCCCGACCGCGATACCCGGCGTCGGTGCAGACCGCGCTGATCTCGGTGAAGCCTGCCGGATGCAACCGCTCGCCCGTCATCGCGATCAGCTCGCCGCGGTCGCGGATGCCGAGGTAGGTGCCGAGCTCGACGGTTCGTCCGACGAACGGTCCGGGACGCGTGCGCTCGACGAGAGCCAGCATGTCCGGGACGTCGGCGGCGCCCAGCTCGGCGATCGGGCCCGGCGCGCGGTGGTCGTCGGGGTCGTCGACCGTGACCGCGTCGGGCAGCCACATCTGCCGGCACGGCGCCTTGAACAGCACCGACCACGCGTCGGGAATCGCCAACTCCCGGCGCGCGAGGTTCGCGGTGCCGCCGGGGCCGACCAGCTCGGCGAGCGCGCTCCAGGCGGCGGGCGACGCGTCGTCGGCGATCGCGGAGAACACTGCGACCTCGGGGTCGTACCTGGCTGCGGGGCCGGAGTGCTCGGCTAGCGTTGCGTGCGTCCCGGTGAGTGCGTGCCATACGGGATTGTCGAGCACGTGCATGCACGGATCCTCGCACGGGCGGGCGTCGGCATCGACCGGATTACGCAGCCGGGCGAGCAGGGCCCCCGGGCCCTTGAGGAGGTGGCAATGACCCTCGTCACGCTCAGCGACTCCACGATCACCGAGCACCTCGCCCGGATCGACGCCGACGGATACACGATCGTCGAGAACGCGATCGAGCCCGAGCTGGTGGAGCAACTCTGCGACACGATTCGCCGGCTCGAGCGCGAGCTCGGTGTGCGGCCGCGCGACACCGCGGCCGAGGGCCACGCGACACTGCGGATGTACAACCTGCTCGCCAAGGACCCGGTGTTCCAGTTGATGCCCGTTCACCCGAACGTGCTGCCGCTGGCCGAACGCATCCTCGATCGGGGCTGCCTGCTCTCGGGGATGACCGCGATCGACATCGGTCCGGGCGAGCACCCGCAGCCCATGCACGGCGACGACATCGTGATGGCGCGCCACCTCCCGCCGCCGCACCCGCCGATGATGGTCACGAGCATGTGGGCGCTCACCGACTTCACCGCCGCCAACGGCGCAACCCGTTTCGTGCCGGGCTCACATCGCTTCGCGCACACCCCCGAGTCGCCCGACGCGCCGATCGACGTCGACGTGTGCGCGCTCGAGATGCCGGCCGGATCGGTGATGGTGTTCCACGGCAGCCTCTGGCACGCCGGTGGCGCCAACGTGACCGCGAGCGAGCGCCGGCTCGGGGTGAACGTGCAGTACTGCCCCGGATTCGTCCGCCAGCAACAGAACCCGTATCTCGGCATCCCAGCCGAAGTCGCGGCGACGTTCTCCGACCGCTTGCTCGAGCTGGTCGGCTACCGGCTCTACAAGGGGATCATGGGCCACATCGACGGCGCGAGCCCCGGTGAGGTCGTGTTCGGCGAGCGCATGGCCGAGCAGGCCTACCAACGGGGCGAGCACCTCCGCGGCAAGCCCGGAAACACCGGGGCGTAGCGCGGCCGGCCTCGACTTCGGCTACTTGCCCCGCGGCCGCGAGAACTGCCGGGGTGCGCGGTACGACGGCTGGCTCTCGGGCCGGCCGGTCTTCGAGGTCCAGCGCCACTGCGCGGAGATCCGGCCGAGCGGCGCGATCGTTCGCACCTTGGGCACCGAGTGGAGCCAGTCGAGCTGCGCGCGTCCTCCCATCACGAGGAGGTCGCCGCCGGCCGGCGCCAGATCGAGGCCGCCGGTGCGGTCCTCGCGGCGGCGTTCGTCGCGGTGTCGGGGCCGGAGCACCCACGGCCGCCGGGCGCCGAGCGTGAGGATCGCGATCACCGTGTTCTCGCAGTAGCGGAGGTCGGTGTCGCGGTGCGGCGCGACGCTGTCGCGGCCGTCGCGGTAGAACGCGAGTCCGACGCCTCCGAACGTCACCCGGTACTGATGCTGAATCGCGCGGTGGGCCGCCGTGAGCGCGGGGTGCGGGTACGGCGTGTCGCGCGAGTACCAGCTCCCCATGCGCGGTTCGTCGAGATACCGCTCGTAGCGGAACACGCGACCTTGACGCCAGGGCACTGCAGACACGAGCAGGTCGTAGAGCGCGTCGGCGCCGCGCAGCCAGCCGCGCGTCACGTCGACCCAGGAGTCCTCGTCGAGTCGGCGGCGCTCGACGGTCGCATCGGGGTCGATGTCGATGTCGTCGGTCACTGCGCCCAGGGTAGAGGTCGACCCCCGCAGCCGCTCGCGCGACCCGCACGCCGGCTTCACGTTCTCATGATCTTTCAAGGCGATGTTGAGGGCGTGCCGATGACTGTCGTCGGCCACGACTCCAGGAGGGATCACGATGAGAGGGAAGCGGATCGCAGCGTTGGGCACGATCGGGATGGTGCTCGGCGCGGGCTCGCTGCTCGCGGCGCCGACCGGCGCTTCGGCGAGCGTCATCAGGCCGCGGTCGGCGCGGTGCGCCAGCGCCGTCGACGACACGTGGCCGGCGTGGACCGACGGCCGGCCCGCGAACGTCGACCCGAAGACCGCGGCCGGCGCGTACATGTGGCACGACGGCACGGGCTGGCATCTCCGGGTGACGCACCGCACGGACGCGCGGCGGGTCTTCAGCGGCACGCTCGTGACCACCGGCCGGTTCGCCGGCGTGTCGTCGGTGCGGCTCGAAGGCCACGACTCGCGAACCGTCTCGGCCGACCACCACACGATCACGTTCCGGTTCGAGAACCACGGCGCGATCGACGGGCTCAACTTCCGCACGCACTGCGCGCCGTCGATCTCGTTCTCGTTCACCTCCGACGGCAACGTGCTGGCGGCGAGCAAGGTGACGATCGGCCGGGCGGGCACGAATCCGGCGACCGACCCGTTCACGGTCAGCCGGGGCTAACACGACGAGTGCAGGTCCGGGCGCCCGGTATCATGCAGGCTTCCCCCTCGGAGGCCTCCATGCCCGCGCGCTCGGATTTGCGCAACGTCGCGATCATCGCCCACGTCGACCACGGCAAGACCACGCTCGTCGACGCCCTGTTGTGGCAGTCGGGCGCGTTCCGCGCCAACCAGGACGTCAACGAGCGGGTGATGGACTCGAACGACCTGGAGCGTGAGAAGGGCATCACGATCCTGGCGAAGAACACGGCAGTTCGCTACGGCGACGTGATCTTCAACATCGTCGACACTCCCGGACACGCCGACTTCGGTGGCGAGGTCGAGCGGGCGCTGGCCATGGTCGACGGGGTGCTGCTGCTCGTCGACGCCAGCGAAGGACCGCTCCCGCAGACGCGCTTCGTGCTGCGCAAGACGCTCGAGGCGCACCTCCCGGTGATCCTCGTGGTCAACAAGGTCGACCGTCCCGACGCGCGCATCTCCGAAGTCGTCGACGAGGTGTACGAGCTCTTCATCGACCTGGGCGCGGAGGAGCACCACATCGAGTTCCCGATCGTCTACGCGAACGCGCGTGCCGGTTGGGCGTCGCTCGATCCCGAGGTCGAGGGTAGCGATCTGAAGCCGTTGTGCGAGCTCATCCTCGAGCACATCCCGGCGCCCGAGTACGAAGAGGGCCACCCGTTCCAGGCGCTGGTGACGAACCTCGACGCGTCGCCGTACCTCGGCCGGCTCGCGTTGTGTCGCGTGTGGAACGGTCGGGTGCGCAAGGGCGATCAGGTCGCGTGGTGCCGCATCAACGGCGGGATCGAGCGCGTGAAGATCTCGGAGCTGTTCCTCACGGATGCGCTCGACCGCGTGCCGGCGGAGGAGGCCGGCCCGGGCGACATCATCGCCGTCGCGGGTATCCCCGAGATCACGATCGGCGAGACCCTCGCCGACGCCGAAGACCCGCGCCCGCTGCCGCCGCTCATCGTCGACGAGCCGAGCTTGTCGATGACCGTCGGCATCAACACGTCGGTGCTCGCCGGCCAGGACGGCAAGAAGCTCACCGCGCGTCAGGTCGAGAACCGGTTGCAGCAGGAGCTCGTCGGCAACGTGTCGCTTCGGGTCAGCTCCACCGAGCGTCCCGACGCGTGGGAGGTGCAGGGCCGGGGCGAGCTCCAGCTCGCGGTGCTCGTGGAGACGATGCGGCGCGAGGGATTCGAGCTCACGGTCGGCAAGCCCCAGGTCGTGATCCGCGAGATCGACGGGAAGCGCCACGAGCCGGTCGAGATGGTGACCGTCGACGTGCCCGAGGACTATCTCGGTGTGGTCACGCAGCTCCTCGCGCTCCGCAAGGGCCGCATGGAGCAGATGGTCAACCACGGCACCGGCTGGGTGCGCATGGACTTTCGCGTCCCGGCTCGTGGTCTCATCGGTTTCCGCACGGAGTTCATGACCGAGACCCGCGGCACCGGCATGCTGCACCACGTGTTCGACGGGTGGGCGCCGTGGTTCGGTGAGTTGCGGACCCGCCCGACCGGGAGCCTCGTAGCCGACCGGCGCGGCATGACGACCGCGTACGCGTTGATGAACCTCCAGGAGCGGGGCTCGATGCTCGTCGGACCGGGTGTGGAGGTGTACGAGGGCATGATCGTCGGCGAGAACGCGCGCGCCGACGAGATGGACGTGAACCCCATCAAGGAGAAGCAGCTCACGAACCACCGCGCCGCCGGCTCCGACGATCTCGTCCGCCTCGTTCCGGCCCGCGTGATGTCGTTGGAGCAGGCGCTCGAGTTCATCACCGACGACGAGTGCGTCGAGGTCACCCCGCACAACGTGCGGTTGCGCAAGGTCGTCTTGTCGGCCGGTGACCGGGGCCGCATCCGCGGCAGCGGGCGCCCGCCGAAGAACGCCTGATCCATACGGCGCCCCGCGGCGAATGATCTCCGAACCTGCTTCGGAGGAGATCGACATGAGTGGCACCGAGAACATCGAGACCATCAAGGCTGTGTACGGGGCGTTCGGACGGGGCGACGTCGGCGCGATCATCGATGCGGTGACCGACGACGTCGACTGGGCGTCGGATACGTCGTCCGACGGTGCGCCGTGGTACGGCGTGCGCAGGGGCAAGGAAGGCGTCGGTGCGTTCTTCGAGGCGTTCGGCAAGGCGATGGACGTCGACGACTTCACCCCGCTGACCTTCGCGACCAACGCCGACGGCGACGTGCTCACGGTCGTGCGCTTCGCGGTCCGGTCCCGCGAGACGGGCAAGGCCGCCAAGATGCAGCTGCACCACTGGTTCCGGTTCACGAACGGCAAGATCTCGTATTACCGGGGCACCGAGGACACCGCGATCACGGTCGCGACGCTGTCGTCGTAGCCGATCGCGGGCGAGTCCCGCATGGCATAGTTGGCCGATGCGCGTGAGACGAGCGGCGGGCGTGGTCGTGGCCGTGGCGGCGTCACTGGTGGGCGCGGCGTGCTCGTCGTCCGCGAAGAGCACGACGCCGCCCGCCGCGACCTCGACGACGGCTCCCAGTCCGGCGATTGTCTGGCCGGCGCCGGCCGATCCCATGGCGCGTGCCCGCCTCGCCGGCCTGGTGCCCGAGCCGGCCGAGCAGCTCCAGTACCACGTGCACGCGCACCTCGACGTGTTCGTGAACGGCCGGCGAGTGACCGTGCCGGCCGGTCTCGGGATCAACACCCACGACCCCGGTGTGCACACGTTCCCGAACATCGCCGGCGCGACCGGCTACGGGGGCATCGTTCCGCCGTGCAAGCAGGCGTGCATCTCGCCCTTGCACACACACGACGTGAGCGGTGTCCTCCATACCGAATCGGCGACGCACAAGGACAACACGCTCGGTCAGTTGTTCGTGGAGTGGAACGTGAAGCTCGACGCGAGCTGTGTCGACAAGTACTGCGCTCCTACCACCATGATCGCGACCTACGTCAACGGCAGGCCCTACACCGGCGATCCGAGCAAGATCGCGCTCTCGAACTTGAAGGAGATCGCGATCGTGATCGGGACGCCGCCGGCCCGGATCCCGTCGGTCGGCGACTTCTCGAGCATCTGAGTCGCGCGCCGTTCAGCCGAGCGTCGCCCAGAACTTCTCGAGCGCGGCCGCGCCCGCCGCGGGATCCTGGAGCATCCACCAATGGCTGACGCCGCCGAGCTCGGTGAGCGTGGCCCCCGCGCGCGCAGTGGCGCGCCGGGCGAGATCGGCGGAGATCAGAGGATCCTCGGCGGCGAGGAGCACGCAGCCCGGCGCGGGGATGTCGTGGAAGTCGGGCGCCCACTCGAGAGCGACGTCGATCGCCGATCGGTACAAGTCGAGAATGCAGTCGGCCATGGTCGGGTCGATCCGACGGTTGAGCGCGACTGCGGCTTCGAGCGGAACGCCGAACACGGCCGCGTACAACGCGCCGCGCTCCTCCGGTGTCTGCGCGAGGGCCTGTTCGAAGAACTCCTCGCCCGCGCCGGGGGTCTGCCAGACCTTGGCCACGTCGTGCCAGACGAAGTCGGCGTGGCCGAGGCCGGCGATGTCGGTCACCCACGACCGCACGAGGTCGGCGCGCGTGCTCACGAGGCGCAGTACGAAGCCGCCGCCCCAGTCGTGACCGACGAGGTCGATCGGGCCCTGCGCCGCGATCGGCTCGAGCTCGCCGACGAGCCAGGCCACGTATTCCTCTTTGGTCGCGCCGAATCCCGCGGGGCGCGGGCAACCGAAGCCGGGGAGTTGGAGCGCGGTGACGTCGTGACGGCTGAGGTGACTTCGCAGCGCGTCCCAGATTGCCGGCGTTTCCGGAACTCCGTGTACGAAGACTGCGGGCATGGCGAGCTCCTTTCGAGGCGGTTCAGCTCGCGTTGCGGTCGAGGAGGCGGCGGGCGGTGCCGCCGAGGAACAGCGACATCGCTTCGTCGTCGAGGGGGAGGTCGCGCGCCTCGGTGAGCGAGCGGCGCATCGGGAACCACGGCTCGTCGCTGCCCCAGATCACCCGGCCGCGGTACGTCTTCGTGTTCATGAACGCGACGAGGTTCGGGTCCATGTAGCGCGGCGCGTACGCGGTGCACGACACGTAGAGGTTCGGCCACTTGCGCATGTAGTTCATGAGGAGCTCCTCGTAGGGATGCCCCATGTGCGCGACGATCACGACGAGATCGGGGAAGTCGATCAGCACGTCTTCGAGCAGATCGGGGTGTTGCACGCGGGAGCGGACGCGCGGCCCGGGGATGCCGGCGTTGATGCCGACCGGGATTCCGAGCTCCTCGCACACCTGGTACACGGGATAGTGGCGGGCGTCGTTGGTCGGCACCTGCGTGGCGAGCGGCATCACGCGCACCATCGAGAACCGCGGGTGTTGCGCGAGCTCCCGGATGCGCCGCACCACGCGGCCCGGGCGGGCCGGATCGCCGACGCCGCCGGCCACGAGGAACCGGCCGGGATGCGCGTCGCACGTCTCGAGCAGGGTGTCGGTGTGGCGGTCGAGGCCGCCGGTGAAGATGCCGGTCGCGACCCCGAGCTCGTCCATGAGGGCGACGAGGCCGGCGGCGTCGAGGGGTCCCTGGTTGCTCCCGAGGTAGCCCGGGATGTGCGCATTCTCGGACTGGCCGAGAAAGGCGGCCGAGGTCTGCTCGGTCACGAGATTCACCCAGATGTCGACGACGTCCACGCGTGTTCCCTTCGGGTTCGACCGGTCTTCCCGGTCGATCGGGCGTGACGCTAGCTTCCCGTTCATGCGCGCCGCCCTGCTCGAAGCATCCGAAAAGCCGCTCACGATCGTCGACGACATCGACATCGACGACCCGCGAGCGGGCGAGGTGCTCGTGCGGGTCAGCAACTGCGGCGTGTGCCACTCCGATCTCTCGATCGCCAACGGGCAGTACCCGCTGATGAGCCCGACCGTGCTCGGTCACGAAGCGGCCGGTGTGGTCGAGGCGATCGGCGCGGGTGTCACCACCCTCGCCGTCGGCGACAAGGTGGTGCTCACGCCCGCGCCCGCGTGCAATGCGTGCTACTGGTGCGTGCGCGGCGAGTACGGATGTTGTGTCAACAACGCGAGCGTCAGCACCGGCGTGCTCGGTGACGGTCGCTCGCCGCTCTCACGACACGGCGCGCAGGTGTTGCGCGGCGTCGGTCTCGGCGGCTTCGCGGAGCTCGTCATCACGCCGGAGTCGGGCGCGGTGAAGGTCGCCGCCTACACGCCGCTCGAGATCGCCTGCGTGATCGGGTGCGCGGTGCAGACCGGCGTGGGCGCGGTGTTCAACACCGCGCGCGTCCCCGAGGGCGCGACGGTGCTCGTGATCGGCGCGGGCGGGATCGGGATCGCGATCACTCAGGGCGCGCGGATCGCCGGCGCGGCGCGCATCATCGTGTCGGATCCGGTCGCGGCGCGGCGCGAGAACGCGTTGCGCTTCGGCGCGACGGATGTGGTCGATCCGACGGCCGAAGACGTGACGGCGCGGGTGCACGCGCTCACCGACGGCATCGGCGTCGACGATGCCTTCGACGCGGTTGGTTCGGGATCCGCGATCGAGACGTGCATCTGGTCGACGCGCAACGGCGGCACGACCGTGCTGGTCGGCGCGGGCGGGCTCGACCAGTCGGTCAACCTCGCCCCGCCGGTGCTGTTCATGCTCAGCGAGCGCAAGATCATGGGCTCGTTCCTGGGCGGGAGCAACGGTCGCCGCGACATCCCGCGCCTGCTCTCGCTGTGGCGGGCGGGCCGGCTCGATCTCGAAGGCATGATCACGGCCCGGCGCCCCCTCGCCGAGGTCAACGAGGCCTTCGCCGACATGACCGCCGGCCTCGGCCTCCGCACCGTCCTGACGATCTAACCCCTGACCAGGCGTTATAGGTCGATGCGTCTCAGAACCACACGTCGTGTGGTCCACAGACGCATGGGACGATCTACGCGAAGCGGATCATGCAGGCGATGCCGGCGACGAGGCAGTAGACGCCGAACGGCCACAGCGTCTGGCTCTTGAAGAAGCGCACGAGGAAGTGCGTCGACACGAACGCGCCGACCATCGCGAAGATCGCGCCCACGAGTGACTGCATGCGCACGCCGTCGCCGAGGTGGCCCATGAGGTCGGGGAGCTTGTAGACGCCGGCGGCGGCGATGATCGGCGTCGCGAGCAGGAACGCGAAGCGCGCGGCGTCTTCGTGATCGAGTCCGCGCGTGAGGCCCGCGACCATCGTGATGCCCGAACGGCTGATGCCCGCGAAGAGCGCACCGATCTGGGTTACACCGACGATGATCGCTTCGCCGAACGTCAGCGAGTCGATGCTGCGCCCGGGCTCGGGGTTGTCGTGTTGGGGGTTGGCGGATGCGAGTGCGCGCACGCTCGGCCGGCGCCGCAGTCGCTCGCCCCCGAGCAGGATCAGCCCGTTCACCGTCAGGAACGCGGCCGCCGCGAACGGCTTGGCGAACAGCGTGCGGAGCTCGTGTTCGAACAAGACGCCGATCAGTCCGGCCGGGATCGTCGCGACGATCAGCAGCAGCCCGAGTCGGGCCGCGGGCGACACCACCCGGCGTTCGCGCGCGCTGCGGGCGAGGGCCCCGATGATCTCGAACCAGTCGCGCCAGAAGTACACGAACAATGCGAGCGCGGTGCCGACGTGCAGCGCGACGAGGAACGCGAGGTAGAAGCTCTCGCCCGACTGCGCCTTCACGAGGTCGGTCCAGCCGAGGAGCGCGGCGATGAGCACCGAGTGGCCGAGGCTCGACACCGGGAAGAGCTCGGTGATGCCCTGGAACACGCCGATGACGATCGCTCGGAAGTACGTGAGGTGGCTCACCGGTCGGGGAGTCTCGCTGATCCGGTTAAGAAATCTCTAAGCGGCCGAGAACGGCACGCTGGCGAAGCCGTGGACGTTGCTCATGTGGACCCTGCGGACGTTCTCCTCGTCGATCTCGTAGTGCGGGAAGCAGCGCGCGAACTCCTCGAGGCCGATCCGGCCTTCGAGTCGGGCCAGCGCGGCACCGAGGCAGAAGTGCAGCCCGTAGCCGAACCCGAGGGCGACATGGGTGTCGCGCTCGACGTCGAACACGTCGGCGCCGGGGTACTCGCGTTCGTCGCGATTGCCCGCCGCGGTGAGCAGGAGCACGCGCGAGCCCTTCGGCATCTCGACGCCGTGTGCGGTGACGTCGTCGGTGAGCACGCGACCCTGGTACTGCGAGGGCGGCCAGAAGCGCAGCGTCTCCTCGATCGCGCCCGGGATCTTCGCAGGGTCGTCGAGCACCTTCTGCCACTCGGCCGGGTTGCGCCGGAACAGCACGGCGGCGTTGGCGAGCAGCTTGGTGAGCGTCTCCGTGCCGGCCGAGCCGATCAGTGACGCGAAGCCGATCACCTCGCGATCGGTGAGCCGCGCCGGCACCCCGTCGTCGCCGGTGATCTCGGCCCGGCACAGCTTCGAGACGAACCCGTTGTCGGGGTGGGCGCGCTTGTCGGCGACGAGCTCGGCCCAGTAGGCACCGGTCTTGCCCATCGCCTCGATCGCGTGATCGGGGATGTACGGCGGCTCCTCGAGGCGGTCGAGCGTCGCGTCCATCCAGTGGCGGAGCGTGTTGCGGTCGGCGTTTGGGACGCCGAGCAACTCCATGATCACGTTCATGGGGAGGATCGCCGAGAATTCCTCGACGAAGTCGCCGCCGCCGTTCTCGACGAGAGGTTCCAAGCACTCGACCGCGGTCGCCCGCACGAACGGCTCGAGCTCGGTGATCGCGCGGGGAGTGAACGCGCGGCTCACGAGCTTGCGTTGCACGTCGTGGTCGGGCGGGTCCATGAAGATCATCATGGGGAGCAGCGCCCGCGTGTCGAGCGACTCGACCATCGTGCCTTCCGCCGAGCTGTAGAGCACGGGTTGCTGCGACGCTTCGAGCACGTCTTCGTAGCGCGACAGTGCGAAGAATCCCAGCTCTTCGTTGCGATAGCAGGGGGCGTTGTCGCGTAACCATCGGTACACCGGGTACGGATCGTCGTGGAACTCGTGCGAGAACGGGTCCAGGTGCATGGCGAGGATCGTTTCACGCGAGGATGCGCTGATGAAATCGGACATCTGGCTCGTGCGCCACGGTGAGACCGAGTGGAGCGCATCGGGGCGCCACACGAGCCACACCGATGTGCCCCTCACCGAGCCGGGGCGGGCGGCGGCAGTGGCGCTCGCGCCGGTGCTCGGTGCGCACGAGTTCGCGCTGGTCCTCGTGAGTCCGGCCTCCCGGGCCCTGGACACGGCTCGGCTCGCAGGCTTCCCGGCCGCCGAGGTCGACGCCGATCTCGCCGAGCGCGACTACGGCGAGATCGAGGGTCGCACCACCGCGGAAGTGCGGGCCCGCGGCCCGGAGTGGAGCGAGTGGACGGTCTGGGCGGGGCCGGTGCCGGGCGGGGAGACCCTGGCCGAGGCCGGCGCCCGGGCCGCACGCATCCTCGAACGGGCCGACGCGGCCGGCGGCGACGTGCTGTGCTTCGGGCACGGGCACGAGCTCCGCATCCTCGGCGCCGTGGCCCTGGGTCTCGATCCGGGCGTGGGAGCGCGTCTCGTGCTCGATCCGGCGACCGTGTCGATCCTCGGCTCCGAGCACGAGGTCCGAGCGATCCGGGCCTGGAATCGCCGGTAATCGATCTATGGGTCCCTACGCGACGCGCGAATAGCCCGTGTGGGCCGCCACTCAGCATGACTTCGGCCACACGCGGCGGTGACTTCCGTCGTTCCTCTCAAGCCCCCCCATGTGCGAGCCGATTGAGCATCCAAGCTCGGGCAAGGATGCCGGGGACGGGAACCAAGGATGCGTGACATGTTCAATAAGAAGCGGACCTTCGGGGTCTTCACTGCGGCGATCATGTTCGCCGCGATGGTGGCGGCTCCTGCACATGCGGACCTGGCAGTTGGCGCAGGAACGCTCGACTTCGACCCCGCGGGCGCGCCGGCCATCGGTAACTTCGCTGGGGTCACTCTCGACGGCACGCCGCAGCTCACCAGCTTGACGGTCGCGCCGTTCACGATCATCGACTCGACGGGTTCGGCACTCGGTTGGAACGTGCTCCTGACGATCCCCGACCTCGTCAACGGGGCCGACACCATTCCGGCGTCGAACGTGTCGATGAGCGCGCCGATCGTGACTCCGGCCGCAGGGTCGAGCATGACCGGTGTGGCGGGCCACGCCTCGGCGGGTGGCTTCAACGCCGGCGAGAAGATTGTGACCGCTACCGCGGCGCACGGCGAGGGTACGTACCTCGTGTCGCCTCGGATTCTGAAGTTGACCGTGCCCGACACCGCACTCGTCGGGACGTACGTGAGCGCAGGAACGATCGCGGTAGTCAGCGGTCCGTAAGCAGCAAGGAACGAAGTAGGAGTTGCCGGTCCCGATCGGGGCGATCGGGACCGGCAAAACTCCAAGTCAGCAAGCGTCAATACCCCTCGGAGGCGAAATGGGGCGGGTACCGAATCGGGCAGCGGCCATCGTGATGATGGTCGCCCTCGTCGCGTCCGCAAGCGTGGCTGCAATCATCGGTTTGACGGCGTCGCCGGCGGCGGCGGCGACCAAAGGTACTGACGCCATTACTGCGTATCCGGCGCCGGGCTCGAGCCTGGCGCCGCACGGTCCGTACTACCGACTCGTCGCCCGTCCGGGTGCATCCGTAACGCAAACAGTTCACGTGGTGAATCAGAACAAGCACGCCGACGCGGTTCGCGTCGCGGGACTCGACGGATTCACGAGCGATGCGACCGGCGCGACCTATACGACGCCGGTTGGTGTCGCCACGCGCGCGGGCACGTGGATCGTCATCTCGACGCCCGAGATGTCGCTACAGGCCGGAGAAGCACGCGACGTCAGTTTCACGGTGCACGTGCCTCCGCACGCCGCTCCCGGCCAGTACCTGGCGGGCGTCGGGCTGTGGGTGCCGCTCGCATCGTCGCCGACGACGGTTCCCCAAGGCGATCACGCCGGCTTCGCCGTGACGCTCCAGGGAGAGCGGATCATCGCGGTCGAAGTCGTGGTCCCCGGCAAGACACATGCGAGTCTCGCCGTCACCGGCGTGAAGCCAGTGGCCGCGCCCGACGGGTTGCGGCTGCAGATCGGGATCGCCAACACCGGGAACCAGTTCACGCAAGGCACGGGCGTCGTGACCGTCGCCGACACGAAGCTCGACGCGCCGTTCAAGATCGACACCTTCGTTTCGCACACCTCGATCGGGTACCTCGTGCCCTGGACGCGAACCGTCGTGCCCGGATCGCACGCAGTGAGCGTCAGGCTCACGTACGACGGCGACAAGGTCACGACGTGGAACGGCACGCTGGCGATCGGCGGGGCGCTGCAGCGCACGCTCCAGAAGAGCCTGCACGACACGTCCGTCACGGCTCACCACGCTCTGGCCGCGTCGAGCTCCTCCTGGAGCCCGCTGCTCGGGGGCGGGATCGCGGCGGCGCTGGCCTGCATCGTGGGTGCCGTGGTACTTCGTCGCCGGCGGCGGCAGGCACCGGCCCTCACTCGCTGACGAGAGCCCCGCTCCGCTGCGCGGTCGGGGTTCCACGGCCCGTACGGCCGGTCAACTGAGCCCGGACCCGGCCGATTGAGACCGGGGCGCTCACGCGCCCCGGACGTGACGCGTCCTGGCTGAGGCCGTCCGAGAGGCGGATATGAGGAGATGGGTGCGGGCGCGGCCGATGCTTGTCATCGGTGTGCTCGCGGTGGTCGCAACGAGCATTGCTGCGGAACCGGCATCGGCGTTGCCCGACACCGGGGCCGGCGTCGTCGCGCCCGCGCACGCGTCAACGTCGCGTCCACGGAGCTCGACTCCGTCGCGATCGACGCGTCCGACTCCGTTGCTCCAACTCGCCGCAGTTGGTGACCGCGCGAATGTGGACGCACCCCGCGTCTCGGTCGCACTCGATCCGGGCTCGTCGTCGAGCCGCACGTTCGTGGTCACGAATCACAGCTCGGATCTCCGCTTGACGGTGGAGTTCAGCGCCGTCGATGCGTCGACGTCGGCGTCCGGCGCCGTGAAGTACGCGTCGTCGGCGTCGAGCGACGGACCGGCGAGTTGGGTGACGCTCTCCGACCTGATGGCAACGATCGAGCCGGGCGCGTCGGAACGCGTCTCGCTCACGGTCGAGCCTCCCGCGAACGCGCTTCCCGGCTCGGTGATCGCCGGCGTCGTCGCGAGCATCGATCACGCGGCCCGAGCCGACGATGGCTCCGCGGTTGCGGTGCACGCGTCGGTCTCGTTGCCCGTCGCGATCAAGATCAACGGCGCGCCGACCGCGCTCGTCAGCATCTCCGACGTGAGTGCGGTCAAGGACCACGGCAAGGTGTACCTCGACATCACGTTCGAGAACGCGGGCGGGACCGCGAACACGATGGTCGGGCAGGTCGATGTGACCGGTGGGCGCACCTATTCGGTGCGGACGCCGGTCGCGCCGCTGAAGCAGACGCAGGTCCGCGTGCCGTTCGCGATGCCGAACGGGGCGAAGACCGCGTCGGTGTCGGTCGCGACGCAAGACGCGGCCGGAGACCAAGCCGACTGGAGCGGATCCGTCGGCTTCGAGACGCCCACCGCGTCGCCCGCGGCGCCGGGGCAGCAGCCGAGCGGAGGCAGGCCGGCGACGGTCTCTCCGTCGGGGGCGCGGTCGCTTCCTCGGCCGGCCTTGGCCCTCACGGTGTTGGTGTTCGCAGCCGCCGCGATCTGGTTCGCCGCCGAGCTGCGCCGCAACCGCTCGCGCCGGCGTTCGCTCCCGCCCGTGCCGACGACGGCCGCCGCGTACGCCGCGTACGCCCCGGTCGTTGCCGACCCGCTCGTGGCGGTGGTCTCACAGCTGGGTGCACTCGTCGAGGCGGTCGATCGACTCGTGACGGGCATCGGCGGCGCGCCCGCGCCGGCCGAGGTTGCGACCTCGACCTCGACCTCGGATGCGGCCGCGCCGACTGCGCCGACTGCGCCGACACCGCCCCCCGTGCCGACGCCTACGGCCACCGCGCCTGCGGCAACACCGGCTCCCGCGCCCGCGCCGCCCGCCGCGCCCGCGGCGCCGCCCAAGAGCGCCGCGACCGAGCTCGCGGAACTGGCCGCGCTCATCTCCATGCCGGCCTCGCCGAGCGTGCCGGAGTTCGACGAGAGCGATCCCTACGACTGGCCGACGCAGGCCCAGCTCGACGACTTCGCCGAGCGCCGCCGTCAGTCGCGGAACAAGCCGGAGTAAGCGCGAGCCGCGGTGTCCGAGAGTTCCGTCGATCGTGGCTCGACGTGACAACCTGACGCGATGGGCGTGTCCATACATCCGGTCAGCGATCTCGCGTCGTTGCTCTCGCTCGAACAGGTGAAGCCCGACGCGTACCTCGGGGCCGGACCGGTGCTCGGTTGGGGCCGCATCTACGGTGGTCAGGTCGTCGCGCAGGCGCTCCGTGCGGCCGGCCTCACCGTCGACGAGCACCTGCGTCCGCAGTCGCTGCACGCGTACTTCGTGCAGGCCGGCGACGAGCGTCTACCGGTCCTCTACGAGGTCGACCGAGTTCGCGACAGCGGCTCGTTCGCGACCCGACAAGTGGTCGCGTACCAAGCGCGCGGCGCCGTCCTCAATCTCATCGCGAGCTTCCACCGACCGGAGGCTTCGATCGACGTCTCGGCGATCGAGGCGCCGCCCGACGTGCCGGCTCCCGAGACGTTGCCCGACGAGCCGACCGACCTGCACTTCGAGCGCCGCAGCGTGTTGCGTCGCGTCGAACCCGAGCCCTACGAGCTCGGTTGGATGCGCGTGCCCGAGGCGCTCGGCGACGACCCGATGCTCCAAGCCTGCGCGTTCGCGTATTGCTCCGACGAGTTCCCGCTCGGCACGGCGCTCGCGGTGCATCCGGCCGTTCCCGACTGGGACCGGGTGTTCACCGCGAGCCTCGACCACGCGATCTGGTTCCATCGCCCGCTGCGGGCCGACCGGTGGTTGCTCCACGAGATGCGGGGGAGTGGCGTCGCCGACGGTCGTGGCCTCGCCTTCGCCCGGGTGTTCGACGCCGGGGGCGCGCACGTTGCTTCGGTGGCCCAGGAGGCGCTGGCCCGCGACCGGCGCGGCTGACCGCGCGAACATTCCCAAAATATGCCACGGAGAGTGGTCAAGTGTGAGCGGTCCGTTGGCCGAAATACCAAGTGGATGGTCGCTCCGCCCTCTGATCCGCTCGCGACCGCCGAACTCGGCAACGAGGCCGGCGGGACGCGCAAGATGCTCCTCGACGAGATGCTCGCCGAGCGGGCCCGTCCGCCCCTGCCGCCGGCGCCCGTGCTCAGTGTCGAGCCGGTTCCGGTGGATGCGACGCCGATCGGCGGCCGGCGCGCCGCGCGCAAGCGTCTGGCCGAGGTGGAGGCGCTCGCGCGGCACAACCTGCGCGCCGCCGAGGAGGCGCGGCGTTTCGTCCACGAAGAGCGGCAGATGCTCGAGGACGAGGCGACGGCCCGCACCGACGCCGAACGTACGGCCGCGGCGCTGCGCCGGGAGCTCGAGCGCCTGCGCTCCACCGAGGAGCAACGCGCGGCCCAGGCGCGGTTCGCAGCCACGCACCAGGCGCGGTCCGAGCTGGCGACGGAGATCGACCGTGTGCACGAGGAGCACGCGCGCGTTGTCGACGAGCTCGACCGGTTGCGCGGCACGCTCTTCGACCACGACAGCTTGCTCGACGAGTACTCCCGACGCCTGCGCGAGGAGCAGGAGTCACAGGAGAAGGCCCGCGCCGAGCAGGTGAGAGCCGAGGAGCAGCAGCGCGTCGCGGAGCGCAACCTCGAGATCGCGACCGAGACCGCGCGCCGACGCGCCGAGGAAGATCTCACCCGCTTCACGAAGGTCGAAGCCGCGTGGCGTGACGCGTGCATCGAGCGCGACCGCGTCACGAGCGAGTTGCGTTCGATCACGACCGGCGACGGCGAGCTCGCCCGACTCCGGATGGAGATCGAAGCGACACGCGAGGACATGACCCGGCTGCTCGGCGACCTCGACGTGCAGGCCGCACGCGCCGACACCGCCGAGACCGAGCTCGCGGCGGCCGTCGACGTGCGGGAGCAGGCCGAGCGCATCGCCGCCGACGCGACGCAGGAACGAGACCTGGCCGGGATCGCGCTCGAGACGACGCGCAGCGAGTTGGCCGAGCGGACCGAAGCGCTCGATGCCGAGCGGTCCACCTCGCAGGCGCGCATCGCGGATCTCGTCGCGCAGCTCTCGACCGCGACGCGCACCGCGGAGAGCGCGACCGAGCGTTGCGCCGACCTCGAGTCTCGGCTGGACGCCGCGATCTCGACGCGTGACGACGCCGTCGCCGAGGCCGACAAGCTGACCGAACAGCTCGCGCACGCCCGCTCCGACGCGGATCAACTCCGCACGCAGGCGGCGAGCATCGGCGACGAGCTCGCCGCGACCCAGGCGGCGCTCGAGACCGCACGTGCCGACGCGGAGCTCGCACGGGGCGACGCGCAGCGAGCGCATCAGGAAGCCGACGCGGCGCGGCGCGACGCGCAGGATGCCCGGGTATCGGCGTCGGTGCCGTCGTCGGCGGCCGCGCCGGTTGCCGCCCCGGTGGAGCTCGAGGCGGAGCGCGTTGCTCCGGCCCCGGCGCCCGACTCGGAGAAGGAGTCGGAGAGGAGTGCGGCCCCCGCGGCATCGTCGTTCGACGCCGCCATCGCCCAGGCATTCCGCCAGGAGCTCGTCGACTACCCGTCCGAGACCAAGCCCGCCCCGAGCGAGAAGCCGGTCACCAAGTTCCGGACGGTCGAGGAGCCCGAAGGCGCCCGCCCGGTGCGCGCGGGAGGACCGGTCGTGGAGCTCGAGGCGTCCATGGTGCGCGAGCTGGAGCCGGTCGACCCGGCCGAGAGCGATGCGGAGTCCGACACCCCGCCCGAGCGGGTGCGCGAGAGCCAGCCCTGGCGGCGGACCGCGATGGCGGCGCTCACCGACCTCGCCACCGACTCCGACGACCTGACCCCCCGTCGCCGCCGCTGACCGTTCCGAACCACACCATCTGACGGTGCGGTCGGCGACCGGGAATACTTTGCATGACTAATTAGCTATGCTAAGTGTATGCAAGCCAAGGCGCCGGTCCCGAAGCTGACAACACCCAAGCCCGCGGGTAGCTCGGCCGCGCCGCTTCCTGAGCTCGCGTCACGGCTGCGGCTCGCCGTCATGCGGCTCAGCCGTCGCCTGCGGCAGCACGCGCCGGTCGGGATCACCCAGTCGCAGCTCTCCGCGCTCGCCACCGTCGTGGTGCAGGAGCGCATCACCCTCTCCGGTCTCGCCGAGGCCGAGCGGGTGCAGCCGCCGTCGATCACCCGGGTGGTCGACACGCTCGTCGGCCAGGGTTACGCGACCCGCACGCCGAGCGCCGAGGATCGCCGGGTCGCGTGGGTCGAGCCGACCGAGGCGGGCCGTGCCCTGATCGAAGCCGTGCGGCGCCAACGCGACGCGTACCTCGCGCAGCGCCTGCGTTCGTTCACGCCGGAGGAGCGCGCCGTGCTCGCGCGCGCCGCGGAGTTGCTCGAGCGGCTCACGGAGGATCCACGATGACCCGCGTGCGCCGGCTGGGGCGCGACACGTTCGTCTCGTTGCACAACCGCAACTACCGCCTCTACTTCATTGGCCAGACGATCTCCGTCAGCGGCACGTGGATGCAAGGGCTCGCACAGGCGCTGCTGGTGCTGAAGCTCACGCACAACAGCGGCACCGCGCTCGGGCTCGTGACCGCGCTGCAATTCCTGCCGATGCTCCTGTTCGGCGCTTGGGGTGGCGTGCTCGCCGACCGGGTCGACAAGCGGAAGCTGCTCTACGGCACCCAGATCGCAGCCGGTGTGCTCGCGCTTGCACTCGGCATCATCGTCAGTACCGGCAACGCGGCGGTGTGGAACGTCTATGTCCTCTCGGCGTTGCTGGGCTTCGTCAACGTCGTCGACAATCCGGCGCGGCAAACCTTCGTGCTCGAAATGGTCGGACGCGAGGATTTGCCGAACGCGGTGAGCCTCAACAGCGTTGTGATGAACAGCTCGCGAGTGGTCGGCCCGGCGATCGGCGGCGTGTTGATCAAGGTGTTCGGCCTCGCGCCGTGCTTCTACATCAACGCCGCGTCGTATGTGGCCGTGCTCGTCGCGCTGATGATGATGAACGCCTCCTTGCTGCAACGACTGCCGAAGGTCGAACGCGCCAAGGGTCAACTCCGTGAGGGGCTGCTGTACGCCTGGTCGGAGCCAATGGTTCGCGTTCCGTTGTTGATGATGGCGGTGATCGGCACGCTCGCGTTCAACTTCCAGGTCGTGATCCCGCTCATCGCGATCAAGACCTTCGGTTCCGGAGCGGGCGGGACCGCGCTGTTGCTCTCGACCATGGGTGCGGGCGCGGTGCTCGGCGGTCTTTCGGTCGCGTCGCTCCGCGGCGTCTCGCACAAGCGCCTGGTCACGCTCTCGATGGCCATGGGTGCGGCGATCCTGATTGTGGCAGTCGCGCCGTCGCTCGCGACAGAAACGGTCGCGATGTTCGTGATGGGCGGCGCGGCGTTCGCGTTCATCGCGGTCGCGAACACCACCATCCAGCTGACGTCGGCCCCCGAGATGCGGGGCCGGGTCATGGCGCTCTACGCGATCGCGTTCCTCGGCAGCACGCCGATCGGAGGACCGCTCGTGGGGTGGATCTCGCAGCAGTACGGCGCGCGCGTCGGCTTCGCGATCGGCGGGGTCGCGACCATCATCGCCACTGCCGTGGCCGGCTGGTCGTTGTCACGCCACCGCATGAAGCGGGGCGCGGACCGCGACGGCCGGCGAGAGGTCATGGCGGTGCCGGCCGCCTGATCGCGGCTACTGCTGGTAGTTCTCCACGGTGTTGGGATCGCGACTCGACACGACGTTCGGGTCGAGCCCGAACTCGCGCCGCGCCCGACGCTGGCGCAGGAGGTCCCAGCACTGGTCGAGCGTGACCTCGAGCTGTTGCAACTTGGCGGTGTCGTGCTTCGGCGCTTCCTGAAGCTCCTGTTCCTCGGCCACGAGCTCGTTGATGCGCGCGATGAGTGCGGCGTCGTCCATCGGATGCCTTTCGCCGGGGGTCGGTGAGGTCATGCAACCGGGTTGCCGACGACAATGCAAGACGACGCCCCGCCGGCCGGTAGGGCGCGGCCGTTCGCGGCGACCCATCGGGGGCAGACTGCGAGGATGGCGGCAGAGCGCGGCGCGATCCGCTTCGGCACCCCGGCCGGGCGCTGGGTGATCGCCGCCACCGTGCTGGGCTCGGGTATCGCGTTCCTCGACGGCACGATCGTGAACGTCGCGTTGCCTGCGATCGGACGGGCGCTGAAGACCGACCTGGCAGGCCTCCAATGGACGGTCGACGCGTATCTCGTGCTGCTCACCGCGTTGCTGTTGTTCGGCGGTGCGCTCGGCGACCGCTTCGGCCGCCGCCGGGTGTTCGTGATCGGCCTCGTCTCGTTCACGGTCGCGAGCGTTGCGTGCGCGGCCGCGCCCAACGCCACGGCGCTGGCGATCGCGCGGGCCGTGCAGGGTGCGGCCGGCGCGCTCCTCGTGCCGGGCAGTCTCGCCATCATCGGATCGTCGTTCCACGACTCCGACCGCGGGCGCGCCATCGGCGCGTGGTCGGGTCTCGCGGGCATCGCGAGTGCGATCGGCCCGTTCGTCGGCGGATGGTTGATCGACACGTTCTCGTGGCGGTGGGTGTTCCTCGTGAACGTCCCTATCGCGATCGCGGCGGTCGCCATCACGGTGCGGCACGTGCCCGAGTCGCGCGCCGAGAGCCGCTATCCGATCGACGGGGTGGGCGCGATCCTCGCCGCCGTCGGACTGGCCACGTTGTGCTGGAGCTTGATCGAGAGCGGGCACGGCTTCGGTGCGTCGGAGATGGCAACTGCCGTGATCGGAGTCGCGGCGATTGGCGCCTTCCTGGTGCTCGAGCACCGCAGCTCGCATCCGATGCTTCCGTTGCGGTTGTTCCGGAGCCGCGCGTTCAGCGGCACCAACGGCACCACGCTCGCGGTGTACGCCGCGCTCAGCGGGGCGTTGTTCATGGTCGTGCTCGAGCTCCAGCTCGCGCTCGGCTATTCGGCGCTCGCCGCGGGCGCATCGCTGGCCCCGCTCACGCTCCTGATGCTCTTGCTCTCGGCCCGCGCCGGAGCGCTCGCGCAGCGCATCGGCGCGCGGCTCCCGATGACGATCGGCCCGCTCGTGATCGCCGCGGGTTTGCTCCTGTTCACCAGGATCTCACCGGGCCAGTCGTACCTCGGCAGCGTGCTCCCGGCGGTGGTCGTGTTCGGGCTCGGCCTCTCGCTCACGGTGGCGCCCCTCACCGCGACCGTGCTCGCCTCGGTCGACGACGCGGAGCTCGGCGTGGCCTCGGGCGTCAACAACGCGGCGTCGCGGCTCGCGGGCCTGCTCGCGGTCGCGGTGCTGCCGACGCTCGTGCGCCTCGACACGACGCTGCCGGCGGCCGTGCTCACCGGGCGGGTCGCGGTCGCGCTCCGCATCTGCGCGGTGCTCGCGGCGCTCGGCGGGGTGATCTCGTGGCTGACGGTCGGGTCGCGGCCCGTCACCGGCGCGGCACGCCCGGCCGACCTGCTGATCCCGTGCTACGACCCCTGCGCCACCGACGACGCGAGCGCGGCCTGACGCCGGAGCGCCCGACGCGGCACACTGGCGGCATGGAAACACGCAACATCGGAAAGCTCGACGTATCGGTGGTCGGTCTCGGCTGCAACAATTTCGGCGGCCGCATCGACGAGGCCGCGACCAAGCGCGTCGTCGGCGCTGCGCTCGATGCCGGTATCACCTTGTTCGACACGGCCGACATCTACGGCGGGACGCGGAGCGAGGAGTTCCTCGGTCGCGCGCTCGGGTCTCGCCGCGACGAAGCCGTCGTCGCGACGAAGTTCGGCGGACCGATCGACGAGGATCGCAAGGGCGGCGCGAGCGCTGCGTACATCGCGCGCGCGGTCGAAGACAGCCTGCGCCGGCTCGGTACCGACCGCATCGACCTGTACCAACTCCACTTTCCCGATCCGTCGACCCCGTTCGAGGAGACGCTCGAGGCGCTCGACGCGCTGGTGCGGGCGGGCAAGGTGCTCGAGATCGGTGGCAGCAACTTCTCGACCGAGCAGATCGACGAGACTACGAACATCAGCGCCGAGCGCGGGCTCGCGCGGTTCGTCAGCGTGCAGAACGAGTACAGCCTGCTGCGGCGGGGCCCGGAACGATTCGGTGTGCTCGACGCCTGCGCCCGCAACAGCATCGGGTTCATCCCGTACTTCCCGCTCGCGAGCGGCGTCCTGACGGGCAAGTATCACCGGAACGAGGCGCCTCCGGCCGGCACCCGCATAGCCGGCATGCCCGCCGAGCGGGTCGAGGACGCGCTCTCCGACAAGGTCTTCGACCGGGTCGAGGCGCTCGACGCGTTCGCGAGCGGTCGCGGGCACACGTTGCTCGAGCTCGCGATCGCGTGGCTCCTGGCCCGCCCGGCGGTCGCGAGCGTGATCGCCGGCGCGACCAAGCCGGAGCAGGCCGGCGCGAACGCGGCCGCCGCGGCGTGGACGCTCACCGACGACGACCTGCGCGAGGTCGACGCGGTGATCGAAGCCGCCAAGTCGGCCTGAACCCCGGCGAACCGGCGTCAGTTCGGCGTCCCACGCATGCCAGGTTGACGCCGGTTGGGCTCGGGTTGGGGTCAGAAGATGCCGGCTTCGAGGCCGGCGGCCAGGGTGGCGCCGAGCTCGCGGCAACGCTCGAGGTCGTCGTCGTGCAGGTCGCCGACCACGACGACCGGCGGCATCACGAGCTTCCAGCGCAGTCCGGCGACGATGCGTTCGACACTGCGCACCGCGCCGTCGCCGTCCGTGCTGGCCTTCACGAAGAGTCCGTAGGGCAGGCCCGGCGTCTCGTCGAGCAACGGGTAGTAGACGCGCTCGAAGAAGTCCTTGAGCGCGCCCGACATGTACCCGAAGTTCTCGGGCGTGCCGAGAACGATCGCGTTGCACGAGCGGACGTCGTCGACCGTCGTGTCGAACGCGGTCTGCACGCGCACGTCGACACCTTCGATCGCGTCGTCGTTCGCGCCGGCAACCACCGCGTCGGTCATCGCCGCGGTGCCGCCCGAGCGGGAGTGGAACACGATCAGGAGTCGCGCGCCGGCCATCGAGCGATCATCGCTCGTCGAAGAAGCCCGAGAGGTCGAACGTGAGGTGCTCGCGAACGTCGCCGACGTGATCGACGAGGATGTGCCGGCATTCGAATTGCCACTCGGCGCCGGAGCGCGCGAACGTGTCGCGATACCGGCCGCTCACGATCGGTTGCAGCGGCAACGCGGGCGTCTGCTGGAACACGACGAACGACGAACGGGCACTCGCCCGGCCGGCGGCTTCGTCGATGTCGACGATCACGTTGCTGTTGACGTGGCGGGTGCGGGTCGTGCCGTCGTCGTGCACGCGGTTGGTCCGCTCGTAGAGCTTCCGCACCGCGTCGGAGCCGACGATCGCGCCTTCCACTCCTTCGTTGGTGATCCGCCCGTCGGCGAACAGCGCGGCGATCCCGCTGAAATCGGCGCCGTCCACGCACTCCGCGTAGCGGAACATGAGCGCGGTGATCGCGTGGTGGCTCTCCCAAGTTCCCGCACTCATGGTGACTCCCGTGATCGTGACGACGCCTAGCATCAACCGCGTGACCAACGTACCCACGGGACCCGATCGTTGGCGGATACCGATCGACGACAGCTTCATCGGCGTGATGGGTCTCGAGGTCGACGACCTGGTGGAAGTGGGTCTCCGCCGAGGCCGGCTCGCGGTGGTGCCCGGGGTGTGCCAGCCGATGGGAATCGTGCACGGCGGGATCTACGCCGCGATCGCCGAGACGCTCGCGTCGATGGGCACGGCCGACGGTGTGATCGAGTTGGGCAAGGTGCCGCTCGGCATGGCGAACAACACGAGCTTCCTGCGGCCGGTCGGCTCGGGCTCGGTGCACGCCGAGGCGACCGCGATCCATCGGGGCCGCACCTCGTGGCTGTGGGACGTCGAGATGCGCAACGACGACGGCAAGCTGTGCGCGACGTCCCGGGTGACGATCGCGGTGCGCGATCCGATCACATGAAACCCCCGATCACATGAAACCCACGTACGGCTTCTTCTCGTTCACCGAGATCACCGATCCCGCGGAGCACCGCTCGTACAACGAGTGGCACCAACTCGACCACTTGCCGGAACAGTTCCCGCTGGCCGGCATCGTGCACGGCCAGCGTTGGGTGTCGACGCCCGCGTGCCGCGCGGCCCGCGTCGCCGGCGCGGCCGACCTCGATCGCGTCCATTACGTCACCTGCTACCTGATGGCCGAGCCCATCGAGGAGACGGTCGACGAGTTCTTCGCGCTCGGGGCGGAGTTGCACCGACTCGACCGCTTTCACCGCCACCGGCGCGCGCACCTCACGGGCCCGTTCCGGATCGTCGGCCGGGTCGCGGCGCCTCGCGTCCTCGTGTCGGCCGAGGCGGTTCCCTTTCGTGCGCACCGCGGCGTCTACGTCGTGGTCGAGGAGTTGCCGTCGGGCGACGGGCCCGGGGCCGTCGACCACGGACTGCACGCCGTGGCCGGAGTCGCGGGAGTGTGGACCTTCGCCAGTGCGGACCTGACCTCGAGCCGCTGGACGGCCGGCGCGCGCCGGATCACGGTGTGCTGGCTCGACGATGACGTGCTCGAAGTCTCGGCCCGCCTCGCGCCGATCGTCGACGGCTGGCGCGAGCGAGCCGCGCCGGGCTCGAACGTGTCGTTCGCCGGACCGTTCGAGACGATCACCCCGTGGGAATGGGACTGGTTCGATCAGCCCACAAATGTCGGAGCAACGGAACCACCGCCCAGATGAGCATCAGGAGCAGGGCCATCGGCAACACCAGCTGAACGATGTTGCTCGTCGCGTTGCGACCCGTCAACGAGGTGCGCGGAACGGCGAACGCGGCGGTGATGGCGATGCCCTCGATCGTCACGAGCCAGGTCAACCGGTTGCGAACGTTGAGCGCGGCGACCGGAAGCGCCCACACCACGTACCAGGGGAGCACGTACGCGCTGACGATCAGCCACGCGGCCGTTGCCGCGACGACACCCGGCGCGGGATCGCGATCGCGGCGGGTGCACAACGCGAAGAGCGCGACCAGCGCCAACACGACCGCGAGCGCGCCGCTCACGAGGTGGGCGACGTGCGTGTGTTGACCCGGTGGGAACACGTGCGGGAGGAGACGGAGCGGGTAGTTCCAGATCGACATGCGCGTGATCACGTTGGTCTTGGCGCTGTGGAGCGAGTGCATCATCCCCGGGGTCAACAGCATGATCGGTGCCGCGATGAGTACCGGCGCGGCGACGAGTTGTCCGACCGCGCGCCGGCCGTGCCGAACCCACGCCCAAACGAGGAGTGGTACGAGCGCGAGGCCGGCCGTTCCCTTCACGAGGAACGCGGCGGTGATCCACCATCCGGCGCTGACGTACCGCTCGTCGCGCGCGCTCACGACCGCGAGGAGCAGACCGAGCCCGACGAATGCGTCGTTGTGCCCGCCGTTCACCACCGAGCTGGAGATCACCGGGTGCAGACCGAGCAGGGCGAGCGCGCTCGTGCTCCGGGTCCTGCGCCATACGACGACGAGCGCGACGCCGATCGCCACGGCTGCCCCGCCCTGGTACGCCAGGCGGAACAGCAGGGGGTGCGCACCGCTCACGAGAGCGACCGCAGTCGAGTACAGCGTGAACAGCGGCCCGTACGGCGTGGTGCCGCTGCGCCACTCCTTGCCCACGAGACCGAGGATCGGATCCCCGCGGAACTGCTTGGCGGCGTGGAGGTACGGGTTCGCGTGATGGAACGCGACGATCCGGCCCGCGATCGCGTACGACCAGAGGTCGTGGGAGAACTTCGGCGGGAAGATCACGGCGATCGCGAACAGGGCCGCGGTCGAGCACGCGATCGGCACCGGGCTGCCCGGATCGCGGGCCTCACGCCGCACGAGGTCGAGCGCGCAGGCGGCGGCGAGGAGCACGAGCGCGAGCTCGACCCCGGACGAGAAGGTGGCCGAGCCGGCGAGGAAGATCGTCGAGAGGACGACCACGCAGATCGACTGGGGCCAGCGTGCGGGCGGTCCGCCGGGTTCGGCGCCGGGCTCTCGTGCGCCGCGCTTCGCGCTCATGAGCCGCACCGGGCGAGCGTACCCGGAGCCCCCGGTTCGCCCGCCGCGCCATAGTGGTTGATATCCGTGCGATTACCGCGATTCGCCGACGCCGCCTGCCGGTGAACCGGCCGTGCCCGCCCGACGTAGTCCGCGGTATGAACGGACGGGTGTGACGGCTCGATCGGGCGCGCGCGTCCGGCTGTGGGTTGGCGCGAGCACGAGTGTGCTCGCGGCGTTGCTGTTCGTTGCGTGCGGCGGCGGCTCGAGTCACCCGGCGGCCCCGCCTTCGACGACCGCGCCGGCCGCCGCGGCGACAACGGCCCCGCCGACCGCGACGACGCTGCCCGACGTGACGCCGATCGCAGCCGACTTCGTCAACATCAACACGATGACCCGCGTCGCAGATCACTTCGTGGGCAGCCTCAACGGGCACCTCGCGGCGGCGCTCGCAGTCGCGCGCTCGGCGACCGGAGGTGTCTATCCGGTCGGCACGGTGATCCAGCTCATCCCGACCGAAGCCATGGTGAAGCGGCGCGCGGGCTACAGCCCCTCCACGGGCGACTGGGAGTTCTTCTCGTTGCAGGCGTCGGCGACGGGGACGGTCATCAAGAAGTCGGGCGCGAAGGTGCTCAACTTCGCGGGCCTCGACTGCGCGTCGTGCCACGTCGCGGCCAAGGGGCGATTCGACTTCGTGTGCGCGAAGAATCACGGCTGCGCGCCGCTCCCCGTCAGCGACGCGATCATCGCGGACCTCCAACGCAGTGACCCGCGGCCCAAGGGCTGAGATCGGCTACGGGCGCCCGATGAGCTCGCGCGCCCACGCGTAGTCGGCCTTGCCGGCCGGCGTGCGCGGGATCTCGGCAGTCACGTGGAGCGCGCGCGGGACCTTGTAGCCGGCGAGGTGCGCACGGCAGTGCGTCTGCAGCGCGGCGAGGTCGGGCGCGGTTTCGCCGCCCTCGACCGAGATCACGGCGACGACGCGCTGGCCGTACTGCCCGTCGACCGCACCGAGCACGACCGCGTCGGTGACCGCCGGATGCTGCTTCAGGACGGCCTCCACCTCCTCCGGATACACCTTCTCGCCGCCCGTGTTGATGCACATCGCGCCCCGGCCGAGGAGATGGATCGTGCCGTCGGCGTCGATCGTCGCCATGTCGCCGGGGAGCGACCACCGCTCGCCGTCGATGTCGACGAACGTGCGCGCGCTCCGCTCCGGATCCTTGTGGTATCCGATCGGCACCCGCCCGCGCGTCGCGAGCCGGCCGACGATGCCGCTCCCCGCCGCGACCGGTCGCATCGTCTGCTCGTCGATCACTGTCGTGTCGGCCTTGGCCGCGAACGTGAGCGAGGCCGACGGCGTGCCGTTGCGGGTCGTGACGGCGACCGCTTGCGCGGGGGACTCCGACGAGCCGATCCCCTCGACGATCGCGAGCACCGAGGGCAAGGCCGCCATCAGCGCGTCTTTCACGTCGCCCGACAGGATGCTGCCGCCCGACCCGAGCAGCCGCAGCGACGAGAGATCCCATCGCGCCGGATGCGTCGAGAGTGCGTGCAGCATCGGGCGCGCGCTCGCGTCGCCCACGAGATTGCACGCGTTCACCCGCTCCCGGTCGAGGAGGTCGAGCACGAGATCCATGTCGACGTGCGGTTCGCCGTAGAGCACGACCTTGCCGCCGCCGAGCAGCGTGCCGAGCGCCGACCATTGCCCGCTCGCGTGCATCAGCGGCCCGAGCGCGAGCGAGATGAACTGCGTGATCGTGCTGTCGCCCGGCGGCAGGAACGGACGCAGGCGTTGGGCCGGGTTGTCGAGCACCGATGCCGCGATCTGTTCGGGCGCGGTGATCGGCGGGCCTCCCGGGTTGCCGCTGCCGAGCCCGCCGAAGAACATGTCCTCCTGGCGCCAGACCACACCTTTCGGCCGGCCGGTCGTCCCGCCGGTGTAGAGCACGTAGCGATCGTCGGGCGAGCGGGGGCCCAGGTCTCGTTCCGGTGATCCCGACCCGACGAGGTGTCGGTACTCGTCGGATCCGGCCACGACGGTGAGCAGGAGCGCCGGCGTGCGCGCGGCGTCGACGTGGGCGGTCGTGTCGGCATCGTGGAAGAGCGCGACGAGGTCGGCGTCTTCGCACAGATACCGCAGCTCCTCGGCGACGTACCGGTAGTTGACGTTGACGGGGACGGCGCGCGCCTTGTAGCACGCGAGCATGACTTCGAGGTGCTCGACGGAGTTGCGCAGGTAGAGCCCGACGTGATCGCGGGCGCCGACGCCCGCGGCGCGCAGCGAGTGCGCGAGCCGCGTGGCCCGTTCGTCGAGCTCGGCGTAGGTGCGCCGGTCGGCACGGCACACGACGGCCTCGCGCTCGGGCACCGCGTCGGCCACGCACTCGAAGAGGTCGGCGATGTTGAACTCCACGAGCGGCGCTCCCGGTTGCACGCGGTCCCACTACAGTCCGATTCTGGCAGGCCAGGCGCAGATCCGGAGGCCCGGAAGGTGAAGCGAAGTCGCACGGGCGATCGAGGGCCGGAGGTCGCAGCCGCATGAGCATGACCAACCTCGACGAGCTGCTCGTGCGGCCCGATGGCTTCTTGCCGAAGGAGCGGTACACGACCTCGGCGTTCTCCGATCTGGAGCTCGACCGGTTGTGGCCGCACGTCTGGCAGATCGCCGGGCGCGAGGAGGAGCTCGCCGCGCCCGGCGAGTTCCTCGAGTACACGATCGGCGACGACTCGATCGTGGTCGTCCGCACCGACGGCGGCGACCTCGCTGCGTTCCACAACGCGTGCCGGCATCGAGGCACGCGGCTCGCGCAGGGGTGCGGGGCGTTCGAGAACGGCGAGATCCGGTGCCCGTACCACGCGTGGACGTACGCGCTCGACGGCCGGTTGGTGCACGTGCCCGACGTCGAGGAGTTCGCCGGTCTGCCCGCCGATCTCGCGCTCCGGCCGGTGCGCGTCGAGTGTTGGGGCGGATTCGTGTTCGTCAACATGGACCTCGACGCCGAGCCGCTACTCGAGTTCCTCGAGCCGCTGCCCACGTTGCTCGCGCCGTACCGCTTCGACGAGTTGCGCTTCCGCACGTACCGCACGACGATCATCCCGGCGAACTGGAAGGCCGTGGTCGACGCGTTCAACGAGAGCTACCACGTGCAGGGTCTGCACCGGCAGATCCTGCCGTGGACCGACGACACCAGCATCGCCTACGAGCAGTTCGAGCGGCACGCGCACTACGGCCGGCTCCCGGGCGCACGTCGCGAGCTGCGCCCGAGCCCCCGACTCGGATTGCGGCCCGACGAGTACGACGAGGGCGAGATCCTCGGTGCGCTCGTTGCCGGCCTCGGTGGCGCGTTCCTCGGTGAGGAGCGCGAGGCGGTTGCCGAATTGCGCGCATCGGGACCGCCGGCCGGCTCGACGTTGCTCGGCGCGTACCAAGAACGCCGCATGACGCTGCTGGCCGAGCGCGGATTCGACACTTCGGGCTTCACACCCGATCTCATGACCAGCGCCGACGACGTGTTCTGGTTCCCCAACCTGGTCGGGCCGGTCTACCCGGGGAGCGCGCTGCTGTTCCGCGTCCGTCCCAACGGACGCGACCCCAACTCGTCGATCAAGGACACGTGGGTGCTCGAGTGGCCCCGACCCGGTTCCGAATGGCAGATGCCCGAACGCCGCTTCTACCCCGACTGGCACGAGCGCAAGTGGGGAGAGATCACCGAGCAGGACTACACGAACCTCGCCGAGGTCCAGCGCGGGATGCGGTCACGCGGCTTCGACGGGTCCCGGCTCGCGAGCAAGCAGGAGAGCAACGTCCTGCACATGCACCGCGTCGTCGACCGCTATCTCACCCGGTAGATCACCCTCAATGCCCCGAGGAGCGGGGCCGATACCCATGCCATGGCGCGCGTGGGCACTCGCGGAATTCTGGTAATCGCCGCGGTCGGGATGATCGCCGCGGGCTGCGGCGGCAGCGCCGCGAAGGTGACGGCGCCGCCCGCGACCACGACCACGACGACGGCGGCGCCCGACACCCCGGCGCAGCGAGCCGCTGACACTGCGCTCGCGAAGCAGGCCGTGCTCTCCCTGCACGACTTCCCCTTGGGCTGGACCTCGAGTCCGCACGACAACTCCGGTTCGGACGTGCCGGCACCGGTGGAAAAGCAGTTCGAGGCGTGTACCCACATCCCGAAGCGATTCCTCGACGACAAGAACGACGCCCAGCCGAGCGTCGACTCGCCCGACTTCGCGAAGGGCACCGTCGGCGCGGGGCCCGCGGCCATGATCCAGAGCAGCGTCGAGATCGATCGGGCGCCGGCGGACATCAGCGCGCCGCTCTCCTACCTCTCGGCGCCGCGCACGGTGGCGTGCTTCGGCCCGTTCTTCCGGGCTTCCTTTCAGCAGGCGCTCAAGAGCGAGCCCGGGGTCGCGTTCACGAACTTCGGGATCCGTGCGCTCTCGGTCGGATCGATCGGCGATCAGTCGGCCGGATTCCAGGGCCGGGTGACGCTGACCGGCGCGCACGCCTCGATCTTCGTCGAGTTCAACCTGTACTTCGTGCGAACCGGGCGCGCGATCGTGATGCTCTCGGCGGTCACGTTCTCGGTCCCGTTCGACCAGTCGTTCGCGCAGACGCTGCTCGACAAGATGGTCGGTCGCCTCAAGCCCCTCAAGGCGGTCGACTAGGACCCCGCCCGTCCGAGGAGGTGCTCGCGGTTTCGTTCCGCGAAGCGCCGGCGAAGCTCCGCGACATCGGTGGAGTCGAGCGTTCGGTACTCGAGATCGCGGCCGGGGCGCCACCACACGATGTCGTCACACTCCCATCGCTCGCGTTGCAAGACCCGCTTGAGCACCTTCTGCGTCGCGGTCGAGGGCAGGCCGTGCGAGATCCGGACGAAGCGCGGCGTCCACTTCGGGGAGAGATCCGACTGCGAGCCCAGGAACTCGACGAACTCCGCCGGATCGAATGCCGTGCCTTCGTGCACGTGGATCGCGGCCATCACCTCGTCGCCGACGTCGGGTGACGGCACCGCGTACACCGCGGCCAACACGACGGCGGGATGGCGGGAGATCACCTGCTCGACCGGCGCGGCGGCGAAGTTCTCGCCGTCGACCCGCAGCCAGTCGGAGTTGCGTCCGGCGAAGTAGAAGAACCCCGCGTCGTCGCGGTAGCCGAGGTCGCCGGTCCAGTACTTGCCGTCGCGCATGCGCTGCGCGTTGGCTTCGGGGTTGTTGTAGTAGCCCTCGAAGCTGCCGGCGCCGTCGGGGTTGACGATCTCGCCGATGGCCGCTTCGGCGTTGAGCAGGCGACCGTGCTCGTCGAAGCGCGCGCGTGCGCATTCCTCGCCCGACTCCGGGTCGAGGATCGCGGCGCGGAACCCGGGGATCGGGATGCCGAGCGATCCGGGTGGCGTGTCGTCGGTCTTCGACATGTTGATGCCACCCTCGGTGGAGCCGTAGCCGTCGACCACGTAACAGCCGAATCGCTGCGCGAAGCGGTCGATGTCGAGGGGCGCCGCCTCGTTGCCGAATCCGATGCGCAGCGTGGAGTCGGCGTCGTCGGGCCGGGCCGGCGTCTCGAGGATGTACGTGAGCGGCTTGCCGACGTAGTTGAAGAAGGTGACGCCGTACTTGCGGACGTCGGGAAGGAATCCGCTCGCCGAGAAACGCCGGCGCAGGACCGTGGTGGCGCCCGCGGCGATGGGCGCGGTGTAGCCGGCGACTGCCGCGTTCGAGTGGAAGAGCGGCATCGCCGAGTAGCACACGTCGTCGGCGGTGAGGGGGAACCGGCCCGCGAGATTTGTGCCCCAGCCGGTGAGCTTGCCGTGACTCATGCGCACCGCCTTCGGCGCCCCGGTGGTGCCGGAGGTGAAGATCAGCATGAAGACGTCGGAGGGCTTCACGTCGACCGCGGGGAGCGGCGACCCGGCATACGGCGCGAGCGCGTCGGACCACTCCGGCGCGTCGGCGACGAACAACGACTCCGCGGGCATGAGGTCGCCCGCGCCTTCGAGGAGATCGAGGTGTGCGGTCTCGGTGACGAGCAGCGCGCAGTCGGTGTGGTGCACGTCGCGCGCCAACTCGGCGCCGCGGCGCGTGGGGTTGACGCCGACGAGCGTCGCGCCGCTCAGGGCCGCGGCGCCGAGCAGCATCCAGAACTCCGGGACGTTGTCGAGCAGCACGCCCACGTGGAAGGGCCGGTCGGAGGGTCGGTGTGCGAGCAGGAACGCGGCTCGTTGCGCGCAGGCGTCGACGAGCTCGGCGTACGTCCACGACGCGTCCTCGAAGCGCAACCCGACGCGGTCGTTGCCCGCGCGGGCGCGCACGAGCGCGGCGATGGTGTCGATCGGACGTTCGGGATCGGGCATGCCTATCGCTCCGACATGTCTATTGCTCGGACATGATCGCCTGGAACACGGCCATGGGGTCGCGTTCGTGCTCACCGGACACTTCCACGATCACGCGCCGGATGGTCGCGTTGCACCGGAAGGGCGCGCGGTAGTCGTCGCCGACCGCGGGCCCCATCTCGTACCCGCACGTGAGCCCGCCGCCGGTGCTGCTGAAGGCCATCGGGGTGAAGTGGGGGATCGCGGCCTCGCCCACGACCCGACCGTCGACCTGCAGCGTGCCGGTTCCCGCGAACCCCTTCGTCTTGGTGAACGTGTACGACACCTCGTGCGCGCCGGGCGCGATCACCTCCTCCGAGGCCACGACGTGTCGCTCCTTGGCGTAGAGGTTGTGCACGTAACGCAGGCGGCCCTCGCGCAGGTAGAACGAGAAGCCGCCGAGGGCCGAGCCCATCGCGAGGAGCACGCCCTCCGCGACGCCGCCCTCTCCGATCGCGACTTCGGCGGTGATCGTGTGCTCGCGATTCGGTACGTGCACCGCCGACGGCTCCGGCACCGGCGCACCGAACGGCTTGTACACGTAACGATGGCGAGCGCCGCGCCGACGGGGCCGGGGGTTCAGGATCGCGTTGAGCGGGCGGTTGTCGAGGGGCAACACGTCGTTGCGGCCGGCCTCCTCCCACCAGAGGTCGATCATCGCCGCGAGTCGCTCGGGCTCCGTGGCCGCGAGGTCGTGTGTCTCCGACAGGTCGTTCGCGACGTTGTAGAGCTCCCAAACGTCGTCGTCGAAGGGTGCGTCGGCGTCGAGGCCGTCGTCGTAGATGTTGCCGAGCGCGTGGAACGTCACCGCCTTCCACCCGTCGTGGTAGATCGCGCGCGAGCCGAGCATCTCGAAGTACTGCGTGGCGTGCCGGCCGGGCGCGTCGGCCTCGGAGAGCGCGTAGAGGAAGCTCGTGCCGTCGATGGGAGACTGCGCGACGCCGTCGATCGCGTCGGGCGGCTCGATGCCGACGAGCTCGAGCACGGTCGGGAGGATGTCGATCGCGTGCGCGAACTGGTGCCGAACGCCCTTGGCGTCCGCGCCGGCGGTGCCCGGGAGCCGCACGATGCACGGATCCGCCACGCCCCCTTCGTGCACCTCGCGCTTCCACCGCTTGAAGGGCGTGTTGCCGGCCATCGTCCAGCCCCACGGATAGTTGTTGTGCGTGCTCGGGCCGCCGAGCTCGTCGATGCGTTCCCGTAGCTCGCGGCGCCCGGTGGCCGCGCCGTTGTAGGGACGGGCGTCGTTGATGGAACCACGCGCCCCGCCTTCGGAGCTGGCGCCGTTGTCGGAGCACAGCACGATCAGCGTGTTGTCGAGGTCGCCCGCTTCCTCGAGGTACTCGAGCAGGCGGCCGATCTGCGCGTCGGTGAACGAGAGGTACGCCGCGAAGCACTCCATGAACCGCGCGGCAACCTTTTGGTCCTCCGGGTCGAGCTGGTCCCACGCCGGCACCCAGTGCGGTCGGGGAGTGAGCTCGGTGCCGGGCGGGAGGAGGCCGCTGTCGAGTTGCCGCCTGAAGATCGCGTCTCGCCACGCGTCCCAACCGATGTCGAACTGGCCGCGGTAGCGCGCGATCCAATCGGCGTGCGCGTGATGAGGCGAGTGACACGCGCCCGTCGCGAAGTAGCAGAAGAAGGGCTGCTCGTCGTCGACGGCTCGGAGATCGGAGATGAACTCGATCGCGCGGTCGGCGAGGTCGGCGCTGAGGTGGTAGCCGTCCTCGTAGGTGCCGGGCGCGAGCACTGCGTGATTGTCGTGATAGAGCGCCGGCGCGAACTGGTGCGTCTCGCCGCCGTGGAAGCCGTACCAACGGTCGAAGCCCCGGCCCAGCGGCCAGCTCGAGCGCGATCCGGCCATGTTCACTTCGTCTTCGGGTGTGAGGTGCCACTTCCCGACCGCGTACGTCGCGTAGCCGTGGTTGCGGAGGATCTCCGGCAAGAAGCCGTTCTCGCGGGGGATCATGCCCCAGTAGCCCGGGAAGCCCACGGCGAGATCGGCCACCCGGGCCATGCCGTTGCGGTGATGATTGCGGCCCGTGAGCAGGCACGACCGCGTCGGCGAGCACAGCGCGGTGGTGTGGAAGTTCGCGAGGCGAACGCCGTCGGCAGCCAGCGCGTCGATGGTCGGGGTCGAGATGTCGGATCCGTAGCAGCCGAGCTGGGCGTACCCGACGTCGTCGAGCACGATCAGCAAGACGTTGGGCGCGTTCACCGGCGGCGTCGGCTCGGGCGGCCACCACGGCGTCGACTCGCGCCAGTCGCGACCGATCACTCCTTCGAACTGCTGGGTCATGAGCGCAGTCTTGCCGCGGCCCGACCGTTCGTGCATGCCGTGGCTGGACCGCCGACGCGCACGTGGTCTAGACCCGTCGGATGAAGCTCGGTTTGCAACTCGGCTACTGGGGTGCGCAGCCCAACCCGTTCGCGGTCACGCTCGCGCAGGAGGCGGAGCGACTCGGCTTCGACTCGGTGTGGACGGCGGAGGCGTGGGGCTCCGACGCGTTCACGCCGCTCGCCTGGATCGGCGCGCACACCGAGCGCATCCGGCTGTGCACCGGAATCGTGCAGCTCTCCGCGCGCACGCCCGCGTCGTGCGCGATGCACGCGCTCACGCTCGATCACCTGTCGAACGGCCGCTTCAGCCTCGGCCTCGGTGTGTCCGGTCCGCAGGTGGTCGAGGGTTGGTACGGCCAACCGTTCGGCAAGCCGCTCGCGCGCACGCGCGAGTACGTCGACATCGTCCGGCAGGTGCTGCGGCGCGACGAACCGGTCGCGTTCGCGGGGGAGCACTACCGGTTGCCCTACGACGGGCCCAACTCGTGGGGGCTCGGCAAGCCACTGCGTTCGATCACGCACCCACTGCGCGCCGATCTGCCGATCCTGTTGGGCGCCGAGGGCCCGAAGAACGTCGCGCTCGCCGCCGAGATCGCCGACGGATGGCTTCCGTTGTATTACTCGCCGTTCCGGCCGGAGGTGTACTCCGATTCGCTGCGAGCGGCGCGTCCCGGCTTCGAGATCTGTGTGACGGTGATGGGTTGCGCGATCACCGACGACGTGGAGGTCGGCTTGCTGCCCACCAAGGCCGCGCTCGCGTTCTACATCGGCGGCATGGGCGCGCGCGATCGCAACTTTCACATGGAGCTGATGAGCCGCATGGGGTTCGAGGCCGAGGCGCGACGGATCCAGGAGCTGTTCTTCGAAGGCAAGCGCGACGAGGCGATCCCCCTCGTCCCGACCGAGTTCGCCGACGAGATCTCGCTGGTGGGCTCCAAGGAGCGCATTCGCGATCGGTTGCAGGCGTGGGAGGAGAGCCCGGTCACGACCATCGTCCTCAACGGCGATCTCGACACGTTGCGCACGATGTCCGAGCTCGTGAGCTCCTAGGCGCGGGCGTGCGGGATCGGAACGATCGACGGGACTCCGGGCACGGGATCCTCGCCGAGGTCGCCTCCGTCGGCAGCCTGCGAGAAGAGATCGAGCGTGGCGACGATGCGCTCGCGATCCTCGGTGGGCATGCGACGAACCACCGCATCGATGTCGCGGCGGCGTCGGTCCATGACCTCGTCGACGAGCCCTTGGCCCGGCGGGGTGAGCTCGATCACGACCTCGCGACGATCGACGGCCGACGGTGTGCGCACCACGAGGCCGCGCGCGACGAGGCGGTTGCACATGCGGGTCATGGTCGACGCGTGCACGTCGAGGCGCTCGGCGAGCGCGCTCACCGTCTGTGGTCCTTGGAGCGAGAGCACCACGAGCGTGCGAAGCTGCGGAAGGGTGACTTCGTCGCTGACCGATGCGAGCGCTCGTGCGGTGATGCCCACGAGGGCACGACTCGCGCGGACGACCGCGTCGACGACCGTGTCGGTGGATTCGCCTGCCTCTTCGAACATGACACCCCGCTTCCTTCAGGTCCGGTCGGCAGCTCCCCGCCGGCTCCGACCCACGACCACTCCCGCACCGTAGTCGCCACGGCCCGAACCGGCCCGGGGGCGGGCCGGCACCCGGTTGCGGCGGTTGTCCGGCGGCAGTCGATCATGGAGCGCCGACTCGTGACGGAGGAGAGGTCGTGAGCTCGTTCGATGTGATCGTCGTGGGGGGAGGCATCGTCGGCACGGCCGCGGCGTACGAGCTCGGGCGCTCGGGCGCGCGCGCGTTGCTCGTCGACCGTGCCGATGCCGGTCGGGCCACCGACGCCGGCGCCGGCATCCTCTCGCCGGAGACCGCGAAGCGAGACGACCCCGGATGGATCGAGCTGGTGCTGGCGGCCGGCCGCCATTACGACCTCCTGTTGCCGCAGCTGGGTCCCGACACCGGGTGGGCACGGTGCGGCATCTTGCAGCTGGCCACTCGCGACAGCGACCTCTCCGCGTGGGAGTGGGTTGCCGAACGCGCGACCGGCGCGACCGAGATCAGCGCCGACGACGCGCGCGAGATGGTGCCCGTGCTCGGAACGGTCGTGCGCGCGTTGCATCATCCGCGCGCAGCGCGCGTCGACGGTCGCTCGATGTGCGCTGCGCTCCGGCGGGCCGCGGAGCAGCACGGCGTGGAGGTGCAGGCCGCTTCGGTCGACGAGGTGCGCGCGGGCTCGCCGGCGACGGTGCTGGTCGACGGACGCGAGGTGCACGCCCCGGCCGTCGTGATCGCGGGCGGGGCCTGGACGCGCCGGCTCGGGAAGCAGCTGGGAGTGCAGCTGCCGGTCGGTCCGGTGCGCGGCCAGATCGCGCACCTGGGTGTGGCCGATCACGACACCGCGACCTGGCCGATCGTCCAGCAGGTGTATGGCCACTACATGGTCCCGTGGGCCGATCATCGGGTCGCCGTCGGCGCCACGGTCGAAGACGCCGGCTTCGCGCCCGAGGTCACTGCCGGAGGCGTGCACGAGATCATGCGGGAGGCGCTGCGCGTGATGCCCGGCCTCGCGGCCGCGACGCTCGGCGAGGTCCGCGTGGGCCTGCGCCCGACGAGCATCGACGACGTACCCGTGCTCGGCCCGCTCCCCGGAGTCGCCAACGTGTTCGTCGCCACGGGTCACGGCGCCAACGGGCTGTTGCTCGGCCCGATCTCCGGGGCGCTCGTCGCCGATCAGGTCCTTGCGGCGAAGCCGAGGTTCGACCTCGACCTCACCCCCTTCTCACCAGCCCGCTTCATGTGATGAAGCAGTTGTGCAGCGTGGGCGTGTTCGACCGCTTCATGTGATGAAGCGGTTGGCGACGCGGGGTGTGGATGGGTCAGCGTTCGAGTTTGAGGGCGCGGTCGGCGATGATGTTCTTCTGGACCTCGGTGGGGCCCGCGCCGATCGTCGTGTATCGCTGCCACACGTAGTTGCGGGCCCACATGCCGCCGTCGACGGCGCCGGGCGCGCCCTTGAGCAATGCGCCCGTCGGGCCGAGGATGTCGAGCGCCAGCTCCGCCAGCCACAGCGAGATGTAGCCCCATTGGAGCTTCGCCAGCGGCACCTCGGGCCAGCCCTTCTCCCCCTTCAGCACCTTCGAGAGCGCACGCGCGATCAGCAGGCGCGTGAAGTCGATCTGCATGTGCAGCTCCGCGACGCGTTCGCGGATCGCGGGGTCGCGCAGCGCGTCGGGGTTCTCGGCCTTCGCGGTCTGGAGTAGCGTTCGCAGGTCCTGGGCCATCGAGATCGCCTGACCCGCGCTGCCGACCCTCTCCTGCCCGAGCGCGCCCATCGAGACGAGCCAGCCGTTGCCTTCGTCGCCCAGACGGTCGCCGACCGGGATCTTCACGTCGTCGAAGAACACCTCACAGAAGAGCGAATCGCCCGTGATCTCGCGGATCGGGCGGATGTCGATGCCGGGGAGCTCCATGTCGACGATGAACGTGGTGATGCCTTCGTGCTTGCGGCCCCGCTCGATCGCGGTGGGGTCGGTGCGCATGAGGAACAGACCCCACTTCGCGATCTGCGCGGAGGAGATCCAGGTCTTCTGACCGTTCACGACGTAGTGCGAACCGTCGTCGGAGCGGATCGCGGTGGTGCGCAGGTTGGCGAGGTCGGAGCCGGCCTGGGGCTCGGAGAATCCCTGGCACCAGTGCTCCGACGCGTCGAGGATGCCGGGCAGCCAGCGCGCCTTCTGGTCTTCGGTGCCCCACGAGATGATCGACGGGCCGATCTGCACGATGCCGTTGGCGTTGAAGATGCCGGTCGAGCGGTACTTCGCCATCACCTGGGTGTAGATCACCTGCTGCGCGGTGGTCGCGGCGCGCCCGCCCCACTCCTCGGGCCACAGGATCGCCGCCCAGCGGCCTTCGTTGAGCTTGTTCTGCCACGCCTTGCGCTTGTCCATGACGCCCATGACGCCGCGCGACGCCTCCGCGTCCTCGTTGTCGGACCATTGCTCGACGAAGGGCGGCATCTCCTTGTCGAGGAACGCTTCGAGCTCCTCCTTGAAGGCGACGTCTGCGGGCGACCATGCGAAATCCACGAACCTGACATTACCGTCAGGTCGCCGCTAGCGTCCCGGGGCGATGGACTTCGTGTTCTCTCCCGAGCAACTGGCGCTGCGCGACGCGGTGCGCGCCTTCATGGGCGCCGAGGCGCCGATGTCGTACGTGCGGCAGATGGCCGAGCACGACGACACCGGCGTGACGCCCGAGATCTGGCACAAGATCGTGGAGCTCGGCTGGACGGCGTTGCTGGTGCCGGAGTCGGCGGGCGGTCTCGGTCTCGGCCTCGTCGACGCGGTCGTCGTGCAGGAGGAGATGGGTCGCGCGGTGTTCCCGGGCCCGTTCTTCTCCTCCGCGATCCTGGCGACGCTCGCGGCGCGCGCTCTCGGGCTCGACGATCAGCTCGCCGCGCTCGCCGCCGGCACGCAACGGGGAACGGTCGCGCTCGACGAAGCCGGGTACGGCGACCCGATCGAGCGCGTCCACGTACGCGCCGCCGGGCGGGGAACTCGCTACAAGCTCGACGGCGTGAAGCCGATGGTGCCCGACGGGCTCTCGGCCGACTGGCTGCTCGTGCCCGCGCGCACGCGTGAAGGGCTCCAGACCTTCCTGGTCGAGCGGCCCGACAACGCGGAGCCGGTCGCGAGCCTCGACGTCACCCGCAAGTTCGCCCGCATGGAGTTCTCCGAGACCCGCGCCACGCTCGTGGGCCCGCCCGGTGACCACGCCGACATCTGGCGCCGCATCGTCGACGACGCGTGCGTGCTCATCGGCGCCGAGCTCATCGGCGTGAGCGAGGCCGCGAACCAGAGCGCGCTCGACTACGCGCAGGCCCGCGAAGTGTTCGGCAAGCCGCTCTCGAAGTTCCAGGTGACCCGGCACAAGGCCGTCGACATGCTGCGCGAGATCGAGCTCGCGCGCGTCGGTGTGCACTACGCGGCGTGGGCGTCGGATGTGGAGGCCCCCGACCGTGAGATCGCGGCCGCGTCGGCCAAGGCGTACGCCGCGCACGCCGCCAACTACGTCACCGCAGAGTGCATCCAGATCCACGGCGGCGTGGGCTACACGTGGGACTGCGACGCGCACCTCTTCCTGCGCCGGGCCAAGGTGAACGACCTGTTGCTCGGCTACCAGGGCTACCAGCGCGCCCGCGTCGCCGATCTCTACTTCGCGTCGCTGTAATTCGAGCGCGCAGCCGCGCCGCCTCGGGCACCATTTATCGATGAACGCGCCCGGTCACCGGTTGCAGTGGCCCGAGCTCCCGGAAGCGTTGCGGGCCGAGATCGAGGGCGAGCTCGGCAGCCCGGTGGTCGAGGCCGTCGGCCAGCGCGGCGGGTACGGACCGTCGCTCGCGGCGCGCTGCGGTCTTGCCGACGGACGGCGCGTGTTCATCAAAGCGGTGTCGCCCGCACAGAATCCGGATACGCCCGCGATGATGCGTCGCGAGGCGCGGATCGCCGAGCGCCTGCCCGCCGACGCGCCCGCGCCCGCGCTGCTGCACACGATCGATGACGGCGAATGGATCGCGCTCGTGTTCGAAGAGATCCCGGGCCGCCTTCCGGCGACGCCGTGGCAGGCCGACGAGCTGGATTGTGTGCTCGCAGCGATACGCGCGCTGGGGGAGTTGGCGCCGCGAGCGCCGCTTCGAACGGTCGCCCAGCAATACGGCGCCATGTTCACGGGTTGGCGCACGCTCGCCGCCGGGGCGCGCGATACGCCGATGGACGAGTGGTGCGCGCAACGTCTCGACGACCTCGCCGCGGTCGAAGCGCGTTGGGAAGATGTGACTCGCGGCGACGGTCTCATTCACGGAGACGTGCGCAGTGACAACGTGTTGCTCACCGAGGACGGCCGGGTCACGTTCGTCGACTGGACGAGTACCTGCACCGGCGCCCCCTGGTTCGAACTGTTGGTGATGCTGCCCTCGATCGAGCTCGAAGGCGGCGGTGCGCCGGAGGCAGTACTCCGGCGGGCCGGCCTCGACCACCTCCCCGTCCGCGACGTCGTGCCGCTCGTCGCGGCGACGGCCGGCTACTTCGTCGAGCGCGGCCGTCTGCCCGATCCACCCGGCTTGCCGACATTGCGGCCGTTCCAACGCGCGCAGGGCGAGGTCACGGTCGCGTGGTTACGCCGACTGTGGGAGCAGCAATGAGTCAGAGCGTCCAGTGCCGGGCGATCGTGAAGAGCCAGTCGCCGTTCTCGTCCGGGGTGATCGAGTAGCGGGTGATCGTGTCGTGGCCGCCGTCCTGATCGGCGTACCTCAGGAAGAGCGCGATGCGGCCGCCCGCGGCGATCGCGCGTCGAAGCGCGTCGGCGTCGCCGCGATCGGTGTCGCCCGCGCGAATCGCGCCTTGCCAGTACCCCACGTCGCCGGCCGGCACGTACAGGCTCCGCTGCTGAGCGACGTAGTGGGTGGGATCGGGCGTCTTGGTCACGTCCGAAGGCGTCGGCAGGGTGGGGTCGGCCTTCAATTTCCACGACGTCAGCACGCCGATCCCGGCGCCGACGTTGCGGAGCTGCGCGGCGAAGTAGAGGTTGCCGTCCCGCTCCTCGACCGCTGCGAAGCCGCTGCGGAGCTCGAAGATCTGGTCGTGGAAGGTGATGCGCTCCGACGGCTCCCACTCGTGTGCCGGGATCAGTACCGGTCGCAGGTTGAGATCGAGCGCCCGTTCCGCGATACGCGCGGAGTGGTTCGCCGACCGCGTCGCCGAGAACGTCGCGATGGCGAGCACGAGCGTTCCGCCCGCGGTCGCGAGCGAGGCAATCGTCGCGGCATCGGCCATCGCAACGACCTCAGGCGGGACGAAGCGTGTTCAGCTCGCGTGCGTTGTCGCGCAGGATCTTGCGCTGCGTCTCGTCGTCGAAGGCTTTGAGCTCGGCGGCGTAGTCGAGCGGGCGCGGCATGCCTTCGATGTGGGGCCAGTCGGATCCGAAGATCACGCGGTCGGCGCCCATGTGCTGCACGACCTCGTGCACGTCGTCTTCCCAGAACGGGTTGATCCAGATGTTGCGACGGAAGATCTCGCCGGGATCCTCGGTGAAGTAGCCCGGCATCTTGTGGGCCGTCGAGTCGAGCTTCTTGAACAGGTCGCGCAGGAAGTCGGCGCCGTTCTCGACCGACGCGACGCGCAAGGACGGAAAACGTTCGAACAGCTTGTCGAACACCAGCGTGATGAGGAAGTCGTGCGCGGCGCGTTCGATGTGGAACGACTTCACGTTGGGGCGCCAACCGCCGCCGCTGAAGCCGGCCGCGAACCCGTCGTTCGCGTAGCCGTTGCTCGAGTAGCCGCTGTCGCCCGCGTGCACGACCACGGTCAGCCCGATCTCCTGGGCGCGCGCCCAGAACGGGTCGTTGCGCGGGTCGCTCACCGGCACCGGCCCATCGGCGGTACGGGGCGCGGCCGGGCGCATCACGATGTTGCGCGCGCCGCGCTCGGCGGCCCACTCGAGCTCGGCGATCGCCCAGTCGAGATCGCAGAGCGAGATGTAGGGCGCGGTGAAGATGCGGTCTTGGTACGCGAAGCCCCAGTCGTCGTCGAGCCAGTGGTTGAACGCGGTGAACGTCTGCGTGATCGCGTACACGTCGTTGCCGAGCAGCTCTTCGTAGAGGATGCCGAGCGTCGGGAAGAGCCAGATCGACTCGAGGCCGAATTCGTCGAGCTTGGCGATGCGCGCGTCGCGGTTGCGGTACTCCGCCGGGATCGGCTCGCGCTCGCGCAGGAATTCCCACGGCTGCTTTCCATCGGGGTTGCCGCGGAAGTAGTCGTGCATGGCGCCGGCCTTGGCGACCGGGTCGAAGGTGGGATTCACGACTGCGTGGCTCACGCGGCCGCCCACCACGTGATACTTGCGGCCGTCGATCTCGCACCACTGCACACAGCGGGAGCCGAGCTTCGGATCGAGGTGCCGGGTGAAGGCGTCGATCGCCTCGTAGTAGTGGTTGTCGGCGTCGAAGGCGAGATAGTCGAGATCGGTCACACGAGAATCGTACCGCCGCGCCGGAAGTCGGCTCACTCCGGGCCCAGTGCCCGGGCGGTGATGTTCCGGACGAACGCTGCCTTGCCGCCTCTGTACGCGTCGCGGTCGTTGGGATCGCCGCCGTGTGCCTCGGCGAGCTGCAGCTTGAGCGCCGCGTACTCGCGTCGGGCGTCTTCGTGGGACCGCAGGTAGTCACGGAAAGCCAGCCACCCGCGCCATGACCCCGACGCCTCCTCGACCACATGGAGATGATGCGTGCGCCGTTCGACGCTCGGGAAGCAGAACGAGAGCTTGTGGTCGCCGGCGTCGGTCGGCTCGGGTGCCGCCAACCATCCGATCCCGGCCATCAGCGCGACCGCGCGCGGTTCCGCGTCGATGTCGTCGACGACGGCGAGCATGTCGACAATGCCTTTGGCCGGCAGATCCGGAACCGCGGTCGAGCCCATGTGCTCGACGCGTCTCGTGAGCCAACCGCCGAGCACGGGCTCGATGCGGTCGCGCTCGCGCTCGAACATCTCCGGCCACCGCGGGTCGTACGGGTGGATGACGATCGGATCGAGCCGCACCCGCCACAGTCCAGCACCTCGCGGCCGCCGGCGGCGTGCTTCTCGCCGGCGGGGCAGCCGGCGGATCCGGCGCGTAGCATCGTCCTCGTGCTGATTGCCGATATTGCCGACGCGTGTGCGCTCGACTGGTCGTTCGTTGCCGAGGGCCGGGCCCAGATGGTGGCGACGGGGGCGTGCGAGATCCCGGCGTTCGTTCGCGCGGAGGCGCTCCCGGCGTTCATCGACGACGCTCGCAATCTCGCGCCGCTCGCGCACCGCTCGGGCGGTCTCGGAACCGTGTACCTCGGCTTTCCCGACGAGTCGTTCCCGCCCGACCACCCGCAGCAGTGGCTCGGCCAGTACGACGTCGGCGCGGTCGCCTATGACCTCTTCCCGAGCGAGTCGCCGATTCGCCGTCTCTACGAGTGGCCGGAGCTCACTCGGTTCGTCGCCGCGATCCTCGGCCTCGGCGAGATCTTTCACTATGGCGACCCACTGGGCGCGCTCAACCTCGCGGTGATGACCGACGGACACCAGCTCCAGTGGCACTTCGACCAGACCGACTTCGTCGTGTCGCTCGCAATCCAGGATGCCGATGTGGGCGGCGACTTCGAGGTCGCGCCGCAGATCCGGTCCGCCGGCGACGAGCACTACGACGACGTCGCGAGCGTCCTCGCCGGCGAACGCGACCGCGTCGTCACGTTGCCGATGACGCCGGGAACGCTGCTGGTGTTCGCCGGCCGCCACTCGCTGCACCGCGTCAGCCCGATCTCCGGCTCGACGCCGCGTCTCGTCGGCCTCTTCGGCTACGACACGAAGCCGGGCACGATGTCGAGCGAGTTGCTGAAGGAAGTCCGCTACGGGCGGAAGTCTTGACCGATCACACGATGCAGGTCGGTGAGGGGTTTGCCGGTACGGGCGCCGACGCCGCGCACCTCAACACCGTGCTCGGTGCGAAGGAAGGTCCCGTGGGCGTCGCGTGGACGACCGCGCTCGCGACGCCGAGGCTCGGTCACACACCGTTCGTCGTGGTGGCGCGCCCAAACCTTCCCGTGAAGCCGTTCACGCTGTTCGTGAACAAGGCCGCGATCGACCCCGAGAAGGGCGAACGTCACGCGCGGCTCACGTGGGGTGCGGCGCAGGCCGGTGTCGCCGCCGGCGTGATTGCCGCCGCGCGGGGCCGCGTGTTCCGCGCCGACGAGCTCGAGCACCTGTTGCTCATCGCGGCGGTGTGGGTCGACCCGGACGCGAACGACGAGGAAGCCGTGTTCGCCAACAACGAAGCCGCGACGCTCGCCGCGCTCACCGCCGGTCACGACGGGCTGCCCCGGGCCGCCGACGTGCTCGCGGCCGGCGTTCCGCAGAATCCCTTCTTCCGGACGTGAGCTCCGTTGCGATGACGCCGGAGCAAGCCGCGCACGAGACGCGAGAGGCGATCGTGAGCTTCGTGAGCGGATTCATGACCGACCCCGCGACGTACGCGTACGGCGCCGAGCTCGGCTTCGAGGGCATGGACTTCTACGCCGCCGGTCGCGGCGGTGTGCTCGGAGAGGTCTCGGCCGACGTCGTGACGGCCGCGTTCGTGTTCTTCGAGCCGGGAACCGTGCGCGCCGCGTGGGAACGCTCGGCCGCGGTCATGCCCCGCCGACAGGCCGCGGCGGAGTGGGCCGGTCGCTGCCACGCCTGGGCTCGCGAGCACCTCGCCGAAGACAGAGACTGGACATTGCTCGCCGCGCTCGCCGGCCGTGTCGTCGCCACCGCGCAGATCGCCGGCGCCCCGCTCTTCGCGGGGTGGCGCGCGTTGCCGGAGCCGACGGATGCACGGGAGCTCACGATGCACCGGCTCAACGGGCTGCGCGAGCTGCGGGGCGCGTTGCACGGAGCCGCGGTGCTCACCGTCGGGCTGTTGCCGGTCGAGGCGATCGCGGTGCGCACGTCGGCGATGCTCCCGGTGTTCGGATGGTCGGAGCCGTATCCCGAGTCGGAGCCGCTGCGCGATCGCTGGACGCTCGCCGAGGCCCGCACCGATCGCATGTTCGGCCGCAACCTCGGCGTGCTCGACGCGGAGGAGCGCGGCGCGTTCGTGGAGTTGCTCGGTACCATTTCGTCATGACCATGCTCGAAGTTCCCACCGCGATCCACCGGGCCGACGACGATCTCCCGTGGGTCGACATCGGCGACGGCTCGCTGCTCAAGGTGCTCCAGATCAAAGAGCGCGAGGGGCTGTGGGTCATCCGCAACCGCTTCATGCCCGGCTACCAGGTGCAGACGCACAAGCACACGGGCCCGGTGTACGCGTTCACGTCGAGCGGCGCGTGGTGCTACAAGGAATCCGACTTCGTGAACCGCGCCGGTTCGTTCCTCTACGAGCCGGCGGGATCGGTGCACACGTTGATGGTGCCCGACGACAACACCGAGCCCACCGACGTGTTCTTCGCGATCTGGGGCGCCAACCTCAACCTCGACGCGAACGGCAACGTCGAGAGCATCATCGATGCCGGCATCGTGCTCCAGGGCTACTACCTGATGTGCGAGGCCGCGGGGTTGCCGAAGCCGCCCGTCGTCGTCGACTGACGCGTCATACGAGTGGCGAAGGAACCCAAGCCGTACACCGCCGGTCAGGAGCGATTCGGCACCGCGTTCATCCGGGTCGCGTCGAAGGTCAACGCGTTCATCTTCCGGCGGACCAAGGGTCGTTTCGGCGCGACGTTCCCGGGCGGCGCGCCCGTGTGCCTGATGACGACGACGGGCGTGAAGACCGGTCAGCCGCGAACGGTCGCGCTGCTCTATCTCCGAGATGGTCACGACGTCGTGGTGGTCGCGTCGAAGGGCGGGATGTCGGAGCATCCTCAGTGGTACGGCAACCTCGTGGCCGACCCGAACGTGACCGTCGAGATCGGCGCCGACTCGACACCGATGCTCGCGCACACGGCGACCGACGCGGAGAAGGCCCGGCTCTGGCCGATGCTCGTGGCGATGTACAAGGGCTACGCCGACTACCAGGCTCGTACCGACCGCCAGATCCCGGTCGTGGTCTGCAGCCCGAAGCCCGCCTGAAATATATTTGCGAGCGCAAGCGTTCTGGGGTGCATCGCCCGAACCGGCGTGAGTGGACCGCTCCATGTGCGGGCGCACTCACGCCAGTTCGCAGGGTTCCCGAGGAGGACCGCCATGCCTGCTGTCACGCCCACCGAAACGAAGTCGCTCCCGACGGTCGCCGACGCGAGCGGTGAGACGCGTCCCGTCGAGCAGGTCTCGACCGCAGTCGCCTCGTTCGAAGGTGCCGGGTTCCCCGTCCGCCGGCCGTTCCCGGGGGCGTTCGACCTCGCGCACACGGATCCGTTCCTCATGCTCGACCAGATGGGACCGGTCGATTACGCGCCGGGCAAGGCCTTGGGCGCGCCCGATCATCCGCACCGAGGTTTCGAGACCGTCACGTATCTCATCGACGGCGAGATGGAGCACCGCGACTCCTACGGTGGTGGCGGCGTGATCCGGGGCGGCGACACGCAATGGATGACCGCGGGCTCCGGCCTCGTGCACTCCGAGATGCCGACCGAGAAGATGATGCGCGACGGCGGGCTGCTGCACGGCGTGCAGTTGTGGGTGAACCTGCCCCGCGCCGACAAGCGAGCCGAGCCGCGCTACCAGGACATCACCGGCGACGAGCTCGCGCTGTTCCGCAACGAGGCCGGCGACGCGCTGGTGCGTCTCATCGCGGGCGACCTCGGCGGTGTGAGCGGGCCCGGCCACACGCACACGCCGATCGTGCTGGCGCACGCGACGCTGCAACCGGGTGCGCACCTCGCGCTCGACTGGCCGCGCGAGTTCAACGCGTTGGTCTACGTGCTCTCGGGCTCGGGGCGGGTCGCAGGTGACGGCGGACAGTCGCTACGCAGCGGTCAGGTCGCCGCGCTCGGCGCCGGCGCCGTGCTCGTGGTCGACGCCGATGCCGACGCGGTCGAGCCGTTCGAAGTGTTGCTGCTCGGCGGCCAGCCGATCCGCGAGCCCGTGTTCTCGTACGGCCCGTTCGTGATGAACACGAAGTCGGAGATCATCGAGGCCATCGACGACTTCCAGGCCGGCAAGATGGGGAGCATCCCACCCCGAGTGGGCTGAACGCCGGGGCGCAGCATGCGCCGCACGAACGTTCTTCGCCGGCGGGGGCCGCGGCGAAGGCTCACTTGCACGGCGTGCCGACATCGAGTCGCACGGTCTGACCGGCACGCACGGTCGCCCCGAACGGCGGCGACTGCGGAATGCCGCTCTCGGCGTAGGCCGCTCTGAGGGAGTAGCGACCGGCCGGGAGAGCGAAGCGATATCGCTGATTCGTACCGAGGTGCTCGTCACGAGCGAAGCCCGCGCCCTCGGGCGCATCGACCGTGGAAATGTGAACGGTCCCAGCGGCGAATGGAACGGGATTTCGGCCGGCGCCGACGCACGGACGGATGTAGCCGGTGACGACGCCGGTCGATGTCGTTTCGACGGGAACAGTTCCTGCGGAATCCGACGGCGTTTTCGCGGCCGTCGTCGGAGTGGATCGCTTCCCACCGCCGCTGGAACATCCCGCGGCGAGCAGCGCCGCCGTCACGACACACGCTCCGAACACGCGACTCTTCGCAAGCATTCCGGTCAGTATGACGCTGCGGGACGAGCGTCGGTTCCTCTCGGTCACGCCCATTGTTTTTGCCCGGTGGTCCGTCAATCCGAGCTGCTTGACTGGAGGCGTGGCGATCGAGATTCGTGACCTGGCCGAGTGCCCCGAAGCCGCCGCCGACATCGCGGTATGGCACTGGCCCGAGTGGGAGCCGGGCTCGCCCGATGGCACCATCGACGGCCTGCGCGACATGCTGGCGTCGTGGACCAATCGTCACGGGGTGCCGTGCATCTTCGTCGCATTCCGAGACGATGCACCGGTCGGTTCCGTAGCCCTCGTCGCTCACGACATGGAGGCGCCGGAACCCCGATACGCCGGGCTGACGCCGTGGTTGTCGGGGCTGTTCGTCATCCCCGACGCTCGCCGTCGAGGTGCCGGGTCCGCGCTCGTCGCCGTGTGTCAACGACGCGCGGCATCGCTCGGTCACGCCGGTCTCTACCTGTACACCCAGACTGCCGAGGGCTTCTACCAACGCCTCGCGTGGGAAACCGTCGCCGAGGCCGACTACGAGGGCGAAGCCGTCACGGTCATGCGCAGAAGCCTCGAATCATCCTGAGCCACGAGTCGGTGCGTCGCCGGACCGTCTCCGACGCCGGTCAACCCGTGGGTTGCGTCGGGGCGTACCGGTCGGGAGCGGTGTACTGCCGCAGCGCGCGGAGCCACTCCGCGTTGCTCTTGGCGCCGCGCACGCCGTTCGTCAGAAACCCGCATGCGTCCTCGCTTACGATGACCTGCCGCGTGTTGTCGGCGAACGTGACGAGGTAGGCCGGCGCACCGGCCGGTTGGTCACAGGTCGCATCGGACGACCTCGCCAATCGATTCGCCGTGTCCTCGATTGATTTCACGATCGCAGGCGAGGCGATGCGGCCGGAGCGCTCGAGCCGCGGCGGAACTCCTCCGTACTCGCATATCCGCACGTTCAGCGCCGTGATGGGTACCAGCGTCCGCTTCGAGCTCTCCACGACCGAAGGAAGTCTCAGCAACGAGAGGGCGGGCCACGTCGACGGGCACGCGCCGAGACCGGCCACGAGCGGTGGAGCCGCGGTGATCTCCGGCACCTTGCCACCGAGGACGACCAGCGTGGTGGTGGTCGCGGCCGTCGTCCGCGTGGACTGCTTCGCCGCGCCACTCGAACAGCCGGCGACGAGCAGCGCCGCACTCACGACGCACGCCCCGAACCCTCGACTCTTTGCACGCCTCACGCCGAGTGTGACGATCTGTGAGCCTCGTTGGTTCCGAGGACGACTCCGTTCGTGACGCCCTCGACGTCGGACTTCACGGGTGGTGGTCGCGGCCCCACTGGGGTGTTCCGCGGAACCGCTTTTCGCCGATCCGCGCGGGTCGGCTCGGTTGCTTCCCGACCGTTCAGGAAGACCGGGGCCGGGTGGGTTCCGTCGGGATCTGCGGGAAGCCGCGCGACGGAGGGTCGAGCGCGAGCGATTTGTTCAGCGCGACCTTCGCTCGGGCGTCGTCGGCCGCGGTGTGGAGGTGAACGAGGGCCACGGCCAGCTTCTCGAACGCCTTCGCGTCCTTGGGGTTGGCGGCGACGGCCCGGTCGAGCAGGGTCACCGCCGCGGTGTACTGACGCGACTGCAAGCGGATGACGGCGAGGTTGTAGAGCGCCGGCTCGAACTTCGGGCCGATCGCGATCGCCCGCAGGTAGTCGCCGGCGGCCTTCTCGAAGTCTTGGTCGCGCTGGGCGACGACGCCGAGGTCGTACCAGCCGTACTTTTCCTTCGCGCTCGTGTTCAGGTGGCATCCGAAGTTGAGCGGGGCCGCGTTCGGGCATCCAACCGTGGTTGGCGTCGCCGATTTGCCGCTCGTCGAGCACGCGGCGAACGCAAAGATCGTGGCCAGTGTGCAGAGTGCGACGCGTTTCGCCGGCATCACGTTCTCAGTATGGCGCTGGTTCGGCCCTGCGGGTTCACGTGCGTATCGTCGTCAGTACTTCGGGCCGAGCAGATCGAGGAGCTCGTATTTCGCGAGCTCGCGCCCTGCGGGTCCGAAGAACGTCAGGCGATAACCGTGGAGCTCGACACGGGTGGCGCGGCGTATCGGATCGGGCGGTGTGCTCGAGCCGCAGGCCCGCTTCGTGCCGGCCTCGGTGAAGTGCACGGTGTCGCCGGGGCCGACGCGGTAGGTGCCGCCGAGCAGGTTGCAACCGTCGGAGCCGGTCCACTTGCCGTTGCCGTCGAACGTGAGCTGCGGCGCCGACGCGAGTGGAGGTGAAGCGAGCGGTCCGCGGTAGCCCGCGATCGAGACGGGGTTCCACTCGCCGAACAGGTCGTCGGCGGTGAGGGAGTGATCCGTGAAGTTCTCGAGGTCGGCGAGCCACTTGTCGGTCGGATGGGCCTCGAGCACCCGATTGCCCGCGGGCGCGACGCAGCCCGCGGTGTACGCCACGCTCGAACGCTGCGTGCTGTTCGCGAACGTCACGAACCAGTCGCGCGGGAAGGCGACGCAGCCACCGCCGATGTCGGATCCGAGTGGGTACCGCTCGAGTCCGTTCGTCTCGGCCTCGAGCTGCGCGACCGGCATCGCCGGAGTGCCCGACGTCACCGATGACGTCCCGGTCGGCAGCTCCTGGTAGCGGCACACGCGCACGACCGTGGCGCGCAGGGGGACGAGCTCCTTGGCGAGGCCGGGTACGCCTTCGTTGAACGGAACCCGTGTCTCGCCCGGGAAGATCTTGGGACACGCACCGAGCGTCAGCGGTCGAGCGGGAGGCGCGGCGACAGTGGTCGGCGGGCGGACCGGGCCCGCAGGCCGTGTGGTGGTCGGCGCGGCCGACTGCTTCCCGCCGCCGCTCGAGCAGCCCGCTCCGAGGAGCGCCACCGCGACCAACCCGCAGACGCTGATCGCGCGGCGCCGGGCGGGTATCACGCCCGGTATGACGCTCGCGGGCCCGAGTTGGTTCCGCGCGGAACCGCGGCCGCGCGCTCGGGGTCCGGGGCGGGCGTCAGGAAGTGACCGGGACGCGTTCGTCGGGCGGCGGAGGGCCTTCGGGGAACACGAAGAACATTTGTTGCGTCGCGTAGGCCACGAGATGCTCGCACGTTGCGTCCCAGAGCTCCATCTCCGTCGACGCGTAACCATCGCCGGCGTAGCGGGCCCGGTTGACGGCGAGGATCCACTCGGTGCGCGCGTCGTCGAGCAGGTGCACCGTGAGGTCGCAACTGGGCGGCAGGTACATCACGTTGCGGCGACCGGTCCGCTCACTGACCGCGCCCGGCATCGTGTCGCACATCGTCACCAGCGCGACTGGATCGAGCCGACCGTCGTCGAGCATGGGCGGCTCGTCGAAGCGATACCACGCGGCACGTTCGGAGGTGGTCGGGACGTACGGCTCCCACGGCGCGTGCCCGCCCGCCGGCCTGCCCTCGATGTGATCCCAGAAGTTCATGTGCAGGTCTTGCACCCAGTCGACTTCGGGCGGCGGGGGATCGCGAAACGACGGGCATTCGTGCGGCGGCGGCACCGCGGGAGGTGTCGTGTCGGTGAATTCGAACCCGTCGCGCGCCGCGCCGAACACCGCGACCGTCGTGTGGCCCGCGTCGGCGCCCGGGGTTCGCGCGGTGGCGCTGACCTGCGATATCGAACGACCCCGCCGCAAGACGGTCACGTCGATGTCGACCGGGCCGGCCGGCACCTGGGCCGCGAAGACGGTCGTGACGCTGCGCAGGGTCTGGTCGGGTTGGCCGAGCTCCTCGATCATCGCCCGCACCGTGGTGGCCGTGACCAGGCCGCCGTGGGGCACGATCGGGCAGTTCCATTCCTCGCCGATGTCGGCTCGGTACGCGCCGACGGCCTCGCCTCGCCGCTCGACCGCCGATCCTTGCTCGAATTTCGTCCTCTCCATGAGCACATCATGACCGACGGCGCGGTCCGACTGCTCCGGATATAACGTCGGCCCATGAACAACGACGCGACTGCTCTGGTGCTCGAATTCTGCCTCGCGTTCGGCAAGGGCGCGTCCCCGACCGAGCTGGTCGAATTCTTCGCCGACGACGCGGTGTACCACAACATGCCGGTCGACCCCGCGGTGGGTCGCGAGGCGATTCTCGGACTGATCAACATGTTCGTGACGCCCGCGGAACGGGTCGAGTTCCGCGTCCGCAACATCGTGGCGAGCGGCGACACGGTGCTGACCGAACGCGTCGACGTGTTCCACCTGCCGAACCTGACCATCGAGCTGCCCGTGATGGGTACGTTCGAGGTGAAGGACGGCAAGATCACGGCTTGGCGCGACTACTTCGACCTCAACCAGTACATGTCGCAACTCCAGGGGGCGGGAGCGTGAACATGCAGTATCGGCGGCTCGGCAACTCGGGGCTCCAGGTGAGCGTCTTCTCGCTCGGCTCGTGGGTGTCGTTCGGCGAGCAGATCGGCATCGCCGAGGCGACCGACTGCCTGCAGGCCGCGTACGAGGCCGGAGTGAACTTCTTCGACAACGCGGAGTCGTACGCCGAAGGCGAGTCGGAGCGGATCATGGGCGGCGCGATCGCCAAGCTCGGCTGGGCCCGCCATTCGTACGTGATCTCCACGAAGGTGTTCTGGGGACTGCACGACCTCCCCAACATGAAGAACACGTTGAACCGCAAGTACCTGATGCAGGCGATCGACGGTTCGCTCGAGCGGCTCGGCCTCGACTTCGTCGACCTGCTCTACTGCCACCGCGCCGACCCGAACACCCCCATCGAGGAGACGGTGTGGGCGATGTCCGACATCGTGGCCAGCGGGCGCGCGAACTATTGGGGAACGTCCGAGTGGACGGCCGACGAGATCCGGGCCGCGTGGCTCATCGCCGACAAGCACCACCTGCACAAGCCGGTGATGGAGCAGCCGCAGTACAACCTGCTCGCGCGCGGACGAGTCGAGTTCGAGTACCTGCGCCTCTACGAGGACATCGGGCTCGGGCTCACCACGTACAGCCCGCTCGCATCGGGCGTGCTGACCGGTAAGTACCTCGACGGCATCCCCGAGGGCAGCCGCGGATCGCTTCCCGGCTACGAGTGGCTGCACTACTCGATGAACAACGAGAAGACGAAAGACCGCGTGCGCCGGTTGCAGGCGATCGCCGCGGATCTCGACTGCTCCCTCGCGCAGCTCTCGCTCGCGTGGTGCGCGAAGAATCCGCGGGTGTCGTCGGTGATCACCGGCGCGAGCCGGGTCGATCAGGTGCGGGAGAACCTCGTGGCGCTCGACGTCATGGAACGACTCGACGCGTCGGTGATGGAACGCATCGAAGCGGCGCTGCGCGGACCGAGTTAGGCGTCGGGGAGCGGCTCCGTGCGCTCCCACACCATCAGCTGACCTGACTCCCCGGGCGCTTCGGGGGTGCGCGTCTCGGTGCGCACGAGGGTGAACCCCAGGCCACGAGGAACCGCCGCGCTGCGCACGTTGGCTTCGTCGCACCGGATGCACACGGTGGTGATGCCGTCGAGCTCCAGGCACGCGTTCGTGAGCGCGCGGCTCGCGCGGGTGGCGTACCCCCGGCCGATCGCGTCCACGTGGACCCAGTAGCCGATCTCGATCGTGGCCGGCCACTTGCGCGCCATCAATCCGAAGGCGCCCACCATCGACGACTCGTTCCGGGGCAGCAGGCCGTATTGCCATTCGTCGCCGAGTGCGGCTTTGTGCTTCGCGCCCCGCAGGCGTTGGCGCTGGAACGACTCGCGGGTCGATTCCTCGTTGGCCCACGGCATCCACGGCGTGAGGTGTTCGAGGCTCTCACGAACGGAATGCGCGACCATGCCCGCGTCGCTCACGCGGAGCAACCGGAGCACGAGGTCGTCGGCGAGCTTGAGGCGCGTCGGTGGCGCGATGGTCATCGTCACATTGTGACCGACGCGAGCGATGCGCGGACCCAACGGGCGAACGCGCCGTCGGCTTCCACCAACGCTGCGGGCGAACCCTGTTCGACGATACGGCCGTGCTCCATCGCGATGACGCGCTCCGCGCGTTGGGCAGTTGGCACCCGGTGCGCGATCACGATCGCGGTGCGGCCGGCGAGCAGCTTCCCCAGCGCCCGCTCCACGAGCGCGTCGGTGGCCGGATCGAGATTCGAGGTCGCTTCGTCGAGCACGATCACCGCCGGATCCGCCAGGAAGGCCCGTGCGAGGGCGACGAGCTGGCGCTGGCCGGACGAGAGCGTGAGCCCGCGGTTCGCGACCGCGGCGTCGAGACCGCCCGGGATGCGGTCGATCGCGTCGCCGAAGCCGATCTCGCGGCACGCTCGTTCGACGTCGGCCCGGCTCGCGCCCCGGCGCCCGAGCGCGATGTTGCTCCCGATCGTGCCGTCGAACAGGAACCCCTCCTGGGGCACCACCACGACGTCGCGCCGCAACGACGTCGACTCCACGTGCCGGAGGTCCTGCCCGTCGATGCGGATGGAGCCCTCGCTCGGGTCGTAGAAATGGCCGATCAGCTTGGCCAGCGTCGACTTGCCCGCGCCGCTCGTGCCGACGACGGCAACGCGCTCTCCGGGTGCGATCACGAGGTCGAGGTCGGCGACCGCGGCCGGCGCGTCCTCGCTGTACCGGAACGTGACGCCATCGAGGTCGATGCGGCCGGCACCCCGCGCGAACTCCGCGGCGTCGGGTGCGTCGACGAGTGCGGGCGCCCGGCCGAGGAAGGCGAACGTGCGGCTGAACGCGGCGCCCGCGGTCTGGAGCAGCGACGTCAGCTCGATGAACTGCTCGATGGGCTCGAACAACCGGGTGAGGAACAGGGTGAACGCGATGACAGTGCCGACCTGCACTTCGTTGCGGTTGGCCAGCACGGCTCCGTAGCCGATGATGATCGCGAGCGCGACCGGGTTCATGAACTCGATGACGGCGTAGAAGCGCGCGGTGATGCTGCCGCTCCGCCGGCGCGCGTCGAAGGTCGCGTCGTTGACCCCTTCGAACGCGCGCCGCTGCGGTGCCTCGTTGCGGTAGGCCTGAACCACCCGCATGCCCACGAGGGCCTCGTTCACGTGGTTGAGCATCTCGGCCATCGACTCGCGGTAGCCCATCTGCACGTCGTAGGCGCGCGGCCGGTACCAGCGGCCCGCGACCACGAGCACCGGCACGATCGCGAGGGTCGCGAGCGCGAGCTGCCACGACTGCGTGAACATCACGATAGTCGTGAGCACCAACAGCAGGATGCCGCGCAGCAGGAGCGACAGACCCTGCTGCAGGAACTCCTGCAGGCCTTCGACGTCGGAGGTCAGGCGCGCGACCACTCGGCCCGACGGCTCGTGTGAGAAGTAGTCGAGGTCGAGCGCGTGCAAGTGCGCCAGCAGCCGGCGGCGGAGGTCGGCCAGGTAGTCCTCGCCGAACCGGCCCATCCAGCGCAGCTCCACGTACGAGCCGGCAACCACGCCGGCGACGAGCACCAGGCCGACCGCGACGCACCAGGCGATCGTGCCCGTCGAGTGGTGGATCACACCGCGGTCGATCGCGACGGAGACCACCAACGGCGTGACGACCTGACACACCACCCCGAGCACGACGCCCACCAGTGCGATGTATCCCGGGCGGGCGAACGGCCGGAAGTCGGCGACGAGGCGCCGGATCGGGACGCGCGGGGAACGCTCGATCGCGCTCACGGCCGGGTCGCCGTCTCGTCGAGCGCGAGTGCGTGCCGGTACGCAGGAAGCGCCAGCAGCTCGTCGTGGGTGCCGTCGGCGATCACGCGCCCCGCGTCGAGGAGCAGCACGCGGTCGGCAAGGCTGATGGTCTCGATCCGGTGCGCGATCACGAGCGTCGTGCGGCCCTTCATCGCCTCCAGCAGCCCGCGGCGGATCGCGGCCTCGGTGGGCGGGTCGACGGCGCTCATCGCGTCGTCGAGGATCAGCAGGCGCGAGTCGCGCAGGATCGCGCGCGCGATTGCCAGCCGCTGGCGCTGCCCGCCCGACAGCGAGTAGCCCTGCGGGCCCACCACGGTCTCGTAGCCGCGCGGGAGCGCGCGGATGAAGTCGTCGGCCTCGGCCAACGTCGCCGCGCGCTCGATCTCGCGGTCGGACGCGTCCGGACGACCGATGCGGAGGTTCTCGCGGATGCTCGCGGTGAACACGACCGTGTCCTCGAACACGATCGAGATCGCGCGCCGGAGGTCTTCCAGGCGGAGCTCGTTCACGGGCTGACCGTCGAGGAGGACGCGGCCGCGCTCGGGGTCGTAGAAGCGACACGTGAGGAACGCGGCCGTCGTCTTGCCCGAGCCGCTGGCGCCGACGAACGCCACCGACGAGCCGGCCGCGATGTCGAGGTCGAGGTCGGGGAGCACGGTTCGTCCGGCTGTGTAGCCGAAGGTCACGTGGTCGAAGCGCACTGCGCCACCGCCGGGACGCAGCGCGTGCGCGTGCGCCGACTCCGTCACGTCGGGTTCGGCATCGAGCACCTCGGCGATGCGGGCCGCGGCGGCCGACGCCTGCGGCCACTTCGCGAGGAACTCGGCGCCCACTGCAACCGGAGCCACGAGGATCGCGAGGTACTGGAGGAACGCGAGCAGGTGCCCGGGTGTGATGTGGCTGGTGGCGCCGAGCCAGCCCCCGAGCCCGACGACCACGACGAACGCGCACCCGGGGCCGGCGATGAGCGCGGCCTGGAAGCTCGCGCGCGCCACCGCGAGGGAGATACCGGCCTCGCGTGTGTTGCTCGCGAGGTCCGCGCCGGTCTGTTGGAATTGGCGTTCGAACCCGTGCCCCTTCACGACGCGGATTCCCTGCACCTGTTGCTCGACGAACTCGGACCACTCGCCGAGCCGCTCCTGCACGCTCAGCGACGCGGGATAGAGCGACGCGGCGCGGCGGAGCGCGATGGCGATGCCGATCGCGACGACCAGGGCGACCGCGCCGGCGAGGAGCGGCTGCACGAACAGCAGGATGACGACGCCGAACACGAACATCGCGCACGACTGGATCCCCCACGGCAACGGGTTGAGGACCTGCTCGACCGCGGTCACGTCGGTGGAGGCGCGGGCCATGAGCTGTCCGGCTCCCATGCGGTCGTGGAACGAGAACGAGAGCCGCTGGAAGTGGTCGTAGAGGCGGCTCCGCAGGTCGTTCGCCATGTGGGCCGGGCCCTTGGTTGCCTGGTACTTGCGCAGTGCGCCGGCGAACGCGCGCAAGCCGCCGAGCGCGAGGAGGATGATCACGTAGCCGCGCAGCCGGCCGCGGTGGTGGTGGGTGATCACGGTGTCGATCACCGCGCCCGCGACGAGTGGCGTCGTGAGCACGACCGCGGTGTAGAGCGTGGCCCCGCTGAGGGCGAAGATCAGGTGCCGGCGACGCGCCAGCACCGTGTGGCGAATCAACCGGAAGCCGGCGCGGCGGCGCTCGTCGGCGGTCGGCGGCGTGCTCACGTCGTCCCCCTCGTCGGCGGCAACCTATCCGACCGGACGGGAGCGGCCGGTCTGATTTTCACGACCTGGGCAGGATCCCGTCGGCGACGAGGAGGGCGGCGATCGGCTTCGCCAACTGCTGCGAGTACGGGGCCGTGATGTGCTGCGGGTCGATCTTCACCACGACTCCGTGCACGATCGGGTCGCAGATCGGCAGGTACGGGCATACCAGCCGGTCGAGGTCGAGCGCGTACAGGTCGGTTCCGTTGGCGATCGAGCGGTAGTAGCGCTCCAGCTTCGTGGGCCGGGCCGTCGCGACGTATCGGCACGCGTCGAGGAACCTCTCCTTCGAGAGACAGGTGAACGGGTCGAAGGTTCCCGGCGCGACCGGTAGCGGCTCGATCACGAGGATCTTGCGGCCCGGTTTGCGGAGCTCGTCGATCGAGCGTGACGTGAGCGTACGGAGGGTGCTCTCGAGCGCCTTGCGGTTGGAGCTGACGACGGTGCCGTCGGGGAGCCGCACGTTCGACGGCGCGTTCGGGTCGTCGAAGGCATGATGTGCGAGCACCACGATGCTCGGATCGAATTCGGGCACGACGTGCCGGTACCAGGCGTCTTGGCGCCCGCGACAAACGCGCGGAAGGCTGATCGACGCAGCCGCGGGCGCCTCCACGAGGCCCTGTTGCCACGGACAGTTCGGGCTGAACGCGACCGCGAGCGTGAGCGAGTACGTCCGCGCGATGGCGGCGAACGCGGGAATGAGCATCTCCGCGTGGCTGTCGCCCATGAGGAGGACTCGCGGCCCGCGTCCGGAGACGACCACGCAGGGCCCGGCGGCCTTGCCGATGCACTTCCCCACATAGGGATCGGTCCGAATCGCGTCGAGATCGAGGTCGGCCGGCACCGGCGTGCGGGTCTCGCCCGCGGCAGTCGCGCCGCCCGGTGCCGGAGCCGACGTCGCGGCCGCGCTGCGGTCGTGGTGCAGGATCGCGGGCACCACCACGAGCCCGCCGACAAGACTGGTCGCGAGGCCAATCGCGATCACCGCCGTTCGATGGCGATCGAGCGCGTCCGACATGCGCACGCGTTGCTCGAGGACTTCGAAGCTCAGCGTGGCCAACGCGGTGCCGATCAAGCACGTCAGCGCGAACAGTGAGACCGAATTCGGATGGAATCGCTGGGTGGCGATGACGATCACCGGCCAGTGCCACAAATAGGTGCCGTACGACACGCGCCCCAGATACGTCGCGCTCGGCGCCGACAGCACCCGGTTCACCACGCCCGCTCCCGAGACCTCGAGCGCGATGATGAGACCGCAGGTGGCGATCGTTGCCGCGACGCCGCGTTGGATCTCGCCGAGGTGCACAACCCGCGTGCCGATCACGATCAGCAGGGCGAGGTTCAGGGGCGCCAGGGCCTGCGCCGAGCGTTTCCGCCGGCGCGCGGCGTCGAGCACGCTCGGCGTGATCGCGAGCAGGGCGCCGGCCAAGAGCTCGTATGCGCGCGTGTCGGTGCCGTAGTAGGCGCGGCTCACGTTGACGGTCGAGAGGTGGAGCGCGCCGAGGAGCGACGCCGTGAAGCCGGCTGCGATCACGAGTCGTACGACGTCCCACTGCCGGTCGCCGGCGCGCCGCGCGAGCACGTAGACCGCGCTCAACAGGATCGGCCAACACAGGTAGAACTGCTCCTCGACCGCGAGCGACCAGAAGTGCACGACCGGGTTGGTGTTGACGTTGGCGGCGAAGTAGTCGTTCGACTGACGGATGAAATGCCAGTTGGCGACGTAGAGGAACGCCGACCGGAACCCGCCGAGCGCGCTGCTGACGTCGGCGGGCGCCGCGATCGCCGTGTACACGGCCGCGGTGACGACGAGCGCCACGAACGCGGCCGGGAGGAGCCGCCGGATGCGACGCGAGTAGAAGCGTCGGAAGTCGATCCGGTCCGTCGCCCGGAGATCGCGGAGGAGGAGCAACGTGACGAGATAGCCCGACAGGACGAAGAACACGTCGACGCCGATGAAGCCGCCGGAGAACGTGCGGACTCCGGCGTGGTAGGCGACGACGAGGTAGACGGCGACCGCCCGCAGCCCGTCGAGTTGCGGCCGATAGTGCGAGGGCGGCGGGAGAGCGGCCGTCGGGCGCGCGGCCGAGTCGGTTGCCACGCCCCCGTCCATACCCGGACCGATCCTTCTCTTCGAGGCGCGAAAGCCTCGCGCGGGGCGGGTTGGGCCGCAACGTGAACCGGCTCGACTTCGCTATCTCGGACAGTTACTATCCGGATTAGACGACACCGCAAACCGACGTGGAGGTTGCCATGCGGGTATTCGTGACCGGAGCGACCGGGGTGTTGGGCCGCCGAGCAGTTCCGGCGTTGGTCGCGGCCGGGCACGACGTGACCGCGCTCGTGCGCTCGCCGATGAAGGCCGACGTCGCGCGCTCGCTCGGCGCGACGCCCGTAGAGGTCGGCCTCTTCGATCCCGACGGGTTGCGCGCGGCCGTCGCGGGCCACGACGCGGTGTGCAATCTCGCAACGCACATCCCGCCCGCACTCCGGGCCGCCGACCCGAAAGCGTGGCAGGAGAACGACCGCATTCGCACCGAGGGCTCACGCAATCTCGTCGACGCCGCGTTGGCCGCGGGCGCGGTCTGCTACGTGCAGGAGTCGATCGCGTTCCTCTACGGGGAGCACGGTGACGCCTGGATCGACGCGACGAACGCGCGGATCGTCGACACTCGCTTCTCCGCGTCGGTGAAGATCGCAGAGTCGCAGGCCGCGCGCTTCGCCGATGGCGGCGGGCGGTGGATCGTGTTGCGCTTCGGCGAGTTCTCGGCCCCCGAGAGCGAGCACACGTTGACCGTCATGCGCGCGGCCCGGCGCGGCGTCGCCGTCGAGCCCGGTCGGTCCGACGCATTCTTCCCATCGATCTCCGCCGACGATGCGGCGGCCGCCGTCGTCGCCGCGCTCGGGGCTCCGAGCGGCACCTACGACGTCGTCGACGAGCCGGAGACGCGCGGCAACTCACGCGTCGCGCTCGCCGCCGCCGTCGGCCGGCGGCGGTTGCACCTCCTCGGGAGCACCAAGCGCGTGGTGGGCCCGCTCGCGGACTCGCAACGCGTGTCGAGCCGGCGCTGGCGCGATGCGACGGGTTGGGCGCCCCGGTCGGCGCGCCCGGAGGACCGCTGGCCGGCGCTCGCGCGCGCCGCGGGCATCGAGCCCGCGCTCCCCGGGCGCGTCCGGATGCTGCTGTGGCTGCTCGCGCTCGGCAACCTCGGCGTCGGGGTGCAGGCGCTGTTCACGCCTCGTTCGTTCTACGACGACTTCCCGATCGGGCGAGGCTGGGTGGCGATGGACGGTCCGTACAACCAGCATCTCGTGCGCGACGTCGGTTCGCTCAACCTGGCCTTGGTCGTGCTCGTGTTCGCGGCATTGGTGATCGGCACCCGCACGATGGCGCGAACTGCGATGATCGTGTGGCTGGTCAACGCCGTCCCCCACTTCCTCTACCACCTGCGCCACCTGACGATGCTCATGCCCGGCGCCGACAAGATCGGGATCGTCGCGACACTCGGCTTCGCGGCACTCGCACCGATTGCGGTGCTGGTGTGGACCTGGCGGGCGCCCGAGCTCGGCACCCCACGCCCGGCGCGGGTCGACGTACCGTTGGCGGCGTGAAGGTCGCGGGTATCCAGCACGACATCGTCTGGGAAGACCGCGACGCAAACTTCGCGCGCCTCGCGCCGATGATCGCGACCGCCGCGTCCGACGGTGCCGAGCTCGTGGTGCTGACCGAGATGTTCTCGACCGGTTTCTCCATGGACGTGGACCGCGTCGGCGAGGCCCCCGGCGGCCCGAGCGCGTCGTTCCTGTCGGAGCAGGCACGTGCGAACGGCGTGTGGGTCTGCGGCTCGCTGCCCGAGCGCCCGTCTTGGAGTGCGCGGCCCTTCAACCAACTCGTGCTGGCCGCACCCGATGGCTCGACGCATCGCTACGCGAAGATCCACCCGTTCGGCTACGGCGCCGAGCCCGATCACTACGCGGCCGGCGACGCGTTCCTCACCGTCGAGGTGCGTGGTGTCCGCTGCAGCTTCTTCGTGTGTTACGACCTGCGGTTCGCCGACGAATTCTGGCCGCTCGCGCCCGCGACCGACTGCTACGTGGTCGTCGCCAACTGGCCCCGCCAACGCCGGGCCCACTGGACTGCGCTGCTGGCGGCGCGCGCGATCGAGAACCAGGCGTACGTCGTCGGGGTCAACCGGGTCGGGAGCGGCGACGGGCTCACCTACGTCGGCGACTCCGTGATCCTCGATCCGCTCGGGGAGCCGGTCGCCGCGGCCGGCGACCGAGAGTGCGTGATGGCCGGTGAGGTCGACCCCGACCGCGTGCGGGCGGTGCGGGAGAAGTTCCCGTTCTTGCGCGATCGCCGCTAGTTGCGAGAACGTGTTCTACCTTTCGCCGGCCCAAAGGATTCGCGCATGCAATTCGCCCTGTTCTACGAGATCCCCGTCGCCCGACCCTGGGGTCCGGAGAGCGAGCACCTCGCGTACAAGAACACGCTCGAGCAGGCGATCGCCGGTGAGCAGGCCGGCTTCCACGCCTTTTGGACCGTCGAGCACCACTTCCTCGAGGAGTACTCGCACTGCTCGAACCCGGAAGTGCTCTACGGCGCGATCGCCGCGCGCACGTCGCGCATGCGGCTCGGATACGGCGTGCGCCTCATGCCCAAGCCGTACAACCACCCCGTGCGCACGGCCGAGTCGGTCTCGGTGCTCGACCTCCTTTCCGACGGCCGGGTCGACTTCGGCACCGGCCGGTCGGCGACGCGGATCGAGCTCGAGGGCTTCGGCGTGGATCCGCACGAGACACGCGAGATGTGGCGCGAGGCGATCGAGCACGTCGTCGACTGCTGGACCAACGAGCGCACGTCGTTCCAGGGCAAGCACTGGTCGTTGCCCGACCGGCGCGTGCAACCGAAGCCGTTGCAGCAACCGCACCCGCCAATTTGGGGCGCGACCACGAGCGACGACGGTCACCAGCAGGTCGGTGAGCTCGGTCTCGGCTTGTGCTCCTTCGCCGTCGGGGTGTCACCCGAAGACGTGAAGAAGAAGATCGACATCTACCGCGCGTCGGTGGCGCAGTGCACCCAGCCGATCGGCAAGTTCGTGAACAATCGCGCCGCGACGTTCACCATGGCGTTGTGCGCGCCGACCGAAGCCGAGGCGCGCGAAGCGGCGCGCGAGTCGTTCGAGTGGTACCCGAAGGTCGGTGCGCGCCAGATCGCGCAGGTCGCCGAGTGGATGGAGGAGCGCAAGCAGGACCTCGGCAACTACAACTACGCGGCCGACATGCGCGCGGTCTCCGACGACGGCTCCCTCGACCTGCTCAGCCTCGAGTATCTCGTCGACACCGGCGCCTGCGTGCTCGGCACCCCCGATCAGTGCGTCGACGCGTGCAAGCGATACGAGGCCGCCGGCGTCGACCTGCTCCTGTGCCTCGTCAACCCGTACAACATCGGACACGACCGGGTTATGCAGACCATCGATCTCATGGGCAAGCACGTCATCCCGCAGTTCTCGTAGCTCGCCCCGCCGAGCAGCCCGACAACCCCGCTTCCCGTCGTCCCGACAACCCAATTCCTCATCAGAAGACGCATTGGGGCGTAGGGCGACCCGTTCGCGCAACAGAAGTCAAACGGGGTGCGCTCGCTACGCGCCGGGGCGGCGGGTAACGAGCACCATGTGGGCGCTCAGGCCGCGCAGCGTCGGTTCCGACTCGACCGCACGCGCCGCGTCGAGGATCGAGGTGCGCGGCTCGGCAACGGGCCAATCCTCCGCGAGTTGCGGAAGAAAGACCGCGAGGCCCTCCACGCCCAAGAGCTCGACCACCTCGGCTCCCGCCTCGATCGCCTCGGCCTCCAGATCGTCGGGATGATGGAAATACGCGGTGGTGAACCACTCCGGAACTCGATCGGGATTGCGGTGCTGCCCGTCGCGCAAGTCACGTTCGACGATCGCGCGAAATCGCGGATCGCCGAGGCGCCCGTGCGCGAGCCCGTCGAACAGTGACGCGAATCGACTGATCGCGGCGGCGTACACGAGGCCGCCGGGTTTCACGACTCGCAGTGCCTCTCGCCAGGCGGTGACGCGGTCTCGGCGATCCGTGAGGTGGTAGAGCGGGCCGAGCAGCAGCACGGCGTCGAACGTGGCCGGCGCGTGGTGCAGCGCGCGGGCGTCGCCGAGCTCGGCGGTGATGCCAAGCCCTTCTGCAACGAGCGATCGAGCCCGCTCGACGTGCCTCGGCATCGGGTCGACGAGCTCGACGGCGTGGCCGGACTCGGCGAGCCAGCGCGCGTGCACGCCGGCGCCCCCGCCGACATCGAGTACCCGGAGCCGGCCGGGCGGCAGGTAACGCTCGATGATCTCCCGGGTCCGCACGAGCTCCAAGGAACCCAAACCGGAGCTGATGCGCTCCGACTCGTCGATGTCGTGCTCGTAGTGGTCGACGATCTCCGCCGGGACGTGCGGTGTGTCCATCGCGAAGAGCGTACGAAGGTCCCCGCCCTTGGGTCCGGGAATTACGCTGTGATCATGGCCGATCGCGAGTTCGAGATCGTGTGCGAGATCGAGCCGCCGACGCGTCCCGACTTGATGCACGTCCGTCACCAGATCGGCGTGCTCAGCAAGGTCGCTTCGTCGTTCCTCATCCCCGACAACCACATCGGGCGGGCGACCGTGTCGAGCGTCGCCGTCGCGCACGAAGTGGAGCTGATGGGCGGGCGTTCGATCGCGTGCCTCAACGCACGCGACCGCAACCTGCTCGGGTTCCGCCGCGACCTCCTGACCGCGGCCGCGTACGGCGTCGATCAGTTCCTCTTCGTCTACGGCGACCGCCCGACTTCCGGGGCCCGCACCGGGCAGCTCACGGTTCGCTCGATGATCGAGGAGTTGCGCACCTTCCCGGCCGAGCACGCCCTCGCGACCGCTCGCCCGTTCCGTGCGGGAGTAGCCGCGGGGGCCGGACCGCTTCCAGAGTGGAAGCGCGACGCCGACTTCTTGTTCGCGCAGGTGCGGTTCTCGCTCGACGAGCTCCTCGAGTGGCGATCACAGGTGGTGTTCGACGGTCCGGTGTACGCGGGGATCATGGTCGTGCCGAGCATCGGGATGGCACGCAAGATCAGCGCCGACATCAAACAGCTCGCAGTTCCCGACTCGTGGCTCGCGGCGATCGAGCGTGATCCGAGTGCCGGCGTCGGCCTCGCGTGCGATCTCGTGGAGCGCGTTCGCGAATCCGGCGCGTTCGACGGCGTGCACCTGATCCCGGTCAGCAAGTACCGAGAGGTGGCGGCCCGACTCGAGCGCACGCGGTAACAGGCCGGCGCTCGTTCGACCCGCCGTTCAGGAAGCGCCCGGCACGATCACGCCCGACTCGTAGGCGAGCATCACGAGCTGCGCACGGTCGCGGGCGTACAGCTTGGAGAGCAGCCGGCTCACGTGGGTCTTCGCGGTCGCGTGCGACATGAACAGCTGCTCGGCGATCTCCGCGTTCGACAGGCCGCGCGCAACTGCGGCGAGCACTTCGTGTTCGCGGTCGGTCAACGTGTCGAGCCCGGGGTTCCGCTCGGCCGGCGCCCGCGCCGGCTCTTCCACGAACTGCTCGATGAGGCGCCGCGTGATCTTGGGGGCCAGGAGCGCCTCACCCTCGGCCACGACGCGCGCGGCCGACAGGAGCTCCTCCGGGATGGTGTCCTTGAGCAGGAACCCGCTCGCACCGGCGCGCAGCGCGCCGAACACGTACTCGTCGAGATCGAACGTGGTGAGGATGAGCACGCGGGTGTCGGCGTCGCTGCCCACGATCCGGCGGGTGGCTTCGAGGCCGTCCATCTCCGGCATGCGGATATCCATGAGGATGACGTCGGGCCGCTCGTCGGCCACGAGCTCCACTGCCTGGTGGGAGGCCCGGCGCCCGAGCGCCGGGCCTCTTGCTGTTCGGGTTTGCTTTTACCTGTCCGCGGGGATCGGCACGGTATAGGTGTCGCGACCGGAGCGGAGCACGGTGCCGGGCCGCGCATCGGTCGCGACGCCGTCGACGACGATCGTCGTGCCGTTCACGATCACGCGGCTGACACCCACCGAGTCGGCGAAGAGCCTCGACGTTCCGCCCGGGAGGTCGTCGACCAGCTTCACCTCGCCGGTGTTGACCGTCTCCGGATCGAACACGAAGAGGTCGGCGTGATTGCCTTCGCGGATCGTGCCACGGTCGCGGAGCCCGAACAGCTCGGCCGGGACCTGCGTCATGAGCTGCACGCAACGCTCCATCGAGATCAGCTGGCGGCCGCGCAGGCAGTCGCCGAGGAACTTCGTGGGGTACGGCGCGCCGCACATGCGGTCGAGGTGGGCGCCGGCGTCGGAGCCGCCGATCATCACGAGCGGGTGGTCCCACGCCTCGGCGCGCATCTTCCACGACTCGGCGTCGCTGTCGGAAGGTAGCGGCCACAAGACCGTGCGCAGGTCGTCTTCGATCACGATGTCGACGAGCGTGTCGAAGGTGCTCCGGCCGCGTTCACGTGCGAGGTTCTCGACGATCTTGCCCTTGAGGCCGTCGTTGGCCGCCGAGAACGTGTCGCCGATCATGTACCGGCCCCACGAAGCGAGACGTGAGAACACGCCGGCCTCGGGGGAGCGAGCTCGTTCGTCCATCCACTTGCGCACCTCGGGGTCGCGCAGCTTCGCGATCCGTTCCGCGACCGGGAGATTCATGACCTCCGACCAGCCGGGCATCATGAACAGCGCGCAATAGTTGAGGAACGACATGTTCATCTCGACGAGGATCGGCATCGTGAGCGCGACCACTGTGCCGCCGCGCGCGCGGGCGTTCTCGCAGGCTCCCACCTGGTCGCGGTATCGCTGCGGCTCCTTCGAGTCGATGGTCAGCACGTTCCAGTTGAGCGCGCGCCGGCCCGCGAGCGTCATTTCCGCCATCAGCTCCACTTCGGCGTCGGTGAAGCCGCGCAGGCAGCCGTCGGTGACGTACTCGAGCGACGTCCCCTCATGCTCGCTCACCGCGCGGCACAGCGCGAGCACTTCGTCGTTGGAGGCCCAGCGCGACGCGACCGGTTGGCCGTCGCCGTCGGAGTGCGTGAACGAGAGCGTGGTGGAGAAGCCGAGCCCGCCGGCCGCGAGCGAGTCGTGCAGCAGCGCGGTGATCGCTTCGAGTTGGGCGGGTGTTGCCTCGTTGCCGACGCTGTCGGGGCCCATCACGTTGCGCCGCAGCGCGCAGTGACCCACCATGAACCCGACGTTGAGCGCGACGTTGCCGTCGAGCGCGCCGAGGTAGTCGGCGAACGTGCGCCAGCTCCACGGCACGCCGTTCTCGAGGGCCGGCAACGGCATGCCCTCGACCTTCGCCATCATGCGCCGGAGGTAGTCGGCGTCTTCGGGGGCAATCGGCGCGAGCGTGAACCCGCAGTTGCCCGCGATCATGCTCGTGACGCCGTGCAGGTTCGACGGGCTCGCGGCCGGGTCCCAGAACAGCTGCGCGTCGTAGTGAGTGTGCGGGTCGACGATGCCCGGCGCGACCACGAGGCCGCCCGCGTCGATCGTCTCGAGTGCGTCCTCGGTGACGTCGCCGACCGCGACGATGCGGCCGTCGCGCAGGCCGACATCGGCCCGGCGCGCGGGTGCGCCGGTGCCGTCGACTACCGAACCACCCTTGATGACGCAGTCGAGCATCGGCGACCTCCACCGTCCCGAAATAGAACGTGTTTCATTCTGTCACCCGACGCAAACCGGCGTCGCCGCAACCGTCACGAACCGGCGTCGCTGTGGCATGCATGACATGCCATATTGACGCCGGTTCGGGCTGGGGGGTGGGGTCAGCGGGGGGTCGGTGGGCGCTTGGCGGCGTGGAGGGCCTCGCGGCGGCTGGCCTGCGCGATGGCCCGAGCTTTCCGCTCGCGCTGCTCGGACGCCCGGCGCTCGGCCTTGGCGGCCTTGCGGCGCTCGCGCAGCTCGGCGCGCTCCGGATCGGCGGCGGATTGCTTGCCCGTGGGGCGCGCGACGAGGCCGAAGCTCGGCAGCTCCTTCGCGGCCGTCTCGTCGGCCGGAGCTTCGTCGGGGAGTGCGAACCGTTCGTCGGAGTCGAGCAGCTCGCGCATCACGGCCCGCACGGGCGCGTCGGAGATGGCGTACGACGCGATCATCAGCCGGACGAGCTCCAGGCCGTACTCGTCGATCACCGCGGGCAGCACTTCGTCGAGATCGGCCCGGCTGGGATCCTCGCTGCGGTCGCCGAGCAGCTCGACGGTCGAGTCGTTGGCGCGCTGGGTGAGCGCGGTCGCGATCGCGTGCTGCCGGTCGATGGAGAGCCCGCGCAACTTGCGGCGCACCAGCGGGGCGAGACCGTCGCCGAGGTGCACGGTCGCCCGCGGCAGGTTGAGACTGGTGGCCAGCTCCTGGCGCTGTTTCTCGTTGATGCCCGCCAGGCCGCGCCGGAGCGACTCGTCGTCGAGGGTGACGAGCGCGATGTCGAGTCGCTTGAGGTCGAGCTCGTCCTGCGCGGAGAGCTCCTCGCCGGCGTCGTCTTCCGGGACCTCCGCGACCGGCGTGGCTTCGGGCTCGGCTTCCACCGACTCGGGCTCGTCGGCCTTCGCTTTCGTGGCCTTCTTCGGAGCAGCCTTCTTCGCGGCGGCCTTCTTGGGGGTGGCTTCGGTCGGGCTCATATGGGCGTCAGCTTCGCGCGTCCGTGGCGTTGGCGTAGGTTCGAACGGTGATCGACGATCGCGCGAGCGCCCGGAATCGGATCGAACGGGTGTTGAAACGCCTGGTGCGGCCCGCGATCTACGCGGAACGCATCCCGCTCGAGGTGTCCGCCCATCACCTGCACGGCGAGCCGATCGCCGCTGCGGAAGCGCGCCTCGGCCCGTTCGTCGCATTCGAGACGGGCGAGGCGTGGGGCGGCACGTGGGACACCACCTGGTTCCGGATGGGCGCGTCGATTCCTCCGGACTGGCAGGGATCGGAGGTCGTCGCGCTCGTCGACCTGGGCGGCGCCGGGATGGTCGGCTTCACCGCCGAGGGCCTGGTGTGGGAGGGCGACCAGCCGCGCCAGGGCTTGCACCTGAAGCACCGCGAGTACGTCGTGACGCGCCGCGCGACGGGCGGTGAGGCGGTCGAGGTGTTGATCGAGGCCGCGGCCAACCCGATCCCGCCGTGGGGGACGTCGCCGTGGCCGTTGCTCATGCCCGATGTCGACGGGCCTCCGATCTACCGCCTCGCGCAGGCCGACCTCGCGGTGGCGCACCGCGACGTGGAGGCGTTGTACTTCGACCTGCTGGTGCTCGTGCAACTCCTCGAGGTGCTGCCCGCCGACGGTCCGCGCGCACAGGCAGTCACGCGCGCGCTCGAGGCCGCGTGCGACGCGATCGAGCGCGACGGCGCGGGCGGCGCGGTGCCGGAAGCGCGGGCCGCGCTGGCGCCGGCCCTCGGCAGCGCGGCGCTACCGAACGCGCATCGTGTGAGTGCGATCGGTCACGCGCACATCGACTCCGCTTGGCTCTGGCCGATCCGCGAGACCAAACGCAAGTGCGCGCGCACCTTCGCCAACGCGCTGCGGCTCATGGAGGACTATCCGGAGTACCGCTTCTCCGCGTCGCAGGCCCAGCAGTACGTGTGGATGAAGGACAACTATCCGCCGCTGTACGAGCGGATCCGGACCCAGGTGACCGCCGGCCGGTTCGAGCCGATCGGCAGCATGTGGGTGGAGGCCGACTGCAACATCCCGTCGGGCGAGTCGCTCGTGCGCCAGATCGTGCACGGCAAGCGGTTCTTCCTCGACGAGTTCGACCGGGAGACGACCGACCTGTGGCTTCCCGACGTGTTCGGGTACTCGGCCGCGCTGCCGCAGATCTTGCAGGAAGCCGGCATCACGTCGTTCCTCACGCAGAAGATGTCGTGGAGCGAGACGAATCGCTTCCCGCACAGCACGTTCTGGTGGGAAGGCATCGACGGCACGCGGATCCTCACACACTTCCCGCCGGCCGACACCTACAACGGTGAGATGAGTGTCGGCGAGCTCGCGAAGTCGGAGCGCCAGTTCGCGCAACAGGCGGTTTCGAAGCACTCGTTGTACCCCTACGGCTTCGGCGACGGTGGGGGAGGACCGACCCGCGCGATGCTCGAGTCGGCGGGGCGGTTGACCGATCTCGAAGGTGCGCCACGCGTCGAGCTCGACACCGTTGCGTCGTTCTGGAAGAAGGTGCGCGCCGAATCGGCCGAGCTCCCCGTGTGGGTCGGTGAGCTGTATCTCGAATACCACCGGGGCACCTACACGACCAACGGCGCGATCAAGCGCGCCAACCGTCGCAACGAGCAGGCGCTGCGCGCCGCGGAGCTGTGGTCGGTCACCGCGATGGCCGGCGCGGGCCGGCACTCGTACCCGGCCGAGCAGCTCGACGAAGCGTGGAAGCTGCTGCTGCTCAACCAGTTCCACGACATCATCCCGGGTTCGAGCATCCACTGGGCCAACCAGGACAGCATCAGGGATCACGCGCGCATCGAAGCGGTCACTTCGGAGCTGATCTCCGTCGCGCAGTCGGCGATCGCCGCGCAGGTCGACACGATCGGCATGACCCGCCCGTACGTGCTGTTCAACGCCGCGTCCCGCGATCGGCGCGAGCTCACGGAGATCGAGGTCGACGGCGAGCCGCGGCTCGTGCCGGTGTCGGTGCCGGCCTGCGGCTACGCCGCGATCGACCTCGACGCGCCGATGGAGCCGCTCGCCGCGGTGTCGGTTTCGGATCGGTCGCTCGAGAACGAGCTGCTCCGCGTCACCTGGGACGATCACGGACTGCTCACGTCGGTGCTCGACAAGGAGCACCGGCGCGAGGTGCTCGCGCCCGGCGCCCGGGGCAACTTGCTCCAGTTGCACGACGACAACCCGCGCGAGTTCGACGCGTGGAACGTCGACATCGAGTACCTCGATCACCGCGTCGACATCACCGACGTGTCGTCGATCGAAGTCGTCGAGCGGGGCCCGCGGCGCGCCGCCGTGCGGATCGTCCGGCATTTCGGGAGCTCCACGTTCTCGCAGACGATGACGCTCGCCAGTGGATCGCGACGGCTCGAGTTCCGCACCGAAGTCGACTGGCACGAGCACCACAAGTTCTTGAAGGTCGCGTTCCCGGTTGCCGTGCATGCGGCGCGTGCCACCTATGAGATCCAGTTCGGTCACCTCGAGCGGCCGACGCACACGAACACGTCGTGGGACGTCGCCCGCTTCGAAGTGTGCGCGCACCGGTGGGCCGATCTGAGCGAGCCCGGCTACGGCGTCGCCCTGCTCAACGACTGCAAGTACGGCCACGACATTCACGGCAACGTCATGCGGCTCTCGCTGCTGCGCGGCCCCGGCTGGCCCGATCCGGAATCGGATCAGGGTGCGCACCGGTTCTCGTACGCGCTGTTCCCGCACGCGGGTGACCTGCGCGACGCGGGAGTGATCGCCGAGGCCGAGGCGTTCAACGTCCCGCTCGTCGCGGTGCCCGTCGTACCCGACTCGGCGGCGGCCGGCGGGCGTCCGGCCCGGGCGTCGATCGTGCGGGCCGACCGCCCGAACGTGACCGTCGAAGCCGTGAAGCGCGCCGACCGTGAGCACGCCATCGTCGTGCGCGTCAGCGAGGCGTGGGGCGCGCGCAGCCGCGTGCGCATCTCCACCTTGTTCCCGGCCGCGTCCGTCGTGCGTACCGACGTGCTCGAACGCGACATTGCCGAGCTGGCGTCCGATGACGGGACGGTCGAGCTCGATCTCCGCCCCTTCGAGCTGGTGACGCTGAAGTTCGTGCGCCGGAGCTGAGCCCGGCTCGAAGTTGTGGGGCCGCGCGCTATCGTGACGCCGACAAGCCGTCGACCTCTTGCGGGAGAGACTCGGGGCGTGCAAACCCGCACGTCACCCCGGGCGCCGAAGGAGCAACCGCTCCCCGGAAACTCTCAGGCACCCGAACCGCAAGAGTGAGGCACCTCTGGAGAGCAGGCTCGACGGGTTCCGGCTCGGCGGGTCTCACCGACGGGGAAAGTGAGCGAGCGGCACCACCGCAACCTCGCGAATCTCTCAGGTTCCACGACAGAGGGGGAGTTCGGCCGCCGGCGCGGCCGAACCGACCCGCGAGCCGAGACCCCGAGGTGTGAGATGGCCCCGAGCGCGTTGCCCGACGAGATGCGCACCACATTCGCCGATCGTCACATCGGAGTGAGCGACTCGGAGCAGGCCGCGATGCTCGCCGAGCTCGGCTACGCGTCGCTCGACGAATTGGTCGACGCGGCGGTGCCGGCCGCGATCCGCGAGACCGAGCCGTTGGCGCTCGACGACGGGCTCTCGGAGACCGAGGCGCTGGCCCGCTTGCGCGCGCTCGGCGAGCGCAACCAGGTGTTCACGTCGTTGATCGGGCTCGGTTACTCCGACACGATCACGCCCGCGGTGATCCGGCGGAACGTGCTCGAGAACCCGGCGTGGTACACCGCGTACACGCCGTACCAACCGGAGATCTCCCAGGGCCGGCTCGAGGCGTTGGTGAACTTCCAGACTATGGTGACCGACCTCACGGGCATGGAGATCGCGAACGCGTCGATGCTCGACGAGGCGACGGCGGCAGCCGAGGCGATGGCCCTGCTGCACCGGGTCAACGGAGACCGCGGCGACGTGTTCTTCGTCGACGCCGACTGCCTGCCCCAGACCATCGCGGTCGTGCGTACGCGCGCCGAACCGCTCGGCATCGCGGTGGTGGTCGCCGATCCGCACGGCGAGCACGCGGTGCCGGGCTGCTTCGGGATGCTGCTCCAGTACCCGGGTGCGAGCGGTCGCGTGCGCGACTGCTCCGGTGTGATCGCGCGGGCGCGCGCCGAAGGCGTGCGCGTCGCGGTCGCCGCCGACCTGCTGGCGCTCACGCTGCTCGTTCCGCCGGGCGAGATGGGCGCCGACGTGGTGGTCGGGTCGTCGCAGCGGTTCGGCGTGCCCCTCGGATTCGGTGGGCCGCACGCCGCATTCTTCGCGACACGCGACGAGTTCAAGCGCACCCTGCCCGGTCGGCTCGTGGGCGTCTCGATCGACGCGGAGGGCAGGCCGGCCTACCGCCTCACGCTTCAGACCCGGGAGCAGCACATTCGCCGCGAGAAGGCGACGAGCAACATCTGCACCGCCCAGGTCCTGCTCGCGGTGATCGCGGGCCTCTACGCGTCGTACCACGGCGCGGCGGGCCTCCGCGCGATCGCCACCCGCGTGCACGAGCTCGCGTGCCACGTGACTGCGAGCCTGCGAGCCGCGGGGGTGGAAGTCGTGCACGACCACTTCTTCGACACGGTCACCGTGCGCGTGCCGGGACGCGCCGAGGAGATCGCGGCCGCCGCCCGATCGCGCAGGATCAACCTGCGCGTCGTCGACGCCGACACGCTCGGCATCGCGCTCGACGAGACCACCACCCCCGAGGTCGTCGCCGCGGTGTGCGGCGCCTTCGGTGCGGTGGTCTCCGACGCGCCGATCGCGCGCGCGCTTCCTTCCGAGCTGCATCGCACCTCGGCGTTCCTCACGCATCCGGTGTTCTCGGCCCATCGTTCCGAGCACCAGATGCTCCGGTACCTGCGCGCGCTCGCCGACCGCGACCTCGCGCTCGACCGCACGATGATCCCGCTCGGCTCGTGCACGATGAAGCTCAACGCGACCGCCGAGATGGAGCCGATCACCTGGCCCGAGTGGGGCCGCATCCATCCGTTCGCACCCGCCGATCAGGCGGAGGGTTACCACGAGCTGATCTCCGATCTCGAGCGCTGGCTCGCCGAGATCACGGGATACGACGCGGTGTCGCTGCAGCCCAACGCGGGTTCGCAGGGCGAATACGCGGGCCTGCTCGCGATCAGGCGCTTCCACGAGTTGCACGGCGAGGCCGGCCGCGATGTGTGCCTGATCCCGGCTTCGGCGCACGGCACCAACGCGGCATCGGCCGCGATGGCCGGCATGCGCGTCGTGGTGGTCGCGTGCGACGACAACGGCAACGTCGACGTCGACGATCTCGACGCCAAGATCGCCGCGCATGCCGACCGCCTCGCGGCGCTGATGATCACGTATCCCTCGACGCACGGCGTGTTCGAGGAGCACATCGGCGACATCTGCGCGCGCGTGCACGATCACGGCGGCCAGGTGTACCTCGACGGCGCGAACCTCAACGCGCTCGTGGGCGTCGCCCGCCCGGGTCGTTTCGGCGCCGACGTGTCGCACATCAACCTGCACAAGACCTTCTGCATCCCGCACGGCGGGGGCGGCCCGGGCGTCGGCCCGATCGGCGTGCGCGCCCACCTGGCGCCGTTCCTGCCGAACCATCCGTTGGAGCGGAGCGCGGGTCCGGTCGGAGGCGTCACGATCAGTGCGGCGCCGTGGGGATCGGCGGGCATTCTGCCGATCTCGTGGGCGTACATCACGATGATGGGCGCGGCCGGGCTCCGGCAGGCCACGCAGGTCGCGATCCTGAACGCGAACTATCTCGCGCAGCGTCTCGCGCCGTTGTATGCGGTGCTCTACACCGGCGCGCACGGGTTGGTTGCGCACGAGTGCATCATCGACCTGCGGCCGATCACGCGCGACACGGGCGTCACCGTCGACGACGTCGCCAAGCGACTGATCGACTACGGCTTCCACGCGCCCACGATGTCGTTCCCGGTCGCCGGCACGCTGATGATCGAGCCGACGGAGTCGGAGGATCGGGCCGAGCTCGACCGGTTCGTCGAAGCGATGACGGCGATCCGCGCCGAGATCGACGCGGTCGCCGCGGGCGACTGGCCGGCCGACGACAACCCGCTCGTGCACGCGCCGCACACCGCGGTCGATGTGACGACCGACGACTGGAAGCGCGCGTACTCGCGTGAGGTGGGTGCGTTCCCGGTGCCGGCGTTGCGGCTGCGGAAGTACTGGCCGCCCGTGGGGCGCATCGACAGCGTGTACGGCGACCGCAACGTGTTCTGCTCGTGCCCGCCGGTCGAGGAGTACGCGTAGTCGGCCGAGAGCGCGTTACTCGCTCTGGAGGACGAGCGCCGCCGGTGTGCGCGCGGCCTGGAGGGCCGGAGGCACGGCGATCAGGTTGGCGAGCACGAGCGCGCCGATCGCCACGAGCACGATCGTGAGTGCCGGGACGCTCGGGTGCGGGATCACGTGCAGCTCGCGCGCGAACACTGTCCAGAGCGCGCGGCCCGCGATGATGCCGAGCGGCGCACCGACGACGACTCCGATGCCCACGGCGATCGTTGATTGCCACGCGACCGCCGCCGCGAGCTGGCGGCGCGTGAACCCGAGCGCCTTTAGCAGCGCGAGGTCGCGACGACGACGCCGCACCGACGACACGAGGGTCAGGGCGAGCGCGGAGACGGCGCCGACCGCGAGTGCGGCGCCGAGGATCGCCGGCAGCGCGCCCATGGATCGGTAGTTGACGATCTCGGCGGGTCGTTGCACCGACACGACGGTCACTTCGGAGCTCTTGGCGGCGACCGCACGCCGGAGTTTGGCGAGTGCGGTCGCGGGGTCGGCTCCGGCCCGCAGGCGCACGAAGATCGCGTTCGGTGCGAACGCATTGCCGAGGTTGGTTCCACCGCTGTTGCGCGCGGCAGCGGGGATCACGCGGTACGACACGAGGGCACCCGTCCCCATCGAGAGATGGAGCTGGTCGGCCGGTCCGACCGCCGGCATCGTCGCGGTGCCGACGATCTTCAGCCGCGCGATCAACTGCGGCCCGTAGCTCACGCTGACGGTCTGGCCGACGCGCTTGTGAAGCTGCGCGAGCGTCGTGCCGCCGACGACGATCTCGCCGTTCGAGTCGAGCCCGTGACCCGAGAGCACCGGAGGTGCGACCGGGTTGCCGGGTTGCGCGCCGAGGATCGGCACCGTCTGGGCGTCGATCCGCAGGGAGTCGAAGTAGACGCCGCTCCACGCGGCAACGTCCCGGTCGTGATCGAGCACCTCGTGCGCGTCGGCCATCGGGATGTCGCCGCCGCCCCCTTTCGTGAGGATCTCGTCGTTCCAGTTCCACCCGTAGAGCGGGGGATGCGAGACGAGCTCGTGGAGGCTGGCTCCGAAGGTGAGCGTGCCCGTCACCACGACGACCGCGATGACTGCGCCGACGATGGCCGAACGCACCGGCGCGGCGCTGCGCCCGCGACCCGATTCCAGCGCGAATCGGGTTCCCGCGACGGCGGCGGCGGGCGCGCCCGCGGCCGCGGCGGCCCGAGCGACATTCGACGCGCGTGATCCGGCGAGCTCGCGGCGTCGAGTGCGATGCGGTGCGTTCCGGATCGCGACCGCGACGGCGCCGCCGCCGAGCACCACGATCAGCGCCGCCATGCCGGCGGCCAGCACCGTCCAATCGAACGCGACACCGCGCGACGGGTAGACGCGCCGGGCCGGTCCGATCGGGGCCAACGGCGACAGCGCGACCGCGACGGCCGCCGCCAGCAGGGTTCCGGCGACGATCGCGCCGAGAACGCCGACGAGTCCGTCGGCCACGGTCATCGCCGGGCTCGCGCCGAGGGCGCGCAGCGCGTCGAGATCGTCGGCGCCGGCTCGGAGTTGCCGACCGATCACCTGGCCGGCGATGAGCAGCGCGGCGATCGCGGCAATGACGCCGAACACGCTGAGCGCCACCGCTTCCGGCTTGATCGCCCGTTCGGCCTGCGCCTCGAACACCGCGGTGACGTGCACGTAGTAACCGGAGTCCTGCGGTATCCGGCGCTCGATCTCGGTCTCGACCGCGGGCACACCACGCGCGCCGCCCGCGACCTGGAAGCCGGTGAACAGATCGGTGTTGCAGCACTTCGTGATCGGACGCGTGAACGCGGGCGTGAAGAAGATGTTGCCGCCCGGCTCTCCGCCGGCGTCGACGTCGTCTTGCACGATGTTGTTGTTGAACTCGACGATGCCGACCACCGTGACCGTCAGCCGGTGCAGCGGTTGGACCTTTGCGGTACCGAACTGCGGCGAGCTCGCCTGCTGCCCGCTGAACACGCCGATCAGCAGCTTGGCGCCGACGTGGGTGTGGAACGACCGTGCCGCGTTCTGGGTGAGCATCACCTCGTCGGCGCGCGCCGGGTTGGCGCGCCGGCCCTCCAGCGGAACGAGTCGGTCCTGGTCGAAGCCCAGACCGTCGATGCTGCCGAGAGGGATGTCGTTGCTCGCGGCCGCGGTCGGTGCGCCGTTCGCGTTGATCGGTCCGGCAATGGGGACGGCGTACGACTCGACGCGCGTCACGCCCGGCAAGTGCGCGAACGCGTCGGCGAGCGTGCCGTCGGAATTTCCGGGCGTGCCGACGACGCCGAGATCCGACGGGTTGGTGCTCTTCAGGAAGGCCGGATACGCCGACTGGGTGCGGCGCGCACCGGCGACGACGCCCATCGCGAGTCCGCCGAGCAATCCGATGAGGAGCACGAGCGCGACGTAGCCGCCGCGCCGACGCGCGAAGGTCGCCCGGAAGCGGAACCACGCGACTCGTTGCACTCGTCCTCCCGCGACGCGACCGGCCGCTTCGTCCCCGCCCAGTCTCACGCACCGGCGCGGGTGCACCAAGGAGGGCAGCCGGGGTGCGGTGCGGGTGCTACTACCCCGGGGTCACCCGTTCTGGCGCGACTCGGCCCACCCGCCGGGAGTGGTCCCGTCGGTCCGCACATAGCGGTGCTCGAACACCCAGCGGTCGCCGTCGGGCACGTAGCGGTCGCGGTAGCGACCCCAGTGGTCGACGCCGTGCTCGGTCATCGCGAGGAAGTAGCAAACCCCCCGGGCCTCGGTGGGCGACGCGACGTCGATCTTCAGATTCGAGACGTGGTGACGAATGATCGGGACGGTGCTCGCGCTCGCGAGCTGGGTCCCGACGCCTCGGAGAAACGCGCGGATCGCCTCGCGCCCGCGCACGGGCTCGTCGCCACGCACTTCGAGCACGCCGGCCAGCTCGAAGAGTGCGGCGAAGTCGTCGAAGCGCCCGGAATCGGCGCAGAGCGCGTAGTCCGCAACCAGCTCGCGTATCTGCTCGCGAGCGACGAGTTCCCAGTGCTCCATCGGGGTGAACGCTACCGCCCCCGCCGACGCGCCGGTCTCAGAGCGACTGCCGGTTGACGGCCGCTCGCAACACGTCGTCGAAGTCGCGCTTCGGCCGGCACCGGTACGGCGAGTCGTACACGTCGACGCGCGGGCGCGCGCCGGGGAGCTCGGGCCGCGTCGCCGGCGAGCGGGCGACGTCGACGTGCTGGAGCGTTCCGAACGCCAGCATCACCAGCTCGAACGTGACGCGGTCGCCGCCCCGATCCGGGTGCGTCTCGAGTGCCCGGGCGCGAAAGGCGCGACGAATCGCGTCGGGGTCGGCGCCGGAGTCGACGCCAAGGAGCGCGCGTGCGCGACGGCCGTCCATGGCCACCTCATCCTTGAGCTTGCCCGGCCCGTCCCGGACCGTGCGCTGGCTACCGCGGATCCTTCCGCAGCATGGTTTGATCGGCCGGGTTCAGGCGGGCCTGAAGGTCACGAGCCCGATCGTGTCGGATGCCGCAACGAGCCCGACCTCGATCGGCAAGTCGAGCCGGAGCTCCGCCGGCTCGATGCCGTCGAGGTTGCCGACCAGCCGGGGACCTTCGTCGAGCTCGGCGACCACCACCGCGTACGGAGGCGTGAATGCGGGATCGACCGGTCGGTGCGTGATCGTCCACGAGAACACGCGCCCGTGACCGGACGCGAGCGCCCATTCGGTCTCGGCCGAGCCGCAGCTCGGGCAGCGGTATCTGGGCGGGTGACGCCACGAGTGGCAGTCGGCGCAGCGTTGGAGCCGCAGCTCACCTCGGGCCCAGTAGGCGTAGAGCTCGGCGTTCAGGCCGGTCGGCGCGGGCAGGATCCGCGGTGGGCGTTCGGTGGCGTCGGTCATCGATCGGTCCCCAACACGACGATGCTCCCGTCGCCGAAGTCGCCCCAGCCGGTGACGCAGCCGATCTGCGCGCCCGCCACCTGCGCGGCGCCCGCGTCGCCGCGGAGCTGCCGCACGGCTTCGACCACGTGGTTCATGCCCCACATGTGACCCTGCGAGAGCAGCCCGCCGTGGGTGTTGGTGGGGTAGTTGCCCTCGAGGTCGAGACGCCCGTCACGCACGAACGCACCGGCCTCGCCGCGCCCGCACAGGCCGAGCGCTTCGAGCTGGAGCAGCACGACGTAGGTGAAGCAGTCGTAGATCTGCAAGAAGTCCATGTCGCTCGGCTCGACGCCGGCGGCCGCGAACGCGCGGGGAGCGGCGTACGCGAGGCCGATGCGGAACGGATCGGCGCGGTTGGTGATGTCGTCGGCCGGATACGGGTGCCCTTCGGCGGCGCCGAGGATCACCGCCGGCGGCCGCGCGAGATCGCGCGCGTGCTCGGCCGAAGTGACGACGACCGCGGCCGCGCAGTCGGTCTCGAGGCAGCAGTCGAGCAGGCGGAACGGCTCGGCGACCCACCGCGATGCGAGATAGTCGTCCATGGTGAGCGGGGTGCCGCGCATGAGGGCTTTCGCGTTGTGTTGCGCGTGCTTCCGGAAGGTGACCGCGATCGACCCGGTGTCGGTCGGGAGGGTTCCGTACAGCTGTTGGTAGCGGGTCGCGATCCACGCGTAGAACTGCGCCGCGCTCCGCGCGCCGTACGGCACGTAGAAATCGACGACCACGTCGCTGACCGCGCTCGCGTCGAGGCCCCGGCGCGGCCGCGGGATGCCTTCCCGAGGCCGGAACGCCGAGTAGCCGTTCCACCCCACGACGACCAGCACGTTGCGAGCGACGCCGGCGCGCACCGCCAGCGCCGCGTGTTGGAGCGACGCGGTGGGGCTGGCGCCACCCATGTGCACGGTGGTGGCGAGCCGCAGGTCGTCGATGCCGAGGTTGGCCGCGAGCTCCTCGCTCGTCGTGTATCCGGGGGGCGGGATGATGCCGTCGATGTCCGCGATGGCGAGACCGGCGTCGGCGATCGCGGCGGTCGCGGCTTCGAGCATCAGCTCCACCGGTAGCCGTCCGGCGCCGCGCAGGTAATCGGTCTCGCCGATCCCGACGATCGCTGCGTTCCCACCCAAGCCGCTCACAAGGGCCGGATCGTAAGCCAGGCGCGGATCCGGAGGCCCGGATGGTCGGTGTGCGCGGCGCGGGCGTTCGAGGGCCGGAGATCGCAGCCGCAGGAAGTATGCCGCTACGGAGCTACCGCGAAGGCGACGGGCCGAGCTGTTGCCGGTGCGTCGCCGAAGTGCTCGGCATCGCCGAACGGGACGACGCGACCATCGGCCAGCACGACCCAGTAGCCGAGACCGGTGCGCGTGCCGGTGAACGCGACGGCCTGCGCCGCGCTCGGGCACCAGCCCAGGCCCGGGAGAGAGCCGTGGAAGTCGGCTTGCCCGAACGAGAACATGCCGCCGTCGCGGGCGAGCAGCCAGTAGCCGTCTCCGCCGGCCGCGGCGCCCATCCCGATGATCGGCGCGTTGAGTTTCGTCGCGCCGGTCGATCCGTAGAACTTCGCGTCGCCGAAGGTGAAGACGCCGCCGTCACGAGCGAGGAGCCAGTAGCCGTGCCCGGTCCCGGTCGCCGCCATCGCGATGATCGGCGCGTTCAGTGTCATCGCGCCCGTCGAGCCGTAGAAGCCGGCGTCGCCGTAGGTGAAGACGCCGCCGTCGCGGGCGAGGAGCCAGTAGCCGTTGCCGCTCGGTGTCGTCGCCATGCCGATGATCGACGCGTTCAGGTGTGTCGATACCGGCGAGCCGTAGGAACGCGCGTCGCCGTGCGTCTCGATCGTGCCGTCGGAGTCGGCGATCCAGTAGCCCTTGCCGCTCGCGGTCGGCGCGATCGCGATGGCGGTGGGCGCCGCGCTCGTTGCCTTCCCGGTGTTGCCCGGGGCCGGCGCGCGGGTGGCGGCCGCGCCCGCCGCGGGCGGGTCGATCGGATACGTCTGCGCCGACCCGAACCCCGTGACTCCGCCGTGGGTTCCGAGCGTCCAGTAGCCGGCGCCGCCCGCCGCCGACGGGTTCGCGGGCGGGTTCGACGGCGTGCTGCACAGACCGTCGGTGGCCAGCCCTTGCGCGAGGCGCAATGACGGATACGGGTCGATCACCGTGCCGTCGGGCTCGTGGATCTCGAAGTGCAGGTGCGGTTGCACGTCTTCGGCGTCGCCGCTGTCGCCCATGTAGGCGATGAACTGGCCGGCCTTCACCACACTGCCCGCGTGAATACCCGGCGCGAGGCGCCACTTCGCGGGGTTCTTGCCGTCGTCGGTGCCGGGCGTGTCGTTGTTGATGTGGATGTACCAGTAGGCCCAGCCGTCGTTGCCCGTGAGCTGCAGCATGTTGCCGGCCGTGCCGGTGTTCGTCATGTGGACCCAGGCGATCGTCCCCGAGCTCGCGGCGACCTCGTGCATCAGCTTGGCGCCGAGGAGGTCGTTGCCCATGTGTCGGCGGGTGCAGCCTTCGCGGCAGTCACCGAAGTCGTCGGAGTACTGCACGGGGCCGTCGACCGGGAACGTGATCCGGTGGTAGACCGCGCCGGTCGGCGTCTGCTCGGCTCCCGCCGGACCGGCGCTCGTTGCCGTGACCGTCGAGAAGCAGGCGAGAAGCGCCGCGAGGCCCGCGAGGCCCGCGAGGGCGCGCCGAAACCGGCAGGAAGCAGAGGGCACGCTCGGTGGTATCGACCGGGCCCGAGCCGCGGTTGATGGGGGGTTTCGCCCGATATACGCGGTTGTGGACAGTCGCGGTATGCTTAGTTACCCATCGGTAACTTCGGGCGCGGGTCGGCGGTCCTTCAAAGGCGCCGGACGGTACCGATCTACCGAAGGCACACCGTTTGGCCGGAGGACCCCATGACCACGTTCTCGCTCGAGCTCAACGAAGACCAGCTGGAGATCCAGCAGTGGGTCCACAACTTCGCCGCCGACGTCATGCGGCCCGCGGCCCCCGAATGGGACGAGCGCGAGGAGATGCCGTGGCCGATCATCGAGGAGGCCGCGAAGATCGGCCTGTACTCGATCGACTTCTTCAGCAGCTGCTTCGGTGACCCGACCGGCATCACGTTCCCCGTCGTGTCCGAGGAGTTGGCATGGGGCGACGCGGGCATCACGCTCGCGTTGCTCGGAACGACGCTCGGCGTGTCGGGCATCCTCGGCAACGGCACCCCCGAGCAGATCGCCGAGTGGGTGCCGCAGTGCTTCGGCACCGCCGACGACGTGCGGGTCGCCGCCTTCGCGGTGAGCGAAGCGGATGCGGGCTCCGACGTGTCGTCGTTGCGCACGCGCGCCGTCTACGACGAAGCAAAAGACGAGTGGGTGATCAACGGCACCAAGACGTGGATCACCAACGGCGGGATCACCGAGGTTCCGTGCACCCACGTCGTCGTCGCCGCGGTCGAGCCGGAGCTGAAGGGACGCGGCCACGCGTCGTTCATCGTGCCGCCGGGAACGCCCGGTCTCTCGATGGGCCAGAAGTTCAAGAAGATGGGTATCCGCGCGAGCCACACGGCCGAGGTCGTGTTCGACGACGTACGTGTGCCCGGCCATTGCCTCCTCGGCGGCAAGGACAAGCTCGACGCGCGACTCGCGCGTGCGCGCGAAGGCAAGTCGAGCCGGGTGCAAGCGGCGATGAGCACGTTCGAGGCGAGCCGTCCGCTCGTGGGTGCGCAGGCACTCGGCATCGCGCGTGCCGCGTACGAGTACGCGTTGGAATACGCCAAGCAGCGTCAGGCCTTCGGGCGTCCGATCATCATGAATCAGGCGATCGCGTTCAAGCTCGCCGACATGAAGATGCAGATCGACGCGGCCCGCCTTCTCGTGTGGCGCGCGTGCTGGATGGGCGCGACGGGCAAGCAGTTCACCGCCGGTGAAGGCTCGATGTCGAAGCTGTACGCGGGTGAGGTCGCGGTGAAGGCGACCGAGGAAGCGATCCAGATCCTCGGCGGCGCCGGCTACGTGAAGGAGCACCCCGTGGAGCAGTGGCACCGCGACTCGAAGATCTACACGATCTTCGAAGGCACGAGTGAGATCCAGCGGTTGGTGGTTGCCCGCAGCATCTCTGGCCTGCACATTCCCTGATCTGAGTCCAGGGAGTCCGGTCCCGTCGGTCGGGGAATTCCGGCCGAATCCCAACAGCATCCCAACAGAGGCTAGGGTCGTCGTCGTGGCGTCGATCCGTGAACGTCGACCTCGTGTGTGGGAGGTGCGTGCCTTCACCGGTCGCGCCGACGACGGCCGGGTCACCCATGTCAGCCGAACCGTGCACGGCAGCAAGAGGGACGCGCAACGGGTCGCCGCCGAGCTGACGGCCCGCGGTCAAAACCGAGCGGGTGGCCGCACGATCGGGGACCTTCTCGATGAATGGGTCGAGCTGAACGAAGCGTCCTGGGCCACTGCGTCGAGACGGGATCAGCAGGGTCGAGCAAAGCTCATCGCGGCCGACCCGCTCGCCAAGATGGGTGTCGCTCGTCTGAGTGTCGCGGACGTGGATCGTTGGCATGCTCGCCTGCGTCGTGCCGGCGTCGGCGAGGCGTCGATCCGTAATCAACATGCCGTGCTCCGCGCCGCACTGACCCAGGCGATGCGGTGGGGATGGGTGAACAGCAACGTTGCCGCAATCGCTCGCCTGTCGCAGCCGAAGACGATCCCCAGGGGTGCCCTTGAACCTGACGACGTACAACGGGTAATAGCGGCGGCGGCGACCTTCGACCGCGCGGCGGCGCTTGCCCTGAGGCTCGCCGCGATTACGGGCGCCCGCCGATCTGAGATCGCGGCACTGCGCTGGGACGACTTGCGCGGCGCTCGCCTGACCATCGACAGCGCAACGGACGTCATTCGCAACGGAAGCCGAGCTGACCGGAAGTCTCCGACTCTCGTCGATGCCGCAACGAAGACGGCGAATCGCAGGGACGTCATGCTCGATCCCGAGACCGTGCAAGCAGTTGAGGCGCTGCGAGCAGAACGCGAGCCGTACGGACCCTGGATGTTCGCGATCGGGGAGTGGCCCGCGAATCCGGATCGCATTGGCGCGTGGTGGCGGCGAGCGCGGTCGCTCTCCGGCATCGACGCTGCGTGGCGCTTGCACGACCTCCGGCATTGGTCTGCCACGCTCGCGATCGCAAACGGACACGACGTGCGAACAGTCGGCCATCGACTCGGGCATGCCAACGCCGCAATGACGCTGCACTACGCGCATCCCAGCGAGGCTGTCGATAGCGCGGTGGCGACAACGCTCGCTGCTGCTCTCACAACTCCGTCCGAGTAGCCGCGACCACCCCGCGACGATCACGTCCGCCGCTCGTGCCATCCGCGTGCCACATCCATGCCGCACGATGAGCCCCGTTGTGCGGTCAGAGTTCGATTCCGAGGCTGCGGTCGAGGGAGCGGCCGCGGTGTTGCGTCTGGGTGGGGTCGAGTTCGGCTGCGGTGGTCGCGTATTGCTCGATGATGCGGGTCCAGGTGTGGAGCGCGGCCGAGGTAGTGGGACGGGCCCCGAGGGGGTGTTGGGGGTCGGTGATGTTGTGTTTGGTGCGGTAGGCCTCGATGTCTCGGACGATGTTGTTCCAGTCGTGGCGGTCTGTGGGGTCGGTGGGTCTGGGGCCGAGTCGTTGGAGGTAGTCGGGTGGGTGGTGGGCGATGGTGTCGACGAGTTTGTCGAGGCGTTCGCCTATGGCG
>Ga0265338_10000242_pt1 | contig 101378 bp, 92 predicted proteins | sample 42126metaG_FD_193579 | JGI IMG/M metagenome (GOLD analysis project Ga0265338, IMG submission 193579) | Rhizosphere microbial communities from Carex aquatilis grown in University of Washington, Seatle, WA, United States - 4-21-26 metaG | ecosystem: Host-associated > Plants > Roots > Rhizosphere...
ATCACCCGAACCTTGTTTGTGGGCCTGGCGATGATCGAATCCATCGCGATCTACTGCTTCGTGGTCTCGATGATTTTGATTTTCGCCAACCCGTTCTGGAACCATGTCATCGCCGGGGCGGCCCAAGCGGCAGGAAAGTAAACCTATGTTGATTGATTGGTTTACCGTCGGTGCGCAGGTGCTCAACTTTCTCATTCTCGTGTGGTTGATGAAGCGGTTTCTCTACAAACCCATACTTAACGCCATCGATGTGCGGGAGAAGCGGATTGCCGCGGAACTTGCGGACGCCGACATGAAGAAGGCCGAAGCCCAAAAGGAACGTGACGAGTTCCAGCACAAGAACGAGGAATTCGACCAGCATCGGGCGGCGCTCCTCACCAAGGCTACGGATGAGGCGAAAGCCGAACGGCAGCGGCTCCTCGACGAAGCACGGAAAGCGGCTGATGCCTTGAGCGCGAAGCGACAGGAAACGCTGAAAAACGAGGCGAATAATTTAAATCTGGCCATCAGTCGCCGAACCCAGCAGGAAGTGTTTGCCATTACGCGCAAGGTGCTGACAGATCTCGCCACTGCCAGTCTGGAAGAACGAATGGGTGAGGTGTTCAATCGCCGAATGCGCACGATGAACGGCCAGGCGAAAGCCGGGCTTGCCGAGGCCCTTAAGACCGCCTCAGAGCCCGCACTCGTGCGCAGTGCATTTGACCTTCCGGCGGAGCAACGCGCGGCGATCCAAAATGCGCTCAACGAAACCTTTTCGGCTGATGTCCATGTCCGGTTCGAAACTGCGTCAGACCTGGTCAGTGGAATTGAACTCACCACGAATGGACAAAAAGTGGCCTGGAGCATCACGGATTACCTCGCATCGTTGGAAAAGGGCGTCGCCGAACTTTTGAAAGAGCAGGACAAACCTGAAGTAAAAGTCGAACCGAAGCCAGAGGTTAAGCCTGCACCGAAAACCGAAGTCAAAGCCGAGCCCAAGCCCGAAAATAAGAGCCAATGAACGCTGCGCCTGAAAGCCTGCAGAGTGTCTTCGACCGCACGTTTGCGGGAATCGACCAGGTACTGGGAGCTTTCACGCCGCAACTGACGCCACGGGAAGTGGGCACGATCATCAGTGTTGCCACCGGCATCGCGAGAGTTTCCGGCCTCCCCAACGTGGGTTTCGAGGAGTTGGTAAAATTTCCCGGCGATGTGTTTGGCATCGCGTTCAACGTGGACGAGGATGAAATCGGCGTCGTGCTGCTTGGCGAATATCAGGATCTGCACGCCGGCGACGAGGTGGAACGCACCGGGCGGGTCATGGACGTGGCGGTGGGCGATGGATTGCTGGGGCGGGTCATTGACCCGCTCGGTCGGCCGCTCGACGGCAACGGGCCGGTGACCGCCAGCGAGCGCCTGCCGATTGAACGCCCCGCCGCCGCCATCATGGACCGGGCGCCCGTCACCGTGCCGCTCCAGACCGGCCTCATGGTCATCGATGCGCTCATTCCCATCGGGCGCGGCCAGCGCGAATTAATCCTGGGAGACCGCCAGACGGGCAAGACGGCCATTGCGATCGACACCATATTGAACCAAAGCGGGAAGAACGTGATCTGTGTCTACTGCGCCATTGGCCAGCGCGCTTCTGCCGTGGCCAAGGTTGTGGCCAACCTCCGCGAAAATGGAGCGATGGACTATTGCGTGGTTATGGTTGCCGAAGGCAATGAAGCGCCCGGTCTTGCCTACATCACGCCATACGCCGCAACCAGCATCGCGGAGCATTTCATGGAAGCAGGTCGCGATGTGCTCATTGTTTATGACAACCTCACGCAGCACGCCCAAGCCTATCGCGAGCTTTCCCTCCTGCTTCGCCGGCCACCAGGACGCGAAGCCTTCCCCGGGGATATTTTCTATATTCATTCGCGGCTGCTCGAACGCGCCACCCATTTGTGCCAGGAACGTGGAGGTGGTTCACTCACGGCCCTGCCCATCATCGAAACGGAAGCGCAGAACATTTCCGCCTACATACCGACCAACCTGATTTCGATCACGGACGGACAAATCTACCTCTCGCCGTCGTTGTTCGAACTGGGCGTGTTGCCGGCGGTCGATGTCGGCAAATCCGTTTCGCGCGTCGGCGGCAAGGCGCAACGGGCGGCGTATCGCGCGGTGGCGGGCGACCTCAAGCTTGCCTACGCCCAGTTTGAGGAACTCGAGACATTTGCCCGATTCGGCGCCCGCCTGGATGAAGACACCCGCAAGATCATCGAGCATGGACGTCGAATCCGTGCCTGCCTCAAGCAGCCGGAATTTGCCCCGGTGTCCGTGCCTGCTCAAATCACCGTCCTGCTGGCATTAACGGCTAACCTGTTCGACCCGGTGCCGCTGGACCAGATGACAAACGCTGAACACGCGGTACAAGAGGCTGCAGCAAGCATTCCGGCCGAGGTGAACGTGCGATTCGAGACCGCCGCAAAACTGAATGATGAGGATCGTAAAATAGTTATCGAAATCGCCCGCAAGGCGCTCACCCGTTTTCAACCCAAGCCGGAAGTTAAACCTGAAGCCAAACCGGAGACGAAGACCGAATCCAAATCCGACGGCGCATCCAAGCCGCAAACGAAACCTGAATCCGAGCTCAAACCGGTTCCGGTAACTGAGCCGAAGCCAAAGCCTGATTCAACAGCCAAGCCAGAGCCAAAACCGGTTGAGTCAAAACCTGAAACCCAGCCTGTGGCAGCGCTCAAGGAGAAGCCATGAGCGACACGACCGTGAGCCTGACCCGAAAGATCGCCAGTGCCGGGGATCTTCAATCCGTCGTCCGCACCATGAAAGCGCTGGCGGCTTCAAGCATTGGGCAATACGAGAAATCGGTGCGCGCACTGGCCGACTATTATCGGACCGTCGAGTTGGGGTTGGGCGCGTGCTTTCGCGAGAGCGAACCTGCTGCCCCGATGGTAGAGCAAAAAGGCCAAGCTGATGCGGGTGCCATTGGCGCCGTGGTGTTTGGTTCCGACCAGGGCCTGGTGGGCCAGTTTAATGACGTGATCGCCGATTTTGCGATCAAGACCCTTGCCGCTTTGCCCGGCAAACCCGAGGTTTGGGCTGTTGGCGAGCGCGTTCATGCGCGTCTGAAGGATGCCGGCGTGCCGCTGATGGGACTTTTCACCGTGCCGAATTCCGTCAAGGCAATCACTCCGCTCGTCGGGCAGATCCAAATCGAGAGTGAAGCGCATCGGGCCGAAGGCGAATATGCGCGGGTTTACGTTTTCCACAACCGTCCGCAAACCGGGGCGCTTTACGAGCCGGTCAGCCAGCGCTTGTTGCCGCTCGACGCGCAATGGCAACAGAGTCTGGTCAAAGTCGCTTGGCCGACGAAGACGTTGCCCGAAGTCATGGGCGGTGGCACCGGGGCTCTGCGCGCGCTCATCCGCGAATACCTTTTCATCTCGCTCTTCCGGGCTTGCGCCGAATCCCTCGCGAGCGAGAACGCGAGCCGCCTGGCGGCAATGGAACGCGCCGATAAAAACATCGACGAATTGCTGGAAAACCTCACTCGAAGCTTCCATCGCTTGCGGCAGACTTCCATTGATGAGGAGTTATTCGACGTGATCTCGGGTTTCGAGGCGCTGACGGGATCCGGGCATCGCTGAAGGCCGTTGATATGAAACACGAAATCCAAAATCCGTTCTCGGCTGGAGCAGAGGCCAATATTGTCGAGACTGCCACCACAAAGCCGGACCCTCTCCCTGATGAACTCGCCAAACAAAAGGATTTAAACCTGCGTTTGGCCGCCGACTTCGAAAATTTCAAACGACGCAGCCGCCAGGAAGGCGAGACCCGGGCGGCTGCGCAAAAGGAATCATTCATTCATGAACTGCTGCCCGTCATCGACAACCTCGAACGGGCTCTGACCTCGGGCGCGTCCTCCAGCTCCAAGCAGTTTCATCAGGGTGTGGAGATGACGCTGCAGCAACTGCTCCTCTTGCTCCGCCAGCACGGCATCGAGACCGAGGAAATCGTCGGCCAGCCGTTTGATCCGCGCCGGCACGAAGCGGTTTCACAGCGCCATGACCCGGCTCGAGCTGATCATGCCATCCTCGAGGTTTTCCAGCGCGGCTACCGGCGGGGCGAGAAGATCCTTCGACCGGCAAAAGTGGTGGTGAATGGCCTGACGCATCCCAAGCCCGCCCACCATGACCTTTGAATTCAAGGACTATTAACAGATCCTTGGTGTTACCTCCAAAGCGAAGAGCATTTGTGGAAACAGTTGGCGATACAATCCGCCTTTAAGCCGAGAAAATCTTCCTGAGCCACCCTGGGGCCGCGCCTGGCACGGAACGATCGCCTAGGGTTAACACCCCATGTTACTGGCGGGTGGCCTTCAGCAACTGCGCAAAAACTCACACTGCGAAATACCAAAGCAAGAAAACTGGAGCGCTATAGAATGGGGTCATGACTAAAATAATATTGTGGGCCGGCCTCAGCGGGGCGGTGGAATATATTGACGTAAGCACGAACACCATCCTTCGCCGGGCGGAAAATTTCCCAGGAAAAGCTGAAGAAATTCATTCGTACCCTTGCCCGGCGGGGACGGTGCGGTGCAAAAAGCTTAAGCTTGGCGAGAATACGCGGCAGGAACGGCGATATTATGTTCCCGACCCCATAAAATGGCTGAATTGACGAAGCAAGGACACCGGAGTGCTATATAATAATTTTCATATGAACATGAAGACCAAATTGTGGAGAGATGGCGAGCGCTGATTTAGATCAAATCAGCACAAAATGGCGCGCCCGGCGGGAATCGAACCCACGACATTCTGCTTAGAAGGCAGATGCTCTATCCAACTGAGCTACGGGCGCAGCCAGAAAGACATTAGTGGCTGACTGGAATCCGCGCAAGCGTGGTTGTCGGGCGGGTGCAGTTTGGTTGATAAGGGTGAAGGCATCCGGCACACTGTCGTTGTGAGACCGACAAAACTATTTACCCTGCTGCTAGCCGCGGCACTACTGGCGGGCTGTAAAAAGGCAGAAACGGCCGCCTCATCATCGTCGCCGGCGACGTCCGTTGATGATCTGCTGCCCAAGCGGGCCCAGCCAGAATTGCCGACCATGAAAATTTATCTGGGTGCAGAAACGTTGGACGCAGAATTGGCACTGACCTCCCGCGAGCAATCAACCGGCATGATGTTCCGTACCAACGTCACCGATGAAAGCGCAATGTTGTTTGTTCTTGCGCAGGCGATCCGCGCGCCGGACGGGTTTTGGATGACGAATTGTCCGGTGTCGCTGTCTGCCGCTTACATAGGCCCGGATGGCATCATCGAGGAGATTCATCATCTAGAAAAGAACGACAACACGCCAGTCGTAGCCACCAACGGCAACATCGTCTTCGTACTGGAAGTGAACGACGGCTGGTTCGCGCGGCATAATATCAACACCGGCACGGTCATCCGCACCGAAACCGGTTCATTGCGGGAAACTTTTTTTAAAAAATAACATGGTGCGCTCAAAATCCGAAAAACTGTTCGCCGAGGCATTGAAATATATTCCCGGCGGCGTCAATTCGCCCGTGCGGGCCTTCCGCGCCGTCGGCGGCCAGCCCTTTTTTGTCAACCGGGCGAAGGGTGCGCGCGTCTGGGACGTGGATGGCAATGAATTGATTGATTATGTCTGCACCTGGGGACCGGCGATCCTTGGCCATGCGCATCCAAAAATCATTGCCGCCATCAAGACCGCCGCCGACCAGGGCACGAGCTTCGGCATCCCGAACCCGTTGGAGGTCACGATGGCGAAGTTGATTTGTTCGCTCGTGCCCAGCGTGCAGAAGGTGCGCATGACCAATTCCGGCACCGAGGCCTGCATGTCCGCCATCCGGCTGGCTCGCGGATTCACCCGGCGCGACAAGATCATCAAGTTTGACGGCTGTTATCATGGCCATGTGGATTCGCTGCTGGTGAAGGCGGGCTCCGGCGCGCTGACGTTTGGCCATCCGGACAGTGCCGGAGTGCCGGCGGCGTTCACGCAGCACACCATCGTCGTGCCTTTCAACGATGTTGAAGCGGTCAAGGCCGCCTTCGCCGCAAATAAAGGCGATATCGCGGGCATCATTGTCGAACCGGTGCCGGGCAATGCAGGATTGTATCTGCCGAACCCGGGGTACTTGGAATTTCTGCACGAAATCACCAAAAACAACGGTGCGTTGCTGATATTTGACGAGGTGATGACTGGATTCCGGCTTGCGCCCGGCGGAGCGCAGGAACGGTTCGGCATCACACCGGATTTGACCTGTCTCGGCAAAATCATCGGCGGTGGATTGCCGGTGGGCGCGTTTGGCGGACGCGCGGAGATCATGGATTGTCTGGCGCCGCTGGGCCCCGTTTATCAGGCCGGCACTTTGAGCGGAAATCCGCTGGCGATGGCGGCCGGCATTGCGGCCCTTGAGGAACTTCGATCGGGCGGCGCGTACCGCCAGCTCGAAGAACTCGGCAGCCAGTTCGAAGCCGGGTTGAAAGCCGCGGCAAAATCGGCGGGCATCCCCGTGACGTTCAATCGTTGCGGATCGATGTTCTGCGCCTATTTCACCGGACAACCGGTCGGCAACCTCGCTGAGGCGATGCAAAGCGACCGTGAGCGGTTTAAAAAATATTTTCACGGGATGCTGGCGCAAGGCGTCTATCTGGCGCCATCGCAATTTGAGGCGGGCTTCATCTCCGCGGTGCACAGCCCGACGGACGTGGAAACGACGGTTCGCGCGGCCGCGAAAGTGTTGCGCGGATTGTAACCTCATTTTATGCTCCACGTCTGACAACATAATGATTGATGCCGTGCCGGGAGGGCGCGGCAAAACTGCAAAAGAAACCACGAAAAAACATGAAAAACAGAACAATCGTAATGGCCATATTGGCTGCGGGCGGGTTGCTCGCGGGGAATCCGGCCTTGCACGCGGAGGACACCAACCAGCCGCCGGCCACGCCGCCGACGGGAAACCCGGCCAGCCCGCGTCCGGCAGGCATGAGGATCGGTCCCACCCTGGAACAATTGACCAAATCCCTCAATCTGACCACCGACCAGGTGACAAAAGTTAAGCCCATTCTCGATGCCCGCGATCAAAAGGTGCGTGACTTGCGCGGCGACACCAGCCTCTCCTCGCAGGATCGCCGGACCAAGATGTTGAGCATTCGTGAGGAAACTGCGACCCAGTTGAAGGCTATCCTGACTCCGGAGCAATATGACAAGTGGCAAAAAATGTTGCCCATGGGAATCCGGGGACCCCGGCCCAACGGTGATGCACCCGGTGGCACGAATACACCGGTGGCACCGCCAAAAAACTTGTCCGTGCAGTAGGAAGGGCCGGATGGTTTAGATGTGGGGACGGCTTCGGGCCGTCCCCATTTTTTTGACCGGGAGCAGGATGTAACATTTGTCCCCTCGTTTACGTATTCATTGTCAGTATGAAAACAATCAAAATACTGACTGTCCTGACGGCCGCCGCGATTGTAGCGTGCGGATCGACCCGCGAAATCGCCGCGACCGAAACGCCCGCGCCAACCCTCGCGCGGGACAGAATTCCGGCCTTCATTGAACGCGGCCCGGCCCGCCGGCTCCGGCTCGACCGCGAACAGCAGCTGAAGCTCTGCCAGATTCTGGCGGAGACCCACGGACAGTTGAAGAGTTTACGGAACGAATACCGGCCGCAACTCATGACCATCGTCAGCAACGCGAAGGAACAGGTCACCGCAATGCTGACTCCGGAACAGCAGTTGCGGTTTGAGCAATGGAAGGAATCCAACCATCCGTTGCTACAGGCGATCCGGCAGGATTCATGACCGGCGGTAAAGATTCCATTTGAGCAAAGGCGCGCGGGTGCGTATCGTGGGTTTGCCTTGCGCGTGTAGCTCAATTGGATAGAGCGTCAGCCTCCGAAGCTGAAGGTTGTGGGTTCGACCCCCGCCACGCGCACCATTTGGTGTTTGACGCCGGGACGCGAAAGGGCGAAAAGAAGCTTGTCCATGAAACTGAAAGGCTGGGTTCTGTGGTTGTGCGTCGTGGCGCTCTTGGCCAACGAGATCTTTCTCTTTTCAGCCAACCGGCAAAAGGACACGGCACTCTCCCGGTTGCATGAAGCCCAAGACCAGGTGGATCAACTGCAGGGACAGGTGGATCAGCTCAAATCTTCCGGCACCGCCGCCCAGAGCACGGAGAATTCCAGGCTGCGCGCCGAAAACCAGAACCTAACCCAAAAGTTTGCCCAGTTGCAGGGTGAAAACACCAGGCTGCGCCAGCAAAGCCAGAAACTGAACCAGCAGTTGGAGACCACGCGCACGGCCGCGCAGCAACAGCAGGAACAGTTGCAACAGATGCAGACGGAAAGCCAGCAGGCTGCCGTTGCGCCGGAAGCCCCGGCGGACATGTCGGCTGCCGCGATCGCCCAGATCAACACGTGCATCAACAATCTCCGCCAGATTGACGCGGCCAAACAGCAGTGGGCCTTGGAAAACGATAAGACGGGCGACGCTCTTCCGACCTCGCAGGATCTCCTGCCTTATTTGCGCGGCGGAGTTTTTCCGGTGTGCCCTTCCGGCGGCGCCTACCTGATCAATATGGTGGCCGTGCCGCCGACCTGTACGATTCCCGGCCATGCCCTGCCGCAGTGATTCGTTTTTTTGATTTTCATTCTTGGCTTTTGCCCGCGCATGTCTAATCTCCTCGTTCCATGATTGACACGGACATCGAATTATTAAAGGGCATCGCAAACCAGTTGCGGATTCACTCAATTACTTCAACGACCGCGGCGGGCAGCGGCCACCCGACCTCGTGCTGCTCATCAGCAGACGTGGTGGCGGCGCTGTTCTTCGGCCACATGCGTTACAACCCGAAGGACCCGCACGCTTACAACAACGATCGCTTCATCCTTTCCAAGGGTCACGCCGCGCCGCTCCTGTACGCCGCCTGGGCGGAAACCGGCTTGTTCCCGGTGACCGAGTTGTTGAAACTCCGCCAGTTCGGCTGCGACCTCGAAGGTCATCCCACTCCGCGTGTGCCGTTTGTCGATGTGGCGACCGGCTCGCTGGGCCAGGGTCTGGGCGTCGGCGCCGGCATGGCGCTGGCGGGACGTCTCGACAATCTGGACTATCGCACCTATGTGCTGCTCGGAGATGGTGAAATCGCCGAAGGCGCGGTCTGGGAAGCGGCGTCGCTCTCCGGGGTTTACAAGCTCAACAATCTGGTTGCCATTGTGGACGACAACCGGCTGGGCCAAAGCCAGGCAACGGCATTCGGTCACGACGTCGGGGTTTACCGGAAACGTTTTGAGGCGTTTGGCTGGCGGGTGGAGGATATCGACGGCCACGACATCGAGGAAATTCTTGAGGTGCTTGGGGGCGTCGGACTGGATGACAAGCCGCTTTGCATCATCGCCAAAACCTACAAGGGCGCGGGGGTTTCATTTTTGCAGGACAAGGAGGGGTGGCATGGCAAACCGCTGAACAAGGAGGAAGCCGCCAAGGCCATCGCCGAACTTCAGCCCAGCGCCAAATCAGGCATCGGTCTGCCAATTCCTGCACCGGCCCAGCTGCCGGCGCCGAGCAACACCGCCCCAGCCGGCTATCCGCCCCTCCATTACAAGCTCGGTGACTCGATCGCCACCCGTGAAGCTTATGGTGACGCCCTCCTGCGCATCGGTGAGGTGGACCAGCGCATTGTTGCAATGGACGGTGACACCAAAAACTCCACGTTCGCGGACAAGTTTTTCAAAAAGTTCCCCGCCCGTTCCACGGAATGTTATATCGCCGAGCAGAACATGGTCGGCGTGGCCACTGGTTTCGGTGCGCGCGGCAAAGTGCCCTTTGCGTCCACTTTTGCGACCTTCTTCACCCGCGCGTATGACCAGATCCGTGTCGCGGGCATTTCGCAGGCAAACCTCAAGCTCGTCGGTTCACACGTCGGCGTGAGCATCGGCGAGGATGGCCCGTCGCAGATGGCTCTGGAAGACATAGCCATGATGCGCGCCATCGCCGGCAGCGTGGTGCTGTATCCGAGCGACGCCGTGAGCACAGAAAAGTTGCTCGAGCAGATGGCGCTGAATCGGGGGATTCATTTCCTGCGCACCTCCCGCCCCAAGACGCCGGTGATTTACAACAACGACGAGCAATTCCCGGTCGGTGGCGCCAAAGTGGTGAGGCAGGCTGCGGGAGACAAGGTCACCGTGGTCGGCGCCGGCGTGACGCTGCACGAGGCCATCAAGGCCGCGGACGCGTTGAAGGCCGAGGGCATCGGCATCACGGTTATCGACGCCTACAGCATCAAGCCGCTCGGCAAGGATGTGATCAAGGCGGCCGCGCAGAAAACGGGCAACACGGTCATCACCGTTGAAGATCACTACCTCGAAGGCGGGTTGGGCGACGCGGTTGCGGGCGAACTGAGCGTTGAGGGAATCAAGGTCCACAAGCTCGCCGTGAATGCGTTGCCCCGTTCCGGCAAGGCTGCGGAGCTGCTGGCCCATTTCGGTATTGACGCTGCGGCGATTGTCAAAAAAGTCAAATCCTTGGCCTGATTTGGCGCGGCAGGTGCTACTTTCACGGTTGGCGAACCCGGCGGGAGCCTCATTCCCGCCGGAATTTTTTGCCATGATCAGGCCATGCAAAACCATGCGAAATGTCTCCGGCTCATCCTGCTGACGGTTTGCGTTTGTCTCGGTACCCTGAACGCGGCGCAGGGTGCAGACGATATCTGCGCCGTCTGCGGCAAGCCGATTCCGGGTACGGTTTACCTTGTCACCGACAAGGTCACCGGAGAACAAAAGTTTGTCTGTGCCGACTGCGTAAAATCGCCCGCCTGTTACATCTGCGGCATGCCCGTCGGGGGCAACCACGTTAAATTGCCTGACGGCCGTTACCTGTGCGCCCGGGATGCCAAAACCGTGGTGCTGAAAGCTGATGACGCCGAACGGGTTTGCGCCCAGGTCAAGGACGAGCTGGACCGGCTGTTTTCAAGATTCACCGTGTTCCCGGACAATGTGGATGTGACGGTCATGGACCGGGTGGATGTGGATGCCATGTTCAATGCGGATGGCAACGATTTTGAAAGCCCGAACCTCCTGGGTTGCATCCGTCCCGAGAGCGGCCGGTACAAAATGCAATTGATGACCGGTTTGCCGCTGGTCGAGCTGAAGGCCACGTGCGCCCACGAATACTCGCACGCCTGGGTGGGCGAGAACGTACCCAAGGAACGGCACGCGCGCCTGGGGCGCGACGCGGAGGAGGGTTTTTGCGAATTGGTGGCGTACCTGTTGATGGATTCACAATCGGAGGAGGGGCAGAAAAAATTCATCCTTCAGAACCGCTACACGCGCGGCCAGGTTGATTTGTTCATCGAAGCGGAAAAACGTTACGGTTTCGATCAGGTCATGGACTGGATGAAGTACGGCGTGAACAGCCAGTTGGAGGCCGGTCATATTGATCAGCTCAGGGACGTCAAGATGCCGGCGGCAAATGCGATTGCCGGGAATCCCGCCGGCTACATCAGGCACAATAACACCAACCTGCCCGCGGCGATGCCGGCAATCCTCAAGCTTCAGGGGATTTTCTGGGGCAGCCATCCCGTGGCGATCATCAACGGTCATTCCCTCGCTGCCAACGATCAAGCCCGGCTGAAACTCGGGGAAACGAGCGTGGCCGTTCGGTGTCTGGAAATCCGGGAAAAGTCGGTTCGAATCCAGAACCTGGATTCCGGAAAGGAACAGGAGCTGAAGCTGCCATCCAATTGAATTTCCACGGCGCTGGATGCCGGAGTTTCTGGCCGGCGGCCGGTGAGTTGCCAGTTGCCGGGTTTTGAGCCATATTGCCTCCGGACATGAGTGAAACGGGAAAATTCCTCAAAGGTAAATTGCTGCTCGACGGCGGCAGTCTGCACGGCTCGTTTTTCCATCGCACCGTCCTGTTGGTATGCGAACACAATGCCGAGGGAGCCTTTGGTCTCGTGCTGAATCGGACCGCCGGCAACAAGGTGGGTGAAGTGCTCGTGGCCGATCTGCCGGACAAGTTGCGGGAATCACCACTTTTTCTTGGCGGACCGGTGCAACCAACCGCGCTGAGTTTTTTGCACGCGGATCATTTCATCCCCGATGCGAATGTCTTTCCGAACTTGAGCCTCGGCCATTCGCTGGATGACCTGGTGGAAATCGGCGAATCATTTTCAGAGGTGAAAAAGGTAAAAATGTTCGCCGGTTATGCCGGCTGGTCGCCCGGCCAGCTCGAAACTGAAATGAAACGCAAGGCCTGGCTCACGTTCCCGGCGTCGATCGAACTTGTCTTCGAAACACCACCCGACCAGCTCTGGCCGAAAATCCTGAAAAGCAAGGGCGGCTGGAAAAACAAGCTCCTCTCCCAGATGCCCGAGGATTTGTCGTTGAATTAGCCTTCTGCATGAAAAGCAAGTTTATCGCCGACGGTGCCTGGCGATTTGCGCGGGGCAAAGATTCCGCAGCCCGGGAATCCATTCAGGCCAGATATGCCGGCGAAATGGCCGCTGCCGGCCCGATTCACAAGTTGAGAATCCGTTATCGGATGTGGCGGGATTTCCTGCGCGAGAGAAAACGAGGGCATGAACCGTCCTCAAAAAGTTTGTTTTGAAGGATCAATTGGCCTCGATGTACAGCAATGCCGCGTCTGATTTGACGAACATTTCCACCTGCTCCAGGCTGGCGGGGATCAAACTGAACTGGCCAGCGGACAAATTCACCGAAGCCAGGTCTCCCTTGATTTCAACTCCGCCCTCCGTGACCGCAACAATCTGCAATTTCCCCGACTGCAACCGGTTTCGGCCGCCGGGATGGAGCTTCCACGCTTCGACCTTGAACAGCGGGTCGTCCACGAGCGGGCGGCGCTGGATTGATGGACTCCCGGAGAATTGGCTCTGAATGAGCGGCGGCTCGAAATCGTTGAAGTCGATGCTGGCCAGGGACTGTGCCACGTGGAGCTCCCGGGGCTGGCCGTCGAGCCCGACCCGGTCCCAGTCAAAAACGCGGTACGTTGTGTCCGAGTTCTGCTGGATTTCAAAAATCACCAAACCGGCGCCGATGGCGTGGACCCGACCGCTGGGCAGAAACATCGCATCGCCCGTGCGCACGGGGATGCGATGGAAACATTCCGCCACTCCGCCGGTTGTGATTTTCTTCTCAAATTCGGCGCGGGTGACGCCGCATTTGAGACCGGCATACAATTCCGCGCCCGGCGTGGCATCCGCGATGAACCACATTTCAGTCTTCGGTTCGCCTTTGAGTTCGGCGGCCTTGCCGGCGGACGGATGGACCTGCAGCGAAAGCTTTTCCCGCGCATCGAGGATTTTGCAGAGCAGGGGAAACCGGTTGTTCGACGCAGGTTTCGCAGTCCCGAGGATTTCGACGCGGTGATTCTCCATCAACCAGCGCAGATTTTTTCCGGCGAGCGGACCGTTGGCGATGATGCTGGCATCGCCGGAACGGTCGGAAATCTCCCACGATTCGCCGATGAGCCTGCCGGCGGGCAGCTTTTTGCCGTAGAGTCGCCCGATCTTGTCCCCGCCCCAGATGCGTTCTTTGAAAATCGGATGAAAGGTGAACGGATATAGCACGGTGGATTATGCGGCGGATGCCTGGGGAACCCCATTGACTTCCGGTTCGGTATTTTCGACGAAGTGCCCGTGGGCGCGAAATTTTTCGTACCGCTTTTTCAGCCGTTCGGCGACCGGCATCGCGGCGAGCTCGTCCAGGTGTTTGAGCAGGTGGACCTTCAAATTTGCCGCAGCCTCCGTCAGATCGTTATGCGCACCGCCCAGGGGCTCGGGAATGATTCCATCCACCAAGCCGAATTCGAGCAGGTTTTTTGCGGTGATTTTGAGGGCTTCGGCTGCTTTCGGTGCGGCGGCGCGGTCTTCCCACAGGATCGCCGCGCAGCCTTCGGGGCTGATGACCGAGTAATAGGCGTTTTCCAAAATCAACACTCGGTCGGCGACCCCGATGCCGAGCGCGCCGCCCGAGCCGCCCTCGCCGATGACGGCGGCGACGATGGGGACTTCAAAGAGTGTCATCTCGCGGAGATTGACGGCGATGGCCTCGGCGATGTGCCGTTCCTCGGCGCCGATGCCGGGATAGGCGCCAGCGGTGTCAATGAGCGTAATGATGGGCAGGCCGAACTTGCTGGCGAGCCGCATCAGGCGCAGCGCCTTGCGGTAACCCTCGGGATGCGCCGAGCCGAAGTTACGCAGGATGTTTTCCTTCGTGTCCCGCCCCTTTTGCGTGCCGATGACCATGACACGATATTCTCCCAACTTCGCAAAACCGCCGACCATGGCGCGGTCCTCGGCAAACAACCGGTCGCCGTGCAATTCGCGGAAGTCGGTAAAAGCCGCTTTGATGTAATCCAGCGTGTAGGGACGCTTGGGGTGACGCGCCAGTTGCACCCGCTGCCACGAAGTCAGATTCGAGAACACCTGCCTCCGGGTTTCCTCCAGTTTCTTTTCGATGAGCTGGATTTCTTTCTCAAAACTGATGTCCATCGAATGTTTTTCCGGATGTGCCCGAAGTTCATCCAGCTTGTTTTGCAGTTCGATGATGGGCTTCTCGAAATCGAGCTGATGTTTCATACTTCGGAAAGATTATACATTTTTTGCCATCCAATCAATGCGAATTCCAGAAATGCGAAAGGCCGGACTTGCGTCCGGCCCCCGCGGTGACAAGGTTTATACGCCTTCACCAAGGCGCTCAGAAGGGTGGCGCGACCAACTTGGGGTCGCTGTTCGAGCCGCGCCACGAGCAAAACCTTTATGCCAACCCTAAACGAACAGCGAAATCATCGTTCGCAATATCAGACCCCTAACGCTCGCATTTGGTTCAACTTTTTTCAAAGTTTTTTCGAAAATAAAAATCGTTTGAAAAGCCTTTAAAATCGTCCTACCTGTCCTGAATTTAGGCACTTACGCCGATGATGTTTTATTGTTGGCGAAGAAATTGTCCAAAGATTCTGCATTGATTCTTTGTCCTGCTTCCTTGAGATATTAATCCTCTATTTCATCATCTGCGGTTCATGCCAGACGTGGCCTTGCTGGGCAAGCAAGCCGTCGGCGGCGACCGGACCCCAGGTGCCCGCGGCATAAAATTCGCGGTTCGTCAGCGGTTTGTTCTCCCAGCCTTTGCGGATGGAGTCCACGATTTTCCAGGCCGTTTCCACTTCATCGCGCCGGATGAACAAGGTGGCGTCACCGGCAATGGCTTCCAGCAGCAGCCGTTCGTAGGCTTCGGGCGTGTAGGCGCCAAACTCGGCGTCGTAGCTGAAATTCATCCGCACCGGCCGCACCCCGAGGCTCATGCCGGGAACCTTGCCATTGAAACGCAGATAGATGCCCTCATTCGGTTGCAGGCGCAGGGTGATGGCGTTGGGGTCGAGGTTGGGTCCGCATTGGGCGGCGAACAACACGTGCGGCGTGGCGCGGAACTGGACCCGCACCTCGCTCGTGCTTTGCGGCAGGTATTTGCCGGTGCGCAGATAGAACGGCACGCCGGACCAGCGCCAGTTGTCGATGAACAGCTTCAACGCGACGAAGGTTTCCACATTGGAATCGGGTTTCACCTTCGGTTCCTGCCGGTAACCGGGCGCCGGCTTGCCATCCACCGCCCCGGCAAAATATTGGCCGCGCACAACCTGTTTCGCCACGTCGGATGGTGTCAGCACGCGGATGGATTTGAGCAGCTTCACTTTTTCGTCGCGGATGGCCTCGGCTTCGAGCGACACCGGCGGTTCCATGGCGATGAGCGCGAGGACCTGAAGCATGTGGTTTTGCACCATGTCCCGCAACGCGCCGGCCTCCTCGTAATAACCGCCGCGCTCGCCCACGCCGAGTTTTTCGCTGACCGTGACCTGCACATGGTCAATCAGATTGCGGTTCCAGAGCCGCTCGAAAATGGAGTTGGAAAAGCGGAACATCAAAATGTTCTGCACCGTTTCCTTGCCGAGATAGTGGTCGATGCGGCACACCTGCTGTTCGTGCGCGAAGCGGGTCAGTTCCCGGTTCAGCATCTGGGCTGAGGCGAGGTCGTGGCCGAAAGGCTTCTCGATGACGATGCGTTGCCAGGCGGAGCCATCCTTGTTTAACAGGCCGGCGCGATGGATCTGTTCCACAACCTCGCCGAACTGGCTGGGCGAGGTGGCCAGGTAAAACAGGAGGTTTTCCCGCAATGGCGCGCTTCCGAACGACGTGAGTTGCCCTTCGAGTTTCTGGTAGGCGGCCGGGTCGGCGAGGTCGCCCTGGCAATAGGAAAGGTTGGCCGCAAACTTGCGCCACACCTCCTCATCCACCGGCTTGGTGCGGGAAAACTGGTCCAGCGCGGCGCGCAATTCGTTCCGCCACGATTCGTCCGTCTTCTCGCGCCGGGCGAATCCAATGATGCGGAACGCCGGCGGCATCTGTTTGTCCTTGTAGAGATGGTAAAACGCCGGGATAAGCTTGCGGGCGGTCAGATCGCCGCTGGCGCCGAAGATGACAATGGAGCAGGGCTCGATTGGCTTGCGCTCGGCACCCATGTGGCAGGGCGGCGAATCGTCCGTGGAAATTGAATTATTCACGAGTCCAACCATGGCGCATCGGGCCGCCAATTTCAACGATTCTTGTGGTGTCCGGTTCCAAAAAATGTTGGGTCTGCAAAAATTGCTCGCCCGGGGCTTTGATTTTCAGCAAAATTCTGCCGCGCGAGCATGAAAGCGAAAATCATCATCACACCCAAGAAGGCCGTTGTGGATCCGCAGGGCATCACGGTCCTGAAGGCCCTTGAACACATGGGCCACACCGGCATCAAGGCCGTCCACGTCGGCAAGTACCTGGAGATCGAACTCGACGGCACGGATCGGGAGGCCGCGCGCCAGGCGCTTGACGGGGCCGCGCACAAGTTTTTGAGCAACCCGGTCATCGAGGATTACAAGCTGGAAATTTCTGAATAGCCACCGGGACGCAGAGACACAGAGGCAAAATTCTTTTCTCTGTGCCTCAGCGACTCTGTGGCAAAACTTAAAATGAATTTTGCCGTTCTCCAATTCCCCGCCAGCAACTGCGACCAGGATGCCATCCACGCTGTGCGGCTGCTTGGCCATTCGGCCCGTTATGTCTGGCACAAGGAAAATTCCCTGGGCGATGCCGATGCGGTCATCGTACCGGGCGGTTTCAGCTATGGCGATTATTTGCGCTGCGGTGCCATCGCGCGGTTCAGCCCCGTGATGCAGGCGGTGAAGCAATTTGCCGACAACGGCGGCTTCGTCCTCGGCATCTGCAACGGGTTTCAGGTGCTGACCGAAGCCGGATTGCTGCCGGGCGCGCTCGTGCGCAACCGCGATCTGGCCTTCCATTGCGAGCACATCTACCTCAAGACGGTCACGACCGACTCGCCGTTCACGAACCGGATTCCAACGAACAAACTGCTCCGAGTGCCCGTTGCTCACGGCGAAGGGTGCTACTTCGCCGATGAGGCCACGCTTGCCCGGCTCAAGTTGGGCAACCAAATCCTCTGGCAATACTGTGATACGGCCGCAAACCTCACCGACAGGGCGAACCCCAACGGCTCGCTCCAAAACATCGCCGGCATCTGCAATGAACGTCGCAATGTGGCGGGCCTCATGCCGCATCCCGAACGCGCCTGCGAACCGCTCCTGGGCAGCGCCGACGGGCAGCTGGTTTTTGAAAGCCTGATCGCCGCGCTCCAAAACAAGGCCGTCGCCAAGGCGGCATAGAACTTTTCCGATGACTGAACCCGCCATCACACCTGAACTCGTTGCCAAGCACAACCTGACGCCGGAAGAATACGCCCACGCCGTGGAAATCCTCGGCCGCACGCCGAGCTACACCGAATTGGGCATTTTCTCCGTGATGTGGAGCGAGCATTGCAGCTACAAGAACACCCGCCCGCTGCTCAAAACGTTTCCGACCAAGTCACCCAAAATCCTCGTCGGCGCGGGCGAGGAAAATGCCGGCATCATTGACATCGGCGACGGCCTGGCCATTGCCTTCAAGATCGAGTCGCACAACCATCCCAGCGCCGTCGAACCGTTCCAAGGCGCGGCCACGGGCGTGGGCGGCATCATCCGCGATATTTTCACGATGGGCGCCCGGCCGGTTTGCGCGGTGAACTCATTGCGGTTCGGGCCAATTACCGAATCCCAAAACGGAATCCAGAATTCGAAATCCGAAATCCAAAACAACAAGCGCCTGTTCAGCGGGGTGGTCAGCGGTATCGCGCATTACGGGAATTGCTTCGGCATTCCGACCATCGCCGGCGAGGTTTATTTCGACAAATCCTACGAAGGTAATCCGCTCGTGAACGCCTTCTGCCTTGGCGTGCTGCGCCATGAACAAATCGCGCGTGGCGCGGCCAAGGGCATTGGCAATCCGGTGTTTTATGTCGGCCCGGCGACGGGCCGCGACGGCCTGGCGGGCGCGGCGTTTGCGTCGCAGGATTTGACCGAGGAATCCGCCGAGCAGCAGCGCGGCGCGGTGCAGGTGGGCGATCCATTCATGGAAAAACTGGTGTGCGAGGCCTGCCTGGAACTGCTCGCCACCGGTGCGGTTGCGGGTATCCAGGACATGGGCGCGGCCGGCCTGACCTGTTCGACCTGCGAGACCGCCGCCCGCGCGGGCACCGGCATCGAGATCGAACTCGACAAGGTGCCGCAGCGCGCGCCGAACATGAGCAGCTATGAAATCATGCTCTCCGAATCCCAGGAACGCATGCTCATCATCGTCCACAAGGGCCGTGAGGAGGAAGTGAAACGGATTTTTGACAAATGGGATTTGCCGTGGTCGGAGGTTGGCGTTGTGACCGACACCGGCCGCATGGTCGTGAAGCAGCACGGCCGGGTGGTTGCCCACATTCCGGCAAAGAAGATTGCCGATGAATCGCCGGTGTATCAGCGCGAGTCGAAGGAGCCGGAATACTTGAAGGCCGTTCGCGCGTTTCGTTTGGACGAAATTCCGCAGTCCGCGGATGCCGGGGCGGATCTCCTGAAGCTCCTGGCGTGGCCGAGCATTGCGTCGAAGAACTGGGTTTACCGCCAGTATGATCACATGGTGCGCGACGGCTCGGCAGTTTGCCCCGGCAGCGACGCGGCGGTGATTCGCATCAAGGCGGATTCGTTGCCGGAGTTGTCGTCGGGGCAGGCGGTGCCGGAAAAATATATTGCCGTGACGGTGGACGGCAACGGGGCGTACGTTTATCTCGATCCCTACGAAGGCGGCAAGATTGTCGTCACCGAGGCCGCCCGCAATCTGGCTTGCACGGGCGCGGTGCCGCTGGGCGCGACCGACAATCTTAATTACGGCAACCCGCACAAGCCCGAGCTATTCTGGCAGCTCAAGGAAAGCGTGCGCGGGCTGGCGGATGCCTGCAAGGCCTTCAACGCGCCCATCACCGGCGGCAACTGCTCGCTTTACAACCAGAGTCCGAACGGCCCGATTGATCCCACGCCCACGGTCGCCATGGTCGGACTCATCGAGAAGCCGGAACATATCACGACGCAATGGTTCAAAGACGAGGGCGATGCCATCATTCTGCTGGGCGACATAATTGACGAGGCCGATCCGCTGCTCGGACTGGGCGGCTCGGCGTATTTGCACGCAGTCCGGGGCAAAAAAACCGGCACGCCGCCGCGTTGCGACCTCGAGACGGCGCGGACGTTGCACACCACGCTGGTCGGTTTGATTCAAAGCGGCCTGGTGAAGAGCGCGCACGATTGCAGCGAAGGCGGCCTCGCGGTCTGCCTGGCCGAAAGCTGCATCAGCCAGCTGGTGGCGCGGGAAACGCCCCGGCTGATCGGGGCCACGATTGATCTGTCTGGCGTAGCGGCATCTCGGCAGAGTGCCGGAAACCAATCCGAGGATAAGAATGCGGTGCTCGCCCGAGATGCCGCTACATTGCGTTTGGATGCCTTGCTCTTTGGCGAAACCCAGAGCCGAGTGGTCGTCACCTGCAAGCCGTTGGACGCGGTGATGGTGGTTGAACGCGCGAAATTGATGGGCGTTCCCGCCGCGGTGATCGGCCGGGTGGGCGGCGATAAACTGGCCGTCACAACCGTTGCGGGTGAATTCAGCGTGCCGGCGGCCGAGCTGCATGACGCCTGGTGGAACGCCATTACCCGGGCAATGGCATAAGCCGCTGGAGTTTCTGGATTGAACGAATTCGGCCGTTGCCCTTTCAATTATGTAGCTGCGCCGGTATGAAATTCCGCCCGCCTCCGAATAACCGTTTGATTTTGGACGCGGCCCGGGTATGCTCCAGCGTTTAGCAAACAAACATGCGACAATTTTTAACCATCGCCGCAAATGCCTTCATGGAATTGATCCGGCAGCCGATATTCCTGTTGTTGATGACGGTATCGGTCCTGTTCGAGATTTTTCTGGCGGTGCCGTATTATTTCGCGTTTGGCGACGAACCGAAGCTGGTGGAAAACAGCGTGCTGGCGGTGATGTTGTTGTCGGGCCTGTTCGGCGCGGTGTTGAGCGCGTCGGCCTCGCTGGCAAGGGAACTCCGGACGGGCACGGCCCTGGCGGTGTTGTCCAAGCCGGTGGGGCGGGCGCAATTTTTCCTGGCCAAATACGCCGGGCTGGCCGTGGCGCTGGCGTTGCTGTCGTATATCAACCTTATCGGTGTGCTGCTGGCGAGCTGGATGTCGTTTGACGCCTATGGGAAAACCGACGTGCTGGCGCTCGGCATTTTTTCGGCGGGCATTCTGGCGGCCTACGCCCTGGCGGGGTTCAGCAATTTTTTCCTGCGCCGGCCGTTTGTGAGCGACGCGGTCCTGGCGCTGGTGGTGATGACAACCTTCGCGGCCTTTTTGATCTTTCAGTTCACCATCCAAAAGCAGACCGTGGGCGTCGTGGCGCACGTGGATTGGCGGCTGCTGCCGGCGGGAATCCTGATTTTGTTCGCCTTGTGGATCCTGGCGGCCCTGGCGCTGGCGTGCTCAACCCGGTTGGACACGATTCCCACGCTGGCGGTCTGCTCGGCGTTTTTCCTGGTCGGCCTGATCTCAAGCTATATCTACTGGAAGGCGGGTGGAACCCTCAATGGCGGCGCGCCTTGGTGGGCTTCAACGCTTTACACCATCGTCCCAAACTGGCAGCTTTTCTGGCTCGCAGACGCACTGGACATGGGCAAAAGCACATTCCATTGGGGCTATGTCGGCAAGGCCTTTGTTTACATGGCAGCCTACGCGGGCGCGGCGCTGGCAGTCGGCGTGGCGTTGTTTGAGGAACGGGAATTGAGTTAAAAATGGAACGCAATGTTCAAAAAAACGGTCTGGTAAACGTCGTGGCCGCGGTGGTGGTCTTTCTCGCCGCGTTCGTCGTGACGAGCTATGCGAATTCACTGGCGGGGCAGGCCGGTTCAATTTTCCTCGGTCTCGGCGTGCTGGTGACCTTCACGAGCTGGTTCCAGATGCGGCTCGAGGAAAACGAACGGCTGGAAAAGCTGGAAGCCGAGGAACTCGCCCGCGTCAAGGGGGAATCAACCTTGTTTGCCGGGAAGGGCGCGGAGGCTTTTCCCGCCCAGCATGCGCGCGAACAGTTCGGCCGGTTTTTTGTGCCGGGCTTTGGCGTGCTGCTTTTCCTGCTCGAAGCCGGCGGAGCCTGGTTGTTGTGGCGTTGGATGGCCAGAACCACCACCGGGGTGGCACCCGACCGGGCCATGCCGGCGCTGGCGCTGTTCGGGATTTTTGCGTTGGTTTTGTTTTTGCTGGGCCGGTTTTCCGTGACCATCGCCCGGATCGAGAATCACCGGCTGTTGCGGCCCAGCGCCAATTTTTTGCTGGCGGGTGCGTATGTTTGCTTTGTCACTGCGCTGGGCATTGGCGGGGCCAGGGCCGAGCTGCCGCGGCTGGATTTTTACGTCGCGGGGTCCCTGGGTGTGCTGCTCGGTTTGATGGCGGCAGAGATGCTGGTCACGCTGCTTCTGGAGATTTACCGGCCGCGGCTCAAAGGCAAGATTGCGCGGCCGGTTTATGACAGCCGGATCGTCGGTTTGCTGGCGCAGCCGGAAAGCCTTTTCACAACCGCGGCGCAAACGCTGGACTATCAATTCGGTTTCAAGGTTTCGGAGACGTGGTTTTTCCAGCTGCTCAAAAAAAACCTGCTCAGGCTGCTGCTGGCGCAACTCGCGGTGCTGCTGGTGTCCACCAGCGTGGTGTTCCTTGACGCCGGCGAACAGGCGGTTTTGGAGCGTTTTGGCCGGCCGGTCGCGGACCTTGGCCCGGGCGCGCATTTGAAACTGCCTTGGCCCGTGGACCGCGTTTACCGCTATCACACGGAACAGATCCAGACCTTCATTGTCGGCTATGCGCCGGACGCGCAAAGTGAAAATGCCCCCGTGATTTTGTGGAATGTCGGTCACGGCAAGGAGGATGATTTCCTGGTCGGCACCCGCGAATCGATCACGATCACCAATGACACCGGCGACACCAATGACCTGCTCAAGGCGCCCCCGGTAAGCCTCATTACCGTCAGCATCCCGGTTCAATTTCAAATCACCAACGTCCTGGCCTGGGCCTACCACAACGCCGATCCGGCGAATTTGCTCCAGGATTTGGCGACCCGCGCCGTGGTGCATTATCTCGCGGGGGTGGATTTGAACAATGTGATGTCGAGCAACCGGCTGGAGGCAGCGCAGGAGCTGAATGCACAAATCCAGTCGGCGGCGGACACCTGCCAGCTGGGCGTGAAAATTCTATTTGTTGGTTTGCAGGACATCCATCCTCCGGTAAAGGTCGCGGGTGACTACGAAAACGTCGTCGGGGCGGAACAGAAGAAACTCGCCAAAATTCTCGATGCGCGGGCCCAGGCCATCCGCACGAACGCGCTGGCGGGGGCCCGCTCGTTTACGACCACCAATGTCGCGGACGCCGAGCGGCAGCGGCTCACCGTTTCGGCGCTGGCGCGGGCGGCGTTGTTCACCAACCAGATTCCGGCGTTCGCGGCGGCGCCTTCGGTTTACCGGCAGCGCGCCTACTTCCAGACCTTCGCCCTGGCCACCGCCAATGCGCGCAAATACGTTCTCCTCGTGACCAACACCGAAGATGTCGTGGTGTTCAATCTGGAGGACCAGATCCGCGCCGACCTCTTGAATTTAAACGTGCCGTCATCCACCAAATAGTTCAACGCCATGAAACGCAACGTAATGACCCTAGCCATCGCCGCCGTGCTGATCGTGATCTTCGGGCTGCTGCTTTTTGTCTTCCAGGTCCGCAAATCCGAGGTCGCCGTCGTCACCACGTTTGGCAAGCCCGACCCGCGGCCCTACGACCAGCCCGGCGCGTATTTCAAGTGGCCCTGGCCGATTCAGAAGGTCTATAAATTCGACCAGCGCATCCAGAACTTCGAGGACAAGTTCAGTGAAAACCTCACCGCGGACAACAACAACCTGCTGACGAGCGTCTATGTTGGCTGGCAGATTTCCGATGCGGCAACCTTTTTCCCGAAGTTCGCCGGCGGTTCCGTTCCGGCCGCGCAACGGATGCTTGAAAGCATGCTGCGCAGCGCCAAGAGCGCCGTCGTCGGCAAACATACCCTGTCCCAATTTGTAAACACGTCCCCGCAGGATTTGAAGTTTGACGCGATTGAAAATGAAATCGAATCGGCCGTCCAATCGCAGCTCCAAACCAACCAGTGCGGCATCCGCCTCGCCTTTCTCGGCATCAAGAAAATTGGTTTGCCGCCGAACGTGACCGAGGCGGTGTTTCAACGCATGACCTCCGAACGGCAAATTCTCATCAGCCGTTTCCAATACGAAGGCGAGGCGGAGGCGCAAAAAATCAAATCGACCGCCGACCGCCAGGCGGCCGAGACCATCGCCAATGCCGATGCCGCCGCGACCCGGATCCGCGGCGAGGGCGAGGCCGAGGCGGCCAAGGTGCTGCCGGTCTTCCAGCAAAACCCCGAACTGGCGAATTTCCTGCTGCGCATCAGCGCGCTGCAGCAGTCGCTCAACCAGCGCGCGACCTTGATCTTCGACGAACGCACGCCGCCGTTTGATTTGTTCCGCAGCCTGCCAACCAGCGCCGACGGCAAATAGACATGAGCCACGATCACGATCACAATCGACCGCACGAACCGGTCGCGCCTGTGCCGGTGATGCCGGATGACACCGGGTCGCAGGCGCTGTCCGAGGCGTTGCGCAGCAGTTTCGCCATTGTTAAAATCGCCATGGCACTCATGGTGCTGGCTTTTTTCAGCTCCGGTTTTTTCACCGTCGGCCCGTCAGAGAAGGCGATGATCCTGCGTTTTGGCCGGCCCGTTGGCGTTGGCCAAAAGGCACTCCTGGGCGCGGGATGGCACTGGTCGTTTCCGTATCCAATCGACGAAGTGGTCAAGATTCCCATCACGGAGATTCAAAAGATCAACTCCACCGTCGGCTGGTATTTTACCACCCCGGAAATGGAGTTGAGCGGCGCGGAACCGCCGCCCGGCCAGACCTTGGACCCGGCGGCGGACGGCTATGCCATCACCGCGGACCGCAACATCATCCACACCCGCGCGACGCTGTATTATCATATTGATGACCCGATTCGCTTCGTGTTCGATTTTGTCGCCGCATCCAACACCGTCCAAAACGCCCTGAACAATTCATTGTTGTACACCGCCGCGCATTTCAATGTGGACGACATCCTGACCCGCGACGTGGCCGGATTCCGGGACGCCGTGCTGCAACGGGTCAGCAGCCTGACCGACCAGGAACAGCTCGGCATCGTCATTGACCAGTGCGAGGTCCAAAGCATGGCGCCCCGGCAGCTGCAGAATATTTTTGCCCAGGTCACCACCGCGCGGGAAAACCGCAACAAGGTGCTCAATGACGCGCACAGTTACGAAAACCAGGTTCTCAGCCACTCCGGCGCGCAGGCGGCCTCCATCACCGATGCCGCTGCCGCCGACCGCGCGCGGTATGTCGAATCCATCACCGCCGAATCGAAGCGTTTCGGAGATTTGCTGCCGCAATACGAACTCAACCCGGGCCTGTTCGCGCAGCAAACCCTGGTGCAGGCGATGGGGCCGATTTTGACCAACGTTCAGGACAAGATGTTTCTGCCGGAACGTGCCGATGGAAAACCGCGCGAACTTCGGTTAATGTTGAATCGTGAGCCGCCGGAGAGAAAATCGACGGCCCCAACGAATCCGTAAACTGTATGCAAGTCACATCGCTTTTGAGCCAGCACGAACATGAGCACGGGCCGGAGTGCGGCTGCGGCCACGATCACGAACATTCCGTCGTGCATCTCTGGCAGGCCGTGCTGGGCGTCGTGTTTGTCCTCAACGCATTCATCGTGGACTGGCTGTTTGCGCAGGGCGAGACGGTGGCCAGTTGCAGCGCCTTCCTCGGTGCCATCGTGCTCGGTTATCCCATTGTCGTCACGGCCATCAAGGATTTGCGGCTCGGCCGCTTGAGCATCAACGAACTCGTCGCCATCGCCGTACTCGCGGCGTTTGCCTCCGGCGATTACAAGGTCGCCGGCATTGTTGCGTTTTTCATGCTGACCGGTGAAATCATCGAAAGCCGGACCGCCGAAGGTGCGCGCACCTCCATCGAGTCGCTCATCAAACTCACTCCGACCAAGGCTCGGCGCATCAAGACCGACAAAAGCGAAGAGGCAGTTGCCGCCAGTGAACTGGCCATCGGCGACGTGATCCGCATCCGTCCCGGGGACAACGTCGCGGCCGACGGCGTCATCGTCAACGGCCAGGGCTCGTTCAACCAGGCCACCATCACCGGCGAATCATTGCCCGTGGACAAAAAGACCGGCGACGAGGTTTTTGCCGGCACGCAAAATCTCACCGGCGTCCTGGAAATCAAGGTCAGCCGGGCCGGCGAGGACACAACCCTGGGCCGGGTGCGCGAACTCATTCTGGCTGCCGAAAAGACCAAACTACCGATCATGAAGATCGTGGACCAATACATGGGCTTTTACACGCCGCTCGTACTGGTCATTGGAGCGCTGGTCTGGGCGTTCACACATGATTTGAACCGGGTAATCTCCCTGTTCGTGGTGTCGTGTCCGTGTGCGTTCATCCTGGCGACGCCGACCGCGATGGTGGCCGCGCTTTCCGCCGCCGCGCGTCTTGGGATTTTGATCAAGAACGTGGCCGACATCGAGACGGCGGCCAGAATCAACGCCTTTGTCTTTGACAAAACCGGCACGCTCACGACCGGACAGCTGGCCGTCAGCCGGCTCGCGCCCATCGGCGAGGTTAAACCGGCGGAATTGTTGCGGTGCGCGGCGTCGGCGGAAAAATACAGCAACCATCCGACGGCCCGGGCGCTCGCACAGATTGCCGGCGAAGCCGGCGTGCCGCTGACCGAACCGCAGAATTTCACCGAGACGGCCGGACGCGGCGTGAAGGCCGACCTGGGCGGCGCCAAAGTTTTGGTGGGCCGGGCACAATGGCTCAAGGACAACGGCGTGACGGAGGATTTTGAAAAATCAGTTGATCTTAATGAAACCGAAGGCTGGAGTCTGATTTTCATTGCGCGGGACGGCAAATGCATCGGCTGGATTGGTTTGCAGGACCAGACCCGTGCCGAGGCGAAGGAGTCACTGGCCGAACTCCGGGAGGCCGGGGTGCGTCGCATTGCGATGATTTCCGGCGACCGGCAGGCGGTGGCCACCCGGGTGGCGGCGGAAATTGGCTGCAGCGAAGCGCAGGGCGATTGCCTGCCGCAAAACAAGGTGGAATTTGTCCGCGCGATGAAAGCCAAGGGCTATCGCGTGGCCGTCATTGGCGACGGCGTGAATGACGCACCGGCCCTGGCGGCAGGCGATATCGGCATCGCGATGGGCGCGGCGGGCAGTGAAGTGGCAATTCATAGCGCAACAATCGCATTGATGAATAATGACCTGCGGCGACTGCCGTTTCTCGTGAAGTTGTCCCGCAGCACCCGTGCCGTCATCAACCAGAACTTTTCATTTGGTGTTCTGTTCATCATCGTCGGTTGGACGACGACCGTTTCTGGGCTCATTGGCCCGATTGTCGCCTCCATCCTGCACGTCCTTGGTTCGTTGATCGTGATTTTCAACAGCGCCCGTCTCGTGCGCAAAGGCGAGGAGTTGGAACATTTCCACCCGGAATCGGTGGCGCCACGACCCGGCTCCGGACCACAACCCGAAGCTTCCGGCCATCTGACACCAAGGCTGGCGTGAGCGTTCTTTGTCTGTTTTATGCCTGTCGCTGAACCAAATTCGCAGTCCGCAATCCGCAATCCGCCATCGAACGGCGAGGTCGTCGTCTCGGTGCGCGGCCTGACGAAGGTCTTCAAGGATTTCTGGAACCGGCCCAAGGCGCGCGCGGTGGACAACGTGGATTTTGACGTGCGGCGCGGCGAGGTGTTCGGACTGCTTGGCCCGAACGGCTCCGGCAAATCCACCACGGTGAAACTGCTGTTGGGGTTGCTTTACCCGACGAAAGGCCACATCGAGGTGTTCGGCCATTCCCCGCGGCATGTGCAGACCAAGTCGCGCATTGGTTATCTGCCGGAGGAATCCTACCTCTATCGTTATCTCAACTCGCGTGAGACGCTCGACTTTTTTGGGAACCTGTTTCATTTAGGCAAGGGCGAACGCGACAGCCGCGCCGAGCAGCTGCTCGAAATGGTCGGCCTGAGCCAGACGCGGATGCGCGCGGTCGGCGAATTCTCGAAAGGCATGCAGCGCCGGATCGGGCTGGCGCAGGCGCTCATCAATGATCCGGACCTGATCATTCTCGATGAACCGACCTCCGGCCTGGACCCGATCGGCTGTCGCGAGGTCAAGGACCTCATCCTGGCCCTGGCCCGCCGCGGCAAGACGGTGATTTTGAGCAGCCACCTGCTTTCGGACGTGGAGGACGTGTGTGACCGGGTGGTGATTTATTACGGCGGCAAAATCCAGGCGATGGGCACGCTCAGGGAGCTGCTCGCCACGCCGGACGCAATCCGCATCACCACGCCGGCGCTGTCGCGGGAAACCATGGAGCGCGTGCTGGAAATCATCCGCAAAGACGTGGCCTGGGACAAGGTCAGGATTGATACCCCGACGCAAAATCTGGAGAGCTATTTTCTCGATGTGGTGCAGAAGGCGCGGCAAACCGCGGCCGAGACCTCCGGGGCAACCTCCGGGGCGCGGGTGGCGGCCTACCTGCGGGCCGGCATGGAACCGGAGCCGGCGGCGGAGAAAATTCTTGAGCGGCTGGCATGGCCGCAGGCCGCCCAGCCGACTGCCCGGTCATCGTCACCCGCGCCGGCTGCCACGCCGGCTGTGGACGACAAGAAATTGGAAGCATTGGCCCAGTCCGCCCAACCAACGTCCGCACCGGGCCAGACGAAACCCATGCCGGAAGCCAAGCCGGTGGACTTGTCCCGGGCGGATGAAAAATTGTCATCCTTGCTCGGAAAAAAACCCTAGCCGGGGGCGAGGACGATTTACTGATGCAACGTTTGTTCGCCATCGCCGGGTTGACCTGGAAAGCCGCCTTCCGGTTTCGTCTGTTTTTGGTGGTTGCGGTTTTGCTGCTGGCGTCGGTCGTGGGCCTGCCGATGGTGATCAAGGACGATGGCACGGCCCGGGGGTTCACCCAGATCCTGCTGACTTACACATTGAGCGCCATCACCGGTCTGCTGGGTCTTTCGACGCTCTGGCTTTCCTGCGGCACCCTTGCCCGCGACATCGAGGAATGCCAGATCCAGGTCGTCGCAACCAAACCGATAGCGCGCTGGCAGATCTGGCTGGGCAAATGGATCGGCATCATGTCGTTGAATGCGACGCTGCTGGCGCTGTCCGGGGCGTGTGTTTACGGCCTGCTGCAATGGCGGGCGGCGAAATTGCCGGCGGAAGAGCAAAAGATTTTGCGTGAGCAGGTGCTGGTGGCGCGCGGGTCGGCCCGGGTGCAGAGTTATGACGCCGAAATCACGGCGGAGACCGAACGCATTCTGCAGGAGCGGTTGAAAAAAAGCCCGGTGGACAAGGTGGATTTGCCGGAGGTGCGCAAACAAATCAGCGAGCAGGTCAAGGCGGACTTTCAATTGGTGCCCCCAAGTTACCGACGTGAATGGCAGATCGACCTGGGGTTTGCAAAAAATTATCTCCATAACCGGCCGCTGCAGTTGCGGATCAAGTTCAACGCTTCGCAAAAAAGCCCTTCCGGCACGTTCGGCGTGTTGTGGCAGGTGGGGGCGCCGGGAACGACCAATTTCTGGCGCACGGAAGAACCCATGAGCCTCGCCCCGGACACGTTCCACGAATTTCAAATTCCGCCAAACCTGTACGACGACCACGGGGTGATCACCATCATGGTCGTCAATCCGAACGAAAACACGGCGCTGTTGTTCCCGCTCGAAGACGGAATCGAGGTGTTGTATCCCGAAGGCGGCTTTACGCTGAATTTTGTGCGCGGGCTGGGAATCATTTTCTGCTGGATGGCGTTATTGGCGGCATTGGGGCTGACGGCCGCGAGCTTTTTGACGTTCCCAGTCGCGACGTTTTTTTCACTGGCGATCCTGACCGTGGGACTTTCCAGCAACACGCTCAGCGAGGCGGTGGAGGCGAACACGGTCACGAGCGGCAACGGGGAAACCGGCGTCATGGGACATTCGTTCGTGGACGTGGTGTTGATCCCCTTTTTCAAAGGCTGCCTGGCGGTCAACCATCTGGTGGAAAATTTTTCGCCGATTGATTCGTTGAGCAGCGGGCGCAGCATTTCGTGGGAAGAGCTGGGTGCGGCTTTTGGGCAGATCGTCCTGGTGCTGGGCGGCTTCATCAGCCTCATCGGCATCGTGTTGTTCAACCGGCGTGAACTGGCGACGGCGCAGGGAAATCAATGAGCGCGCGCCTGAAAAAAATCCTACTATTGTGCCTGGCGGTGGTGCTGCTGGCGGGGTCCGGCCGGATGCAAAAGCTGATGAATCGCGACCGCGAGGTGCTGGGCTTGACGCGCATGGATGCGCTGGAAAACGCGCCGCCGGTGCTGGCGTTCACCACGGTGGCGCTGGGCGGATTTCGCGGTTTGATTTCCAATTTTCTCTGGATTCGCGCCAATGATCTGCAGAACGACGACAAGTATTTTGAGGCGGCGCAGCTGGCAACGTGGATCACGGATCTGGAGCCGCATTTCACCCAGGTCTGGACGTTTCAGGCCTGGAACATGGCCTATAACATCTCGGTGAAGTTCAAGGAGAACAATCCGGGAGTCTTTGCCGATCGCTGGCGCTGGGTGGAGAATGGGATCGAACTGCTGCGCGACCAGGGTCTCCGTTACAATCCCGATGACACGGTGATGTATCAGCAACTAGCCTGGTTCTTTCAGCACAAGATGGGTCAAAACCTCGATGACGCGAATTTGTATTACAAGCAGCAATGGATCAAGGAAATGGCGCCCCTGTTCGGTGCCGACGGCGCGGACTTTGCCAGCCTGTTACAGCCGAACAACACCAACGCGATGGTGCTCCGCACAAAATACAAGATTGACCCGGCCTTCGCAGAAAAAATGAACGTCCTCTACGGTCCGCTGGACTGGCGGCTGCCCGAGGCGCATGCGATTTACTGGGGGGCCTATGGCCTCGAAAAGGCGAAGGCGCATCCGGACAAGGTGAAGGCGGAGGAACTGATCCAGTTGCGCCGCAATATCTATCAGTCCATGCTCCAGGCATTTTATCACGGTCGTTTCATCGCGGATCCGTTTGCCGAAACCTATTCTTTGGGGCCGAATCTTGACCTGATTCCCAAGGTCAACGACGCGTACGAAACGATGATGCAGGAGGACCCGCAAAACCGGGACCACATCGCCATTGCCCATCGGAATTTCCTGCGCAATGCGGTTTATTTTCTCTACGGTGTCAACCGGGTGGCCGACGCGGAAAAATGGTTCCGGCTGCTTGGGGAAAAATACCCGGACAAACCCATCATCGACCGCGATCCCAATTCCCTGCCGCGAAATGTCAGCCTGGACGATTACGCGGTCACGCGTTTTCAAGAGGACGTTGGCGATACCTCGCAGGAACGCACCACGGCGGACGTGCAGGCCCTGCTGGCGCAGGGGTATTACGCCCTGGCCATTGGCCAGAATGACCGGTATGCCGGATTCCGTCTGCTCGCGATCAAAATCTACCAGCATTACCAGGCGGCCATATCCGACGTGAAAAGCAACCAGCAGCGCATCGGCCTGCCGCCGTTTGCCGACCTGGATCGTGCGGTGCTGGACCGGATGCTGGACCCGCAGCATGAAGTCATGCCTTACGCCATTCGCGCCGTCATCCGATCGCAACTGGGAATGCCGGGGGAAACCAACCAGCCCGTCCCGCTGACACTTACGACCAATGCGCCCGTGCCGGCCGTGTCAACGGAAACCAACGCCGCGCCTGCCGGCAAATGATTTCGACGCCCCGGCCCCCGTCGCCTAGTCTCAACCGCCTGTGATCAAAAAAAATTCCAATGACCGTCCATTGCGGGTGGGTCTGATTTCGCTCGGCTGCGCCAAGAATCTGGTGGACGCCGAAATCATGCTTGGCGCCCTGCTCAAGGACGGCGTTGAGATCACCAACGATGCTGCGCAGGCCGATGCCCTCATCGTCAACACCTGTTCGTTCATTGACTCCGCCCAGGAAGAAAGCGTGGACATCATTCTTGAATCCGCTGATATCCGGGCCGCCCAAAATCGCGGCCAGAGCCTGATTGTGTCCGGTTGCCTGCCGCAGCGTTTTCGCGATGAGCTGCCGAAATTGCTGCCCGAAGTGGATGCCTTCATGGGCATTGACCAGGTCGCGCAGGTGGCGGAGATCGTCAAACAGGCGATGGCGAACCGCGCCATGCGTTTGGTCAAGAGTCGAGAGCCGAAGGCCGCGGGCGGCAAAAGTAAAACACTCGATCGATTGTCTGAATTGGAAAAGTCTCGCTCCGTTTCCAAGCATGAAACGGAAGAATCGCTTCGCGGCACTGAAAAATTCGGCAAAACCAAAACCTTTGTAGCGGCGCCTCGGCAGAGCGCCGCCATTCCACGACCCGGGGAAAAATCAGCGGCGCTCTGCCGAGACGCCGCTACGCATAGCGAACCACTGCTGGCAGTAACTCAGCGTCCCACCTTCATTCCGGATTTCGGCACGCCGCGTTTCCGCCTCACGCCCAAACACTTTGCCTACGTTAAAATCGCCGAGGGCTGCAACCATCCGTGCAGTTTTTGCATCATCCCCCGGATGCGGGGTTCGCATCGCAGCCGGCAACAGGCGGACATTGTCGCGGAAGCCCGGGCCTTGATTGCGGACGGTGTCAGGGAGTTAAACCTGATTTCACAGGACTCGACCTACTACGGACTTGATCTGCGGGCGAACCACAGCCGGGCGATTTCGTCGCCGGAAAAATTTTCCGCCGCCGCCCGGTCGCTGCCGGCCGATGCCACGACCATTTGCTCGCTGCTGCGGGAGTTGAACGCGCTCCCGGGCGATTTCTGGATCCGGCTGCTGTACACGCATCCGGCGCACTGGACGGACGAACTCGTCGCGACCATTGCCGGTTGCAAAAAAGTCGCCCGCTACGTGGACATCCCGCTCCAGCACATCCACGGCAACATGCTTGAGCGGATGCGGCGCGAAACCTCGCAGCAATACATTGTGGACCTCCTCCGGAACATCCGCGCCGGGGTGCCGGGGATTGCACTGCGGACCACCTTCATCGTCGGTTTTCCCGGCGAAACCGAGGCCAGCTTTGAGACCCTGCTCGATTTCATCCGCGAAACGAAATTTGAGCGTTTGGGTGTGTTCGCCTATTCCCAGGAAGACGGCACGCGGGCCGGGGCAATGACCGGGCAGGTTCCCGACAAGGTAAAACAACAACGCCGCAAGCTGGCGATGGCCGAGCAGCACAAAATCGCCCGGCAGGTTTCTGAATCCTTTGTCGGCCGCGAGATCAAGGTGCTGGTGGAAGGCAAAGCAAACGAAAAACAATTGCGGCAGGCGAACGTTTCATCGTGGGAACACGGGTTGGTTCGGGAGGCTGAAATCCGCAATCGGCAATCCGCAATCCGCAATTACCTCGTTGGGCGGGGGGAGGCCGATACGCCGGACATTGATGGCCGCGTTTACATCCGTGGCAAATTGCCGGTTGGCGAATTCGCCCGGGTCAACATCGTCGGGCACACGGACTATGATTTGATTGCCGAGCCGGCCAAGTGATTCTTCAGAATTAGAATTTCAACCCGCCCTTGGTGCAATCCTGGATGTAACCGCCTTGTTCTCCGATGGAACGGGCATTCCGGTCTCAACATTGGCGGGCAAATCTTCCGGCAACAACGTGGTGAGTGCATTGCGGTCGCATTCCCCGCTGGCGACCAGCCGCGTGCTCTGATTGCGCACGGCGGACTCGAACAGGTTCCGCATTTCTCGCGCATTACCAAATTGAGTGTTGCGAGCGGCGTACAGGCTTGTGCAGACGGCCAGCACTCGTTTTACTGTTTCCGGCGTGCAGACGAGTCCGCTTTGCGAGGCCATGCGATGGAATATTTCCAGCAGTTCCTCCGGTTGGTAATCAGGAAAATTGAGATAGTTCGTGAAACGCGATTCGAGACCGGGATTTGACGCGATGAATTGTTTCATCGGCTCATTGTAGCCGGCAACAATGACGATGAGCCGGTCGCGGTCGTCTTCCATGCGCTTGAGCAGCGTCTCAATGGCTTCGCTGCCAAAATCTTCCGCACCCCGCCCGGCGAGAGCGTAGGCTTCGTCAATGAACAGGATTCCGTCGAGCGCCGAATCAATCATGGCATGGGTACGCACGGCGGTCTGCCCGACGTATTCGGCCACCAGCCTTCCGCGGTCACACTCAACAACGTGGCCGCGCCGGAGGAGGCCAAGCGATTTGTAAATGCGTCCCATGAGCCTTGCGACCGTGGTCTTTCCGGTGCCGGGATTGCCAAAAAAAACGCTGTGTAAACTTGCCTGTACCACAGGCAACCCCTGCTGCCGGCGCATCACCTGCATTCGCGCAAAATTGGTGGCGCGGTGGACCTCGGTCTTTACCGGCTCCAGGCCGACGAGCACGTCGAGTTCCTTCAAAATGGCGTTGAGGTCCTCTTCACTGACGCCGGGGTCGGCGGCTCGGGCGGTAAAATCCACAGCGTATTGCCGCGAAACCTCTGTGAACTGCGCAGAAATGATGGCGGAGCGCCGACGGCAGGCATCGGACATTTCACAGTCGAGGTTGGCGAGCGTCGTCACCAGTGTTTGCAGATTCTGCCGGACAAATTCAATCGTCACCGGCTGCAGGCCCAAGTCCAGCGTATGGCGTGTGAATAGTTTGAAAATCTCATCCAAGCCATGCTTGTCTGCCGGTTGCAACATGGTTTCCACGCGCTCCATGGCTTTGCGCCCGCTTTTCTCGAACCATTTGGCGAACGCGGCTTCATCACCGTTGGCGGCGGCATAACCGGATTCCAGCAACCCCAGCGAGTCGTCCGCTTTTGCGGCCAGGCCCGCGATGCAAACGGAAAGCGCGCCGTAAGCCTGTAACTCCGATCCTTCGGTGGCCAGCCGTTGCCACAATGCCAGGGCCAACAGGCGGATCAGACCGTGCAGGTTGTCGATCAAATCAAATTCCTCGTCGCCGATGCGTTTGACGGTCTGCAAGGGCGGCGTCAGGATTTGCACACATTCAATCAGCAGGCGCAGCTGAAGCAGGCTGCGCAGGATGGCTTCCTCCTTGGCGGCTTCGTAACTGAAAACCTGCGTGCGCCAGTCGCTGTGGCGCTCCAACTGGTGAAGCCGGCGCGTGTGCGCCTCGATGCGGTTGCGCAGCCGCACGGTGTCATCCGGTGTAAACAGCGACTGCGACTGGTAATAATTCAGCAGGTAATCGCTTGTCATGCCGTCCAGTTCGGCCAGTTCCTCGCGCTTGAACGAGACGGTGCGGCCGGTTTTCGGATTGCGGAACAGCGTGGTAAGGATCGATCCGGGCAGGAACGATTCGTGCAACGGCACGACGACCGGCGACGCCTCTTTGACGCGCGGCAAATTGGCCGGCGCGCGGGTGACTTCCTCCAGCACGCGGGCATAGCGGAGAAATTCCTCCAACTGCTGGCGCAGTTTGACTTCTTCCGATTCAGGCTGCCGGTTTGATTCCATGCCGGTTGATGGTCGGGTTAAAAACAGACCAAGTTGATATTGGCACAATTCTGAATGCAAGCATCAAGTGCCCGGCCCCGGTTGAAAATAAGACTTGGCGGGGACGACGACTTGGCGGTTAATTCCCGTGTGGCCACCATTGTTTTCGACATCGAAACCTCAGCGCTGCCGCCGGAGAATTTTGACGAGGCGCAGCTGGAATACCTTTTCCGCGAGGCGGAAAAAATCGCCGACGAAACGGCCCGCGAAGCCAAACGCGCCGAGATCCGCCACCAGTTCAATCTCTGGCCGTTCACCGCCCAGATCGTCTGTGTTGCCATGCTCAACGCGGACACGCAGCGCGGCCAGGTGCTGTTTCTCGCCGAGGATTTCGAGGAGACTGACGCCGAGGCCGGGCCGGTCGAGTTCATGCCCTGCGCGGATGAATTTGAACTGCTGACCGCGTTCTGGGACGTGGCGAAACATTACGACAACGTGGTCACTTTCAACGGCCGCGGCTTTGACGCGCCGTTCATCTATCTCCGCTCGGCGCTGCTCAACGTGCCCATCACGAAAAAGAACTGGCTGGGGTACCGTTATTCGACCGAGCCGCATTGCGATCTGGCGGAACAGTTCACGTTTTACGGCGTGAGCGGACGCGAAGGCGCGGCGCGGCGGTTCAATCTGGATTTTTACTGCAAGGCCTTCGGCATCGAGTCGCCCAAAAGCCACGGTGTCACCGGCATGGACGTGAACACGCTGATGGCCGAAGGCAAACACCGCGACATCGCCGAATACTGCCTGCGTGACGTGCTCGCCACGGTGGAGCTTTACCGCATCTGGAAGGAAAGACTGGCGGGGATAAAATGAAGAACAAAAGTTTTACAAGAAATTTACTAATTTTTAGCAACCAGCGGTGTCGTTGGTTTAGATAATTGCTTTATGAAAAAATTCAACGGAATACAAATTGTCTGCTTGGCAATCTCAATTGCATTTGCTGAGATTTCTCACGCTCAACAACCTTCAACCGTTACGAATTCTCAACCGGCTGACGGACCGACGCTAAAAGCAGACACTCCAGACCAACAATTATTTTTTTGCACCACAAGAATTGAAGCAAAAAGCGCTGACGGGAAACAGGGAAGCACGGGAACAGGATTTATATTCCGTTATCAAATCGACGAAACAAATGGGATTCCTTTTATCGTAACATGCAGACATGTCGTTGACGGGTTTGCATCAGCAACGTTTTCATTCGTTCAAAATAAGGATGGCAAACCAAATCTGGGACAAAAATGCGAAGTCACTGTCCCTTTGCAAGGCTTTGTGTTTTATAATCCTGATCCAAAAATTGATGTAGCGTTGATTCCTTTGGTGCCCATTTTGAGATATTTTGAAATGAAAGGACAAAAGCCATTTTACGTGAGTCTAGACAAACGCTTAATCCCAGATAAAAATGCTGCCGAAGATTTAAGTCCAATTCAGCCGATAGTCTTCGTCGGCTACCCATACGGAGTTCACGATGAGGTTAATCTACTTCCCATTGCAAGAAGAGGTTTCACAGCTAGTCCATACGTCGTGGATTTTAATGGGCTGCCAGTTTTTTTGATTGATGCAAGTGTTTTTCCTGGATCGAGCGGAAGCCCCGTCATGGTGGTGGATGAAGGTTTTTATGCCTCTCATGGCGGTCTTGTCGGCGGCAGCAGAGCTTACTTTTTGGGTCTCGTTGACCAAGCCTATTTTTACACGGAAGAGGGAATGGTGAAATTCAAAGCGATACCAACGCAGTTCGCGCCATATGTATCAAACACCAATTTTTTCAACCTTGGTGTTGTAATCAAATCCAAGGCAATTCTTAATACCATGTCGGAATTTGCAAAAGCTTTTCCACCTCCGCCGTTACCGGAACCTTCACCGCCACACTGACATTATTGAATGTCCACGCTCATTTGCTTCGCCCTGAAAGAAGAAGCCGCGCCGTTTCGGAAAATGGCGGTGGGCAAAGCCGGCATTTCCATTCTCATCACCGGCATCGGACGGAAAAATACGGAGAAATCTGTCCGGGAACTTCTGAATTCCTGTAGGAGTCGAGATGACGAGACTCAAATTAAAAATATTTTAGAGACTCCTCACGTCGTCTCCTACCAACCGGATTTGGTGCTGACCTGCGGTTTTGCCGGCGGGTTGGACCCGGGCTTAAAACTCGGCGATGTCGTGTTTGAATTGTCAGATCGGAGGGGCGAGTTCCACGAGTCCCAAACTGAAAATGAGTTGGGGTCTCGCAGCGCTCGCCCCTCCGAAAGCTCGCCCCTCCGAGAGAAGCTGGTCGCCGCCGGCGCGAAACCGGCAAAATTTTTCTGCGCCAACCGCATCGCCACGATGGTTGCGGAAAAGAAAAAGTTGCGTGATGAAACTGGCGCGGATGCGGTGGAGATGGAATCGGAGGCGATTCATGCCGTCTGTCGCGAATGTGGGGTTCCCTGCGCGACGGTGCGTGTGATCTCCGACACGGCCAATGAAGATTTGCCATTGGATTTCAATGCGCTGTCCCGGCTGGATAAGAACATGGATTTCGGCAAGCTCGCCTGGGCCATCGCCAAGTCACCAGGGAAAATTGGCGGGCTGCTCAAACTGCAGAAACAAACCCGGTTTGCCGCGGAACGGCTGGCGGAGGTTTTGGGAAAAATAATCTGGTAGGGCCATGCTGCCGCGCGACCCCAATTCTGCGGGGCAGCAACACCGCTCTACCGATCAATCGGATTGATCACGGCGGTTGGCGGCGGTGCGGCCTTTTCCTTCACGTGCTCGCTGTAGCTGATGAACGCCGCGCCGAGCATGATGAGCGCCACGCCGCTCCAGCGCACGGCATCCACGCGCTCGTGCAGGAGGAATTGCGCCGCCAGCGTCGTCATCACAAAGCTCACCGCCGTCAGCGGCCAGACGAAGCTCACATCGCGCTGGCCGAGCAGGTATTGCAACTGGATGAAGAAGATGGTTTCCAGCAGGAGGCCGAACAGCACATTCTTGTTCGTAAACCAGTTGCCGACGAGGGTGACGACATTTTTCCAGACCGGCAGGTTGGCCTTGCGTTCGGTGTATCTGGCCCCAATTTCGTTGATGCCCTTCTTCAGGGCAATGACGCCAAAGGCCTCGAAGGCAAAGGCGATGAGGAGGATGATTAGAATTTTTGTCATATCACAAATCCTGGTAGCGAATCAGTTCGATGCCGAGCCGCTTGACCATTTCCCTTACCCGCGGACTGATGAGGGCATCGAACTCAGGTCTAAATTCATCGAGCGATGGATGCGAGTAAAGCTCGGAATCGCCGGCGGGCAATTCCGGCAGCAGCTTCAAAATGTATTCCTCATCCACCTGCGCGTTTTGCAGCAGGCCGAAGGTGATTTGGGCGTGGCGGATGCCGCGTTCCCGCAACGGTGCGCGGGCGCGCCTGGAAAGGCATTCGTAAATCAATGCGTGTGAAATGCGGTAAGGCCAGCGTCCGCGTGCCATGTGCCGGCTGCGCGCGAGGCAATCGCGGGTGAGCCGCATCCGGGTGATGCCGAGTTGTTCAGCGTCTGCCATCAGAATCCGGAAGACGACCGGATGCAGATGCAGATGCAAATGGCCATTGACGTGGTCGAGCGGCAGCCCGGTGGCATGAAATTTTTCAAACTGCGCGTGGATTTCGGCGCGAAGTTGTTTGCGCAGGGTGTGCTTGAAAAAATAATTCATGCCGGCGCCGACCGGCGAATTGCTGAATTCGCCGCGTCCGTTGACCAGGCCGGGGATTTGATCGGGCGGCAGGGCGGAGTGCCCCATCAGCAGAGTCAGGTGCAGACCCACACCGAGTTTTGGATGGTCCCGTGCCAGCTTCACCGCCTCGTCAACGCCCGGTTCGTTCACCATCAGGCTCGCGGTGGTCAAAATTCCTTCGTCATGCGCCCGGACGACGGCTTCATTGATGGAATGTGCGCGGCCAAAGTCGTCGGCGTTAACGATGAGGCGGTGGTGGGATTGCCGATTTGGAGAAGCCGTCATCACGCGTTTAATCTACGGCGTTCCATAATTTGACCCGGTTGAAGCTGTTGCAAAACGAATCCAGGAACCGATAATCAGCGCCAGTTTGTGCGGCCTGCTCAATTTCAACTGCCGCGGGCCGAACACGTCAAATCTTCCGCGCTCCAGTTTCTGCAGCAACTGCCAATAAACCGAGCCCATGAGTTCGGCGGCGACCATGGCCTGACAGTCTTCGGGCGGCAGGGTTTTTCGCGCGAGCTGGTAAAAGTGCCGGGCGCGGCCGGCGACGCTGGTGGCGAGCGCAAAATAACGGCCGGAGTATTTTCCCTGTAGAATTTCGCTTTCGCTGACTTTGAATTGGATGAGCTCGCTTTGGGGCAGATAGATCCGGCCGCGTTGGGCGTCGATGCGCACATCGCGCAAAATGTTTGTCAGTTGCAGCGCCTTGCCCAGATACACGGCGTAGTCGCGGCACGCTGGATTCTGGTAACCGAATATTTCGATGCTCAACAGTCCGACGACGGACGCCACGCGGTGGCAATAGAGTTCCAGCTGCTCAAAATTTTCGTAGCGCTTGATGTCCAAATCCATCTCGCAACCCTTGATCAAATCATCGAAGAGCGTGAAAGGCAGATGGTATTCGCGGATGACGGGCTGGAATTCCCGGTTGACGACGAACGCCGGCGTCTGATTTTCACAAGCCCGCCGGACGTCGTTCCGCCAGTCCACGAGTTGCTGGCGGCGCGTTTCGAACGGAACGGATTCCTCGTCCGCCGCGTCGTCCACAACCCGGCAAAAGGCATAGAGCGCGGACATGGCATCGCGTTTGGCGCGCGGCAACACCACAAAAGCCAGCGCCAGATTGGAGGCGCTTTTGCGGGCAATCGCGCGGCTGTGGTGCATTTATGGTTGGGGAGTTGTCGGCGGCCGGCGGGAAAATTCCGTCTGGCGAACCGGCGGCAGCCCGCCGGTTTGGGCGAGGGTGGCGCTGGACGCGTGGCCTCGGCGATGGTGGCGGTATTTGCGGCGGCGCTTGGGCTTGCGAAAAAAGAAAAGCCAAATCAATGCGCCGATGCCGACCAGTGCAATGGCACCGGCGGTGATGAAAAAATCCACCCATCCCGGCGTCATCCGGCCTACGGCTGGCAGTGCATCATCCATGACATTCAAGTAAAATCAATCCGGCTGTATTTGCCAATTAAAAGTCACGGGCTTTCATCCGGCGCGTGGTCATTGAAATCCATGTTCAGCCGCTGCATCCGATAGCGGAGTGAATGCCGGGTCAGTTTGAGCCGTTCAGCGGTGTGGGTCAGGCTGAAATCATTCTGCCCCATCACGTGGGTGATCAACTCCCGCTCCAGACGCGCCAGCGCGTCGTCGAGGGATTCGTTGGCGACAATTGACAGCGGCATGGTTTTTTGCAGCCGGGTTTCCACCTGGAAATCTGGCAGGCTGGAGGGCTGGATTTCCTGGGTCGTTTCCAAAATCAGCGCGCGCTCGATGACGTTGCGCAATTCGCGGACGTTGCCCGGCCATTTGTGGGCCAGCAGTTTCTGGCGCGTTGCGGGCATGATGCCGTTTACGTTTTTGTTCATCGCGGTGCGGAAAATTTTCAAAAAATGCCCGGCCAGCAATAAGATATCCTCGCCCCGGTCGCGCAACAGCGGCAGACGGAACTGCACCACGTTCAGGCGGTGAAACAAATCCTCGCGGAACTCGCCGGCGGCGATGGCTTTCACGATGTCGCGATTGGTGGCGGCGATAAGGCGGACGTTGACGCGAAGTTCCTGCGTGCCACCGACGCGGGTGAACGTGCCGTCCTCCAAAAAACGCAGCAATTTGGCCTGGAGCGGCTTGCTCATGTCCGCGATTTCATCGAGAAATATCGTGCCGCCATCGGCTTCCTCGACCCGGCCGGATTTTTGTTTCAGGGCGCCGGTGAATGCGCCCCGTTCGTGGCCGAACAATTCGCTCTCTAGCAGCGTTTCGGGAATGGCGGCGCAGTTGATGCGGATATAATTCGCCCCATGCCGACGGCTCAAGCCGTGCAGCGCGCCGGCGACCAGTTCCTTGCCGGTGCCGCTGTCGCCCAGAACCAGCACTCGCGCATCGGTGGGGGCGACGGTCTGGATCAGCTTCCGCAAATCGCGAATCGATTGCGATTCGCCCACGATCTGGTCGAGGCTGAACGTTTCGTTGGCGCGTGAACGCAGCGCGGCATTTTCCTGCAACAGGCGGTAACGTTCGGCACACCGGGTTACTGCATGCAGCAGTTCTTCCGGTGCGAATGGTTTTGACACATAGTCAATCGCGCCGGCCTTGATGGCCTCCACGGCCAGCTTGGGCGTGGCGTAGGCGGTGAGCATGAGCACCGGCAGGTTGGGCCAATGACCGTGGATTTTTCCGAGGAATTCATAGCCGCTCATGCCCCCGAGCCGGGCGTCGGTGATGACCATGAAAAAATCCTCGCGGTCCAGCAGGCTCAATGCTTCCTCGGCGGATTCGACCGCCCGGGTGGCATAACCCTCGCCCTTCAGAACCGTCTGCAGGGACAGGCGCATGTTCTTCTCGTCATCCACGACGAGCACGGGAGGCAGTGGTATGCTCATTTGGCCAGTTTCATCAACGCTTTCGCCGGAAAGAGTAGCGTAAATTTCGCGCCCTTTCCAAGCACGGATTCGAGGCGCACCACGCCGCCATAAAGCTCGACGTTGTGCTTTGCGATCGCGAGGCCGAGCCCGGTGCCGTGTTCCTTCGTGGTATAGTAAGCCTCAAAAATGCGTTCGATTTTTTCGGGCGCGATGCCGGGCCCGTTGTCGCGCACGGAGATTTCGATTGAAAAATCCCGGTGGCGTTCTGCGCTGACAAATACGCCGCCTTTTTCGCCCAGTGCTTCCCGCGCATTTTTCAGCAGGTTCACCAGAATCTCGGACAAATGGCCGCGTTGCATCAACAAGGGCGGAAACTCATGGCCATAGTTGCGATGGACCTGAATGCCCGTCGGTACCGCCGGAGGAAACACCTGCGCGATTGCACGATCAATTTCCGCGATGACATCCAGTTTTTCGACGCGGCCTTCGCTCAACTGCGCGTAGCCCATGATTTGCGTGATGACCCGGTCGGCCCGGGTGACCTCCTCCTGGATGATGCCGATTTGCTGTGCCACGTCAGTCCCGGCGGCAGGCAGGGCGCGTTGCAGTGAAAATGCCGTGCTGTTGATGATGGCCAGGGGGTTTTTTATCTGGTGCGCGAATTCGGCGGCGAGCCGGCCGGCGGCGTGCAATTGACCTTCGCGGGCGGCAAATTCCGCCGCTTCCTCGGCGGCGAGCCGCTGGCGTTCCAGCAACGCCGGAATGCCGTAGCAACAAAATGTGGTCAGCAGCAGCACCGTCAGCCGCAGCATGAAGGGTTCAGCCCAATCATCGCGCGACGCCATGTCCAGCGCCCGCTGGGTGAAATCATCCAGATTGCGGGAAACGGAAAGATCCAGGGCCACCACCAGCACATAACAAAGGCAGATAGCAAAGTTCAAAATCAATTGCGAGAGTCCCACCGGAACACTCACCGCGTTGCGGATGATCAGGGCGATGAACAGCCAGAAAAAAATGCTGTCCAGGCCGCCGGTAATCAGCGTCATGCCGGCGATAAACAGGCCGTCCACCAGACTGCTGGTGACCACCGTCCATTGCACCACCGCCAGCGGCAGCCGTCCCAGGTTCAGCAACAACATTGCCGACCCGATGCTGGCCAGCGTGTAAAACCAGAAGATGTATTGGACCGCTTCGACCGTCACATCCAGCGTGCTCAAGGTCAGCCCGAACCAGCGGGTCGAAACGAAGGAATAAAAAATCAGCCCGACGGCGACCGCCTTGACCGGCAGCATGATGTCCCGCTCCATGACCGCGATGCGCCGGAGCAGGCGGGGCGGGTCAGGCGCCGGAATTTCAAACAGCGCGGGCCACCGCTTCAACCACTGCCAGAGGCTCGGGTTCATAAACTCGCCATCGACGGGAAAGATCAGCTCAGCAATTTCAACGCGCGTTGGGCCACCGCCGCAACCGGCCACATCCGGCCGATGCCTTCGTAACCGCACGAAAGCATTCCCTCGTCCGGTCCGATGAATGCCACACCGCGCGCCATCAGGGTTTTCACATTTTGTTGGGTGGCCGGGTGCAGCCACATTTTGCCGTTCATCGCCGGCGCAATTAAAATCTTCGCCTTCGGATTCAACGCCAGCGCCGTGCATGTCAGGGCGTCGTCCGCCAGGCCATGGGCCAGCTTCGCGATGACATTGGCCGTGGCCGGCGCAATCAGCAACAGCCCGGCCGCATCCGCCATTTCAATGTGCGTTGGTTTCCAGCCCTCCTCCTCGTCGTACAGATCGGTCACGACCGGGTGGCGCGAGAGCACCTTGAACGGCAGTGCCGTGATGAACCGCTGTGCGTCTTCGGTCATCACGACGCGCACGTTGCAATTTTGTTTCGTCAGGAGGCTCGCCAGGTCCGCCGCCTTGTGCGCGGCAATGGAGCCGGTCACGCCGAGAATAATGTTCTTGTTTCTGCTCATTTTATCGTGGTGCCGCCCGGATTGCGCGTTTTCAAAATTCCGGCGCGGTGGACCGGGTCGAACGCATTTTTTCCGTCTCGACAATCGCCAGCATCCGCCGCAAATCCTCCGGGATGGTCGAGCTGATCAAAAGGTAGTCAAATTTGTTCCACTGCACGATTTCATTCCGCGCCACGCCCAGCCGTTTCCGGATTTCCTCCGGCGCGTCCGAGGCCCGCCGTTTCAACCGCTCCTCCAGCACCGAGATGGACGGCGGGGTCAAAAACACCGTCACCAGCGCCCGCTGCAATTCCGGCTCCGTCTGCGCCCGGGCATGGATGGTCGCCGCGCCCTGCACGTCCACGTTCAGCAGAACATCCGTGCCCAGCCGCAGTTTGTCCAGCAGTTCGGACCGCAAGATGCCGTAGCTGCGGCCGAACACCGTGGCATGCTCAACAAACTCGCCCGCCTGCACCCGCCGCTGAAATTCCGCCGGGTCAAAAAAATAATAGTCCACGCCATTCTTTTCGCCGGGCCGCAGTCCCCGCGTAGTGCAGGTGATGGCGCGGGTCATGTCCGGCCGGGCGGCAAGCAGTTGCTGGCACAATGTCGTCTTCCCGCCGCCGGAAGGGGCGGAAATCACGATGAGCAATGGGCTGATGGTGGACATGGTAAAATGACTAATGACTAAATCCTAATGTCTAAATAATCACGAAATTCGAATGACAAAATGGCTTGGGCGTTGATTGCGGAATTTTCAGAGCTGGTCATTGGACATTCGTTAGTCATTAGGGTTTAGAAATCAGTCATTCGCATCATTCGACGTTTTGCGCCTGTTCGCGGAATTTTTCCAGTTCCGCCTTCAGTGTCACGACGTCCCGGGAAATCAACGCGTCATTGGCCTTGGAGCCGATGGTGTTGATCTCGCGATTCATTTCCTGCGCGAGAAAATCCAGCGTGCGCCCGACCGGTTCCTTCGATTTGCGGCAGTCCTCGAACTGCTGAAAGTGGCTTTGCAACCGGGTCAGCTCCTCTGAAATGTCCGAGCGATCGGCGAACAGGATAATTTCCTTGAGCAAGCGTTCGTCGTCCGGAGCGATGTTCTCGATGCCGGCGGTCTTGATGCGTTCCAGCAGCAGTTGGCGGTAATTTTCCGCCGTCTGCGGCGCCTGTTGCTGGATCCGTTCCACCGCCTGCCGCATCACGGCAATGCGGGCCGTCAGATCCTGCGCCAGATGGGCGCCTTCGCGTTCGCGCATTTTCACCAGCGCCGCGAGCGCCTGCTTCAGCGCCTTTTCCACCGCCGGCCAGACCGTTTCGGCCTCCACCAGTTCCTCGTCCGTCTGGAAAACCCCCGGCGCGCGCACAATCTGGTCCAGTGATACCCGGCCCGCCAGTTTCAACTGCTTCGCCAGCCGCGCCAGTTCCGCGGCGTAAGCCTTTGCCAGCGGCAGGTTGATGTGGGCGCGGGCCGACAGCTTGCCGTCCGCCGCGTGGATGGCGATGCGCGCCGTCACGCGTCCGCGGGCGACCTGTGCGTTGATGGCGTCGCGCACCTGCGCTTCGAGCATCTCCAGTTCGCGAGGCAGGTTCACGGAAATTTCCGACTGGCGGCGGTTGACGGCGCCCAGCTCAATGGTGATTTTCAAGCCGTCCCGCGCGCACTCGCCGCGACCATAGCCCGTCATGGATTTCATTCCCCTCCAATATGCGAAAACCCCCTGCGACAGGCGAACAAATTTTGAATTTGCCCAATCTTGATCACAATCATCAACTTGAGTTTGCTTTGCCCGGAAATCGATTGCGATTAAAGAACCGAACGCGCTCGGCGCGAAGGAAGACGGGAGACCGCTACCGGCTTTTCAAACGCAGAAGCTTCAACGCCTGCAGGAAATCCTTAGGCAGCGGTGCTTCAAAACTCACTGTTTTTTTCGTGCGCGGATGGATGAACGACAGTTCTCGCGCATGCAGCATCACGCGCGGGGCGGCAAAGTTTGTGAGTTCCTTCAGCCGCGCATTCTGCCGGGCGCCGTAGATTTCATCGCCGACAAGCGGATGGCCGAGAAATTGAAAGTGCACACGGACCTGGTGGGTGCGGCCGGTGTGAATCCGCGCCTCGACCAGCGTGGCGGCATTCAGCCGTTCCAGCACGTGATAACTCGTGTGCGCGGCGCGGCCGGAATTATCGTCGCACGCGGCCATCCGTTTGCGGTGTGATGGGTGCCGGGCGATGGCGGCGCGGATTTCACCGGATTCGCGCACAAGTTCGCCGCAGACAATCGCGTGGTAAATTTTCCCGACCTGCCGGCTGGCGAATTGCTCCGACAGCGCAAGGTGGATCAGGTCGTTCTTGGCGACCACCAGGCAGCCGCTGGTTTCTTTGTCGAGTCGATGCACGATGCCGGGCCGCGCGACTCCGCCGATGCCGCTGAGCGAGTCGTGGCAATGGTGGAGCAGGGCGTTGACGAGCGTGTGTTCATCGTGTCCGGCGGCGGGATGCACGACAAGTCCGGCGGGCTTGTTCACCACCAGCAGCGATTTGTCCTCAAACAGGATGTCGAGCGGGATATCCTCCGGCTGGGCCTCGGCGGGGCGGGCCTCGGGCCAGTGGACTTCAATCTTGTCGCCTGCATGTGGAGCGTGTGTGGGTTTGACCACGCGGCTGTTGACGCGGACATGGCCCTGTTCGATCAGCCGCTGCAATGCGCCGCGCGAGGCGGCGGGAAATTTATGGCGCAAAAAAACGTCCAGCCGCTCGGCGGGGAGCGACTGTTCGACGATGATGGTTTCCGTGCGGCCGGTCACGGCGACGTTCCGGCAGTTTGACCCGGTGCATGTTCGGTTTTCCAGGTGATAAGAAAAATCAGCCCCACACCGGTGCAGATCGCGGTGTCAGCGACGTTGAAGGCGGGGAAATCAATGATGCGGCCGCCGCGTTGTTGCAGGTAAAAATAAAGAAAATCCACGACCGCATGGCGGCTGGGCAGCAGGCGGTCGGTGAGGTTGCCGGCGATGCCACCGAAGATCAGGCCGAAGGCGATCTGGCCGGACAACGTGTGCGAATTGAAATGATGGCGCGTGAGGAACAGCGCCACCAGGGCGAACAGGGCGACCATGGCGAGCGCGGCATTGTTGCCGCTGAAGAGGCTCCACGCCGCGCCGGTGTTGCCCCAGTGAACCAGTTTAAAGAAGCCGTCGATGATGATCTTTTCATCACCCAGATATGGGAAGGACCGCAGCACCAGCCATTTCGTGGACTGGTCAAGCACCAGCACCGCCAGTGCGAGCACGGCGATGCCGCGGTTGGATTTCTGGAAAATGACATTGGCGGCCATGTGGACAGTTTCAAGTCTCAGGATTCAAGTTTCAAGCCCGAACAAAGTTTAAAGTCCGACGTTGAAAGCCATAATGCGGCCAACTTTGGACTTTGGACTTTGGACCTAACTGACTATGCTCCATTGATGGCGCTGGTGCGCATTTTGGTGGACGGCTACAGCCTGTTGCACAACTGGCCGGAGCTGGCTCCCGGTCAGCCGCGGCATTCGGCGCGCGCGCGCGAGGAATTGATTCATGTGCTCACGCGTTATCAGGACGTGACGGGCACGCCAATCACCATTTTCTTCGATGGTTCCGGCGGGCGGGTCAGCCCGCCGGCGCATGAATTGAATCCGGCAGTTGAAGTCTTGTTTTCGCGCGCGGGCCAGACCGCGGATGACATGATTGAGCGTGCGGCGCACCGCTTTAGCGCCTATGGTGAGGCATTGGCCGTAACGGATGACCTGGCCGAGCGCGATACGGTTGCCAGAGTGGGGGGGCTGACGTCCAGTTGCGCGAATTTTATTCGCTTGATTGAGGGTGCGTTGACAGAATTGGAGGATGAGTTGCGAAAATACAACTGTTCGGAACGGAACCGCTTCAATCGGGGACAACAGCGCGATTTAAAATGAAGACCAGAACGCCTGCCAATCAAATCGACCGCCGCGCATGGTGGTTCGCGGCGTGGCTCGCCCTGATGTTCCTGGCTCCGGCGCTGGGCGCGCAACCGGCGGCCCGGCATGTGGACAACCGGTTTCTGCTGGTGTTTGACAATTCAACGGAAATGAAACGGCGTTTGCCGGCGGTGAGAAAGGCGCTCGACACCATCCTGGCAACCAGTGTGAACCAGCAGCTGCATCCGGGCGACAGCTTGGGCGTCTGGACGTTCGATCAGACTTTGCACGCGGGGCAGTTTCCGTTGCAACCCTGGGACCCGGACCACGCGGCGATGATTGCGTCAAATATCACCACGTTTGTCAGCCAGCAACATTATGTAAAAACCACGAGTTTTGCCGCGATGCAAACGGCACTGGACCGGGTGGTGCTGGGTTCCGAGCGGTTGACCGTGCTGATTTTTTGCGACGGTGCCGGGGAAATTCATGGGACGCCCTATGACACCGGGATCAATCAAATATTCAAACAACGTCAAACTGAAAGACAGAAGGCGAGGGCGCCCATTGTCATCGGGTTGCGTTCGCAGCGCGGTCAGTACATTGGCTGCATGGTGAGCTTTCCGCCACAGGCAGTGAGCCTTCCAGCCTTTCCGCCTTTGCCGGAACCCGTTCCCGTGCCGCCGCCGGTGACAAACGTGCCGCCGCCTCCGCCGCCAGTCCCGCCGCTTATCATTATCGGCACCAAGCATGAATCCAAGCCTCCGGCACCCCCGCCGCCGGCTTCGACCAATCTGGCCGTGCCCAAGGCCTTGCCGGCGCCGCAATCGCTACCACCTCAATCGGCCGTTCAATCCACAAACTCCCTTCCTCCGCCATCAGCCCAACCGGCCCCGGCCAAAACGACGGCGGAACTCCCGTCGACACAAACCGCCGTTGCGTTGGCTGGACTGGAGCCGCCCGTTGCCCGGACAAACATCGTTGCCGGTCCGGCCGGGAATTCTGCTCCGGGCGCCAATGGCGGGTTGATCCTAGCCGTGGTATTGATGGCGGTGGCGGTTGGACTGGTATTTTTCATGTGGCGGCGCAGCCAGACGCCGCCGGCCAGCCTGATTACGCGCTCGATGAACGAAGAAAAAAAGTCGCTGCGGCCGTAAACCAGAAAGGCATCAAATTCCGCGCGTGACTTTTGGCCGCGAGTCTGGAAAATATCCCGCCTATGAAAATCTGGATTTATATCTGTGCCATTGTCTTTGCCGCTGGATTGGTGACGGCTTTGGCTGACGAAACCAAAACGAACACTCCAACCAACGTCCCCATGAGCACTCCCCCCAACAACAACGAAGTCGCCGTCATCAACACCACCGAAGGCACGATGGTCATCGAATTCTGGGCCGATGCCGCGCCCAAGACCATTGAGAATTTCAAGAAACTGGCCGGCAAGGGCTTTTATGACGGCACCTGTTTCCACCGTGTCATCAAAGGCTTCATGATCCAGGGCGGCGATCCCCTGACCAAGGACCCGAGCAAGGAAGACATGTGGGGCACCGGCGGGCCGGGTTACCAGATCAAGGCCGAGTTCAACGACCACTCGCACGTGCGCGGCGTCATTTCCATGGCGCGTTCGAACGATCCTGATTCCGCCGGCAGCCAGTTTTTCATCTGCCATGGCGACCCTACCTTTTTGGATCATCAATACACGACCTTCGGCAAGCTGATCAAGGGCGATGACGTGCTGGAAAAAATCGGCACCACCCCCACGCATCCGCAGGACCGCCCCAACAAGCGCATGGGCATCATCAGCATCAAGATCGTGCCGCGCGATGCAGTGAAGTGATCCCTGGCAGGGCTGTGCTGAGGCTCGGCCTTGATTGAATTTGGGCGGCGCGATGGCGCCGCCCAACCTGTTTATGGAATTATCCGAATTGGCCAAAACCCTGGTTGCGCTCGGCTGTCCGTCGGAAAAATCCGCCGGGATGGCCGCGCAGTTGGACAAGCGCGCCCGCCAGCTGGCCGCGCAAAAAGGCCGTTCCTACGAGGAGGCCGTGCAGCACCTGATCGGTTTGATGAAGCAGGGCTGGGCGGCACAGAAATAGCCGGGAGGCGAGGGAGGAGCGTCGAGGATGGTTGCGCGTTTGACTTTTTGCCCTCGACCCTCGACCCTCGTCTCTCGACTATGATCCGGCCTTGGAAACAAATCAGTTCGAAGTTCATCGGCGATTTCCGCATCTTCAAGCTGCGCTCCGATGTGAAAATCTCGCCGCGCACCGGCCGGGAACACGATTTTTACGTCCTCGACAGCGTCAACTGGGTCAACATCATCGCCGTCACGCCCGACCAGCAGCTGGTGATGGTTGAGCAATATCGCCATGGCTCGAACACCGTCGAGCTGGAGATTCCCGGCGGCATGATGGACCCGGGCGAGGCCGACCCGGTGGCGACCGCCGTGCGCGAACTCCGCGAGGAAACCGGCTACGAAGGCGACAACCCGCGCCTGCTCGGACGCATCCATGCCAACCCGGCGATCCTGACCAACACGTGTTACACCGTGCTGATTGAAAACTGCCGGTTGCAGCACGACGTGAAATTTGACCAGGGCGAGGATTTGCTGACCCGCCTGGTGCCGGTCGCGGAAGTGCCAAAGCTCGTGGCTGATGAAAAAATCGGCCATTCCCTCGTCGTGGTCGCGCTGTATTATTTCGATCTGTGGCAAAAAGGGATCAAAAAAGTCTAATTCGGGGAGTTGTTTCCGATGTCGATTTTTCTCGAATGTCAACGTTGCACGGCCTGCTGTCGCTGGCCGGGGCTGGTGCGTTTGACGGAGGCGGAGATCACCCGGCTCGCCGCATTCAAGGGCATGAGCGAATCCGACTTCATCCAGCAATTCACGCGGCTGACTTGGGATCGTGGCGGACTGGCCTTGCAGGAGAAACCGGATGGCAGCTGTATATTTCTCGAGGGTGAGAATTGCGGCGTGCAATCCGTGAAACCGCAACAATGCCGTGAGTTTCCCAATCTATGGAACTTTCCCGGGTTTGAAAAAATCTGCCACGCGATCTCCCGCGAAGTCAGCACGGCGGAATACGAACGCCGGATCGCCCTGATCAAATTGAAAGGCAACCACGGATGAACACAGATAAGACAGTGTCCAAACGCACGACAATTACTTTGAATCCGTGTCCATCGGTGTTAATCCGTGGTTAAAATTCCGGGTTTGGTTCAGCCCAGATTTACCGGGTCAATGTCCACCGTGAGGGTCACGTCCTCCGGCAGGGCGAGCGTCCCGATGAGGTTTGCCAGTGTCTGGCTGAGTTTGCTCATCGCACGCGTCCGCAGCATGATTTGGTAGCGATAAAAAGTTTCCGCCCGCAACAACGGCGCGGGTGCCGGTCCGGCTATAATTAAATCTTTAAAGCTGGTAGGGCGCGTCACTCCGTGCGCGCCGTCATCAGGAAAAATATCAGCGGCGGGCAGAGGACTGCCCGCCCTACCCGGCATCATCAGATTTTTTTCCAGCTCCCGTTTCAAGTGGTCGGCGGAAAATTTCACCTTGTCCTCGTTGCGGCCTTTGAGTGTAAGCAGTGCCACCCGGCTGGCGGGCGGGTATTTCAGTTGCTCGCGAAATTCAATCTCCTGCTCGTAAAAGCCGGTGAAGTCGTGGCGGCGTGCGTACTGGATTGCCGGATGAAACGGCGCAAAGGCTTGCACGAACACCTCGCCCTCGACGTCGCCGCGACCGGCCCGTCCGGCGACCTGGGTGAGCAGTTGGAAGGTGCGCTCGCCGGCGCGAAAATCCGGCTGATGCAGCGCCAGGTCGGCGTAGATGATGCCGACGAGCGTGACATTCGGAAAATGCAGGCCCTTGGCGATCATCTGCGTGCCGACGAGGATGTCGATTTTGCCGGTGCGAAAATCGCCGAGCACCTTCCGGTAATCGTCCTTGCGCTTCATCGTGTCGGCATCCATGCGCCGGATGCGCGCCTGCGGAAACAACTTGGCGAGCGTTTCCTCGACCCGCTGCGTGCCTACGCCGGCAAAACGAATTCCCGGATTCTTGCATTTTTCGTTCGGGCAGACCGGGGGCACCCTTTGGACATGGCCGCAAATGTGGCAGCAGAGCTTTTGTTCCTGCCGGTGAAACGTGAGGGCAAGACTGCAATTCGGACATTGAACCACTTCACCGCATTTCGGGCATTGCAGCGACGTTGAATAACCGCGCCGGTTCAGAAATAAAATCGTCTGTTCCCCGCGTTCGAGCCGCTGCGTGATGGCTTCCTTGAGTTGCGGAGAAAAAATCGGGATACCCTCCTTCCCGCGCTGCCGGGACGCGGCTTGGCGCATGTCCACGACACGGACGTGGGGCATCTTCTGGTCGTCCACGCGCTCCGGCAGATCGAGCAGCGTGTATTTGCCTTTTTTGCAGTTGTAATAACTTTCCAGCGAAGGGGTGGCCGAGCCAAGGACGACGACGGCGTTTTCCATCCGGCCGCGCATGATGGCGACATCCCGCGCGTGGTACCGCGGTGCCTCCTCCTGCTTGTAGGAATGTTCATGTTCCTCGTCCACGACGATGAGTCCCAGCGGTTCGACCGGTGCAAAAATGGCCGAACGGGCGCCGATGACGATGCGGGCGCGGCCCTGGCGGATCTTGTGCCATTCATCATGACGTTCGCCGGCGGACAGGTGGCTGTGCAGGACGGCGACCAGCGTTTGGTGTTTGCCGGAGCTGAAGCGTGCCTTGAAACGCTCTACCGTCTGCGGGGTCAGTGAAATTTCCGGCACGAGCACGATGGCCCCCTTGCCCTGTTCCAATGCATGTTCTATGGCCTGGAGGTAGATCTCCGTCTTGCCTGAACCGGTGACACCGTGAAGAAGAAAAGTTGAGGGTTGAGAGCTGAAGGTTGAGAGTGGCTTTCCCATCGCTTCCGTGATCGTCTGCAATGCCTTTTCCTGGGCCGGATTCAGGATCAAGGGCTGCGACGGCAGGATGCTTTCGCGGGCATATGGGTCGCGCTCGGAAATTTGCGCGACGATCTCCAGCAGGCCGCGGTCCTCGAGCTTGCGGACGGTGGCGGCGGTGGTTTCGGCCAGCTCGACCAGCTCCTGCAACGGCATTTCGCGCCGTTCCTCGATGGCGTTCCAGACTTCCTGCTGGCGTTTGGGCAGTTTTGGAAATTCGCCGCTGACCGTCAACGCGCGGACAAAAAGCCGCTCGCGCCAGCCGGATTCCTCCTTGCGCACGGCCTCGGGCAAAACGGATTTCAGCGCGGTCTCCGGCGCGCAGCAGTAATAATCGGCAATCCAGCGCGCGAGTTTCAGGACTTTCGGAGTGACGAGCGTTTGCGCGCCGATGACCTTCAGAATGGGCTTGAGACTGGCGTGGGCCGATTCCTCGGCGAGCGCGGTGACGACACCCAGGACCTTGCGGGGACCGAACGGTACCTGCACCCGGCTGCCAACATCGACTGCTCCCGTCAATTCTGGCGGGATCGAATAATCAAACTCCTTGCGGAGGGCGATTTCGAGGCTGACGCGGGCAATCATGCGGAGTTGAGGGTTGAGGGTTGAGAGTTGAGTGTCAAGAAAGCGCTACCAGAACCCATTTTTGGGAAGTGACGAACGGCGCGAGAGCCTGATTTCCAAAAGTGAAGTTTGGGACTCGCCGATCTCGCCCCTCCGAGTTTCAATCGCGAGAGATGGTGCGCAATTCGGCTTCAAGCCGCTGGCGCAAGGCTTCGCGTTCAGCGTCGGTGGCTTCGCCCGGCACGCGCATGGTCCGGCCGATGACGACTTCGCAGCGTGCGAACGGCAGCGGGATTTGAAACCGGTCCCAGCTTTTCAAGGTCAGCTTCCAATCCACGTTGAACGCCACCGGCACGATCGGCAAGCCGGTTACTTGCGCCAGCGACATCACGCCTTCCTGGATCTGGTAACAGGGTCCCCGCGGGCCGTCCGGTGTGATGGTCAGGTCATAACCGCGTTCGGCCCAGGTGGTCAGTTCCAGCAACGCCTGCGGTCCGCGCCGGCTGCTGGATCCGCGCACCGGCTGCACGCCGAACCAGTCCAGAATGCCCGTGAGAAACGCGCCGTCCTTGCTGGCGCTGATCAACGCCGCCATGCCCTTGCCGGACGTATGCGGTTTGCGTTGGGTTTCATAAGCCTTGATGCACGAGGCGAGCCGGTTGTGCCAGAAACAAAAAATCACCGGGCCGGGAGCGTTCAACTCGAAAAACTCGGACCGCTTGAGCAAACCGCAGCGCACCGTGGCCATGAGCACACGCAAGGAGATGAATACCAGAAACGCGCCGGCGCGTTGATGCCACTTTGCCTGGTGCGGGACGATCACGCCGGATTTTCTTTTCCTCGCCGGCGGGCCGGGTGCTTGGGGTGAGGAGCTCACTTCAATCATCCCGTTCCTTTTTTCAGGCAGGCGCGCACCAGATCCTCGACCGTCGCTTTCTCGCCAAGCAGGCTTTGCGCGTGGCGGACGGTGTCATGCGCGTCAATCTGTTTGAAGCCCAGCGCCATCAGCGCCAGCACGGCGTCGTTGATCTTTTGATCGTCTGGCGACAGGGCGCGTTGCGCGCTCGCGGCCTCCCAGGCGCCGGCCGCGCCGATTTTGTCGCGTAATTCAACGATGATGCGCTCGGCCGTCTTCTTGCCGACACCGGAAATCTGTGAAAGCGATTTTACGTCGCCGCCGGCCACCGCGCCGCGAAACGCCGTCACGCTAATGCCGCTCAGGATGTTGAGCGCGGTTTTGGGCCCGATGCCGCTGACGCTGTTGACGAGCAGGCGGAATAAATCGCGTTCCGCCGCGGTCGCAAAGCCATACAGAATGTGCGCGTCCTCTCGGACCACGAGTTGTGTGAGCAATTTTATGTCCTGGCCGGGCTGCGGCAGCTTGTCGAATGACGACAGGGGAATGAGCACTTCGTAGCCGATGCCGTTGACGTCCACGATGGCCTGCGTGGGCAGCGCCTCGACTAGTTTGCCTTGGAGAAAAGTGATCATGCTTAGAAACTGGCGATGCCGCCTAGGTTGCCACCACGGTCATGAGGGCCGAGATCGTCCACTTGTTGTTTAAATTGTTTCTCCTGTTCTTCCCCTTGATCCATCTGCTTTTTAAAAAGGGCGATCTGTTCATCAGTCAAAAGAAGCTCTTGGGGCAAGGGCTTCTCGCATACGCCGCAAACCTTGTTTTTCCGGCTGTAAATGGGCGAATGGCAAAATGGACATTGAAATTCCATAATCCTAAATTTTCTTTAGCGGCGTCAGATTGTATCGCGAGTTTTCCTGCGCGTGGGCCAGGGCCAGGGCCAGCGCGTCGGCGGCATCGGGCGCAGGCGGATTCGGCAGGTTCAACAGGCGCTGGACCATTTTGGCGACGGCGGATTTTTGCGCGGCGCCATGGCCGGCAATGGCCTGCTTCACCTTGCGCGGTGCGATTTCAAAAATTTCCAGTCCGGCCTCGGCAATGGCCGCGAGCGCCGCGCCCCGGGCTTCGCCCATGATGAGCGCGGTCTGAAGGTTTTGCGCGTAAAACAGGCCTTCGATGGCGCAAACTGTCGGCTGATGTTTTTGGATGGCCTCTCGCAAAGTCCGGGATATTTTAACGAGACAGCGCGAGCGTTCCCAGCGGGCCGGGCAGGTAATGGTGCCGTGAACCAGGGTCACGGGAAACGGCTTGGCCAGTTTGATGATGCCAAAGCCGGTGCCGCGCAACGACGGGTCCACCCCAAGAATGACGTTTTGGGCATTGGTCGCGGTGCGCAACGACGGGACAAACACTGACGAGACCGCGGGCGAGGAAGCGCCGCCGAGGCGTTCCTGGATTTGTTCAAATTGACGCCGCGAGATGCCCACGGGGGGATTTTGCCAGCGCTGGACGGGTTGCAAAAGGAAAAACGCCGGGTGCCACTTGAACGCCACGACGCTGATCGCATTACGCAAGAGAAAGGTCAGTGCTTCGGCCAATTCCCGTGATTATTTTGGCTTTGGTTGTCGGAATTCTGCGCTGCCGGTGCCGGGGACTGCTGACTGGCAGGCTGGCTGTGTTGTGAATGCTCGACGGGTGCGGTTGCCGGCGCATTGTATTGCCCCTGACTGGGTGCGGGCGCGACAGGCGTTGCTGCAGTAGCTGGCATTGTATTGTGCGGCGTGCCCGATGACTGGAGTTGTTCCCACGCCCGGGGCGTAGAATTCCGGCTGTTGTCGTTGTTGTTGTTCGGAGAGTGGGTCGGCGCTGTCACCGTCGGTGTCGGCGAATAGTAACTGGCCGACGACGATGGATGCTGGATTTGATTTTGATTTGGGATGAACGAATTGTTCCGTTCCGGCGGGTTGTGACCGGTAATAATGAGAGGCTGCGGCTGTCCGGTTGGATGCGGTTGGGCCGCCGGCCAATTGTAGTTCGGTTGCGCAGGATGGTTTTGGTTCGGGAACCCGCCTGGCGACGAGTGGTTGTTTTGATTTTCGCGGGAAGCTGGAACATTCGAAAAAACCGGGTGGCTGGCGATCAAGGTGTGACCATCGTGGCTGAGTTGATCTCCCCGCGGACCGTGTCCGGGTGGCAAACCCTCATGCTGGATGGTTATGGGATGGATGGGTGTCCGGGTGACGGCGGCGATGTGTTCCGGCGCAATCCCACCGTTTACAAAGTTGTGATCGCGAACGTTGAAATTATTGATCACCGTGGTCTGGTTGAAAATCGTGGTTACCTGTGGCTCGGGGGCGCGGAAACGACGGGGATGCGGGTCACAGAAATGCGCTGTCGGCACAAATGTAAAACAGCCCTCTCCCAGGCCGAAGTCGAATCCAAAGGCAACGTTGCGTCCATGGTAAAAGAAACCGGCGCCGGGGCGAAACAACGCGCCGGGCGGCAGCGGCGCCCAGCCGCAATAATCATTCGAATACCGCCAGGTCACCCACGACGGGCCCCAAACCGTGTCCGGCGCCCAGCACCAGCCCAGGCGCGGGCTGAGAAACCAGCGGCCGTAATGAAACGGCGCCCAGCCCCACGAATAATCCGAATACCAATACCAGCCGCAGTCGGTGTAAACCCAGTGTCCATGATCACAATACGGCTGCCAGCCAGGGTTGTAGGCTACCACGCTGGGCCGCCAGCACCGTCCGTAGCTGTCCACGTCCACCCAGGTGCCATATGGCGAGAGCGTGTCATAAAAATAATTCACCGTGACTTCCGTTGGCGGCTCCGTTGGTGGCGGGGTTGGTGCTGGTTCAGGCTGGTCGGTGGTGACGGGTTCCGGGGCGGGAACCGGTTGAGCCGGCGGCTGATATGCCGCGGCGATTTGCTGGTGCAGCACAACGTCGCGCTGCATTATGGCGGTGATGACGTCGTTGGGCAGGCCGACGTCCTTCAAATAAATGATTTTGTCGGAATCAAGATTGAACGTCCCGCTGGAATTTGTGACGAATGTCATGATGATGTTTTCATCCACGCCGGCCTGGGCCAGCCGGACGACCTGGGCGAGTGGGCTGGCCGGCAAAATGTACGGTGGCAGCGCGTCGGATTCCACGGAACTCGAACTGTTCGGCGGCGGCGGGGTTTGTGCCCGGGAGATCAACGGCGAAGGAATGCCGGTCAAACACAGGACCGTGATGGCGGCTCCCAGGAACTGCTTGTGAAAAGGCATGGTTTTCATAAAAGTGCCGGTTGATAATATAGACGCATTTAAGATGCAATGGTGACAAAATTGTTCCTGCCGCCGAAGTACTGCTGCTCAACAGGTTATGGTACCCCCACCCGGAATTGAACTGGGATCAACGGTTTAGGAAACCGCTGCTCTATCCATTTGAGCTATAGGGGCGAGCCAGCTGGCTCCGTCGAAAATACCCTCGCCGCCGCGAATGGCAAGCCGCCGATGGTACCCGTGCCGGGCCTGATTAACCCAACCCATTTCGCTTTGCCACCAATGAAGTTTCGCCTAACTTGCCGCCATGTTCAAACCAGCCGATCTGTTTGACCTCAGCCAGACTGAACACGCCGCCATCTTTGACGGCTGCGATCACGCCTGGGATGCGCTCGCAAAAATCGAGGGCTACATCGCCGCCAATTTGAAAACGGCCCTGCACAACCACTGCGAAGGCCGGGCCTATATCGGCGAAGACGTTTTCATTGGCGAAGATACGGTTGTCGAGGACGGCGCGATGATCAAGGGCCCCGCCATCATCGGTAAAAAGTGCCAGATCCGCCACAATGCCTACATCCGCGAAAATGTCATCATCGGCGACGGCTGCGTCGTGGGCAATTCGTCCGAATTGAAAAATTCGCTGCTCTTCAACGGCGCGCAGGTGCCGCACTTCAACTACATCGGCGACTCGATCCTCGGCCACAGGGCACACCTGGGCGCGGGCGTGAAGATTTCCAATTTCAAACTGTTTCCCGGCAACATCACCGTCGAGATTGAGGGCGTGCCTTTCGACACCGGCCTGCGCAAGTTTGGCGCGTTGCTCGGCGATGGCGCGGAAGCCGGTTGCAACGCCGTGCTGAATCCTGGCAGCATCCTCGGGCGCGGCGCGGTGGTTTATCCGAACGTCTTCTGGCGCGGCATCCTGCCCGCCAACATGATCGCCAAGAACAAGGCGGAAATCGAAGTCGTCGTCAAACGGTCGAGAGGAAACTAACTTTGGAACTGCCGGCACAGACTTACCGCAATATTTTCCGCTGACTCATCCGGCTTCAATTCCATCCACGCCAGGTTTTTCTGGGCGCGAAACCAGGTCAATTGCCGCTTGGCAAACTGACGCGTGCGAATTTTCACCAGTTCAATGGTTTCCGGCAGGGAACGTTCACCGCGTAGATGTTCCACCACCTGCCGATAGCCGATGGCCTGCATCGCGGTTTTGTTTTCCATGAGGCCGCGCTGGAGTAGATCTCGGGTCTCCGCCACCAAACCGCGCTGGAACATGGCATCCACGCGCGCATTGATGCGGGCATGCAAATCGAAACTGGGACGGGTCAGGCAAAGGAACCGGGATTCCGGATCCCGGCTTGCAGAGTCTGGCTTCCACTCGGCGCGTTGCGCCGAGAACGGTTTGCCGGTTAGGCGGATGACCTCGAGGGCGCGGACGACGCGGCGCAGATTTTTGCGGTCAATTTTTTCAAAAGCCGCCGGGTCGCGTTCGCGTAATTCGGCCAGCAGATTTTCCAGCGGCATGGCCTCAAGTTCCGCCCGGACCTTCGCATCCGCGGGTGGGGCTTCGCCGAGTCCTTCGAGATAGGCCTTGAAATAAAGGCCCGTGCCGCCGCAAAAAATCGGCACCTGGCCGCGCGCCTGGATTTCCGCGACGGCCTGTTGCGCGCGCCGGACGAACTGCGCGGCGTCGAACGATTCGTTCAGGTCGAGAATGTCAATCAGGTGATGCGGCACCCGGGCGCGATCGGCAGGTGACGGTTTGGCCGTGCCGAGATCGAGCCTCCGATATACCTGCATGGAATCGGCGGAAATGATTTCGCCGCCGAGCTGTTCCGCGAGGGACACGGCGATTTCAGATTTGCCGACGGCGGTTGGGCCGGCGATGAAAGTGCATCGAGGGCGGATGGTGGAAAATTGGGGATGGATGGAGGGCGGTTTGGCCATCTTCAATCCTCCATTCTCTATCCTCGTTTGGGCTCGCGGCTGGACAGGACCAGCATCAGACCGAGGCCGGCCAAAAAAATTGGAATGCTCAGAAGTTGCGCCGAGGTCAGGCCGTTATGAATGTGGTCCGCCGGATAATCGCCGCGGAAGTATTCCGCAACGGACCGAAACACCGCATAGAGGATGAGGTAGGTTGCAAACACCTGGCCGTTGAACTTTTTGTTCCGGAACAGCCACGCCAGAAAGAGATACAGTGCGAAATTCAGGAGCGCGTCATAAATTTCGGTCGGGTGCACCGGCAGCGAGGGCTCGCCGCCGCCCACCAGGCCGGCATGGTAGTGCTGGTCCCAGGCGGCGGACTGGTTCGGAAACCGAATCGCCCACGGCAAGTGGCAGACGCGGCCGTAGCAACAGCCGTTGAGCAGGCAGCCGATGCGGCCGAAGGCATTGCCCAAGGCGATGCTCGGGGCGAGCACGTCGGTGGTTTTCCACAGCGGCAGTTTTTTCCAGCGGATGTAAATGAATCCCGCAATCGTGGCGCCGATCAGACCGCCATAATAGACGAGACCACCGTGCTGGATCATGAAAATTTCCGAGAACGGCTGGCTGGCGAATTCGTCCTTCCAATACGTGGTTACATAAACGATGCGCGCGCCCGCGATCCCGCCGGCCATGAGCCAGAACACGATGTCCGCGATTTTTTCGCCGGAGATGTTTTCGCGCCGGGCGCGCCGGGTGGCTGTCCAGAGCCCCGCCAGGAAGGCGAGCGCGATCATCACGCCATACCAGTGAATCGTCAATGAACCGAGTTGAAAGGCAATCGGATGCACGGCGGGAAATTAGGGCGCGGCGGTGGAAATGGAAATCGAAATGTCGTGCGCGCTCAATTTTGGTTGGTGGCCAGCGGTGGATGAAAGGCGGGCGGCATGGGTGGCATGATGAGAGCAGTCGGCAGCGGCGACCAGACGGGAACGTGCGTCACGAGATCCCGCCAGGTCTGGCGTTCCTTCGGAGTGAGTTGCGACCAATGCTGGGCGTTTTTCAAGAATTCCTGTTTTTCCTGCGCGCTCATGCCGGCGAACTCCGTGAACGCGCGGATGCATTTAAAGCGCTGCGGCGGCGTCAGCTTCCCGAACGTCTCCAGGGTCTTTTCCATTTGCTGCCGCTCGGCCTCGGACAGGGTGTTCAGCGTTTTTTTCTTTTCCACCGGCGTCAGTTCAAAGAACTGGTTGAATTGGGCGGCGATTTTTTGACGCTGATCCTCCGAGAGCGTGCTCCAATGCGCCTGATCGCGATTAAGCGGGCTGTAAGGCGGGTCGCTGGTGGCTGGCGGCACTGGCGGCATCGGGGGGCTGATGGGCGAATCCACCTGGGTGAAGTAATGCAGGGTGGCGTCGCTCTCAAAAAATTCCTGGTGCAATGGCGGCGGCAGGATGTCCCAAAGCGCGAGCCGGGATTTGACCAGGGTCCGCAGGTCATCCGGGATGGCCGCCAGCTGGGCGGTGCGGTTCGTTGGCGACGTGTGCAGGAGGGGCTGCAAATACCAGCGCAGTTCGGTGGCGCGCAGTCGCAATTCACGATCGTTCGGATCGAGCGCGTCGTACTCATGCAATTTGGCGAGAATGCGGCCACGAATTGCCGCCGGCCGGTTGGTGAGATAATCGTGACGCTCGGCCGGGGTCATCGCCAGCAATTTTCGGAACAAATCCACGGGTGATTTCGTCTGGGGCATTGGAGGCATGAGATTGGCTGGCGCGGAAAATATTTTTTGCGGCGCCGAGCCACCGGGGACGGTTTCAGCGGACAGATGGAAAACGACCAACAGGCCAGCCGTCAAAAAGCCGGCAAACCGGCTGCGCGTCTGCCGGAGAGGGCTCATTGCATCAAGGCCAGCAGTTCCTCGTCCGCGTGTTGGGGCTGGCTCATGCGGCGGATGGCGTCAAAGTTTTCAAGCGCTTCCGGGCTGGGCACCGCCTGTCCCTCGGTCACGAGCGCGACGCTTTTGACGAGCGCGGTGCGGCGGCTGTTGATTTCGTATTGGTGCACGGCCAGACCGGTGAAGGTCAGCACCACCGCGGCGAAAGCGACGCGCGGCAGCAGCGTGTGCCAGTTCCAATTCCAGCGCCAGCCATGCGGTTGGCCCTCTTCACGTTCGACCGCCTGCAGTACACGGACGGTGAAATTTGACGGCACGGGCGCATCCGGCAGCCGGGTGAGGGCGGTGTTCAGGGCCAATTCCAGCTCCCAATCGGCGCGGGCGTCCGGGTTCGCCTCAAGCAAGGCGCGCCAGACGGTTTGCTCGGATTCGGTGAGTTTCCTCCGCCAGCCGGCTTCGCGAAGTCTGGAATGGAATTCGTTGTCTTTCATGTACTCGCTGTTGATTAAAAACCGGTTTCTAAACAAAGTTTCGCGAAAATTTAACGGCGCAAACTGCTGTTCTGCTGTTCAAGACCGGCGCGATATGCTAATAACAATGTAATTCTAATGATTAAGACCACCAATACCGGCTCCGACACGGCAGCCTGGTCCGGCCAGCCGACGAGCCGCAGGCGGTTCCTCGATGCCTGCCATTGCCGGACCGTGGATCGTCCTCCGGTATGGCTGATGCGCCAGGCTGGTCGTGCCCTGCCGGAGTATCGGAAGCTGAAGGAGAAGCATACTTTCGTGGAATTGGTTCAGACTGCCGAACTGGCGGCCGAGGCTACGCTCCAGCCGGTCCGGCGGTTCGGTTTCGACGCGGCCATCCTGTTCAGCGACATCCTTGTCATTCCCGAGGCTCTGGGCCAGACCTACCATTTCAAGGAGACCGGCGGGGTCATCATGGACTTTGCCGTGACGAGCCGGGCTGACATCAAAAAACTTTCCGTCAGCCACGTCTGCGAAAAGTTGGGTTATGTGGACCGGGCGTTGCGGATTTTGCGCAAGGAACTTGGCGACCAGACCGCGCTGCTCGGTTTTGCCGGATCGCCATGGACCCTGGCGACTTTCATGATGGAGGGGGCGAGCGTCCCCAAATACAGCCGCGCCCTGCAATTGTTCCGCGAGGATAAAAAGACCTACTTCGCGCTGGCCGAGAAGCTCACCGTTGCCATCACCGCCTACTTGAAAATGCAGATCGCCGCGGGCGTTGATGCGCTGCAAATTTTTGACAGCCATGGCGGCCATCTCGCGCCGCCGGAATTTCAGGAAGCCAGCGGCCGTTGGACGAAGGAAATCGTTGCCAACCTCGGCGGCCAGGTGCCGGTCATTCATTTTTCGCTTGGCACGCACGGCAACTGGCCCGACCTGATTGCCAGCGGGGCGGACGTCATCGGCATCGACTGGCAAACGTCGCTGGCCGAGGCACGCAAAATCATTCCGTCGCACCTGGCCTTGCAGGGGAATCTTGCTCCGGCGTTGTTGGCGGAAGCCACGCCGGAAACCGTCCGAGCGGAGACTGGGAAAATCTTGGAAGCCATGCGCGGCCGGCCCGGACACATTTTCAACCTCGGCCACGGATTGACGCCGGCGGCCCGGCTGGAGAATATTGCGGCATTGGTCGAAACCGTGAAACATTTCAAATGAAGACGCTGACTGTCGATCTCGATCTGGTGAAAAAATACAACGTGGCCGGACCGCGTTACACCAGCTATCCGCCGGCGACCAAGTTCACCGACGCCGTGACGTGGGAGCAGCTTTCCGCGAAGATCGCAGACAACAACCGCACGTCGCGCGACCTGTCGGTTTATTTTCACATTCCCTTCTGCGAGACGCTGTGCTGGTTCTGCGGCTGCACCACCGTCATCACGCTGAACCATTCCCAGGGCATGGCCTACGTCGAGGCGCTGGGGCGCGAAGTGGCGAAAATGGCCCCGCAGTTGCACCCGGACCGCAAGGCTGTGCAGCTTCATTTCGGCGGGGGGTCGCCGACTTTTTTGCAGCCTGACGAAATCCGCCGGCTGGGTGAAATCATCCACAAACATTTCACGTTCGCGCCGGACATCGAGGCGAGCGTGGAGGTGGACCCGCGCCGGCTCACGCGCGAGCACATGGTGGCGTTGCGCGAAATCGGGTTCAACCGCGCCTCGATGGGTGTGCAGGATTTCAATCCGAAGGTGCAGGAGGCCATCCACCGCATCCAGCCGCGCGAAATGACGCAGCAGGCAATCGACTGGATGCGCGACCTCGGCTACGGCTCCATCAACCTGGATTTGATTTACGGCCTGCCGTTCCAGACGCCGGAGACATTCAATGAAACGCTCGACATCGTGCTGGCGATGAAGCCCGACCGCCTGGCTGTGTTCAGCTACGCGCACGTGCCATGGATCAAGCCGTCGCAAAAAATTCTCGAGCAAAAAATCCTGCCCACGCCGGAGTCCAAGCTCGAAGTGCTCAAGCTCGTCATCGAACGGCTCACCGCCAACGACCAGTACGTCTATATCGGCATGGATCATTTTGCGAAGCCGGGCGACGAGCTTGCCGTTGCGCAGCGCGGAAAGAAATTACAACGGAATTTCCAGGGCTACAGCACGCGCGCCGGCTCGGACATCTACGCCTTCGGCATGAGTGGTGTTTCGCAGGTGCCGGACGCCTACTGGCAGAACGAGAAGGAACTGCCGAAATGGCAGGCGGCCGTGGACGCCGGCAACGTGCCGCTGCACAAGGCGTATTTCGTGACCGACGAGGACAAGATCCGCCGCGAGACCATCATGCGGGCCATGTGCGACCTCTCGCTTGATTTTGCCGTAATGTCGCAAAAGCTCGGCATCAATTTCGAACAGCATTTTGAAAGGGAGCTGGCATCGCTCGCGCCGTTTGAAGCCGACGGCCTGGTGCGCCGTTCCCCGGCCGGCCTGGAAATCACCGACACCGGCCGCCTCTTCATCCGCAACATCGCGATGTGTTTCGACAACACCCTCGCACCCGACGGCGAGCGGAAACACTCCAAGACGATTTGAAATCCGTTGCCATCATCGGCGCTGGCATCACCGGTCTGACGGCGGCGTTTTATCTCAAACGCAAAGGCCTGGCGGTCACGGTTTATGAAGCCGGCGGGCGCGTTGGCGGCGTGATTCAATCGTTGCGGCGGGACGGTTACCTGGCCGAGTTCGGACCCAACACTCTGCTCGAAACTTCGCCCAAAATTGGCCAGTTGGTCCGCGATGCCGGCCTGCAATCGCGCCGCCTGGACCCGGATCCGAAGGCCGAAGCGCGTTACGTCGTCCGCTACCGGCGCCCGATTGCGATGCCTGGTTCGCCCATGGGTTTTCTCACGACGGACCTGTTTTCGATCAAGGCCAAGCTGGCCGTGTTGCGCGAGCCGTTCATCAAGCCGCGCCGAGATGGTATCGAGGAAAGCATTGCGCAATTTGTGGTGCGCCGGTTCAACCAGGAATTTCTTGACCACGCGATTGATGCATTGGTCGCCGGTATTTATGCTGGCGATCCGTACAAATTATCTGTTACGCATGCGTTTCCAAAGTTGAAGGCGCTGGAAGACAATTACGGTTCGATGATCAAGGGTCAGATTTTCGGCGCCCGGGACCGGAAGAAAAGCGGCGAGATTGCGAAGGACCGCGCGGCAAAATTTTCGTTTGATGAAGGCTTGCAGGTACTGCCGGAGACGCTGGCGGCGCAACTTGGTGACGCGGTGAAGCTGAACACCCCGGTGACCGGGCTTGCGCAGACAACGGGCGGCTGGCGTGTTTCTACTCCGAACGGCGAATCGGAATACGGCGCGGTGATTTATTGTGGCACGGCGCATAAACTGGCGGTGCTCCAGTCCGGCCTCGATCTTTCAGCCTTTTCCGAAATCCGATATCCGCCGGTGGCCAGCGTGGTTCTGGGTTATCGCCGCGAGGATGTAGCGCATCCGTGCGAAGGCTTCGGCATGTTGATTCCGAAGATCGAGGGTTTCAAAATCCTCGGCACGATTTTCTCGTCGTCGTTGTTTCCCAATCGCGCGCCCGTCGGGCATGTGACGCTCACGAGCTACGTCGGCGGCGAGCGGTATCCGGAACTGGCGTCGCTGCCGGTGGAAAAGCTGGTTGAACTGACCGGTGAAGACCTGCGCATTCTGCTTGGCGTCCGGGGCCGGCCGACATTTCAGCATGTCGTGCTTTATCCGCGGGCGATTCCGCAATACAATGTCGGTTACGGAAAGTATCGCGGGTTGCTGAACGATATCGAAGCCAAAACACCAAATTTGTTTTTCGCCGGGCATTACCGCGACGGCGTTTCACTGGGCGATTCCATCGTGTCGGGTGTCAACATGGCGGAGCGGGTGGGGAAGGTTTTACACGCATGAGCAAAGGCGTCTTGCTGGTCAATCTTGGTTCGCCGGACTCGACCTCGGTCGGGGACGTGCGGCGTTATTTGAATGAATTCCTGATGGACGAACGGGTGATTGACACGCCCTGGCTGCTGCGCCGGTTCGTTGTCGGCATGATTTTGATCAAACGTCCGAAAGAATCGGCGCACGCCTACGAAAAAGTCTGGACCAAGGAAGGCTCGCCGCTGGTGGTCACCAGCCGGCATGTGCAGGAACGGTTGCAGAAGCGCCTCCCCGTGCCGGTGGAACTGGCAATGCGTTACCAGAATCCGTCCATCGAATCTGCCGTGAAAGGCCTGGTGGCGAAAGGCGTGACGGAGGTTTTGCTCATCCCGCTGTTTCCGCATTACGCGATGTCGAGCTACGAAACGGCCGTCGTGCGCGTGCAGGAGGTGGTTGCAAAGCTGGCGCCGTCGATGAAGGTGGTGGTGCAACCGCCGTATTTTGACGATCCGGATTACATCACTGCGCTGGCGGCGAGCGCCGCGGACTATTTGAAACCGGATTACGACCATTTGCTGTTCAGCTTTCACGGCATCCCGGAGCGGCACATCAAGAAGTCGGACCCGACCGGCTGCCATTGTCTGACCCGGCCGGATTGCTGCGAAACACCCAGCCCGGCGCACGCGCAATGTTACCGTGCCCAGTGCTTCAGGACGGCCGCGTTGTTCGTTGAGCGGGCAGGCGTTCCGGCCGGCAAATGGTCGGTGTCCTTTCAATCGCGGCTCGGCAAGGACCCGTGGCTGAAGCCGTACACGGATTACGAACTGCCGCGCCTGGCGACGGAGGGGAAGAAGCGGATGCTGGTGATCTGTCCGGCGTTTGTCTCGGACTGCCTGGAGACGATTGAAGAAATCGGGATCCGCGGCTGCCAGGAGTTCATGGCGGGGAACGGCCGGGAATTCACGCGCATTCCGTGCATGAACGAACATCCGCTCTGGATTGCGGTGCTGGAGAAAATGGCCGGGCGGTTTGTGAATGGCCGGGCGCCAGCCTGAAGCCGGCCCGGATCTTACAATTTGTCCCGTTTGTTGATGGGGTTCCGGAACCGGACTTTGACGGTGTCCCGAAGGAAGCCGATGATGGTTTTTTTCTTCTCCACCTTTTCGACCTCGATGGGTTCGCATTGGTGGCTGCAAAGCGCGCAGAGAAACAACGCCGGGCCGCCCTTGCGTTGCATCACATGCACACAGCTGTTGCACATCAGCTCGTGACAATGCGTGCATTTGAAGGTGACGGGCACCTGCGGATGGCGCGGGCAGAGGATCGCGCCGCCCTCCGCCACCACCGGCGGTTTGGGGCGCTCGCGGTCAAACTTGGGGATTGCAACGTTGACCTCCGTGGATTCGACGAACAGTTCCACGTCACCCAGAGTCACCGTCTGACCGGGCAACAACCACGCCTCTTTGACCGGGTCGCCGTTCACGAACGTGCCGTTGGTTGAGTCGAAATCGCGGATCAACACGCCTTCACTGGACAGGACCAGCTCGCAATGGGTCGTGGACACGGTGGGATGATCAATGGGAATGTCAGAGTCTGGGTTGCGCCCGACGTGATTTGCGCCGAAACGCAATTCGATCGTCCGGTTTTCCAAACCCTCGGTTTTTTTGATGAGAAGCTTGGCCATGTTTCTTCCGAATCCTAACTGCGAGGGTGCCTGCAAAATCTGTCAAAGTCGAGCGAAAAATAGCTCCATTTCGGCCATCGCCCCGGATTTACTCCAGCGGATTTCTGGCGAACGCAAACGCCTCGACGGTCTTGCCGCCGATCAGGTGTTCCTGAATGATGCGCTCGAGCACTTCCGGCGTGCAGGAGCGGTACCAGACACCCTCGGGATACACCACCGCGATGGGCCCGCCGGTGCAGATGCGCAGGCAGTTGGCCTTGGTGCGATAAACCAGCGGTTCCGGGCCGGCGAGGTTCAGCTCCTTGAGCCGCCGTTTCAAAAATTCCCACGCGGCCAGCCCTTGCTCGGGGGCACAACACTTCGGCTCGGTCGGGTCAGCGCACAGAAAGATATGCCGGCGGAATGTTTCAACGCCGAGCGATTCAACGGCAGTTTGCAACGCGTCCGTCATTGTTCACAGTCTGCCACACCGATACCGCGAAAACAGGATTAAAAATCAGCCAAAGGAACCACCAGTGTCACGGGCGCGGCCGCTATATCCGGCCCATGGCCCAGGTCAGACCGATCACACCCGCGACGGCGACGAGGCCGCCAGCGAGCGACCGCAGGGTGATTTTTTCGCCTTCAAAAATGCGCGCCAACGGCAGCATGACGATGGGGGTCATGGCAATGATCGCGGTCACAATGCCGGTGGGGGTGGTTTCGAGCGCCCACTGCATGCAACTCACGCCGACCGTCTGGCCGGCGAGGCTGTTGGCCAGCACCCACGGCCAGAGCCGCAGTTTTTCGCGCGCGGAAAAAGAATCCTTCATTTGCGCGTCGTCGCCCTGTCGCCGGGCGTGCCGCCATTTTACGATCAGAAAAATCAAACCCAGCGTCACCGCGCCGCCGATGACCCGCTGGTAGCCGGTTGTGCCGGGGTCGGGATGTTCGCCGGCCGCGTGCGCAACGAAATAGGCTTTGCGGCTCAACACCACGCCGAACGCGCCCCCGAGCGCCGCGACGGCACTGGCTAGAATGCCAACCCACAACCGGCGCGGGGCGATTCTCGCATGATCGCCCGGGGCGAGCGCGATTACCACCCCGGTCAAAATCACGGCCACGCAAATAATTTCCGCGAAGTTCAGCCGGGTGCCGAGCCAGACCCACTCGATCAGCGTGGCGAACAACGCGGTGAGGCATTGGGTGAGCAGCACCGTCCGCCGGCTGCCGAGCCGCGGCAGCGCCTGGAAATATGCGGTGTCGCCGAGGCCGATGCCGGCCAGTCCGCTTAGGACGAAAAGGGGGAAGGCCGCGCCGCCCGTTCGCGTGCCCGCGGTGTTGGCCCAGAGCGCCAGAAAAAACAGCGCGCCGCAGATGCGCCAGAAATTCGCCTCCACGCCGCCCATCCGGGTGGAGGTGCGGTGGCCGCAGATGGCGGAGATGGAAAACAGCAGGGTGGTAAGCAGAGCGGCAAACATGTCAGTTCGGAAGGAAAATTGTCGGCGTGGCCAACCTCATTCGGTGCCGGCACCGGGCGGATGAGCGGAGTCAGAGTTGTTCGTAGTAATCATCCGGGGCAAGGTCGTTGCCGTCGGTGGTTTCCACGCCGCTTTCCGCGAGAATTTTGGCGATGTCGGGCGAAACCCAGCGCTTGTTCTTGTCCTTTCGGGAAACCGGCTTGATGCGGTAACGGCCCTGGCTGTCACTCTCCAGAATCCCGCGTTCGCCCATCCGCATCAGAATGGGTTTGGCCCAATCGGGATCGTCGTAAAACCTTTTTTTGATCGTGGCGCGCCGGGAAATCTCCATCACGCCGACAAACTCGCTCCCCCAAGTTTTGAGGAATTGATAAATATCGCGCTCGTCTCCATCCATAGCCCTTAATTTAGCCAAAAAGGGAGCCAAGTCGAGCGATTAAAACAGTGCGGCGGCCCGTGATGGATTTTCTCCGGCCCCAATTCTCCCAATCCCTTTGACACCGAACGGGTGCGTCGTAAAATGTGTCAGCAAATCTTTTTTAACTATGCCCACACATTATCTCGCCTGTGACCTTGGTGCGGACAGCGGACGCCTCATGCTTGGCACGCTCGACAACGGGAAAATCAGCCTGGAAGAACTGCATCGTTTTCCCAACGGTCCGGACAAGGCCTCCGGCGCATTGCACTGGAACATTGACGGCCTGTTCAATGAGTTGAAGGCCGGCTTGCAGAAGGCTGCGGCGCGCCAGCTGCCCATCGCCAGCATCAGCACCGACTCGTGGGGCGTGGATTACGTGCTCTACGATGACCGCGGCTTGATCATCAAGCCGGTGTGGTGTTATCGCGATCCGCGCACGGTTGTTGGGGTCGAAAATGCCAAGTCGCGGGTGGACTGGCCCACAATTTATTCCGAGACCGGCATCCAGTTCATGTCGTTGAACACGATTTACCAGCTCGCCGCCGAGCCGCCCACCCGCCTGGCCGGGGCGAAACAGCTGCTGCTCCTCGGTGACGCTTTTAATTATTTCTGTTCCGGAGTGGCGAAAAATGAGGTTTCACTCGCCAGCACCACGCAACTTTACAATCCGCGGACCCGTTCCTGGTCCAAAAAGCTGTTCGCTGCGCTCGGCCTGCGCGAGGAGCTGTTCGCGCCCATCTGCCCGTCCGGCACGCGGCTGGGGCCGCTCAAGAAAAATCTGGCTACCGAGGTCGGCCTGCCGCAAATCGAGGTCATTGCCACCTGCTCGCACGACACCGGTGCGGCCGTGGCGGCTGTTCCCGCAGACGGCCAGAACTGGGCCTACCTCAGCTCCGGCACCTGGTCACTGATGGGGGTCGAATGTCCGCAGCCCATCATCAACGACCAGGGCCGCGGGCTCGGTTTCACAAACGAAATCGGTTACGGCAACACCGTGCGTCTGCTTAAGAATATTATCGGCCTCTGGGTGGTGCAGGAATGCCGCCGGCAATGGGCCAAGGAAGGCAAGAAATACGATTTTGCCGCGCTGGAACAGCTCGCCGCCTCCGCGCCGCCGTTCGTCTCGCTCATCAATCCCGACGACCCGCGTTTTCTCAGTCCGGACAGCATGCCGGAAAAAATCGCCGAGTTCTGCCGGGAAACCGGCCAGCCCGTCCCCGCCAATCACGGTGCGTACATGCGCTGCATTTACGAGAGTCTCGCGCTGTTTTACCGGGTCGTCCTGCGCCGGATCGAACGGCTCACCGGCAAGAAAATTGAGCGGCTCCACATCGTCGGCGGCGGCAGCCAGGCCACAACCCTCAATCAATGCACGGCCAACGCGGTGAAGATTCCCGTGCTGGCCGGTCCAACCGAATGCACCGCCACCGGCAACATTCTGATCCAGGCCATCACGCTCGGACATCTGCCGTCACACGCCGCCGCGCGCGAAGTGGTGCGGAATTCATTCGAATTGAAAACCATCACGCCGCAGGATGCCGCACAATGGGACGCCGCCGCCACCCGGTTTGAAAAATTGCTCAGTTGATAATACCAGGTCCTGTCTCACATTGGATTGAACAATTTGCGACAATGATCTTGTCTGGTGTGGTCCAGCCTTCCAAATTGCGGCGTTATTCCCTGTAATTTGGGAAAGAAATACGTCCAAACCCAATGGCAGCTTGTTTTGATGATAATTCCCCAGAAAGTCGTTGAGGGACAGAAAGTTGGTCTGAAAATAGCTTTATGGTCTCATTAAAATGCAGTGGTGGACGTATCAACAACTGCGTGCGAGCAGTGCAAAAACACGTCTCGCAGTGGTCGAAAAGCTCGCGCAAATTGACAGCCCCGATTCCGTCGGGCCACTGATTTTTGCCATCAAGGACGAGGACGCCGGCGTGCGCAGTGCGGCGGCGCGGGCCTTGGGCCGCTTTCAAGACCGGCGCGCGGTCGAACCTCTCATCCAAATGCTGCGCGATTTGGTTCCACCGGTTCGCGCCGCAGCCGTGGAAACCCTCGGAAAACTCGGCGACCGGCAGGCGGTGGACTGGCTGGTGGAAATACTCCGGGACAACGATCCGCAGGTGCGTGCCAATGCTTCCCACAGCCTGGAGAAACTCGGCTGGCGGCCGGGGACGGATTCCCAGCGGGTGCTACAGGTTCTGGCGGCGGGTAACCAGCGTCAGATCGTGGCATTGGGATCCGACGCCATAGAACCGCTTTTGGAAATGATGCAAACCGGTGCGCCGCACAAGCAGCTGGAAGCGGTCAAGGCCCTGGGAGAAATTTACGAGCCCCGCGTCGTCCCAGCTCTGTTGCAGGCACTAAGAAAAAGCAGTCCGGCTGTGCGTATCGCAGCGCTGGAAGCCTTGGAACGTCATTCCGACTCGTCCGTCTATATAGAAGTGGAACGCTTGTTGCGCGACTCGAATGCCAATGTACGGGGCGCTGCCGTCGAAGCTGCGGCACGGTGCGGCGGGATCCGCGCGGTGCCGTCCTTGTTGCGCGTGCTGAAGGATTCGTCGTGGGAGGTTCGGCGGGACGCGGCCCGGGTGCTGGGTTCCGTGGGCGGTGCCGCTGCCGTGGAGGGACTGTGCAAACTGTTGCGGGATCCGGACCGCGACGTGCGGGAAAGCGCCATCATCTCATTGGGCCAGATCGGCGATCCTCAGGCGATTCATCCGCTGGTGCTGGCGCTCCTGGATACCGAAAGCAGCGTGCGTACCGCCGCCGCCCGGGCTTTGCCGGCAGTGGACCCGCGTTGGGAACAAACCGAAGGCGCCCGACAGGCGCTGCCGGAGATCCAAGCGGCCTTGGATCATCGGGACTACTGGGTACGGAACAGCGCCACAAAATTGGCAGGACAAATCAAGACGGATCCGCAACGTGCGGATGCCGGTCCGGCGGCAGATGTCCCGCCTCCATTGGCAACGGCTGGTTCAGCGCCCATACTGACCGTGCTTCCCGATCCCCAGCGGGATGACGCGCAGTTGGTCCCTCAAGCCGAGCTGAATGAAGGAAACACCACCGACCTGAAACAACACCAAATTTTGTTTGTGGATGACGAGGATGTTTTCCTTGAGACCATCCGGGATTTGTTTGCCATTTTGAGCCAGAACACTTGGCGGATCCATTGCGCCGCCTCGGCCGACCAGGCCTTGGAAATCCTGAAGGCCAACAAGATCGAACTGGTCATCCTGGACATCGTCATGCCGGTGCTGGATGGCGCGCAGTTTCTCCGCATCCTCCAGCGGCGATATCCCGACTTGAAAAAGGCTGTGCTCACCGGCAATGCCACCACGGAACACCGTTCCACCTGCCTCGCCAACGGCGCCGATTTATTCATCGAAAAGCCGCGGTCGCCGGAAGGCCTGAAATCCATTTTTGTCATGCTAAACGAATTGATCACCTGGACGCCGAGTGAGGGATTTCAGGGCGTGCTCCGCCGAGTCGGTCTGCAGGATGTCCTCCAGATGGAATGTCTCGGGCGCGACTCGTCCATTCTCGAAATCCACAACGACCAGTTGCGTGGACGGATTTACATTGAAAACGGCGACATCATCCACGCCATGGTTGGCGAAGGAACGGGTGAACCCGCGCTGCAGAAATTGCTGGGGATGGCCGGCGGCTCGTTCGAGCTTCTGCCCTTCGAGGCGCCGCCGCAGCGGACCATCGAAGGCCAGTGGGAGTCTTTGCTCATGGAAGCCGCCCGGGTGCGTGACGAGGCCGCCGCACAACCGGCCGCCGGCCAATGACAATCAAGATGCGGCAAAATCCAGGTTCGGCACATCCCGGACCGACGGTGGGACGCTGAAGAAATCACCCTCGGCTTTGAAACCAAACAGACGGGCCACCAGATTGCTCGGAAAGGTCTCGCACTTGTTCCGATAATCGCGAATGTTGCCGTTGTAAAATCGGCGCGCAGCCTGGATGCGGTCCTCGGTGTTGACCAATTCGGTCTGGAGTTCGAGAAAATTCCGATCGGCCTTGAGCCGGGGATAATTTTCCACCACCACGAGCAATTGTTTCAATGCGTCCACGAGCTGGATTTCGTCGCGGGACTGGTCGGCCACCGGGCCGCTGTTGGCGGCGCAGCGGTTGCGGAGTTCGGTCACGCGCTCCAACGTTTCGCGCTCGTGCGCCGCATACCCTTTGACCACGGTGACGAGGTTCGGAATGAGGTCGTAGCGGCGTTTCAATTCCGTGTCCACATTGCTCCAGGATTCGCGGATATAATTACGCAGCCCCACCAGCGCGTTGTATTGCAAGACAACGAAAGCAACCGGCAGCAGGGCAATGACGGTGCAAATGATGAGGGGAATCGGGTTCATGCGTTCGTGAACAGATATTGGGGCAGCCGCGACCAAACTTCAATCAGGCGTCGCAAATTGAATTCGACTTGTTCGACGGGCAGTTGTGGTTCGAAGGGCAGCATGATCACCGGACCCTGGATTTCGAATTGCAGGCCGTGGTTGGCCAGCAGGTATTCGATCATCTGCGGATTACACACGTCATAGGCGAATTTTTTGTCCGGTGACCGCACGCAAAACAATCGTGAGAATTCGGCCGATTCAAATTTGATGTCGTTCTCGATGCCGAGCGCCGCCGCAATTTTCGCTCCGAAACTTTCCGGCCCGATGGTCATCCGGGGAAAACACTCCTTGCAGACGAGCATGAGGAATGTGCAATAATGCTCCTTCTTGTTTTTGCCCGCACCGGTCTGGTAATGATAATCGAAAATGAACAACGACTGTTCATGATATATGCCGCGAAGAATGTTGTACGCATACCGTTCCTGACCCTGCGCGAGCCGGCTTAAAAATCCCCAGCCGGTCGAAAAATCCTCGTCGCGATCCGGGTTGAAATCCTCAAAGTCCAACTGCGCCGCCAGACTTCGCAACTCGGATACCCGCTGTTGTTTGATGTGCGCCCGCCTGACACTGTCAATAATCATGCCCGCGGCAAACAAAACCAGGAGCAGAATCGGGATGACGGTTGCGGCCATGCTGTGCGCCGCGGCAATCATTGGTTTTGCGTGGCCAGGCATTCCGGCGGGCGCAACAGGATGACGACCCGCCGTTGGAGGTTGAACCCAGTCTGCATGACGCCTAGGGAGCCGACGTGGCTGGAGTTATGCATGAGGTCTTTTAACGCAAAGCGGCGTGCCAGGCCATTATAATTTTGGCTGCATTTTTGACCTGCTGGTGACGGATTTTTGCTTTCCCAGGTTTCGGTTCGCCGTCATCTTGACGGCATGGAACTGTCCGCCTCCGAAATCCGCCGCGCCGTGCAGGTCGCACTGGCCGAAGACATCGGGGAGGGCGACGCCACCACGCTGGCCACCGTGCCGGAAACCGCCACCGCCCGCGCCGCCCTGCGCGCCCGCGAACCGCTCGTCGTGGCCGGACTGGATTTTGCCGAGGTCGCCTTCCGCGAGATTTCGCCGGCCGTCAAGATCGAGCGGCTGGCGAAGGACGGGCAGCATGTCAACAGCGGCGAAATCGTCCTGAAAATCTCCGGCCCGGCCCGTGCGCTGTTGAGCGCCGAACGCGTGGCCCTGAATTTTGTCCAGCGGCTTTCCGGCGTGGCGACGTTGACCGCGCAATTCGTGGACGCCATCAAGGGCACCCCGGTCCAAATCCTCGACACCCGCAAGACCACGCCCGGCTGGCGGCGGCTGGAAAAATACGCCGTGGCCTGCGGTGGCGGGAAAAACCATCGCATCGGCCTTTTTGACATGGTCCTGATCAAGGACAACCACCTCGTGGCGCTGCGCAACGAACCGCCCAACGCCATCGCCGCCGCCGTCCAGCGCGCGCGGACCATTTTTCCACAACTGAAAATCGAGGTCGAGGCCGACACGCTGGAGCAGGCCGAGCAGGCCGCCGACGCGGGGGCGGACATCATCCTGCTCGATAACATGAATCCCGTGCAATTGCGGCTGGCCGTCCAAAAAATCAGGGGCCGGTCAAAGACCGAGGCCAGTGGCGGCGTCAACCTGGCCAGCGTCCAGACCATCGCCAAAACCGGTGTCAATTTCATCTCCATCGGCGCCCTGACGCATTCCGCCCGCGCGGTGGACCTGGGATTGGATTTTGAGGAATAATCAGCCACAGATGGACACAGATTGAACACTGATATGATAAATGATTTAAAGGTAGGGCGCGTCACTCCGTGCGCGCCGCGGATGACGTTTCATCGAACGGCGGGCAGGGGACTGCCCGCCCTACCGGGCTAGGTTTTTATCTGCGTTATCTACGGTTGAAATAAAATAAAATGACCACCGACGCAAAAATACTTGCCGAGCTGCGTGGGAATCCCGACGGCGTCTCCGGTGCCGACCTTGCCGACCAACTGGGGGTCACCCGGGCGGCGGTCTGGGGGCACATCGAGCAGTTGCGCCAGCTGGGTTACGACATCGAGGCCGGACCGCACTTCGGCTACCGGCTGATCAACGTGCCGGATGTGTTGCACGCCGACGATCTGCTGGCGCGCCTCGGCAAAACCAAGGTCATCGGCCGGGACATCCGCGTGTTCGAACAAACCACTTCGACGAATGACGTGATCGAAAAACTCGCGCGCGACGGCGTCAAGGAAGGCGTGGTGGTGTTTGCCGAATCGCAGACGCGGGGGCGGGGACGGCTGGGCCGCAAATGGATTTCGCCTGAGCGAAAAGGGCTCTGGTTTTCCGTCCTGCTGCGCCCGGAAATGCGTCCGCAGGAAGCGACGCAGTTGACGGTCGCCTCCGCCACGGCGCTCCGGCGCGCGATTCAACTGGAAACCGGCCTGCAGCCCGAGATCAAATGGCCGAATGACATTTTGATTGGCGGAAAGAAGGTCGCCGGCATTCTGACGGAGCTGAGCGCGGAGTTGGACCGGGTCCGCCACGTCATCCTGGGCATCGGCGTGGACGTCAACCTGGGGGCGGGCGAATTCCCGCCCGAACTGCGCAAGCTGGCGACTTCCATCAAGATCGAGTCGGGCCGGGAGGCCTCGCGCGCGGCGCTGGCCCTGGCGATCCTGCGCGAACTGGACCGCGATTACGCGCGGATTTGCGGCGGCGGGTTCGCCGAGGTGGCGGACGAATGGGAGGCGCATTGCAAAACCATTGGCCGCGAGGTGACGATCCAGATCGGCGAGCGCAAGATCCGTGGGCGCGTGGAATCGCTCGATGACGCCGGTGCGCTGCTGTTGAGGACCGAGCACGGCCATCTGGAACACATCATCGGCGGCGATGTGACCTTGGAGAAATGAAAAATTTAAAATTAAAAATTGAAAAACGGGAGTGTGGCGGTTTTGGACAATTTTGCATTTTTGATTTTTAATTGACCCATGATTCTGCTTTTCGACATCGGCAACACGAACACGCACGTCGGCCTGGCCAGCGGACGCCGCATCACGCGGCGGGTCAACATCCCCACGGCGGGCTGGTTCGACGGCACCGCGGCGAGGCGGGTGAAGAAACTGGTCGGCCGCCTCCGGCCCGAGGGCGCGGCGCTTTGCAGCGTCGTGCCGCGCGCAACTCCGTTCGTCCGTCGCATCGTCCGGCAGATGTGGTCGCTGGAACCGCTCGAACTCACGCCCAAAACGCTGCGTGGACTGGGAATTGATTATCCGAAGCCAAACAGCATCGGTCCGGACCGGCTGGCCAATGCCGTGGCGGCGCGGCATCACTTTGGCGCGCCGGTGGTGGTGGTGGATTTCGGCACGGCGGTGACGTTCGATGTGGTGGACCGCGCCGGCAACTATGCGGGTGGCATCATCGCGCCCGGCCTGGCGGCGATGACGGATTATCTGCACGAAAAAACCGCGCTGCTACCGAAAATAAAAATCCGCGAGGTCAAGGCGGTGCTCGGGAAAAACACCGAACAGGCAATGCTCATTGGTGCGGTGCACGGATATCGCGGCCTGGTGCGGGAGCTGATTGGCGAACTGAAGCGCGAGCTGCGGGCAAAAAATCTGCCGGTCGTTGCCACCGGCGGTTACGCCAAGCTGATTGCGTCCAAACTGCCGGAGATTTCAGCCGTTGATTCGAATCTGACACTGGAGGGGTTGCGGTTGACGTGGGAAGCGACGGGTCAAATTCGAAGGTAAAATTCTGACCAGACCTTTCGGTTTTGTCTTCTGATCTGGTGAATTGACCGGACGAACCGGCGAATTTGATTCTTCAACCTTTCGATTCGCCACTTCAACCGGCAGTTTCGTCACCTTGACCGTGACATTCGCCGGTTGAACTTTTACTTTCGCCAGTGCAGGTGACCGAACCGCCAGTTCAATCGGTGAATCCGCCACCTTAACTTTCAGTTTCGACAATTCAACCTTTGCTTTCGCCGGTTCAACTGTCGGATTCAATTCTTCAATCGGTGAATCTGATTCCTGCGCAATTGGTTGCGCAACCTTTGGAATATGAATCACTTGTGCTTAAATTGTATTGACATGTATTTTTAATGCCTTATTATGTGCGCGTTAGCAATTCCGAGTCGTTCAAAGTCGTTAAACCAACAACAACTAAAAACGAAAGGCATATATGGCACGGGTCAACATACCCAAAAACCCCGATGAATTGATTAAACTGGCTCAAAGCATCGGGGCCAAGCACAAGGACGATGGCACGGGCAGTCCATTGGTGAAACTGGACATGACAGACATGGACGCCAAAACCACCACCGCTGATACGCAGAACCAGAATGCAACCAAGCTCTATCGCGATGCCGAGACTTCCACACAGAACCGCGATCTTGCCTTGGGATCGGACAACGCCGTGAAAGGCACTGTGGCGTACTATGTGCGTTCCGTGCGCGACGTGTTGCTGGGCCTCTACAAAGGCAACGAGCAAAAATTGGGCGATTGGGGTTTTGATGTGGACCAAAGCACCAAGAGCGCCACCACACCGGCGCCGACGCCAGCAGCACAAAGCAAGTGAGAAGCAATGGAATAATCTTGTCAACACGATGGCAGCGGCTTAAACCAGCATCGTTAGACGAGAGATTCCAAAACGAATGTAAAAACAGAAACTTAAATAACAATCTGCGGCTTCGGCTGCTGTCCTGACGAAACTGGTAATTTCATGGAAAGACAGCGCTCGAAGCACGCCCCAAGCGGGGCGTGCCGAAAGCGTTCTTTCAAGGCATACCAGTGCCTGTCAGGGACGTGAGTAATCACGCCCTTTTTGATTGAGCAGACTGGGACGCGAGAAAAGGCAATTCTATGAAAACTGGGCGGATGGTGGTAGTGGGTGGGTGGGTTGGTTTGACAGCAGCAATCTTCATTGGCACAAGCTTCGCGTTGCGGGCGCAAACGAGCAGTGGGGTCAGAACTTATCCCGCAAAATTCAATCATGCAGAACCCGGTGTTTGCCAAGAATCCCTATGCCCTTTTTGTCATTACCAATCTGCTGGCTGAACCGGAGCCGGAAAAGAGTGTTCCGGAGATGGCCTCTCAACCTTCGGGTCCTGCCGGGACGTATTGGACTTTGAAGGGCGCTCTGGTTCCATGGCCGGTCAATCCCTACCCCGACCTGCCGACTTATGCCATCGGCACCAACAACGACTGGCTGGTTGACGACCGAAGCGTTGATTATATGGTTTTGGATCAAATGGCACAGGCCGAGGCGCAGTTGAACGGATTAACGAATGGAACAGTTAACACCTACACTTTTGACACAAACAGCCTTTGGATTGAGGTTCCCCCCGACAGCCTGGCCACGCCGGGTTATTTCACGGTCAACGTGATGAACACGATTCAGGGCCAGAGCTATGACATATTGACGAAAGCCAATGATCTTCTGTTGCCAAGCTGGGCGACTGAGTCGGTTGTGACCGGCGCGGTGGGGAACGTCACTTCAGTGCAACTGCCGATGAACAGTCGGACGAATCTATTTTTATGGGCGCGTACGTCAGTTATGTTTTCCTTTTACCTGGTCACACCGCCTTTAAGTCAAGAAGTGCTTTTGGGAGACACAGTCACGTTCAGCGTGGAGACGGGTGGCAACACCAATTTGACGTTTCAGTGGTTGCTTAATGGCAATCCCATTGCTGGCGCGACCAACCGCAGCTACACGATTGACTGCGCGCAGGAGGGCGACGCCGGCAATTATTCGGTGGTGGTTTCGGATGGCGCCAATGCCCTGGTCACGGCGGCGGCGCATTTGGGATTAGACGACACCAGCAGCGACAGTTATCACATCATGCTCCTCTCGCAACGACAGAATTACAAATTTAAGAGTGGGAAAACCTACTATATCTTTTACCGGACTCCCCTGTACGGCAATACGGTGATTGAGGCGGGTTCGGTAATCAAGTTTTGCAATGACCCGCTGTATGAATGGATGGGCTATACCAATGCCAGTCTGGTAATCATGGGCACGCTGATTTGCCCGGCTGGCCCCTATTATCCAGCCATTCTGACCTCCCTGGATGACCATTGGCAAGGCCTGCCCTGGCCAGAAACGTTTGCCTTGCCTCAAGCCGCCCAAAATAACGTGGCGTTTCTTGATCTTGCCAACGCCAAGAGCAGTTCCATCAGCAACCTGCGGATTTGCTTTGCCGATTGGGGCGTGACGACGCCGGTGGCTTCGCGCCGGCTGGACGTGTGGGATTGCCAGTTTGTCTGGTGCAACTACGGTGTGGTGAATCTGGTGGACGGCAGCGGCGCGAAAGACAGCCTGCATAATGTCCTTTTTAGCGCGTGCGGCGCGGCGATTGGGGCGGCCAGTAATTCCATTGAGGTCGAGGCGGAACAAGTAACCGCCGACGTGGAGGATTTTTGCCTGGCTGCAACCACGCCCGGGCGGATGGCCCTGACCAACAGCATCATTTGGGGAAACTTCGCTACCCCTTCAACGCTCTCGACGGTGAACGTCGCGTTCAATCCCGATGAGACGAATTTTCAAGCGTCGGCGCAAGGGTATTACTATCTGGCGGCCGACAGTCCGCTGCACCGTGCCGGAACCGCCAGTATCAGCCCCCGGTTGCAGGCCGAATTACGCAACAAGACAACGTATCCGCCGGTGGCGTTTCCGGCGCTCATGGAGTTGTCCGGTGACATCACCCTTGGCCCGCAGGCACCGCGCTACACCGCCGGAGCACCGGACCTGGGTTATCATTACGATGCGTTGGATTATACGGTGGCCAGGACGTACTTGTTGGACGGCTGTTCGGTGACCGTTCTGCCGGGCACCGCGATCGGTTTCCGCATGGAATACATCCCGCAGATCGAAAACTACAGTTGGCACGGATTCATTGCGTTGCAAAATTCGTCTTTTGTCAGTCAGGGAACGCCGGCCAACCCCAACACCTACATTGACGTTCAATTGGTGCAAGAAGGCTTGCAATGGCCGATTGTTGCCGCCTTTGTTCCGAACTTTTGGTTAAGCCGGCCGGACGCTCAACCGCCGGTCTTGGACTTTCGCTTTTCCAATTTCTACCTGGGGATGATTTCCTCGCAACTGTCCATGGATCCCTTCGCCCATGCTCCCAGCTATCATTTTTGCGCGGGCGCAACGTACTTATTATGGGACCGTGACGGCGGACAGCGCGGTAAATTTGACGCTCCGGGACTGCCAGTTTCACGGCGGCCAGATTGATTTGGGGAAATGCGATTACCAAATCAGCGAGTTGGGCATGAATTATCCCATCATCAGCTCCACGGTGAGCTGGATCAACAACTTGTTTGATGGCATGGACATCAATCTTGATCCCGACTGGTTTGATTATGGCGATCCGACCTTATACTTTGACATGTCCTTTCAAGCCAGGAACAACCTGTTCCGCAATTGCGATTGGCTCCGGCTGGAGCCGGTTCCGGCTACGGCGGGCAATTGGCTGTTGCGGGATAATGTTTTCGACCGGGTGACCTTCCTGCAGGACACGAACCAGCCCTTGGATTATGACTGCAACGGGAATTGGCCGCTCTCGCCAACGTGGCTGTGGTGGTACGGAGGCAACGCAACTTTGAATCCAACGACGGCCGAAAATGGCGCGCATGACGTGCTGTTGAGCAACCCGCCGCCGTATCAAATCGGGCCGTTTGGAAATTATTATCTTTCGCAAGCGACGCCACTGTATCAAGCGGGCAGCCAGACGGCGGCGGCGGGTTTGACCAACTACACCACGCTCATCAATCAAACCAAAGACGCGGCCAACCAGCCGGTAAGCATCGGCTTGCATTATGTTGCCGCTCAACTCTCACCCCTCACTGCTCAACAACTGGACAGTGACGGCGACGGCATTCCGGATTATGTGGAAGGCGAGCATGGCACCGACCCGAACAATCCCATGACCGATGGCGTGACGCCGGATGCCCAAAGCTGGGTGTACGACAATATTGATCTCGATGGTGACGGACTGACGGGCGCGGCAGAACGTTTCTTTGGAACAAATCCAACAAATTCAGACAATCCTTTGAATCTGTCGGCCGTTTCGCAGCAAAGCACGCTGTCGGGCATCGTTCAAATCCCGTTGAATATTGGCGGCACTGTGGACACCAACACGACGTTCACGCTTCAAGTCAACGGCGTCGCCCAAAACACCATGGTCTATCAGACGAACGGCAATTGGTTTGCAATGTGGGACACAACTGCCTTTGCAAATGGCGCTTATCAGTTGAGTCTGGAATACGACTTGGACGAGGACACGCCCGTTTTCGGAGCCACCAAGTTTGTGAATGCTCAAAATGCGGTTTGTTTTCCGAACAACCTGCCCATGTGTGGCAGTTCCCTTTATGTTCAACCACAAACGATCAATACCAACGGCACCTACACGATGGACGTTTACGACGACCAAACCAACTTGTTCGCCTCGATGAGTGGAAGCGTGGATGGAAACGGCTTCTGCGATGATCCTAACACCGGCCAGCCGGGCATCACCGTCAGCCTGCAGGATACGAACGGCAATCAATGGCCTTCGGAATCCTACACCGTGCAGGTGACAACGTATCCAGCCATCGTGTCACTCCAGAGCAAAAGTTTATTCCAGCCGAACCAAAGCGGCGGTGGTGGAGCGGCTGGCTCCACCGGCACTTGCCATATCTTTTACTCGCATCCCATGATTGGGCAAAAGTGGGTTGTGGCCTTTATGCCGGTGTATGGAGCGGTTGATTTAAATAATCCCACTTATCGAGCAGCCAGCGAGTTGGCAGAAATGATGGGCGCGGCGGTGCAAACCGTGGTGCAATCACCCTATGGATCGGAAGGCACAGTGAATGACCAAAACACGACTGCGGATGGCCAGGCGGTATTAAGCATGAATGATCCGAACAATCCAAGTCCTGACGATGGGTGGTATTGGACTCAATTGATAGGATTTTTGAATGAATCAGGTGCGCATAACTTTTTCTATTACGGCCATGCGGCGTCGGAATTTATAGGCATGAAATACTATCACCATCTTGACAGTGTTGCTGTTGCGGACATGCTTGAAAACAATCTTTCGAGCGGAACTCAAACACTTTACGGCCCTCAAAATCATCCATACCGTTTTGTTTTTCTGGACGGCTGCAATACGGCGCGGGGAGGTTTGCCGATGGCTTTTGGCATCCCCAATCAAGTCGTTCCTGAAGACGATTGGGACAGCAAATACCATCTTCAGCCTCGGGCTTTTCTAGGTTGGCCATGGTACACAAGCTGGACGCTCGGAACTCATGGCGCAATCGGCATGGACGAAACCCACATGTCTTTTGTGGAAAACTTTTTTGGGTTATGGAGTGGACAAGGATCAGGTCAGCCGCCGTTGAATCTTGGTACTGCGTTGGATCAGGCCGACCAAGTGCCTAACTATGATCCTTTCTCGTCGAACCCTTATAAACCTGGACCACTTAGTTCGAGTATCTCCCGTTACGGTGATCCAACACTCCCATTCTATCAATGAAATTATGATTATTACAAATTTACTGACAAACATGGTGGTGGTGGGCGTCTTAAACAGCCTTTCCACCAATACGCCCGCCTTCCAAAAATACACCTTTAACTCAATGTTCCAACAGGCAACAAATCTAATTGCAAGTTGGGACCTGGATTTGCCGCGTCCCCTAACAACAAACATGGTGACCGCTTTTAAGGCTGGGGCGTATGTTGACGGAATCAATGGTGTGATTACTTTTAGTAACCGTTATGATTTTGGATGGCGGAACGGAGGATTCGACATCTTTTATGACCGACCCAACATTCGAGAGCGAACTTTATCTCCCAGCGTTGATGCTAATGACGCCTTTTTGGAACAATGGATGCGTGCGACGAATCTTTTAACAATGGAAAAAGCGCAGCGGATAGCAGAGGCAGCAATACAATCTGCTGGCGCGCCAATGGACAAGCCGGAATTCAGAAAACCAGCCAAGACGCGGCAAATGACTTACGAATGGAAAGATGGCAAAAAGTATCCTATGCCGTATTACGGGTTCTGGTGGCAGACCAATGGATTTAAGTATGGCGAAGGAAATTACGAGGTTCATGTTTCAGGCATCGTCAGTAATATTGTGGAGCTTTATTGTTTTCAGAGGTATTTGAAACCAATAAATCCTACAAATTATTTTGAAATGCTTGGCCTACCGTCTAATCCAATCTTTGTAAAACGTATGCCTAGTCCGCCCGGCCACCAAGAGTATTTGCTTTTGTATGATCCAAACCAGCCGCATAAACCATGACTGGCCTTTCCTCGATTTGATGGACCAACTTGGTCAAGCCACCCAACTCACGGCCATTTGCAGGCGAGGGTCACGAAGACGCTGTTCGCCGTGAAATGGCTCAGGTTGCCGCCGCCGGGTTCGGAGTATTGGCTGAATCCGTAGCGCAGGGAGGCGGAAACCCGGTCGCTGAACCGCCGCGTCAGGCCGGCCAGCAATTGCTGGTGGGTAAAATCAATGCCGAGCGGCACGCCGGCGGGATTGTTTTGTCCGTAATCGGCCCGGGAAAAGTTGTAGGCCACCTGCAGGTCGGTCTTGGGGTCCAACGCGTAGCTGGCGGTATTGATGATGGCATACACGTTGCCATCGTACGGGACCACGGACGGATCGCCGTTGTTGGCCGTGGTCAGGCGCGACAGGCTGTAGGTAAAGGCGCTGGAAAGGTAAAATCGCCGGAACGGTGTGAGCGTGGCATTGAACCCGAAAGTCTGGGCATCGTATTTTCCCGCCAGTATGGTTCCGCCGGGGGAAACCAGGAGGAGCGTATTCTGGTCAATGGCCGGGTCGGTTCGCGTTGAATAATACGTGGTGCCGAGCCGATAGCTCAGGGTGGTCTTGAGCCAGTTCGCGGGCTTCACCGTGAGTTTTGTTTCAAATTCTCCGTCGTGAATGGTGCGTCCGAGAATGAAGGCGGGATAGCCGTTGGTGGGAGAACCGAAGCCGCTGCCCCAGACGTCCTGCAAATGGTTGTAGCTCGTGTCGCTGGCCTGCCACCGGTAATCCGCGCTCAAGCTGGACCAGCGCCAGGGCGAGGTGTTGAAGCCACCGCGCAGGTCGTAGCGATAATTTGTGGCGTCGGTCCGGCGGGTCAGAGCGCCGGTCGGGTCCTGCTGTTGAAATTCCGAGAGGCTGTCCTGCTCGAATCGGGTGTCGGCAAAGACCACCGTGAAGGGAATCTTCGTGAACCGGATGTTCCAGTTTTGCATGGACTTGAACCGGTCGAAGTTGGCGGTCTCGAAAGCGCTGGGAATGAGAAATTCGAGGTCAGGGGCGTTGCCGAAACCTTCCTCGCGCGTCCACTCGTTCTGGGTGCCCACCGAAAGACTGAGGCAGGCGAGGGGAGTGAACAGGCTGGTGAGGCTGAAGATTTCCGATTCCCGCCGCAGGGTGATTTCCTGGCTGTTCCAGGAAATGCCGAAGGCGCCGTTGGTCTGGCTGAAGAAGTCGCTGCCTTCGAGCTTGGAATAATAACCGCCGCCGGACAAAAACCACCAGTCGCGGATCTGTTTTTGCAGCGTCAGCGTGTTCATGCCCTGCACGTGCTGATACTGGTCCTGGGTGCCGGTGTTGCCGGAGGCCTGGAAGGCGTTGGTTTCAACGCTGTGATTGTTCTGATAGTAAAACTCGACGCGCGCATTATCCTCGAGATGCCAGTCGTAGAAATCGTGTGTCACATCGAGCTTGATGATGTGGGTGTGTTCGTCGATGGCCTTGGCCGACGGGGCGATCAAGGCGGTTTGTCCGTTCGCCGATCCCCAGTCCAGCATGGACTTGTCACCGTTTTTGAACTGGTATTCATAACCGAGCACGATCTGCGGCCAGTGCGGCAGGGTCAGGCCGAAATCGGCCCAGAGCCGTCCGTTGTCTACGTACAGGTTCCGGTTAAAATTGAACTGCGACGGGGCCACATTGGGATCGTATCCGCCGGTGTCGCTGTAATATTTGCGCCATTGCTCGAAGCCGCCGTGGACGAACCCCAGGTCCGTTTCATCCAACGCGAGCTTCAACCGGAAATCGTGGTCGGGAACAATCAAGTGTCCTTGGAGCAGGAATTTTTCGTTTGGACCGGTTTGTTGGCTGAACAAAATGTCTTCGACCCCGCCGCCAAAACCCTCCTTCATGCCCTCGAGTTCCCGGAATTTGGATGAGTTGCCCTGGACGCCGGTCCAGCGAAGCGTGGGTTCAAAATTGAGGAGCAGGGGCGAAGCCGCGTTGGTGCTGTTCCAGCTTGCGCCTTGATCAATCCATGCTCGCAGGAGACCGATTTGTTCGGGCGTGAGCGGGTCGCCTTTGCCGGTCGGGGGCATTTCCGAGTCCGGAACCACCCGGGACACATAATGAATCAATACGCTTTGACCGCTGTCGCCCGGGACAATGTCGTTGGTGTGGTTGTCGCCGCCTTTGAGTGCAGATTCGGGGTTGTCGAGGCGGAAATGACTTTTGGGCTTTTCCGGTCCATGACAGCGCAGGCAGGACGTGTCCAGGATGGGCTGGATGTCGCGGTCGAAATCAATCTGCTGGTTGGCGGGCGGGGGCAGTTTTGCCGGGTCCACCGTTTCGGCGGCGGAAAGCGAAAAGCAAAGAAGAATAAAACAAAGCCCAAAACCAAAAAAACATCGAACGCTGAACGCTGAACACCGAACGCCGAAGCAGCGTGTTATTCGAAGTTCAGGGTTCGATGTTCGATGTTCGGTGTTTTGGTTCATCCGATTTGCCGCTTCACGTTCAATATCTGAGCCGGGGATCCACATTGGAGCCGTGGACGGCGGTGTGGCAGCCGGCGGCCCAGCAGGTCCCCATTTGCAGCAACTGGGTGTGGTCCGTGTTGCCGATGTAAATGCTTCCTTGGGGAACCGCGGGGCCCTGGACTTGGGCATGGCAGCGCAGGCAAAGATTCGGGTCGCTTTCCACCAGCATTTTCTGATTGATCGACCCATGCGGGCTGTGGCAGGTCGCGCAGCCTTCGCGGAGCGCCTCGTGCTCGAACACGAACGGCCGCGTCTGGTCGCGATGACATTGGGCGCAGCTTTCATCCTGCCGGGCCATGGCCAGCCCGCCGGCCGGCTTGAAGATGTCGCCGCCATGCGGGTCATGGCATTGCCCGCAGCTTAGGTGACCTTCAATGACCTGATGATGCTGCGGCAGGCTGAATTCGGCCTGAACGTCGAGATGACATTGAAAACAGGACATGGGGTCTTTGCCGGGATTGATGATGAATTTCGCGCCGCCGGCGGCAATGTGTTTGCTGCCGGGACCGTGGCAGGATTCACAGCCGGTTTCGCCCAGCCGATCCGGGTTGTCAAAATGGACGCGGGCATGCGGTCTGGCGGGAAATTTGCGGACCAAGTCGGCGTGACAGTCCAGGCAGGCGCGGTTGCCGACGTAATGTGCACCAGGAATTTCCAGCGGCACCACCACGGTGGCGGGTGTGGTGGAACAGGAAATCAAACAAACAGCCACGCCACCAGCGGCGGCCAGCGCCATCGTTGCGGTCAATATTTGTCTGGGTTTCAATGATTCTGGATTTGCGCGACCGGCGCATTCGTGACCGCGGCGGCCTTGACGATTTCGTCAACAATCTGGTCGGAAAGATCCCCACTTGTCGGGAAAATCATCTGCAAGTGGCCGGCGGCGTCGATGATGAGCGTGCGAAAATCATGGTTGAAGATGCCGGCAGCGTATTGGTAGCTGAGGCCCGCCTGCCGGGCGAGTTCGCCGATCTTGTCCGCCGGGCCGGTCAGGAAACTCCAGTGTTTCGGGTCATATTGATAACTGTTCCCGTAGGCTTTCAACATCGCCGGCGAGTCGAACTCCGGGTCGAAGGAGATGGAGAGCAGGTGCCAGTTGGCGGGGGCGCCGGGCCGGGAGCCGAGTTTTTGCGATGCCTCCTGGAAATTTTTTGACAAGCGCGGGCAATAGTCAGGCAGCGGACAGCGCGTGTAAAAAAAGGTGATCGCCAGGGCCTGTCCGCGAAAATCGTTCAGGCTGACCGCCTGGCCCAGTTCGTTGGTGAACTTGTAATCCAGCAATGAACGGTCCGGGCTGGTCTGGCTTTCCGCCGGCCGGGGATCGGCGGGTGGCAGTTGGACGGTCCCGGTTTTGGTGATTTGGTCCACCCGGCTTTCCGTCTCCGTCACCTGCAGGCGGAAGGAGATTTCATCGCCTCTTTGCAAGCCAGCCAGTTCCCGGGAATCGTTCACCCGAAATGGCATGGTCATGGCTGCCATGTAATTGGAAATGGCCTCGTGACGGATGACCACCGTCCGGGCATCGGGCTTCAATTCCAGCACCACGCCCGTGACGGCGAACGTCCTCATGCCGGCCGCTTCGCCCGTGCCTGACCAGGGGCCGCCGGATTTTACACCGGACAAGCTCAGCATCAACAAACCGAACGACAATGTGCTGCTGAGTAATCCCCGCATGATCATATTTTTTAACCATGGTTGTCCATCTCCGTCCCGCAATTCAACCTCCATTGACGCCAGTCACGGATTTGGCATCAGTCCGACCCGGTAAAAATCCGGGCTGATCGTCGCATTCTGGTCCGTAAAATTCACCGGGCTGCTCACCGCAGTGTTGGTGAGAAGGGCGGTCCAATTCGCCGAGACCAGATTGGTTGACCGTTGCACGACATAAACCAGCCCCGGGTTTGCCGCATAGCTGAACCGAAAATTTGCGGAAGACAACCGTTGCGGCGCGCTGAGCAGCACTGTCACCGGAGTGACAACCGTGATGGTGATGGTATTGGTGTTTTTCAAGTTTCCGTTGTCCGACGCGACTGCGGCGAGCGTGTGGCTGCCGGCAGCCAGATTGTTGGTGATGGCAAAGTAGGGGGCCGCGGCCTTGTTGGTAAGAATATTTGCGTCCACGAGAAATTGGACATTAGTGACGGTGCCACCGTTGCCCGAGGCCGAGGCTTGGATGGTGACGTTGGCGGGCGCGGCAAAAACGGCGCCCGACAGCGGATTGGTGATGGCCACGGATGGTGGCAGGTTGGCGGTCGCGACCACCACCGCGCCGGTCATGTTGAACAGCGACGAAAAATGGATGCCGCAATAATACCGGAAGGAGCCGGCGGAATTAAACGTGTTGGTAAAAGTATAAGGCATGAGATTCGTCAGCGAACCCCACAATCCGTTGGGGACGCCAACGATGCCGCTCGTTGAGGAATGCTTGGTGGTCACGCTGGGGGAATTCCACTGCCAGACCACCTGGTCGCCGACGTTGATGTTGGTAACGGATGGAGTAAACGTATCGGTGTTGCCATTGCCGACGCCGACAAAGGCCACCGCGGACAAAACGTTCGTGGCGGAGCCAACAATGGCCACGCCCAAGCTGACCAGCACCACTTTGGACAAATCACGCATCATTTTCATATTGTTGCAATCATTCGGTTCGTGGCCGCCCATGCCTGGAGCCCAAGAAAAGGGCGCCACCGGTGGCAGCCGAAAATGTTTGAGTGAAGATTTCACTCCCATTCGCAGGTGAGATGGACAAGCATGGCATTTGTTCCCGGCAAATTTACGGGAACAATTGGCACGGTGAGGGCTCTTAACTTCGATGTTACGATATGGCAGAAGGCCTGGACTTTGAAAAGCTGGTGGCTTCGTATTATGAGCCGCTGTACCAGTTTGCCTTCAGTCTCGCGCGGGACGAGGCCGATGCCTGTGATTTGACACAACAAACCTTTTGTATTTGGGCGGCCAAGGGCCACCAATTGCGCGATGCGACCAAAGTGAAAACCTGGCTGTTTACCACCCTGCACCGCGAATTCCTCGCCGGGCGACGGAAGCAAACGCGCTTTCCGCACCTCGATCTGGAATACGCGGCGGATGAACTGCCCGTCGTGTCGCCGGCCACCGTCAACCGCCTTGACTCCGCCCAGGTGATCGAGGCTTTGGCGCGTCTGGATGAAATTTATCAGGCGCCCGTCGCGCTGTTTTACCTGCAGGATTGTTCCTACAATGAAATCGCCGAAGTTCTCGATGTGCCGCTCGGCACGGTTAAATCGCGCCTGACCCGCGGCCTGGGCCGGCTGCATCAACTGCTGACCGGTAACATCGCCGGTGCACAACGCCCGTCGCCACCTTTGTGAACCCCGAGGAAGCCAGAACCATTTTGTTGCTTTACCGGCCCGGCAGCACGGATGCCGGCGACCCGCAGATTGCCGAGGCCCTGCTGCTGGCGGCCCGCGATCCCGTGCTGGCCAGCTGGCTGGCGGAACACTGCGCGCGGCAGGAAGCGTTGCGCACGAAATTCCGGGGGATTGCCGCGCCGGCCGGCTTGAAGGAACAGATCATTTCCGAACAGGCCGCGCAGGAGAAAAGTGTATTCCGGCGACAGAATCTGGCTTTTGCGGCGGCGGTGATCGTTGCGGTGTTGGTGGTCCTGGTGCCGTTCTGGTTCCCGCATTCCAAGCGCGAGGATGCCTTTGCGACCTGGCAAAACCGGATGGCGGGGGTGGCGCTCCGCGGTTATGGCATGGATTTTATGACCAACAATCCGGCGGCCATCCGCGTCTTTCTCGCGCAACAATCGGCGCCGGCGGATTACGTCCTGCCCGGTCCGCTGGAAAAAACCGCCGTGGCCGGCTGCGCCATTGAAGACTGGCAGGGCGCGAAGGTTTCAATGATTTGTTTCCACACCGGCCGGCCGCTGCCGCCGGGACAGCAAAGTGATCTCTGGCTCTTTGTCATGGACCGTTCCCGTATGAAAACTGCGCCTCCGCCGGGATCGCGCCAGTTCGTCCAGATCAGCCGGCTTCGGGCGGTGACTTGGACACAAGGTGATCGTCTCTACATGCTCGGAACGGAAGAAGATGAGCAAAGACTCCGCCAGTACCTTTAAGCCGGCCGGCGATCAATTGTGGTCCACGCTCATGTGGTCCAGCACCCATTCCAGGTCACCCTTCGCCGTTGCGGGAAGCGAAATCGGCAGGTTTGCCGTGTCCGGCAGCGGCGGGCGGTAGGTGTCGGGCTGCGTCCAGCGGTGCAGCGAGCTGTGTCCGTCGGCAAACGAAAACGCCGTGGCGTGGTTGTGATAGGTGGCGGGCAGATCGTGCCACTCCGGAAAATAGTCGCGTTCCAAAAAATAACCGTCATTGATGCTGTCCGGATGCTCGTCGAGAAACACGAAAATTTCGGTCGGCTGGGGAATCTGGGTGATTTTGAAAAATTGCGTGTATTCGGGATTGTTGACGTTGAAACCGTTGGTGGAAAAATCTCCCGCATCGCCGACCATTGCATTCATCGAATAGCTGCGGATGCGCCCCTCCCAGCCGGCCGCCCTTTGCGCCGCGCTCAAGGCGTGGTCGGACGGGCAGCGGTAGATGCTGGTTGACTGGCTGACAAACGGGCCGAGGCCGGCTTCGGTGAGGGTGGCGGTATTGAGGTTGTCCGGGCTCAAATCCCAGGTCATGACATTATTGACCCAGTTGAGCGGGTTGCGGGGCCCGAACTCGGTCATGCCAACATTGTAGGGCACCACGCCTTCGTGATCGTCCGCGTACAGCTGCCAGCCCAGAACCAGCTGCTTGGTGTTGTTCAGGCAAAGGATGGCCTTCGCCCGATCTTTCGCCTGGGTCAGTGCCGGCAACAAAATCGCCGCCAGGATCGCGATGATGGCAATCACCACCAGCAATTCAATCAGGGTAAAAGCCCTTCCCCGGACGGCTCCTGTGAGTGCCGCAGTTCGTGAAACAGGCAAAATTCTCATGGCCCAAAATCGCTGAATCCAGTTCACGGATTTCTAATTGGGAATATTACGTCCGCTTTTCCGCGATGTCAAAGCCCAAGAATGCCCGGCAATGTCCGATTTTGCCGGAACATGTGGCGGCGACGCCTCGTCGCCGGTCGGCGGGTCTGCCTGAATCTGGCGACGGGGGCGTCGCCGCCACGTGAATTAGGACGCTGCCGAATGTCCGAATTTGGTAGTTTCGGGAACTCCGCCATTGCCCCGCCGGGCTGCTTTCCGCAAAATCAGACAATTATGTCGGGCACCCGCAGGCAATATCCATTTTATTTGATCGAGCCCAAGTGGCAGCAGTTTTGGGACGAACAGCAGACGTTCCGCGCTTTCAATCCGGGCGACTCCGTGCCGGAGCGGCATCCATTTGGCCAACGCCACAAGCTGACCGGTTCGGTGACCGCCACCCAATTGCCACCCAAATGTTACATTCTCGACATGTTTCCCTATCCCTCCGGCGCCGGTCTGCACGTCGGCCATCCGGAGGGTTATACCGCCACCGACATCCTCGCCCGTTACCGCCGCGCCCTGGGTTTTAACGTGCTGCATCCGATGGGTTGGGACTCGTTCGGCCTGCCCGCCGAGCAGTACGCCGTCAAGACCGGCCAGCATCCGCGCCAGACCACCGAGGCGAACATTGCGAATTTCACGCGCCAGATCAAAGGCCTCGGCTTCAGCTACGACTGGTTGCGCGAACTGGCCACGACCGACCCCGATTATTTCAAGTGGACGCAATGGATTTTCCTGAAGCTCTACAATTCGTGGTTCAATCCGGAGACGAAAAAGGCTGAACCGATTGAGATGCTGAATTACCCGGCTGGATTGCGTTTGCCATTTTCGACTTCCAATAAAGCCGATCTCGAAACACTCGAATCAAACCGTCGAACCTTTCGTGATTCCAAGCGCCTTGCCTATGTCAAGGAAGCTCCAGTTTGGTGGTGCGAACAACTCGGGACTGTTTTAGCGAACGAAGAAGTTGTGGACGGTAAAAGCGAGGTCGGCGGATTTCCCGTTGTCCGTAAACTGATGCGTCAATGGATGCTCCGCATCACCACTTATGCCGAGAAGCTTTTGGCTGACCTTGATACGATTGACTGGAGTGATTCGCTCAAGGAAATGCAGCGAAACTGGATTGGAAAAAGTGAAGGAACTTATGTCTGTTTCGGCTTGGATGGACATCCCAAGCCTATCCAGGCAGCTTCTAATAGTACCACGGAGTCTGATCCTAACGTGATCGATTTTGAGGAAATTGATGCTTTCATTCAATCAGCGAGCGAGCGAAAGACAGATTCAATCTGGGTTTTCACAACCCGCCCCGACACTTTGTTTGGCGCGACTTACGCGGTGCTCGCGCCCGACCATCCTTGTGTTGATGAAATAACGTCCGATAGGCAACGTGCAGCGGTTGAAGCTTACAAAGCAGAAGTTGCAAGAAAATCCGATCTTGAGCGAACTGACCTCGCAAAAGAAAAAACTGGAGTGTTCACCGGGGCCTACGCCATCAATCCCGTCAACGGTGAGAAAATTCCGATCTGGATCGCCGACTACGTGCTCGCCAGTTACGGCACCGGCGCCATCATGGCCGTGCCGGCGCATGATACGCGCGACTTCGAATTCGCCAAGAAGTTCAATTTGCCCATCGTCCAGGTCGTTCAGCCGCCTGATCCGAAATTGGAGTGGCACGGTTTTGTTGGAGATGGCACATCGGTCAATTCAACCGGCCCGGAAATTTCCATCACCGGCTTGCCCACACCCGAAGCCAAAAAGAAAATCATCGACTGGCTGGAAGGAAAAGGGCTCGGCAAGAAAACGGTCAACTTCAAGCTGCGCGACTGGCTGTTCAGCCGGCAGCGCTACTGGGGCGAGCCGTTCCCGATTGTCTGGAAAAAGGACCCCGCCGGAAACCTGTATCACGAGGCCCTGCCGGAAAGTTCACTGCCGCTGTTGCCGCCGGTGCTCGAAGATTACAAGCCCACAACCGACGGTCAGCCTCCGCTCGCCCGGGCGAAGGATTGGTTGAATTTACCGGATGGTTCCGTGCGTGAAACCAACACCATGCCGCAATGGGCCGGCAGTTGCTGGTATTATCTCCGTTATCTCGATGCCAATAATTCCAACGCCTTTGTCAGCAAGGAAGCAGAGAGCTATTGGATGGGGAAGGTGGGGTGCGCTGTCCCCAGCGCGCCGCGGCCGGCTGAGACAGCCAGCCCTACCCCGGGCGTGGATTTATACGTTGGCGGCACCGAGCACGCGGTGTTGCATCTGCTGTACGCCCGTTTTTGGCACAAGGTGCTGTTCGATCTTGGCTTTGTCTCGACGCCGGAACCGTTTTTCAAGCTCGTCAATCAGGGGCTGATTCTCGGCGAGGACGGCCAGAAGATGTCCAAGTCGCGCGGCAACGTGGTGAACCCGGACGACATTCTGATTGAATACGGCGCGGACGCGTTCCGGCTGTACGAGATGTTCCTCGGCCCGTTGCAGGACACGAAACCGTGGAGCACAAAAAACGTCGAGGGCGTTTACCGCTTCCTTGGACGTGTCTGGCGTTTGTTCGTGGATGAGAAATCCGAAACGGAATTTGAACAGGCGGAGACAACCACAAAGACACAAAGTCACGAAGAATTGCTGAAGCTGATCAAGCTTAATGCTGCAATCAAGGACATTCAGCCAACACCCGCGCAACTCAAGACGCTTCACGCCTGCATCAAGAAGGTGACGGAGGATCTGGAGGGCCTGCGGTTCAACACGGCAATTTCCGCGATGATGGTTTTTATCAACGATGCAATCACCTGGGAGACAAAGCCGGCTTCCGTCCTGCGTGAATTTTTGATTTTGCTCCAGCCGTTCGCACCGCACCTGGCGGAGGAGTTGTGGCAAAAAATCTCAACTCTCAACCCTCAACTCTCCACCCATCTTGCCTACGCACCCTGGCCCAAATTCGATCCCGCCTGGCTGGTGGAGTCGGAAATTGAAATCCCGGTGCAAGTCAACGGCAAGCTGCGTGATGTCATCAAAGTTTCGGTGAACGCCACCGCGGCGGAGCTGGAGGCACTGGCGTTGGCAAATGAAAAGGCCAAGCCATATTACGCCGGCAAGACCATCAAAAAAGTCATCGTCCTGCCGAAGAAGCTGGTGAACATTGTGGCTGTTTGAATTTGCCGGAGCCGATGCGAGCAGGCTCATTCCCACCGGGGGATTTTGAGTTTTGTTAGCTCGACTCCTACAAACCTAGTTTTTTTCTGCGCTGGCCAGGATGGTCTGGAAATGCGGTGGTTGTTCCTCGCGGGCGACCACGCTGATTTCGATCTTCCTGAAGCCGGCTTCCTCCAGCCAGCGATGCAGATCGCTCTCGGCAAAGCCTAGCCACCGGTCGCCATACAGTTCATGCGCCTTGTCGAAATTGTGCTTGAGCAAATCAAGGATCATAATCCGTCCGCCAGTCTTCAAGATTTTGTGCGCACTGCGGACGGCCTTGGCCGGCTCGTCGGCGTGATGCAACGCCTGGCTCAGGATCGCCAGATCGACGCTGCCCGCGTCAATGGGCGGGTGCTGCAGGTCGCCCTGACGGAATTCCAGGTTTTTCAGTCCGTTCTTTTTCGCCTTGGCCGCACCGAACGCCACGATCTTCTCCGAATTGTCCACCGCGATGACTCGTTTGCAGCTGCGCGCGAGCAGTTCGCTCAGCAAACCTTCCCCGGCGCCGAGATCGGCCACCACCAGCGGCGGCAGGATCCGCAACAGCAAATGCCCGAACGCCTGCCACGAACGGCCCGGGCCGTAAATGCGGTCGAAGCGGCCGGCGACCTGGTTGAAATACACCTGGGCCTGTTCGCGGCGGCGGTTCACCACGCGTTTGAGATTGATCTGGTCGCCGTCGTGTTCGGGCAGTTCCCTTGCGCCGCGGATGGCGAGCTGGATGAATTCGCCGGTCGCACCGGTGGCCAAAGGGTTCAGCTTGTAAAACGTCCGCTTGCCCTCGCGCCGCGACTGCACCAGCGCGCAATCCGAGAGCAGGCCGAGGTGCGTCGAGATGCGCGACTGGCCGAGCCGGGTGATTTCCTGAAGTTCATTCACCGACAACTCGTCGCGTTCCAGCAGCGCCACGATGCGCAGGCGCGTCGGGTCAGACAGGGCCCGCAGAGATTTGAGCGTGGCAGACATGGTTAAAATTTTTTGTGAAACCGTTTGACGTTTCTGAAAAATGTTATATCATCAAATCTTGATACGTCAATATGACATTTTAACCCATTGATACATGAGCAAAAACTACATCTTTTCCTCGGAGTCTGTTGGCGAAGGCCATCCGGACAAGGTCGCGGACACCATTTCTGATGCGGTCCTGGACGCCTGCCTGGCGCAGGACAAGTTCAGCCGCGTCGCCTGCGAATGCTACGTCAAATCGAACATTGTCATCGTCGGCGGCGAAATCACCACGCGCGCCAAACTCGACTTCACCAAGATTGCCCGCACCGCCATCCGCGAAATCGGCTATGTGAACAACGACGACGTGTTCCATGCCGACAAGGTGTTCGTGAATACGATCATCACCCAGCAGTCGCCCGACATCGCGCAGGGCGTGGACGCCCGCAAGGCCAAGGGCAAGAAGACTTCCAAACAGGGCGCCGGCGACCAGGGGCTCATGTTCGGTTACGCCTGCAACGAAACGCCCGAGCTCATGCCTGCGCCCATCATGTTCGCGCATCGCCTCGGCCGTGAATTGACCCGCATCCGCAAGACCGGCAAGGTGCCGTGGCTGCGGCCCGATGCGAAGTCACAGGTCTCCGTCGTTTATGAGAACGACAAGCCCGTCGCCATTTCGAACGTCGTTATTTCCACGCAGCACAGCGCGGATGTGGAGCATCGTGAGATTGAAAAATTCTGCATCGAGAACATCGTCAAAAAAGTTCTGCCCAAGCGGTTGCTCACGAAGAAGACTGAATTTCTGATCAACCCGACCGGACGGTTTGTTGTCGGCGGGCCGCAGGGCGACACCGGCCTGACCGGGCGCAAGATCATCGTGGACAGCTACGGCGGCATGGGCCGTCACGGTGGCGGCGCGTTCTCCGGTAAGGACCCGACGAAGGTGGACCGCAGTGCGGCGTACATGGGCCGCTGGGTGGCCAAGAACATCGTGGCCGCCAAACTGGCCGCCAAATGTGAAATCCAGTTCGCCTACGCCATCGGTTATCCCGATCCTGTCAGCGTCAGCGTGGACACCTTCGGCACGGCGACCGTTTCCGAAAGTAAGATTGTCCGCGCGGTCAACCGCGTGTTCAGCTTCCTGCCCTCGGACATCATTGACCAGCTCAACCTGCGCCGGCCGATTTATTCCAAGACCACCAACTACGGCCATTTCGGCAAGAGCGACCCGGCGCTGACGTGGGAAAAAACGAACAAGATCAACGAACTGAAACGAGCACTCTGAACAAATTACGTTGAACCGTTGCACCGTTGGATAGTAAGAACGGAAAAATGGTTCGACGCGAAACCGATTCAACGATTCAACGATTCAACGATTCAACGATTCAACCTTTTAACGATTTAACGACTATGCCTACTGTCAAATTACCTCCCTCCCGCGCCAAAGCCGCCAAAACCGGCGGCAATGGCAAAGCGGCGCCCGATTACAAAGTACGCGACCTCTCGCTCGCCGAGTGGGGACGTAAGACCATCCAGGTTTCCGAGCACGAAATGCCCGGCTTGATGGCCATCCGCAAAAAATACGGCCCCTTGAAGCCGCTCAAGGGCGTGCGCATCACCGGCTCGCTGCACATGACCATCGAGACGGCGATTCTCATCGAGACGCTGGTTGAACTCGGCGCGTCCGTGCGCTGGGCGAGCTGCAACATTTTCTCAACCCAGGACCACGCCGCCGCCGCCGTGGCCGTGGCCGGCACGCCGGTCTTCGCGCACAAGGGCGAAACGCTCGAGGAATATTGGGACTTCACGCTCGCCGCGCTTACGCATCCGGGCAACAAAGGCCCGCAGCTCATCGTGGACGACGGCGGTGACGCCACCTTGCTCATCCACAAGGGTTACGAGCTTGAAAACGGCGACAACTGGGTCAACATGCCCAGCGACAATCATGAGATTGCCGTCATCAAGGCGCTGCTCAAGAAGGTTGCGAAGGAACGTCCCGGGTTCTGGCACACGGTCGTGAAGGATTGGAAAGGTGTTTCCGAGGAAACCACCACTGGCGTCCATCGCCTGTACCAGATGCTGGAACAAGGCAAACTGCTTGTGCCGGCCATCAACGTCAATGACTCGGTCACCAAGTCCAAGTTTGACAACCTTTACGGCTGCCGCGAATCGCTCGCCGACGGCATCAAGCGCGCGACCGACGTGATGGTCGCGGGCAAGGTCTCCTGTGTTTGCGGCTACGGCGACGTCGGCAAAGGCTGCGCGCATTCGCTGCGCGGATTTGGCTCACGCGTCATTGTCACCGAGGTCGATCCCATCAACGCCTTGCAGGCGGCGATGGAAGGTTTCGAAGTCAAGACTGTCGAGGACACGCTCGGCGAGGCGGACATCTACGTGACCACCACCGGCAACTGCGACATCATCACGTTCGAGCACATGGCGAAGATGAAAGACCAGGCCATCGTTTGCAACATCGGCCACTTCGACAACGAGATTCAGGTGGACCGGCTGAACACCACCAAGGGCGTGACCAAGCTGAACATCAAGCCGCAGGTGGACAAATACACCTTCGCCGGCGGCAACAGCATTTACATGCTCGCCGAAGGCCGCCTGGTGAACCTCGGCTGCGCCACCGGTCATCCGAGCTTTGTCATGTCCAACAGCTTCACCAACCAATGCCTCGCGCAACTGGATTTGTGGAAGAACAAGGACACCGCCAAGATCGGCGTCTATCGCCTGCCCAAGAAGCTGGACGAGGAAGTCGCCCGGCTGCACTTGGAAAAAATCGGCGTTAAGCTGACCAAGCTCACCAAGAAACAGGCCGATTACCTCGGCGTGCCGGTGGAAGGCCCCTACAAGCCGGAGCACTACCGGTATTAAAGGTAGGGCTGGCTCTCCGAGCCAGCCGCGGCGCGGTGGGACACCGCGCTCCCACCAAAGAATTCAAACAAAGGCGGACGGGAAACCGTTCGCCTTTCTGCATTTTGTCCTCTTCCGTGATTCTCCCGGCCCTGCCAGACGGCCTTTTGCCGAACATGACCTTTGGCCTATTCAAATCGTGACTTCAGGGTCTGTTCGCGGGCCGGTTTAAAAGTGCAGAATGACGGCAAGAATTGGGGCAACCGTGTGGTTGATATCCCAACGCGAAAACGAAAACCAAAGCGCCGCTTCGGCGGCAATGAATGAAAGAACAGTGATGAAAAAATTGATCTACGCAATTCTTGGCGTCGCCGTCATCGGCAGCTGTATCGCAATGTATGCCAGCCGGCCGACAAATCCGGCTGCTGCTTCAGCCCAGGCTCAGGCGGCATCGGCTGCCCAGCCGGCATCGGAAAATATTCCGCTTGTACAAGCGGCGGTGGCCACACCGGCAGCGCCTGCGCCGGACACCGGCGATTCCAGGCCGGCGGTGATCGCGGCCGCGACGGAAACCAGTGCCAAAGCGATTGATCCCGCCATCAGCCGGGCTTTTGACAGCCTGTTTTCCAGGCAATTGACCCATGAACAAAGGCGGGACATTTTGAAAAAACTGGTCGAGTCCGGCAAAATTGACCAGGCCATCGGCGAACTTCAGCAACAGGTGGCCGACAATCCCCGCAATGCCGAATACCAGACCGCGCTGGGTCAGGCGTACATCGAAAAGGCCGTCGCTTTGCAGGATGACATTCCCGACAAGGCCATCCTGGCCATGCAGGCCATGAAAAGCTTTGACGCGGCATTGAGCGTTGACTCGGCAAATTGGGAGGCGCGTTACACCAGAACCTCCGTCATGTCACATTACCCGGCGGAAATGAACAAGGGCCAGGAAGTCATCGATCAGTTCACGCAATTGATCAATCAACAGGAAGCGCAGACGCCGCAGCCCCAATTCGCCAAGACCTACGTGGCGCTGGGCGACCAATATCAGAAGCTCGGTCAAAACGATTATGCCCTGGCAACCTGGCAGGCCGGTGCCCAACTGTTTCCAAGCGATAAAACGCTCCAAAAAAGATTGACCCAGCCGGCCGGTCAATGACCAACCGTAGTACGACGCGAAGCTCAAAAAAACTTAAACCAGATCGACGTTCGCCGTACAAAAACCACTGGTGCCCAAGCCCGGTTTAATCATACTGACAACGTCATCACTGAAAATGACATGAATTCACAATCTGCATCGGCGTCCACCGATTTTCGGGCAGCCCTCCCGGGCAGCCAGTATCGGAGACTCTACCTGCTCGTACACGCGATGATCTTCGTGGCGCTGGGGTTGACACTGTACACGCACTGGGATCATGACACAGCCATGCATGGATGGGCTGATCCCGCCCTCGTCGGCCTGGTGGTGATCCAGGTTCTGCTTTACCTGTTTTTTTTCGCCCTTCCGACTCTTATCCGCTGGCCGGCCTGGCCCTGGTTTCAAGATCTTCACGAAAGCTGCGATGACCCCAACCCATCGTTACGCTGGTGGTGGGTGTACATCGTGGCGAGCGTGGCGATAGTGCTGGCGGAGTCTCGCATTGACCGTGTTTTTCAGTGGTTTCTGTTTCCTTATCTCTGCAATATCTTTGCTCGGCCATTTCGGATCTCGATGCCCACAATCGTGGTGGTCCTGGCCGCCTTTCTCCTGAATCTGCTCGGCTGGAGCAAGCTGGCCAAGTGGGATGCGGAGGACTGGTTTTCCGAAGTATTTGTTGCGGTGGCCTGGCTCTTTCTCGCGTTCTTCATCGCCCGGATGGTCGTTACCAGCGGCGAGCGCGGCCGACTGATTCTCGAATTGCAGGCGGCCAAACGCGAACTTGAGCTGGCCCGGGAGCGCGAACTCGAACTTGCCGCACTCCGCGAGCGCGAGCGTCTGGCGCGCGACCTGCACGATACCCTCGGCCATTCGCTGGTCACCCTGACCGTGCAATTGGAGGCCGCCCAGCGGTTGCAGGTCACCGACCCGGCGCGGACGATGGCGCTATTGGCGGAATTGCAGAAACTCACCCGTTCCAGCATGGAAGATCTGCGCCGCTCGCTGGCCAACCTGCGCACCTCGGGGCTCGGTGACCGCCCGCTCAGCGAATCACTGAGAACCTTGTGCGTGGAAGCTGGCAAACGCTTTGGCGCGGTCATTGTTTGCCAGGTTGCGGAAGTTGGCGACGCATTGCCGCCGGCCGTGGCGGAAGTTTTGTGGCGCGTTACCCAGGAAGGATTGACGAATATCGAAAAACACGCCCATGCTCGTCGCGTTGAAGTGAAACTTGCCCTGCAACCCAAAGAAGTCATCCTGCGCGTGGGCGATGACGGCGCCGGCCTCGCGCGCGGGGCGGAAGAAAAGCCGGGCCACTACGGCTTACGCGGTTTGCGCGAGCGCGTGGAAGGACTGGGGGGCGCCTTCACCGTGGCAGCGGCGGGAACCAACGGCACCGTCATCGAAGCGCATATTCCCGTTATTGCCTGATGAAACCCATCCGGATTTTGCTGGCCGAAGACCAGACGCTCATGCGCCAGGGATTGAAAACCATTCTCGAACTCGAGAACGGTTTCGAAGTGGTCGGCGAAGCCGAAGATGGCAAGGTGGCCGTGAAACTCGCGTTGCAATTGCGTCCGGACATCATCCTCATGGACGTCCAGATGCCGCAGATGAATGGTGTGGAAGCCACCGCCGCCATTTGCCGGTCCTGGCCCGAAGCCAGGGTCATCATCCTGACGACGTTCGACCGTGACGACTATGTGTTCCAGGGAGTGCGCGCCGGCGCGGTGGGTTACCTGCTCAAGGATTTGCCGTCGCCGAAACTCATCGAAACCATCCGGCGGGTGCACGAAGGTGAGGTGTTCATCCAGCCCGAGATTGCCTCGCGCACTCTGCGCGCCGCGTTGCATTCGTCCGGCGACCTGATTGAGCCGATGTCCGAACGCGAACGCGAATTGCTGGTGATGCTGGCCCAGGGAATTCCCAACAAGGAAATCGCCGACAAGCTGCATCTGGCCGAAGGCACGGTCAAAAATCACGTGTCGAACATCCTCGGCAAATTACAGGCGCAAAACCGCACCGAAGCCGCCGACATCGCGCGCCGGCGGGGATTGATCTAAACTGGCA